>Ga0193727_1000270_pt1 | contig 19051 bp, 13 predicted proteins | sample H2c2metaG_FD_143051 | JGI IMG/M metagenome (GOLD analysis project Ga0193727, IMG submission 143051) | Soil microbial communities from a riparian zone of the East river system, Colorado, United States - H2c2 | ecosystem: Environmental > Terrestrial > Soil > Riparian zone | place: USA: East River...
CGCCGGAATTTGCCCGGAACACGGGTTGGTTTTTCCAAATGTGCGGCCGATTGAGCAACTGCGTACGGGCGATTGGTCTGTGCATTGTCCGATTTGCAACGACGTCACGAAAAGCGCGCCGACCCCCGAGAACGCTCCCGTGGGTGGGGAAACAGTTTACGGTCTGACAAAAGTCGATCAGGAGAGACTGGTGCTTCTTTGGGGAAAACAGGTCGGCATTCCCACGACCGCGCTTCGCTACTCTTGTACGTACGGACCACGGCAATCGATCTTCAATCCTTACACCGGCGTGATCGCAATCTTTTGCACGCGTTTGCTGAACAATCTGCCGCCGGTCCTTTATGAAGACGGCGAGCAAACGCGCGACTTTTCCTTCGTTGAGGACATCGCACGCGCGAATTTGCTCGCGGCCGAGACGGACAAGCTCGATGGATTAGCGTTGAATGTTGGCAGCGGGCACGGCGTGCCGATCCGCGAAATCGCTGAACACGTTTCGGAAGCGCTCGGCATTCACATTGCGCCGGAGGCCAAGGGCGAATTTCGCCCGGGTGAGATGCGTCATCTCACGAGCGACACAACGCGTATTCGCGCAGCCGGTTATGAGGCGCAGGTCGATCTTGCGACTGGGATCGGATGCTACCTTGATTGGATTCGCGTGCAGGCCGATGTGCGCGATTACTTCAGCGAAGCGGAAAAGGTCCTGCGCAACAAAGGCATTGTGCACAAAGTGCGAGAAGCACGACGATGAAATTTTCCGGTGCGGTCGATTTCAACGCACCAGCGCTGGATTACGCGCGCAGAGACTTTCCGCTGCTCGAAGCGGATGCAACGGTCGAGAAAGCGCTCGAAGCCATCCGGCGGGAGGGTGTCGGCGAGCGGGTCATTTATTTTTACGCGATTGACGAGAGGAAACGACTGGTTGGCGTTGTCCCCACGCGCCGTTTGCTCACGGCTGCGCCGGCTACTCGGTTGCGGGAAATTATGGTCCCCCGCGTGATCGCGTTGCCCGCGGAGGCGACCGTGTTAGAGGCGTGCGAGTTTTTTGTGCTCTACAAGTTCCTGGCGTTTCCGGTGGTGGATGCGGAGCGTCGCGTGATTGGAATTGTCGACACGGATGTTTTCATGGAAAGCGTTCTCGAAACCGAAGAACCCGAAGGCGAAGGCGTGCGAGAGGATTTTTTTGAGGCGCTCGGCTTTCACCTTGCGCAAGTCCGCGATGCCTCTCCGTGGCGCGTTTTTCGTTATCGTTTTCCGTGGTTGCTCGTAACTGTTGCCGGTGGAACGATCTGCGCGATCCTCGCCGGCTTTTTTGAAACAACTCTGGCCCACAGTCTCGTCATCGCATTCTTTCTCACGATGGTGCTCGGGTTAAACGAAAGCGTGAGCACGCAATCGATGAGCGTGACAATTCAGGCACTGCGCTCGGCGCGCTTGAACTGGCATTGGTTCGTGGCCGCTTTCCGACGTGAACTCGCGACGGCACTTTTTCTCGGCCTGGCTTGCGGCGGGATCGTTGCCGTCATCGTCTGGCTTTGGCACAGCGATGTGCGCGCCGCGGGTGTCATTGGCGGCAGCATTACGCTGTCGCTTGTCACCGCGTGTTTGTTCGGGCTGGGCGTGCCATCGCTCCTGCACCACCTAAAACTGGATCCCAAGATTGCCGCCGGACCGGTTACGCTCGCGCTAGCCGATTTCTTTGCGCTTGTGTTTTACTTCACGAGCGCCTGGATCGTTTTGTGATGACCGCTGCCAATGCTGAATCAGGCGCAGTAAGTGTCATTATTCCAGCGCTCAACGAAGAAAAACCGATCACAGATGTGGTCCGAGCGGTCGCTGTCACAGAGATTCCGCGCGACATCATCGTTGTCGACAATGGCAGTACCGATCAGACGGCCGAACGCGCGCGCGCCGCGGGCGCGAGAGTGATCGCCGAGCCACAACGCGGCTACGGACGCGCTTGCGCTGCCGGTATTCGCGCTCTTTGCCCGGAATGCGATATCGTCGTTTTTCTGGATGGGGACGGCAGCGATTGCCCCGAACTTATGCATCGCCTGGTCGATCCAATCGTAAATGGCACGCATGATTTTGTGATCGGTTCTCGCACGCGCGGCGAGCGCGAATCGGCTAGCATGAATTTCCAACAGATTGTTTCTGGACGGATTGTCGGCCTGATCTTGCGACTGCTCTACGGCACCCATTACACCGATATGTGCCCATTCCGCGCGATCCGGCGCGATGCGCTGGGCCGACTTGGCATGCGCGAGCCAACCTACGGGTGGAATATCGAGATGCAGATGCGTGCCGCGCGAGCGGGTCTGCGCATTCTCGAAGTTCCCGTGAATCATCGTTGCCGGACCGGCGGACAATCAAAAGTTTCCGGAACGCTGCGCGGCACCTTTGTCGCCGGTGCCCGAATCATTGCCACGCTGATGCGCATCGCAGCGGAGAAAAAGCCAGATAACACAGATGAACGCAGATGTTCGAAGACAAGGTAGCCCAGACTTCTCTTCCGATCGGTTTTTCATCCGTGTTAATCTGTGGCTAAGAAATTTTCCGACGTGAGTTCGCCCAATCAACTCTCCAGCTTGAAAGGAATCGCCGCTGGATTACTCGCCGGACTCATTGCTGGCATTGCGATGACGACGGTGATGTTACTTCTGGCGTGGCTTTTTGGCGTGGCGACACCGCTCACAATTATAGGCGACCGCCTCTCGGTGTTTATCCCGCCAGGGCCATTTCTTTCCATCATGGGAAAGGTCGGTGGCTATAATCATCTCAAGCAACTTGGCGTTGGCTCGACAATCGCGGGCCAGCTTCTCGTTGGCGCTATTGCCGGAGCGATTTTCGGCCTCGTTATGCGGCGCCATCTCGGCCGGCGTGTGGCACTCGCGACGATCGGCATTTTTGTCCTGTTGCCAATCATTGTGGCTGCGATCGCACTCTGGCCGGTGCTCGGAACGAGTTATCGCGGATTGCCCATCGATGCCGCCCGATTAGTGACGCTCGTTGGTTTGGCGCTCTGCTTTTTTATTTTTGAGCGAATCCTTGTTACCGGATTTCAATTTCTCACTCGGCCAAAAATCGAAAGCGAAGAGCGAGAATTCAGTCCCGCCATCGGACGGCGCGCACTGGTTCTGGGCGGACTTGGTTTGCTCATCGCGGGAGGCGGCGCAGCGGTGCTCCGCAAACTTTATCGCGCGGCGACCTTTAGTTACGACGGCACGCAATACAAAGGCCGCATCGTGCAGGCGATTACGCCTAACGATTTGTTTTATTGCGTGACAAAGAACGTGGTCGATCCGCGAGTAAATGTCGATCTTTGGCACCTCGAAGTTACCGGGCTGGTGCAAAATCGGGCCGCGTGGCGATTTCAAGATCTGCTGGGATTTCCGGCTGTCGAGCAGGAGACCACACTGATGTGTATCAGCAACGGATTGGATGCGGGCCTGATCAGCAACGCCGTCTGGAAAGGCTTTCCGTTGCGCGATCTTCTTGACCAGGCTGTCCCGTTTTCGAATGCCGCGCGCGTGCGTCTCCACGGCGTAGATAATTACACCGACACCATTCCGCTGGAGAAGGCGATGGAGCCCACCACGCTGCTTGCGTACGAAATGAACGGCGTCCCGTTGCCGCATCGCCATGGTTATCCGCTGCGCGTCATTGTGCCCGGCTACTTCGGTGAGAAACACGTGAAATGGCTCACCCGGATTGAAGTGACTGACGCGAACGCAAAAGGGTTTTACGAAACGCAAGGCTGGGGCCCGGATTTCATCGTGCCGACACGTTCGCGCACCGACGTGCCGGACCACGAGTCGTGGTTTTCGCTAAGCAAATTGAACGGTGCGATCGAAGTGAAAGGGATCGCCTACGGAGGTGACCGCGGCGTTTCGCGCCTTGAGTTGAGTTTTGATGACGGAAAAAATTGGAAAGATGCGGATATTTACTACTCGGGCGGCGATCTCGCTTGGTCGCTCTGGAGATTACACGATGGCTGGATGCCGACCGGGCCGGGCGATTATACGCTGGTCGTTCGTGCGACCGATGGTGAAGGCGACGTGCAAGAATGGGAGCCGGATCGCAGCCCATTTTCCGGCACGACCGGTTTTCATAAAATTATCGTGCGTATCACTGCGTAATGCGACGGACTCCGACGAGGAACGCGACTTGCTTGAGCGCGAGCCGCGACCACCCTTTGCAATATTCGGCGTGGGTTACTGAAAAAGCAGGGTCGCCCTACTTCTGGCAGCGCGGACACCACGCGGTCGTGCGCCCGCCGATCATTGCGTGGCACAAAGGCGTGCGGTGACGCGGGCAAATGCCGTTTCGTTTCCACTTTTGGTGAATCAACCAATTCTTGGGCGGATCAGAAAAATCTTTCCCGAGAGTTTCCAACGATTTCCTAGCAACGAATTTTGCCGCGCGTAAAATCGCCGCGCGTTCGCGCTCGCTTAATTTTCCGGTCCGTTTCGATGGCGAAATCTTTGCGCGCCACAAAATTTCGTCCGCCATCCAGTTGCCGATTCCGGAAAAACCGCTCTGCAAGAGTAAGACGGCTTTGATCGGCGCCTTACGATGTCGATCCAGAAACTGGTCGAGGAATTTCCGATTGAACTCGGCTGAAACAATTTCAGGAGTAGCAGTGTTCCACCAATCCGGTTCTTTTCGGGCGTGATGAAACCGAACGCGACCGAATTGCCGTGAGTCAGTGAAGACAAGCGCGCGTTCGGGTTGATAAAGAACAAGATGGTCATATTTGTTCGGGCGAAAATCCGCAGCGGCAATATGCGTTTTGCCAGTCATTCCGAGATGAATGCCGAGCCAATTGTCGCCTGAGAGTTCGAAGAGCATGCGTTTCCCGCGCGCGCTCGAACCCAGAAGTTTTTCGCCGATTGATTTTTCTCGAAGTTCTCGCGTGTTCGTCCCGCGAAAAACTCTTTTCCGCGCATGCAGCCGAACATCGACAATCTTTTTGCCGAGGCCTGCGTTCCATTGTTTCCGATACCATTCGACCTCGGCCAGCTCCGGCATGGTGGAACATAGGCGTTCACGGTTGTGCGGCTAGCGGTCACGGTGACTTCTGGATTTACACCGGACCGGCGGGTGCGATTAAGCAGACTGGAAACCTGCTCGCCTCACGGGCTGGAAGTCTATGTTCCACTTGCGGCGTGTGCTAAGTTTCTTCATGGAGAAAGTGATCATTGTCGGGAGCGGCTGCGCCGGATTGACGGCAGCGATTTACGCCGCTCGAGCCAACCTGAGTCCGCTCGTGCTGGAAGGCCGGCAACCGGGCGGCCAGCTGTCCACGACGACTTTAGTGGAAAACTACCCGGGATTTCCTGACGGAATTGACGGGCCCGAGCTCATCCTCAACATGCACAACCAAGCGGAAAAATTTGGCGCGCGTTTCTCTTACGCTGAAGCGACCGATTTCGATGCGAGCAACAAACATATCCGGATCAAGGCCGATGGCGACTGGCTGGAGACGCAGGCGCTCATCATCGCGAGCGGCGCTTCGGCGCGCTATCTTGGGCTCGAAAATGAAGAGAAACTGATCGGCCACGGGCTGACTTCATGTGCGACATGCGACGGGGCTTTTTACAAAAATGTGCCGGTCTGCGTAGTTGGTGGCGGCGATTCTGCGGCTGAGGAATCGCTTTTTCTCACCCGCTTCGCCTCCAAAGTATATTTGATCCATCGCCGGGACAAAATGCGCGCTTCGAAGATCATGGTCGATCGCGTGCTGGCGAACAAAAAAATCGAGCCGATCTGGGACACTGTGGTAACGAAATATATCCCAGATGAAAAAGGTGAGATCCGCGCCGTGCTTTTGCGAAACGTGAAAACCAATGAGGAGCACGAGTTGCCCGTGGCCTGCGTATTTGTCGCGATTGGCCACGATCCCAACACTAAAGCGTACGCTGGCAAACTCGAGACGGACCCAGATGGTTATCTGATCGCGAAAAGCCTGGCGGAGAGCAAGCACCCCGGCGTTTTTATCGCCGGCGACGTGGCCGATCGCGTTTACAAACAAGCGGTGACGGCCGCGGGATCGGGCTGCACCGCGGCCATGGAAGCGGAGCGGTATTTAAGCGAACTGGAGTCTTGATTTGCAATTTGCGAGTTGCGAATCGCGATTGCCGATGACTGAACGCGAACTCCTCGATCGAACAAAACAGTTCGCATTGCGCGGTCCATGAAGATCTGCGATCTGACGCAGTTTTATTCGCCACGAAGTGGTGGTGTAAAACGTTATGTGCACGAGAAGATCGCGTACATCGACAAGTATTCGCTGGCAACCGAGCACGTCCTCATCGTTCCTGGGCCGAAAACCGCAGTCAAATCGAAGGGACGGTCCCGTATTTATTCGATCCACTCGCCGTTGCTCTCGCGCACGTCGCGCTATCGGGCCCTCCTGAACCTGCGCGCGGTCGAAGAAATTTTAGAGCGCGAGCGGCCTGACATCCTCGAATCGAGCGACCCGTATCAAGTTGGGTGGAAAGCGATCGCGATTGGCCGCTCCTTGAAAATTCCAGTCGTTGGTTTTTATCATTCGCATTTCCCGGAAGCGTACTTGCGCGGCAGCATCAGGTTTCTTGGCAACCGCGGCGCACATCGCGCCATGAAGTTAACGCGCGGTTATGTGCGCAAGCTCTACAATCAATTTCAGGCCACACTTGTGCCTTCCGAACTCTTGGCGGAGCTCCTCTCGGAATGGGGGGTACGCAATGTCCGTGTGATGCCGCTTGGCGTGAACGTCGACATCTTTCATCTGAGCGCGAAGGGCACGGTGGGCACTCGTATTTCATTAGGCATTGCCAACGATCAACGGCTTCTTTTGTATGTTGGCCGACTGGCGAAGGAGAAGAACACGAAAATGTTGTTCGACGCTTTTGAACTTTTACAGCGCAGCCAGCCAGGAGAATATCACTTGCTCGTGATCGGCGACGGGCCGCAACGCAACCAACTCCGGCAATTACAAAAACGCACCGACGGCGCGGTCTCGTGGATTCGGTATTGCGCTGAATCTGCCGATCTCGCGCGCTTTTATCGCGCGGCCGATCTTTTCGTTCATCCGGGCATTCAGGAAACATTTGGACTTGTTGCCTTGGAAAGTCAGGCCTGCGGCACGCCAGTGGTGGGAATTCGGGGCAGTTACATGGATCGCATCATTTTTCATGAGCAGGAATGGTGGGCGCGGGAAAACACTGCGGAAGCCCTCGCCGCTGCAATTGAAGCATTGAGCCTGAAAAAATTGCAGATGCTTGGCAGCGGTGCAGCCCGGCATGCTGGGGCGGACTATGCCTGGCCGCGTGTATTTGAGCAGCTTTTTTGTATTTACCGCGAGCTCTGTTCCAACTACACAGGAGATGGAAAAAGATGAAGAACGAGAAATCATTTATGATCCGAAGCTATCGCGCTTCCGATCGCACCGCAGTGAGGCGTTTATGTTGCCAGACCGGATTTCTGGGCGACCCGATCGACCCAGTCTACGAAGATCGACAATTGTTCGCCGATTTTCTCACGACGTACTACACCGATCACGAGCCCGAATCGTGCTTTCTCCTGGAAGTGGACGGCGAAATCCGGGGTTATCTCCTTGGCTCGCGCAAACCATTGCGGAATCAACTCTACGCGTTTTATCAAAACGTTTGGCTCTTTTTTCGCGCGCTTACCCGCTACCTTCGCTACAATGAGCGGTCGCGTCGCTTTATTCGCTGGACGCTTGTGCACGGCTGGCGCGAAGTGCCGGCGCGTCCGCGCCGTGTTCCGCATTTTCACATCAACCTGTTGCCGGACGCCCGAAGAGTTTCGACCACGCGCGCGCTCATGAGCGCGTATCTGAGTTATCTCTACCGCTGCGGTGAAAAACGCGTCTACGGGCAAATCGTTACGTTTGAAAGCCGCCGCGGCGAGAAGATGTTCGAGCGATACGGATTCAAGGTATTAAATCGAGCCGAGATCACGAAGTACAAAGCATTTTACCCCGAGTCGGTTTACCTCAGCACTGTTATCAAGAATTTGGAAACAGCCGAACCGCTCTCGGCGTACTCGCGAACCCGTACTTAGGGAAACGGCGTTCAGAACGGTCCCGCAGCCGGTATTATTTTGCCACTAGCTGCCATACACCGGTCCAATTCTCACCAGGAGGATTCCGACGGAGCGTTTGGATGCGTTGAAGAAAGACGCGGGATGGCCCGTCACCGGGCCGGAGTTGGAGACATTCGCCGAAGATAGCTTCCGCCAAGTCCCATTCTTGTGCCAGGTAAGCTCGTCGCGCTCGGACATAAAGTTCTCTCAGGCGTAACTCTTGCTCTGTAACCTGCCCGGACACTCCTAACAACTCAAACACGCGCGTGGTCTCGGTCTTACCCTTGGCGAAGATAACATCGATCTCTCGGGTTTCGAACGCCGATCCGATGGCCTGCGCCGTGGTTTCGGCGATAAGAATCTGAGTGCCATAGACACGGTTGGCGCCTTCGAGCCGAGCCGCCAAATTCACAGTATCGCCGATGACAGTGTAGCTGCGCGTGTTCTCTGAACCGATGTTGCCGACCACAGCTTCGCCCGTGCAAATGCCAATGCCTAGATGGACATCGGGCGCGTCACGGCGAAGCCCGGTGATCTCCGGTAGGTCACGGCGGAGCGTATCGAGCGCGACCAATTGCGCTTGCGCGGCCCGGCACGCCAGTATTGCGTGTTCTTCTGGCTTGACGAACGGTGGCCCCCAAAATGCCATGACCGAGTCGCCCACGAATTTGTCTACTACGCCGTGGTGTTCTTGTACCGCTAAAGCTTGCAGGCCGAAGTGGCGATTGAGTAGCGCCACCATGAGCGAAGCCGTCAATCGTTCCGACAGGCTCGTGAAGCCCAACAGATCCGCAAACAGCACAGTCATCTCGCGCCGTCCGCCAGCCACAACCTCTGCGTCCGGTTGTCCCAGAACGTGCTCCAGTATGCGCGGATCGATGTACTTCCCGAAGGTCTGCTTCATCTGTTCCTTGGAGCGCAGTTCTTTCACGAAAAAATTGAACGCATCGGTTAGTGTCCCCACCTCATCGGTAGAACTCACCGGCAGTTGCACCTCGAGATTGCCTTGCTGCACATCGCGCATAGCGCTGGCCAAGGACCGGACTGGGCGCGTGAGACGGCTCGTGATGAGCGCTGCAACAGACAGACCTAACGCCACGGTGGAGCCGGTCGCGGCGATCGCCAGCCAGAACACCGCCCGCTCGCGTTCCTCGGTGGCCCGTACCGCGACGGTGATCAAGCCCTCCATTTTCGAATTCATCAATGCTCGCTGGTTTTGCACCGTGCGCTGGAGATCGTTGAGGAGGTTGACGTGCTGATTGGCCTCGCCGTGCTGGCGAGCTAGCTGGAGGTCGACTACCTCACGCTGACGAGTGCTTATGACCTGATAAGCGGGCTCGATTTGATCCAGCAGGGTCTTGATCTCGGCGATCGTTTCGTGCCCCGCAACAGTCGTCGGATAGGCATCCATCAGCCGTCGAACATTGGCAAATTCCTGTCCGAGCTTGTCGGTGAAAAGCTTGTAGTTAGTCGATGCCTCGGCCACGATTTCCCGGTTCGGCTCAGCGGCGTTCAACGCTCCGAACCAGCGTTCAAACGCCAGCCGGCGTCGAAGTCCGGCCTCATCTATCTGCCCTAACGACTTTGTCAGCGGCACATCGAGATCTGCCACGATCTTCAGATCGCGCTTTGTGCGAGCTACCTCCAACATCAGAAAGCCGCCAAGCGCGATCGTGAGAAGCAACAGGAAGATGGCGAGCCCGAAAATCTTTGCTGCAATGGTCTGCCGGAAAGGCATAAAAAACCACGGATGTTAGCGTCAGCTATCGAGGATGCAACGCCGTCTTGCCACGCGTCAAAGGAAAAAGCGCTGCGAAACTCGGGACGGAGGTTCTATGGAACGCGACCGCTTGCGGAGAGACAGGTTGCCGGCGCTGCTCTGAATTCCATAACATATCTTTCGGAGCCGAATTTGCCTCAGGCTAACCGTTCGTGGTATACAACTTCAACTTCGGGATTGAAACCATCGGTGTCTTCCCCAAGTGCCGGTATAGCTCAGCTGGTAGAGCAGCTGATTTGTAATCAGCAGGTCGTCGGTTCGAATCCGACTGCCGGCTCCCTCTTAAATCTTCCTTTTTAGGTTGTCCCAAAAAGCTTCTGCTTGGACACTGCTTGGACACTTTTGGCATTCTAAGGCCACAGTCAGCGCGTTTAACTGCATTTGCTAGGAATGTCGGCTTCGCACGAATCGCGCAGAATTACGCAGTTACAGTGTCCGAATTTGTCCGAAATCCCGTTGCCTCTCGCGCACGCACGCGCGCGCGAAGGATTCCATGACACCACTGAAAGCCCGCCTCGCCGCGCTCCAGCCCGGCACGACATGCACGGAAGGCGGCCGTGCCGTAAGGCTAATTTAACCAGAAACCAAATTCGCGGGAAATCGGAGTCTGTCGACCGTGGCTCGAGGCAGAGCTGCGCCTGGTGAAACCGAAGTTGTTAGTCTGTCTCGGCGCGACCGCCGCGCAAGCCGTCTTCGGCCCGTCCTCCCGCGTCACGCGGGAGCGCGGCAAAGTTTTGTCGTCGAAGCTTGCGCCAAGAGTTTTGGCAACAGTTCACCCGACCTCTTTGCTGCGGCAACCGGATGAAGAATCGCGCGAACGCGAATACGAACGCTTCCTTGTCGATCTTCGCGCGGCCGTGAAAGCGGCGAGCCAGCCTTGAAACAAGGAGAGGCGCATTCCAAGTCGCCCTTCTTTTGGATTCGGCGGACGAAATCGGCAGCGTCGCGGCGTAGCACGAAGTATTGCGATTGCAGCGCCGAGCGCCGCATTGCACGTTTCGGCCCGTGCGCACCGCCATTGTCTCGGTCATTCTTTTTCTCTCCGGAAGCAGCGCGCTTCTTTTTCAAACTCTCTGGCTCCGGCTGAGCGGATTGGTTTTCGGCAATTCGGTTTGGGCCGCTGCGTTGATTCTATCCAGCTTCATGGCGGGCCTCGCGCTCGGAAGTGCTATTGCCGCATCGTGGACGCTGCAGCGGTGGCGACCGCTGCGCGTTTACGCGGGATTGGAAGTGGCTGTTGCGGTCTTCGGTTGCACCCTCGTGTTTGGGCTTCCGTTGCTCGGAGAGTGGATGCGTCCTGTTTTTCAAGCGCTCTGGAATCATCAGCAGTTCCTGAACGGCCTGCGTTTCTCGGTGTCGTTTTCGATTCTGCTTATTCCCACGACGGCCATGGGATTAACCCTTCCCGTATTGCTGGAAGATCCGCTTCTAACCCACCAGGAATTCGGCCGCACCATCGGTATTCTTTACGGATTTAACACGTTGGGCGCAGTGGCCGGCGCCTTGCTAGGGGAAGCTTATCTGATCCGGACGTGCGGACTTTTGGGCACGGGGTTGACGGCCGGCTGCATGAGCTGCGCCGCGGCTGGAATTGCGTGGCTATTCTCCGGTGCAAAGCCGGTGACAACCGGGCAAACTCCAAAGCGATTTCGATTGCGGCTCTCGTTAGGCAAGCGGCCGCCATGGAGTCTGCTCTTTGTTAGCATGGGAGCCGGCGCGATTCTTCTTAGCCTCGAAGTAATTTGGTTCCGATTCATGCGCTTGTATGTGGCATCCACATCTACCGCTTTCTGCGTCATGCTTGCAGTCGTGTTGGTGGGAATTGGCCTTGGCAGTGTCACATCGAGCGTGATTCCGCGCCACCTCGCACCGCCGAGAAAATTGCTTCCGATTCTTTTACTCGTCGCCGCAATTGGGACACTTCTCTCCTACCTGTTTTTTCCGGTGCCAGTTCTTCAAGGCAACACAAACGCCTTCCACATTGAGTCCTGGCAGCGGATCGAGCGGCTATCGCTGGCCTTGATGTTTCCCGTTGCATTTCTATCGGGGATTCTTTTTCCATTAATCCTGACCTGCGTTCAGCGCGAAGTGGCAAGCCGCATGAACAGCGCGGGTCTTACCCTTTTGTTTAACACGACTGGCGCAGCCCTCGGTCCATTGCTCGCCTGTTTTGTCCTGCTGCCGTGGCTCGGATTCCAATCGAGCTTTATCTTATGCGCAGCGTGTTATGCTGGGCTGGCTATTCTCGCGAGCGAAAAACCGACGTGGTCTATTCGACGGCCGCTCGGAATCACACTTCTTGCGCTTGCCGCGATGCTCATTCTGATCCTCGCAACCTTCCCCTATCATCGCGACGAAACGCATTTCGCCAATGCCCGTCGCCCGTACGAAGCGGATGGTTCACGCTTAATCAAAAGAATCGAGGGCACCGCTGATACACTCCAGCTGCTGCGCCGCGATCTTTTCGGCGAACCTTACTACTACCGGCTCATCACGAACGCCTATTCAATGTCAGGCACGCTGCCGCGCAGCCAACGCTACATGCGATTGTTCGCGTACTTGCCGCTGGCTCTCCGTCCCGAAGCCGAAAACGCGTTGCTAATCTGCTACGGCATGGGCGTCACCGCCGATGCATTCACTCGCGATACGCATCTCAAGCATCTGGACGTCGTGGATATCTCGAAAGAAGTCTTCGATCTCGCCAGTTCCTATTCCGGCCCTGGTTACTCCAATCCATTACGCGATCCTCGGGTGACAACCTTTGTGCAAGATGGCCGCTTCTTCCTGCAAGCCAGTCCCGAGAGCTACGACATTATCACCGGTGAACCACCGCCGTTGAAAGTAGCGGGAACGGTTAATCTCTACACTCAACAGTTTTTCTCGCTCATGAACGACCGCTTAAAGGACGGCGGGATCGCGACGTTTTGGCTGCCGATTTACCAATTAACAACGGACGAGACGAAAGCAATCCTCCGGGGCTTCCACAACGTCTTCCCGAACGCCTCCGTCTGGGCGACCTGCGATTTGGAATGGATCATGACCGGAATGAAAGGACCACTGCATCAACCTAACGAAGAAGCGGCGCGCGCACTCTGGAGCGATGTGGGGACTCGCTTAGACTTGGGCCGGATCGGCATCGAGGTTCCCGCGCAGATGTCCGCCTTATTTCTCATGGATGGCGAGGAAATCGACCGGATCACGCAGGGCGTCGAACCGCTGAGCGATCTTTATCCGAAACGCCTGACCGACGTGCATCCCGATCTGAACGCCGTACACCACTTTGGTTATGCGTATCTCGAAAGGTCTGCCGCTTTTCACCGTTTTCTTTCGTCCTCGCTGATCAAAGAGATTTGGCCTAACGAATGGAAGAAATCACTCGAGCTCTTCTTTCTCGTCCGCGAAACGCGATACCTTTCAGAAATCTCCGGGAGCAATTGGTTGGCCGAACTTGACCTCTACTTGCGCCACACGCAGCTGCGAACGCCTGTCCTCGCGGTCCAGAACAGTGATGAATTCCGCCTCGCTCTTGCGCAAAAGCTGGCGGCTAATTCGCCCAACTTACCTGTCGCAGCCCTGCCAGATTTGGTCGCGGGAGCGCTCGCCCGACGGGACTTGCCTGGCGCTATTCAACTGTTGGAAGGCGAGAGAGATCGCGCTTTCGCCAATATCAATAACTTCTTCCTGCTCACTTACCTTTATTGCTTAAACGGCAAAGTGGAGAAAGCGGAAGCGCTGGCCGCCGCCGAAAATGGATCGATCCAGAAGGACTGGTTTGTGGATTGGCTCTGGGGAGAACTGCAGGCTGAATTCGGCTTCCGCCCTCCACGCTGAATCTGGTTAAACGATTCAACTCGTTAGACGCGCGTGCTCTGTCATCAGAAATCGATCGGTCATTCCGGCGATGTAATCACAAACTGTGCGATACAATCCTTCCTGGTCGATTCGCTTCGCTGCGGCGTCGCCGAGCCGGCTTGGATCAGCAACGTAATTTTCTAAGACTTTTCGTGGCATCTCGCACGCTCGTCGGTTCAGTTCCGCCAGCGCGGATGATAATAAACATTTTGATACAAAAACTTTCGGAGCTCGTGGTTCGCTTTCACATCTCGATCCGTTTGACTAGCTCAGGACAAGGTTTGCGATCGAATTAAGGTTTCGGCGAGGATGCTGGTGAGGTCGCCGGCAATTCCGAGGGACTAGATGAAGTCTTGGCCTTCTTGCTTCTTCCGATTTTTTCTCTTTCACCGGGCGATCGTGACCGTCCTGGCCTCAAGTGAACCATCAGCGTTCTTCCAGTATAAGCCGCTGACCTCTTCGTTCTCGGCGATGTCCTTCATCGTCGCAGCGTTTCCGCCCTTCGTTTCTCGTATCCCGAGACACCAGGCGCTAGAACTCAGCTCAAGGCGCCGGAGTGACGCATGGGGCGGCTGTTCAAAAATATTTCAAAAAGTGAAAAATAGTCTTGCCAGCCTGTGGGATTTTTTTTAGTCCTTTGGCGTAAGCAGGGCAAAACCCTACAAGAAAATTAGGCATTGACCTACTAACCAAAGGAGAAACTATGATCAGAACCGGACTTTATAAGTTCGGATTCCTGCGCATCACTCTCGCAGCCCGCGTCGGAATCCCTCTCATTATCGCGTCGAGCGCATTTGCGCAGAATCTCCCGCCGCTGGAGACGCTCACGGGTGCTGCCCCGACGCCGTCCGCTGCGGAAGCCGCGCGCGTCATCGTGCCCGGTTCGAACATTCCAACGGCTGAAGAAGTCGGACCGAACCCGGTGGACACCTATAATCGCGATTCGATCAACAAATCAGGTGAGTTCACCACAGAGCAATTTCTCCTCAGCCTCCCCATCGCCAACGCGAACATAATTCCGATTTCGAATAATGAAAACGGCTCCAACACCGCTGTGGGTGCTGCGACAATTGCGCTACGCGGTTTCGATGCGAGAGCGACTCTCATCCTCCTGGATGGGCGTCGGGTCGCTGTCTATCCGACGGGCAACAACCCCGGTCTGGTGAATGTGATGTTCGTCGATTTGAATTCGATTCCCCAAGCCGCTATTGAGAGCATCGAAATTCTGAAAGATGGCGCCTCTACCACTTATGGCGCGGATGCGGTGGCTGGTGTCGTGAACATTAAGATGCGGCACCGCTACGATGGCGCGGAAGCGAGAGTCGAATACGGCAACACGCTCGATAAAGACTCGGGTTTATTCGACTCATCGGCCATCTTCGGTGTTGGCAAGGGAGATACCAACATTACCGGTGTCTTCAATTACTATCATCGCAACTCTATCGCCAACCGCGATCGCGGTTTCTCGGCCGTTCCGCCGTTCCTAAGCTCGAACGCAAGTCCTTATAATCTTCAGTTGAGCAGCGATGTGGTGGCAGCCGCTGGTGGAAAGAACTTAAATCCAGGCGGGACTGAATTCGCATCTCCACCAGATTTTACTAACGGGGTGGCCCCGGCAAACAGATATCTCTACGATGCCAGTGCCCGTATCAGGGCGTTCGGCGGTCTGCGCCCTGGCTTTAATTTCAATCAGTTCTCGCTTTCCTTCCCGGAGTCGGAGCGCTACGGCGTTTATCTCAGTGCCGACCACAAGGTCTTTGGCGATCAGATGGTCGTCTATGCTGACGGGTTTTATCAGAACGTGAAAACGCACAACGAACTAGCGGCTCCCGCGACTGGCTCGTTTGAGACGAAAGGTCAGACCATACTGGCCATTCCGCCGAATTCGCCGATTGCGCCTGGCGCGGAGCCACCCAACACGCCAACCCACGCGCAGACCGGTCTTCCGGCGGACGCGTTCAATCCCTTTAATCCCTTCGATCAAATCATTTCCGGCGGCACGCGGGCGCGGCTGGCTGAATTTGGAAACCGTTTGTTCGACAACGAAACCGACGCGTGGCTCAGTACGGTTGGCGTAAGAGGGGACAAGCTTTTTGACGGGACCTGGGGATACGACGCCGCGTTCCGCTACAGTCAGCTTAAGAACACCGTCACCGGGACGCAAGTGTCCGCCTCGCGATTCAACCGGATCTTGAACCAGGCCGATCCGATCTTTGATCCGAACTCACCGCAATTCATCGGAACGACGACCGCATTTAATCCTTTCGGTGATTTTCGCCGGCCAGTCGCGTCTAATGAGGCCACGGTCGAGTTTGCCAGGGCCCATCCCACGGACATAGACACCTCGAAGTTGGCCACGTTGGATGCCACCATGTACACAACGGCGCTCTTCAACTTACCGGCCGGCGGCGTTGGCTTAGCCTTCGGTGGTCAGTTCCGCCGCGAATCGCTTAAGGAGAGGCCGGATCAGCTGAACGTCGAGGGTGACATTGTCGGTAATTCGCCAGTTCCGACCGCTACGGGTGGAAGAAAGGCCTATGCGTTCTACGCAGAAACCAGAATTCCTATCTTCAGCCCGACCTATAAAATTCCCGGCTTCTATTCCCTGGAGTTTGTGGCTGGCGGCCGGTTTGAAGAATTCTTGAACAACGACACCAATGTCCTGGTGCCGAAGGTAGGCATGCGCTGGCAACCATTCGACGAGCAGCTGACTCTGCGTGCGACTTGGGGCGAAGGTTTTCGCGAGCCATCACTCGAGGAACTGTTTGGGTCTCCGATCTCAACGTTGCAGGTTACTCACGATCCGCTCAAAGGTGGACTGCTCGAATCTGAAACGAACACTCTTATAAGCAGCAACCCGAATCTCCAGCCGGAAGATTCCCGTTCGTTCAGTGGCGGCTTTGTTTATACGCCAAAATATGTGCCTGGTTTAACCTGCTCGGTTGACTTCTGGGACATCGAGCGCACCGGAGTTGTGATCGCTCCGTTGGATCAGCAAGTGCTGGATGGCATCGCTCCAGGCGTTGTCGAGCGCGATGCTGGCGGATTCATCACCCGTATTTTGATCGCAAATCAAAACTTCGGTTCTCAAGAGGCTCGCGGGTTTGACTTCGGCCTTAATTACCAGAGGGCGACGCCTTGGGGAACCTTCACTTGGCTGACTCAGGCAACCTACCTGGACGAATTCCTCTTTCCGCAGTTCATCTTCGCGGAGTTCGGGCCAACGCCAGGCAATCTGGCCGGCAGAACTACGGATCCAGGTCTCTCGAATGAGGGTTGGTATAAATGGAAAGGGAATTCCAGCCTCGACTGGGCGTGGAAGGGCTTCGATCTCGTTACCATCATGCACTACATCGACGGATTCCACGAATTTGGCCCGAATCTTCAGCGTCACTATGTCCATCAGACGTTCTTCTTCGACGTCCAGCTTTCCTACGACTTCACCGCCCTTCTTCCGGTTGAGACTCAGCCGGTCCCCGGCTATTCCAAGGGAGAAAAAGAGGTCGTTCGCGGCAAGGACGGTGCGCCTCTAGAAACGGCCTCGGCTCAGACCAGCAATTACAGTCGTAGCGTCTTGGACCATCTGCTGCGAGGCACGATCATTACTATTGGATGCAATGACGTTTTCGGTCAGGATCCACCGCCGGCATTCGGTGAAGGTGGAAACGGGTCCGGTTATCCTGGCTTTACCTACGATGCCACCGGCCGGTTCGTTTACGCGCGTCTCACGAAGAAATTCTAACCCTTGATTTCAGTCTAGTCTCCGAAGAGGCAGTGGCAAGAGCCGCTGCCTCTCTTGCTTTTGCGGAAAGGGTCGAATCTCCGCCGTTTCGGTAATTTGCACAAGGCGGCCTCGCGGGTGTAGTTTCATTCGTGAAGACCATGATATCTTTGGGCGCTACAATTCTCATCGCGGCCAGCATGTTTGCCGGAACGGTGCTCGCCGATCCCCCGGTCAACCAAACCTTCGAACGCAAGCAAAAAGTCGAAGAGCGGACGATTTTTATCACCGGTTCGCTTATCCCACAACGTGTTCAATTGCGACCGATCGGCACCACGACGGTCTCGCCAGTCAGAATCATTGATCGTCGTGAAATCGACTGGACTGGGCGGCAGACGACGCCGGGCGCTTTGATCAATGAGCCGTCGCTGCGCGTAATCGGTCACTGATCTCCGAATCGAAAAAGGGGGGGCGCGCGGCTGCGCGGACTAATGGCCTGGCACGGAAAAACGTAAACCACGCTGCCCACCTTGGCAGCGTGCCATTTCCGGCCGAAATCGCCGGAATTATTTATTTCGTCGTCGCCAGACGGTGCCCGTAGATAGTTATCGGGCTCGCGGTGGTCGGAATCGCGCTGAGCCTGTCACAAGGCTCAGGAATACCGGAGGTTGAAGTGAGCGTGTAGCACATTTTCTTTGCGGTCTTCGTCACCCGCTGTGGCTGTACCGGGAGCACTACGTTCTTACTCGGATCAGCAGCAAATGCCGATGCGCAAAACGCGAGTGCGAGCACGACGCTTGCACATCGAACCGACCAGCCGAACAGGCGACTGAGTCTGCTTCCTGTTTTCATGCTGTGATTGTGATCCCGTTCCGAATCTAGCGCAAGTTCTTCCGGTCAGTCCGGGAAATCGGTTTGATGGATTTCGCCTTCGGTAGCCTAAAAAATCGGCGCTTGGAAAACTCTGTCCGGCCACCACAAATTAATGCCCACGAAGATGCCGAGACACACTATGCCGGCTCTCTTTATTTCGTTAGGCCGGGGCGGTTTCCCCAACGCGCAGGCTCATACCCATGACGCGAAAGATGCGGTCGCGTTTTTCCAAATAGCCGGGTGAATCGAGATCGCGTGGCCGCGGAAGATCGACATCGACAACCTCCTGGATCGTTGCTGGACGCGGACTCATGACCAGCACCCGGTCGGCCAGCTGGATCGCTTCTTCGATATCGTGCGTGACAAAGAGAATTGTTTTTTTCTCGCTTTGCCAGATGCGTACGAGATCGGTGCGCATTTTTAACCGGGTCAGAAAATCGAGTGCGCCGAACGGCTCGTCCATGTAGATGATGTCCGGATTCGCGGCGAGAGCGCGCGCAATTTCGACGCGCTGACGCATCCCGCCGGAAAGTTCGCGCGGGTAGGCATTTTCAAAACCGTGCAGACCGACCATCTCGATGTAATGCGTGATGATCCGGTCGCGCTCCGTCTGGTCGCGCTTGCGCAGACCGAAGTCAATGTTTTCGCGCACGTTCAACCACGGAAAAACGCCGTTCTCCTGAAAAACGAAAATGCGCCGCGGATCGGGGCCGCGCACCGGTTCGCCTTCAACCAAC
>Ga0193727_1000271_pt1 | contig 19013 bp, 17 predicted proteins | sample H2c2metaG_FD_143051 | JGI IMG/M metagenome (GOLD analysis project Ga0193727, IMG submission 143051) | Soil microbial communities from a riparian zone of the East river system, Colorado, United States - H2c2 | ecosystem: Environmental > Terrestrial > Soil > Riparian zone | place: USA: East River...
CTCGGCAGCCGCCGCGCTCACGCCGATGGACATCATTCCCTGTCCGGCGGGCGGCTTCACACCGACGGCGAAGGTGCCGACACAGCCCGGCGTCAACTACAGCTCGACGAGCGGGGTCCTCAAGATTACCAGCGGGACTCTCACTCTCACGGACACCTCCTACTTTTTTTCTTCGATCGTGATGACGGGGGGTAGTACCAAGCTCGCGTTTCCAGGGACCTCGCACGCAAATGTCGTCTTGCGTGACTCAATCAACGTGGGCAGCAGCACAATCGTCAACAGCTCTATGAATGCGACCTCGCTGTCGTTCGCCTCGTGCGGGACTTCCGCGACTCCGGCTTACTGGGCACTCAGTTCCGGCGGCACAGCCTCGTATTTTTCGGTTTACGCGCCGAACCACATCGTCTATGAGCTTGGCGGGGGCGATTTCTATGGCGCCGTGGTCGCCTCGATCTATTACGCGCAGGGTGGTGGCAAATACCACTACGATGCGGCGCTCGCCAGACAGGCGTCGAACAAAACCGCTGTGCAGCCGGGATCTTGGGCTCAGCTTCCCGGAAGCTGAGAGGGAAGCCACTTTCGACGATTGGTTTGGTGGCGCGCTTCGCTGCCGGACGCGTCGGTTCGGGCGGAGAGGTAGCTGGATGCAAAAGGAGCCCGGGAATCATCCCGGGCTCCTTTTCTATTTGCTGAGCGGCGATTTGCGCCGCCGCTCTAGACAATCATTACACGCAGGCGATCACGCCGTTGACCATCGTACAGACCTTCGCTGACTGGGAGTGCGTAGCGGTGCCACTCCAGGAAGACGGCGGGCCAAGGGCGTTCACGATGACGACAGTGACGTTCTGTGACGGGCTGAAACCCTGCAGAGGAAGCAGGCTGGTGGCGGTTCCACCAAAGTACGCGCCGTTGTTGTCCGCGGCATACTGCTCTTCGTAGGTCGCCATGTTGCGCAAGTCAGACTTCATTGCGGCGACATAGGCCTTGTCTTTCGTATTTGCAAACTTTGGGATCGCGATCGCGGCAAGAATGCCGATGATGACGACGACGATCAGAAGCTCGATAAGGGTAAATCCCTTTTTGTTGCGTGACATCGGTTCTCCTGCTGCTGTTGGATGATGCAAGCGGCGCCTTCACCGTCCTGCATGTGTAGGACTCTACAGGGTACCTTCTGCAACCCTTCAATCGCGCGGTGAACCCCGTTAGGTCGCTACATCGTGTGATTTTCCCATGAAGTCAACGTGACTCTTTCGTCACGAACCACTCATGGCTTCCACGCGCAATCGGTGCTCGTTCAATTCGGAATTTCGCGGATTCTCAACAACGAGCGTGACGCGGTTTGCCGCTTCTCGCTACGGCGATGTCAGCGTAAGAACGATCGCCATGCTGTAATTGCCGGGAGTATCCAGCGTCCAGCTGTAAAGCGTCTGGAAATAGAGCGTCGTAGAGCTGCTTGCCGTCGCGGCGCCGGTGACGAGTGTCACGTCGCTCGTCGTCAGAGCTGCGAAGGGGCCCGTTGAAAGATTGCTCCACTTCAGATCTCCAGCCGGCTTGTTGGCCCTCGCCGGCGCTCCCGGAGAAGTGTTCGTCGCGGTCCAGGTCGCAGCGACAGCGCGCAGGCTCAGCGTCCACGACGCGTTGGCGCTCACCGTGAGAGTCGGTCCTGCGGTGGAGTTGAATCCGGCGTCGAAGTCGGCGGGAAGCGGCGCGGTGAGCGGCGTGGAGACTGCGCTCATCTGAAGCCGCACTACGCGTCCCGCCGTCATCGAGACGGTGCCGGGAAGACCGCAGTTGGCAGGGGCACCGCTCGCCTGGCACTGCGCGGACGCCGAGGATGCCGCCATCGGCAATCCCATTACCGCCGCGATCAGGGCGGCGCGAAATATCGAGCGTCTCATTCTGGCTCCCGTTCAACTCTAAAGGTTCCGGAAGCCATCGCCCCGTCGGCTGACGAGACCCAGGTTCCGCTGATTGTGTCGGCGACGATCTGGCCAACGTGACGACGTGCAGTCGTCTCCCCCGCCAGATTCGCATCGAAGTCTATCACATCCGTTCCACTTTCCGACCCACTGACACTACCGCTCAGTATTCTCTGCTGCTGCGTTTGTGAGTTCGTGCCGACCAGGTTCAGCTGCCCCTGGAAGCTCGTGCCCGACTCTCGCGAGATGATCAACGTTCCCGTAAGAGTCTCTTGCACCGGAACGGTCTGAATGCCCGTGTAGTTCCACGAGCCGTTGAGCTGGAGCAACGATGGTTGCGGCTCGGTCGACTTGAGACATGCAGAAAGAAGTAAAACGGCCATGAGCGCGACGGTCCTGGCTCCAGCGTTTGCTGAGCGGCTCATGAATGATTCTGGTTTGGCGTCGTGGCGGGCGTCGTGTCGCCAGACGATGAATCGTCTTTCTTTGGCGTGGCGACGGGCGTCTTGTTCACGGGCCTTGAATCGTTTTTCTGCACGCCGCTACGCCCGGGGGATCCGTTCCACATGCGGATCGGGCGCGGGTCGAGCGTGATAGTGATCGATTTCGAATCCTTGCCTGTGACGATCAACAGAGGGACCGGGCCCCGCGGTACGAGCGGCTCGCTTAGCTCCGAGAGATCAAATTCCAGTTTGTAAGTTCCTACCGGCAACGCCTGAAAGGTTGCTGTCGTCGGGCCCGTCATGATCGCCGCCCATTCAGCGCCAACGCTGTCGCGCGCAATGATATGGGCCTTGCTCAGGTCCACCTGAACGGGCGAAATCCCGGAGCGAGGCGCGACCACCAGCTCCACTTCAGCGGCAGTCGAGAGCGACACGCTGAGATCTCCGCGACCGGCGCCGCTGGCAGTCCATCCATCGGGCAGGGACGCTTCGTCGATCGATATCGGCTGCTTGGCGTCGCCACCCACGCGATACTTGCCGGACGCGTCCGCGACCGCGGTCTCGCCTCCGCGTCTTACGATCGCGCCAGGCATGCCAGGCTCATTTGGATCGCGATGCTGATTGCCATTGAGATCTTCGTAGACGTACCCTGACGTCCCCGGGGTCCGCAGCATCGGCACTGTCAACGCGTGCTCGAACCGGGCGCCGAGGATCCACGGCACTCTCCCGCTCACCGAGCGGAAGATGGAGTTGCGCTCGGCGTCGATCTTGAACGCAAAACCGTTCATCAGCGGAATGGCGATCCCCGCTCTCATGATTGTGGTGTTCTCGCCGCCGAAGGAGCTCACACGCTGAAGGTCACCCTCGCCGCGAATTCCACCAAGTCCGGGAAGCACTACCTGTTCGGCTCGAATTCCGAACATGTTCTGCTGATTGACGAAGCCGCCGCGGTCGCGCGTCTGGTCGATTCGGGTCTGCACCTCGATGATGCCGCCGACGCCGGACCAACCAGCGTTGGTCGTCCAGTAGTTCCGGGGTGAGCGATCAGTCACCGTGCTCGATCCTCCGAGCGAGACGCTGCGCGTCGTGTTGCCGAGGAAGGCCGAGCTGTTGAAGTAGTACTGTCGGAGGTAGGTGCTGAAGCTGATGCCGAGCTGATCGTCGCGGCTGCCGAAGCCGCCGCCGCTGTTCGATGCGGTCGCTCGCGATGTGGCATCGAACGTGTACGAGCGCGCCTCGATTGCGATCGTTGTCCCGCTGCGGATCGCGTACTGCGGACGCAGAGAGAAACCGTTCGACTGCAAGCCACTAAACACCGACGTTGCGTCGGTCGTGCGCCACGCACTGGCGCTCACATTTGCGCGCGAGGAAAGCCGCTCGGAGACGTTTGCCAGAATCTCGTTGGTCGCGCGCGCGAAGGCGTCGCTTCCGCCTGGAGCGTGCGTGACTCGCAGCTCCTCGTTGCTCTCGGGCCCGGTTCTCACCAATCCGCTCGACCATCCCAGGCCGCTTCCACCATCAAAGCGACGCTCCGCGATCTCGGCTTTGAACGTGCTGCCGAAGATCGATGGGACCGCGGCGCCAATTCCAACGGCATCCAGTCGGCGCGGTGATGTGCCGGCATCAGCGAGATGCGAAATCGATGCACTGACGTGTGCGTCGCCGAACAGGCGCTCGCCACGCATTCCGATCATTGGCTCCCGCTTCGTCGATCCAACTGCCGGCAGGGAAAGAGCACCCAGGCTCAGAAAGCTCCATTCCGAATGCTCGAGGTGCAGTAATGCGCCCTGGCCGTATGGATAAAGTCCCGTGAGATCGGAGAACGAAGTTCCGGTGTTGCCGAAGCTGAGTTGACCGGATGGAGCGGAGAGCATGAGCGACGACGCGGACGGATACGTGCCCAAACGCGCGAATGCGTTGCTGGTGGCACCGCTGAGCGCCGAGCCCTGAGACATTCTGGCGTCGATCCGGACGGAATCGTAGAGTGCGCCCGTCGCAGCGAGGGTGAACACACTGCTGGGGCGGCCGTTTTCATCGGCTGCGTGTGCGACGGCGGTCGTGATGAGCGGACCTGCGTCCCGTCCAATCGAGCTGGAGTTGAAGACTTCGACGGTCATCATCTCGGACGCGAGCGTGTCGCTGCCCGAACGAAGGTCGATCTTTACGAACGACGAACCGGTGCTCGAGAGCGGCGGAATCTTCAGTCTCACTTTGCGCTTCACCGTTTCACCGGGCTGGATCACGATGGCGCTGGCATGAGCGTCTCGCGATGCCCAACCGCTCGGCAGCGTGAGATCGGCGCTGACGGTCTCGCGGCCATTCCCGGAATTGACGATGTCGAACGGGATCAACACGTCGTTGCCCGCCTGGCCGTTGATCGCGCCTGTCTTGGGGCGAAGCACGATCTTCCGAACCAGATTGATGTCGATCTCGACCGGAACCACGAGCGTCGGCGACGCCGGGGAAGAAAAACGTGCTTCGGCCGCGACAATACGTCCGGCCAGCGCGGTAGCCGGAATTCCGATCGTGACGCCGACGCGGCTTCTCTGGGCGATCGGCAGCACGCGATTGCGTGGCCCGAGTAAGGCGAAATCTCCGTGCGGGATGATCTCGACTTCGAGCTTCATCACCTGCGCGAACGCTTCCGGGATTGGAATGGACACGACCTGAAAGCTGCGTGGCGCGCCCGACACCGTGACGGACGGGAGCGTGATCACGATATCGCTGGCGGAATCGCTCTTCGCCCCACTCCACGTCGCGAGCGAGACGGCGCTGGCGGCGCCAGGCTGCGTCGTGGTGATTTGAGCCTGCGCGACTCCGAACGCCGTCAGGCCCGAAACACTAAGACAGAGCGCAACCGCGCAGGTGCCACGAAAGGACATTAGGGCACAGTCTGCGAAAGTGTGATCTGATAGTTCGCGCTATAGGTCGCGGGCGCGTCTGTCGTCCAGTTGAGCACCATGCGGAAGAAGATCGTGTTGCTCCACGGATCGTTGAGAGCCTTGTTGATGACTATGCGCTGCTCGACCTGTGCGTCCGTCAGTGTGATCGAATTCCAGGTCGCGAGATCCGACCGGCGCCATTCCAGATCGGCGATCACTTTTCCCCCGCCGAGATTGGCGGAAATCGAACGAATCGAAACCGTCGTGGTGCGCTGTACACCGTTCACCGAATTGATCGTGAACGTCATCCCTGTAGGGGCGTCCACGAACCCGTTGATGTAATCCGCGGCCGTCGGCGCAGGGAAATTGACGGCTCCGTTGGTGAGCGTAAGGCTGGTCTTCTGGGCTGAGAGCGGAGATGCGAACAGCACCAGTGCGAGCGAGACCGCCGCGCTGGTGAGACCGCAATGGAGCTTCCGCCCGAGGGTTGACATTGGCTTCTACTTCGCCTGGTAGTCGATTTGGCCAGCAACGAGCTCGGCTCCGCCGAAATCGATCAATGCGAGCACGACGTAATCGCCAGGCGCGAGGCCGGCGGGAACATCGAGCATGACTTTACGCGTCGCGCCCGGAAGCGTGGGGAATTCCGGGATGGTAGCCTGGGCCGCCAGCGAGTTGTCGATACGACGGAACTCCAGACGCCCCTTTGCGAGCAGGTGCGTTCCGCCGGTGTTGTGAAAGACGACGGAAATCTGGCGCTTCGTTGCCGCCGGAATGTTCGCAACGGTCGTTGCTGGAGTAGTCGACGCGGTAGTCCGCGGCACTGGCACATCTTCGATCGCCATGTTCTCGACCGCGCCATCGCGCGAGAGACCAGGAGGCGCGACGTAGACTTTCACGCCGGTCCGGAAGATGTACTGCAGCGAGTTGCCCTTTGCGGAGGCGCGCTTCGGAACTTCCTCGACGAAGAAGATATCCCAGCACTCCTTCGTCACCGCTGCTCCGGACTGAATCCCGAGGCGGATGACGCGCGAGGTATGGGGCTCGACGCGAATCGAGAGAGGCGAGACGCTGAGGTTGGCGCCGCACGAAGTGCCGGTCGAGCCGGCCGTGAGAAAGCGATTGTCGCCGTTCTCGGCGCGGTCCCAGTCCGAGCGCGTGATCGTTGCCTGCACGACCTCGTTGGACGTGTTGGACACCGAGAAGCTGGATGGTACGCGGTTCGTTCCGGCGGCGACTATCGTCACCTCGAGCGGATCTACCAGCAGCTGCGCGGACGCGGACTGCGAGACCACCACCCCCATGACAGCGCAAAGGGCGAGTACGGTTCCCCGGACTCGCCCTCTGCGCTCAACGCCCGTCCTTTCGGACGAGCGCGAGCGAGAATTAAGCATCAGTTACGGAGCCGTCAGGGTGAATACGATCGGCAAGCTGTAGGTACCAGGAGCATTGCTTGCGCTCGTGAAGTCAGACGTCCAGCTCGTCTTGAAGAAAGCCTGCGCTGCCGTACCGTTCGTCGAGCTCGCGCCCGAAGTGAACGTCGCGTCAGCTGCGGTGATCGCTGCGAAGGTTCCACCCGCCGCGGTTGACCATGCGAGGTCGCCGATCGGCTTCACACCGGCATCGCTGCCGACGTAGGTCCAGTTCGCCGCATTCTGTGACTTGATCTTCAGCGTCCAGCTTCTGTTCGCCTTGATCGTGAAGCTCGGGCCTGCATCCGCGAGGACGTTGCCTGCAGCGACATCATCAGCGGTAGGATTAGTCAGGGCCGTCGCAGCCGAGCTCATGCCGAGCTTGACCAGCGCGCCAACGGTGACTGATGCGGTATTGGTGGTGTTACACGTGCCGGCGTTGCCGCTGCACTGCGCATTTGCCTGGCTAGCGCCGATGGCGGTTCCGAGCACCATCGCGGCCAACAGGGTACGGGTCGCTCTCATTTTCGAATTTCTCCAAGAAATTTGATGGTGCCGCGCAGCCATTGCGGCTGACAGACGGACCTTTCAAAGCGGTTGGTATAGCGAGTGAAACTGTTGCGTTCTTGTACCTATAAGACGAAAACGGACTGCCTCTGTAACGGGTTTTTCACCCTTATTTCAGAGACAAATCCGTTGACTTTTCCGCGTGATCCAGCGCGATCTCTTCGAGTCTCGCAAGGCGCCTTTGGGCGTCTGCGAACTCGCAAACTAACTCAAATGTTTAGCTAATCAACTGAAATGATTCGTACATCTGGGCGGGCGCCAAAATGCGTCGGGGTTTGTTCGGGTTGGCGGCCTAACCCCTTGTTCGCCAATACGATTGTCTGCAACGAACCGGCGGGGGAAAGCTGATAAGAATCAGCCCTCCTTGTCTTCATACTGATCCTTGAGATTGGCGACAACATTTGGATCAGCGAGCGTCGTCACGTCTCCCAACGCGCGTCCTTCAGCGATGTCGCGAAGGAGTCGCCGCATGATTTTTCCCGAGCGCGTTTTTGGAAGATCCGCGGAGAATAAAATGTCGTCGGGACGCGCGAGTGCGCCGATTTTTTTCGCGACGAATTCCTTCAGCTCGTCGCGCAGCGCCGGACTCTGTTTGCTCTTGTCACGAAGTGTGACGAACGCGGCGATTGCCTGGCCTTTGAGCTCGTGTGATTTGCCTACGACCGCTGCTTCCGCCACCGCGGGATGCTCGACCAGCGCGGACTCGACCTCCATCGTGCCGATGCGATGTCCCGCCACGTTCAACACATCATCCACGCGGCCGAGAATCCAGAAGTAGCCATCGGAGTCGCGCTTCGCGCCGTCGCCCGGGAAATAAAGGTCGGGGCGACCGTCCCACTTCGTGAAATAGGTCTGTACATAGCGATCGTCGTCGCCCCAGATCGTGCGCAGCATCGACGGCCACGGCTTGGTGAGCGCGAGCAATCCACCACCGACATCGATGCGTTTTCCGAGTGAGTCGAGCAGATCGGCGGTGTAGCCCGGAAGCGCTTTCGTCGCGCTGCCCGGCTTTGTCGGCGTGATTCCCGGCAGCGGCGAGATCACGATCGCTCCCGTTTCCGTCTGCCACCATGTGTCGACGATCGGACAGCGATTCCCTCCGATGTGCTCGCGATACCACATCCACGCCTCGGGATTGATCGGCTCCCCAACGGAGCCGAGCAGTCGCAGGCGCGACAAATCGTGTTTGGCGGGATACTCGTCGCCCCATTTCATGAATGCGCGAATCGCCGTCGGCGCCGTGTAGAGAATCGTGACGCCATGGCGCTCGCAGATATCCCAGAACCGATCCTTTTCGGGCCAGTCCGGTGCGCCTTCGTACATCACGCACGTCGCGCCGTTGGCGAGAGGTCCGTACACGAGATACGAGTGCCCCGTCACCCAACCGATGTCGGCAGTGCACCAGAAGACGTCATCGTCCTTGAGATCGAAGACCATTTTGGTCGTGGTCGTGACTCCAGCGAGGTACCCGCCGGTCGTGTGAACGATGCCCTTTGGCTTTCCGGTGGTCCCAGACGTGTAGAGGATGAACAACACGTCTTCCGCGTCCATCGTCTCAGGCTCGCATTTGAGGGGTGCGTCCTGCATCAGACGATGCCACCAATGGTCGCGACCTTCCCTCATCTCCGCGAATGCTTCGTCTCCGGAGCTGCCAGGGCGACGCTGCACCACCACCACGTGCTCGATGGACGGGGTCGTCTCGAGTGCCTTGTCGGCGTTGCGCTTCAGTGGAATTACCTGGCCGCGCCGATAGCCGGCGTCCGCGGTGATGAGCACCTTCACCTTGGAATCGTTGATCCGGTCGCTGAGCGATTCGGGAGAAAAACCGCCGAATACTACTGAATGGATGGCGCCGATTCGGGCACACGCCAGCATCGAGATCGCGGCCTCCGGTATCAGCGGAAGGTAGATCGCAACGCGATCACCTTTGCGTACTCCGAGCTTCTTGAGAACGTTGGCGAATTTCGAGATCTCGCGGTAAAGATCCCAATACGTGAGCGTCCGCCTGTCGCCTGGCTCTCCTTCCCAGATCAGTGCCGCCTTGTTTCTCCGTGGCCCGCGAATGTGACGGTCCACACAGTTGGCGGCGATGTTGAGCTTTCCGCCGGTAAACCACTGCGCATGGGGAGGCTTCCACTCGAGAACCTTCTTCCACGGCTTGATCCACTCCAGCTCACCCGCCTGCTCGGCCCAGAACTTCTCGTAGTCACTATCGGCTTCTTCGTAGATGTCGGGGGAGGAGACGTTGGCCACTCGTCCGAACTCGGGCGGCGGCTGGAACTTCCGGGTTTCCGTCAGCAGGACGTCGATGTCAGTCATTGCGGGAATTGGTTGGCCGCCAGCGAGTTGGCGGAGTCGCAAGGATACTGCGTTTTGCGCCACTCTCGCCAGAGTGGCAAGTTCTAGGCGAATGTCATTCGCAATCTCTCCTGATCCATCAGCCCCATCGATCGTCGAGGTGGCGCAGCTCGTGCGCGAGTTCGGGTCCACGCGGGCGGTGGCGGGAGTCACTTTTTCGCTGGCGCCCGGCGATTGTCTGGCGCTCTTCGGGCCGAATGGCGCCGGGAAGACGACACTCCTTCGCGTCCTCGCGGGCCTGCTCAAACCGACATCCGGGAGCGCTCGCGTGTCTGGCATACCGCTGCCCGGCGGACCTTTGGCCCGGTCGCGGATCGGACTCATCTCGCATCATACGATGCTCTACGAAGCCCTGTCGCCACGGGAGAACGTCGCTTTTTCCGCCGGGCTGTACGGGATGCGCGATGCGCGCGCCCGTGTCGAAGACTCGCTGCGGCGGATGTCGATGCTGGATCGGGCTGATGCGCCAATCCGGTCCCTGAGCCGCGGCATGCAGCAGCGGGTATCGATCGCGCGAGCGATGGTGCACTCGCCCCAACTGGTGCTGGCGGACGAGCCGTACAGCGGGCTCGACGACAGCGGTGCGCGAGCGCTCACCGCCCTTCTTCGCGAGCTGCGCTCGGCCGGCACAGCGATCATCATCGTGACGCATAATCTGACCGAGGGCCTCTCGCTCGCGACCCACGCCGCAGTGATGCAACGCGGAAAATTCGTTCGCTACGATTCGGCCGACCGGATCGATGCCGGCGCTTACGCTGCCACATATCGAGATGCGCTGGCCGCTAGTGGCTAACATTCTCCTCTCGGCGTGGCTGATTGCGCGCAAGGATCTCTCGATCGAGTTTCGCACGCGCTCCGCGTTTTTATCGGCGGTGGTGTTCTCGCTGCTTGGCTTGGTCATTTTCTACTATGCATGGGATCCGACAGCGGTGACCGCCACGGACCTCGCGCCCGGAGTGTTGTGGATCATCTTCACCTTCTCGGGCCTGCTGGGGCTGCATCGGTCATTCGGGGTCGAGACGGCGGACCGCGCCATAGATGCACTGCTGGCGTCGCCGGTCAGCAGGGAAGCGATCTTTCTCGGCAAAGCGATAGCGAATCTCATTTTCGTCGCCGCGGTACAGGCGATCGCGATTCCCGCGCTTGCATTGTTCTACAATCTGCACCTTGGTGAAGTCGCGGCTCCGCTCATCGCGATCGCGATTCTCGCCGCGATCGGATTGGTCGCGGTCGGAACGCTGTTCAGTGCGATGGCCGTCAACACGAGGCTGGCCGAGTTGCTGCTGCCGATGCTCTCACTCCCCTTCTTCGTTCCAATAGTGATCGCGGCGGCCCAGGCGACGTCGAAGCTGTTGAGCGGGCGGCCGGTCGTCGAGATTGGGGCGTGGCTCAAGCTTCTGCTCGCGTTTGACATCGTGTTCGTCGCGGCATGTACACTTGCTTATCCGTTTACTGTAGAAGATTGAAATACAACTGATTAGGCGAGAGGTCTCAGTAGGTAAGTTGCGAGTGATTTAGTTCACTACGCCGGGACGTGCCTCCGTGGCGTGCTGGGCAACAGCAGTGGCCACGAACGCCACCGGGATAAGTCGGGGCGTAGTGAACTAGTCAACTGGCAACTCTGCCACTGAGACCTCTCGCCTAATCAGTTGCAGATGTCAGTCGCGCGATCGGACCCCACCTGCCCATTCAGTGGAACTCAGGCATACGGTCGTGCCGCCACTTAAATTCACCCGGAATGCCCCCCTCAACGAAATGAGAATCTCCTGGCTTCCCGCGATCGCCGGCGCGGCGGTCGTGGGCACAGTCATTCGCGCGGCGTTCTTCACCCCGCTCGAGGCCAAGCAGGGAGCCGCGCAAAAGATCTTCTACATTCACGTTCCAGCGGCGTGGGTCGCTTTCCTCGCTTTCTTCCTCGTGGCAGTCGCGAGTGGCGTCTACCTCTGGATACAGGACCAGCGCCTCGATCGGTTCGCCGAGAGCTCGGCGGAAGTCGGCGTTGTCTTTACGACAGTGGTGCTCGTTACGGGACCGCTTTGGGCAAAGCCAATCTGGGGGACGTACTGGGCGTGGTGGGATGTCAGACTCGTGTCGACGCTCTTCCTCTGGTTCATTTACGTCTCCTACATCGTTCTGCGGGGCGCGATCGAATCACCATCGCTTCGCGCCCGCTACTCCGCCGTCCTCGGCATCCTGGGCGCGTTTCTCATTCCATTCATTCATTTGAGCGTTTATCTCTTCGCCACAATGCATCCCATGCCAATCGTCGGAAAGCCGAGCGCGCCCTCGCTTCCGAATGAGATGCTGTTGACGCTGATGATTTCACTGGCGTCGTTCACGCTTCTTTACGCAGCGTTCATGCGATCGCGATACAGTTACGCAGAAGAGCGTGACGCGGCCGCGGCGAGGAACCACTCCGATGCCTGAGACGTCCGCATACTTTCACATCGCCTACACCGTCGCCCTCGGAATCTATGCGGCCTACGCGTTGAGTCTCTACGTGCGGCGTAAGCGGGTGCGAGCGAAGTAGTGTCGGCCAATTTGTTTGCCTCGCCCGCGATTCCGGCGGAGATATCCGACCCTGTCAACGCGCGCATCCTCGCGGTGTCCGAGGATCGCATCACGGGGTTTGTCGAAGAGCCGTTCGCGACGATCGCGGCCGCGGCCGCGATCGACGAGGGAGTAATTATCGAGCGCCTGCAGGCGATGCTAACCGCCGGAGTCGTTAGGCGGATCAGACAGACGCTGATGGCGACGAATCTGGCGCCCGGCGCCCTCGTCGCGTGGCGCGTTGCCCCCGACAAGCTCGACTCCGCCTTCAACTATATGGTGAAGGAAGACCCATTTTCCGGCCACGTCGTGATCCGGTCGACCGATGCGGACACTCCCGGCTCGGTCTACAGATTGTGGACGACGCTCAAGGTGCCGCAGGGATTCTCGATGCAGCGTCACTGCGAGTTCCTGGCAGCCGCGGTCGGGGCGGAGACGTTCCGAATCATGCCCGCGAAGCGCCTGTTCGCGCTGGGCGTGGGACACGTGCGTCGTCGCGGGATGGAGCCCGGCTCGAGAAGCGAAGAGCCGGGACGCGTCCTCGACATGAACATCGTCGAGCTGTCACCCCTCGAGTGGCGTGTGCTCACCTCGCTCAAGCGCGAGTTCACGGTTGACGAGATCACACCGAATCCATGGCGCGGGCGCGCCGAGGATGCGGGTCTGCCATTGGATGAATTCATTCGCATCGCCCACTCGTTGAGCGAGCGCGAGGTGATCGGACGATTCTCGACCTTTCTGGAGCACGTCAAGCCGTCCTCGACCGGCGAGCGGGTGACGCGCTACAACGCGCTTTTTCACTGGCGCGTTCCGCCCGGTAGAGAAATCGAAGCGGGGAAGGAAATTGGCCGGCATCACATTCTGACGCACGCATACTGGCGGGAGGGCGGGCCCGAGTTTGCGAACGTCAACGTGATGGCCGTTGCCCATGGTACCGACAAACAGCTCGTGCTCGAGCACAAGGCGGCCATCGACAGGCATCTCGACGAAGCCGGCATTCCGATTTCGTACACGAACGTGTTCTGGGGCGGACGGAGCGAGATCAAGCCATCGGAAATCTCCCCCGTCGAGTACCAGGCGTGGGCGAACCGTGTTGGACTGTCGACCGAAATCGAAATGAGACAGCGGGGAATCGGGCAGCGGGAAACGGGTCAACGGGAAACGGCGCAGCGGGAAATGGGGCAGCGGTGAACGAAGGAAAGGTCTTTCTAGTGGGCGCTGGCCCTGGTGATCCTGGTCTCATCACTGTGAGGGGAAGGCAGCTGATCGACTCCGCCGACGCAGTCGTGTACGACGCGCTGGCGAATTCGGCGCTGCTTCCTCCCGGTGCGCGTGCCACTGGACGGCCGGAGCTCTATTACGTCGGTAAGCGTGGCGGAGCGAAAGACGAGAAGCGCTCGGTGACTCAGGAGGAAATCAACGCGCTCCTCGTCAAGCTCGCGCGCGAGGGGAAGCGCGTCGTGCGTCTCAAGGGCGGCGATCCCTTTGTATTCGGGCGCGGCAGCGAGGAAGCGCAGGCGATGAACGACGCCTCCATTCCATTCGAGGTTGTGCCTGGAATCACCGCTGGCATCGCCGCGCCGGCGTACGCCGGAATTCCGGTTACGCACCGTTCGCTGGCGACGTCGGTGACCTTCGTGACAGGACACGAAGACCCGGCCAAAGCGAGCACCCAGACAAACTGGACAGCTCTCGCCCAGGCGGGCGGGACAATCGTTTTGTACATGGGCGTGAAAACTCTTGCTACAATCGCCGACACGCTGATCAAGGGCGGAATGCCCGCAAAAATTCCGGCCGCCGCCATCCAGTGGGGAACGCATCCCAGGCAGCGCACTGTCGTGGCGACGCTCGAGACACTCGCGGCCAAAGCAGAAGAGGAGGAAATCACATCTCCGGTAATTACGGTGATCGGATGGTCGGTCGTGCTGCGTGACGAGCTCAATTGGTTCGAGAGTCGGCCGCTGTTCGGAAAGCGAATCGTCGTGACGCGCGCGACGCAGCAGGCTCCAGCGCTGAGTGAGAAGCTCAGCGAGCTGGGCGCCGATGTGATCGAGATGCCGGCAACACAAATCGCGCGTCTGGACCCGGCCCCGTTGCGCGCCGCGATCGCCGCCATCTCCAACTACGACTGGCTGATATTCACCAGTCAGAACGCGATATCCATCTTCTGGGAGCAACTACTCGGCGAAGGCAAGGATGCGCGCGCGCTCGCCGGACTCAAAGTTGCCGCCGTCGGTCCCGCGACTGCCGGGGCCCTGCTCGAGCACGGGATCGCCGTCGACGTTATTCCGAAACGGTTCGTCGCCGAGGGATTGCTGGAGATGATGCGCGAGCGGGATGATGTCGCGGGAAAGTCAGTGCTGTACATAACGGCGGAAGGCGCGCGCGATGTGCTGCAGGAGGGTCTGCGCGACGTCGGTGCCGACGTGACGGTGATCGAAGCCTATCGGTCCGTCATGGACGGTGAGGGCGCTGAAAAGCTCGCCCGGGCAATCGAAGCCGGCAAAGTGGACCTCGTCACATTTACATCGGCTTCCGCGGTGAGGGGATACATCGACGCCGTAGGCGAAGAACCGGCGCTGCAAGTGCCGGCTGCGTCCATCGGCCCGCAGACGTCCGAGGCGTTGAGGGATGCCGGTCTCGAGGTGAAAGTCGAAGCGAAAGAATCCACGCTGGACAGTCTGGTCTCCGCGGTCTTCAGTGCCTTCTAGGCAAATGGCCGATCAGACGGTTCCAAGTGCCTCCTAAGCCCAAAGCCGATCCCGCGGTCGTCAGGATCGGGACGCGGGCTTCGGAGCTCGCTCTTCGTCAGGCTCGACTCGTCGAGAGCGCGCTGCTCCGACGTGGAATTGCGTCTGAGCTCGTGACCTTCAAGACCACCGGCGACAAGAAGCTAGATCAGCCCCTCACCGAGATCGGGGCAAAGGGACTCTTCACGCACGAGCTCGAGGTCGCGCTCTCGAAAAACAAAATCGATTGCGCGGTGCACTCGCTGAAGGACCTTCCAACCGACTCCGTTGACGGTCTCGAGATAATCGCGCAGCTCGAGCGCGAGGATCCGCGCGACGTGCTCGTCGTGAATCGACAGACTGGTGCAGAAAATCTCGACGATCTACCGGCTGGCTCGCGCGTTGGGACATCGAGCTTGCGGCGTCGCTCCCAACTCCTCGCTCGGCGTCCGGATCTGGAAGTTGCGGAGCTGCGCGGTAACGTTCCCACCCGCCTGAGCAAGGTGGAGAGTGGCAGCGTCCACGCCGCGATTCTTGCCGCGGCGGGACTGATTCGCCTCGAGGTCGAGCGTCGCATTACAATGTTTCTCGAGCCGCCCGACTGGCTGCCAGCCGCCGGACAAGGGGCGATCGCAATCCAGATCCGGATCGACGACACCAGAATGAGAGATCTGCTGGGTCCGCTCGATCACAAGCCCACGTCTACCGCCACTCGTGCCGAGCGCGCCTTCCTGGCAGCACTCGATGGTGGCTGCCAGGTCCCGATCGGTGCTCTGGTGAGCGACATTGGCGGGGCGCCTACACTATATGGTATGCTCGCCGATCTAAGCGGTCGCCACATAGTGCGCGGTTCTCGCGCGCTCGACCTTGGCTCGCCGGAGTCGACCGGCGAGGCACTGGCCGCCGAGATACGGTCTCGCGGAGGCACCAGCCTACTCGTGGAACTTCGTCAGCAGTCCAAATTTCCCGCGCCGCAACCGGAGTAGATGTGTTCAGCTTTCCCGTCGAGCAACCAGAGTAGGCGTGCCCAGCTTTCCGCAGTATCGCCCGCGGCGCCTGCGCCGAACCGCCGCCCTTCGAAACCTGGTCCGCGAGACTCATCTCGCGCCGTCTCAGCTGGTGTTGCCCGTGTTCGTCCGCGATGGGAAAAAGATCCGGCGCCCCGTTGGATCCATGCCCGGCGTGAATCAAACCTCGGTCGACGAGATGCTGCGCGACGCCGAAGCGGCAGCAAAGGCAAAGGTCGGCGGAATCATTCTCTTTGGCGTTCCGGAGACGAAAGACGCGACAGGCTCGTCGGCGTGGGATGACAATGGCGCCGTGCAGAAGGGAGTGAGCGCGCTCAAAAAGGAGATTCCCGAGCTGGTCGTGATCACGGACGTCTGCATGTGCGAATATACCGATCACGGCCATTGCGGCGTTCTGAAGAACGGCGAGGTGGACAACGACGCCACGCTGGAGCTGCTTTCCCGCGCCGCTCTCTCGCACGCGCGCGCGGGTGCGGACATCGTCGCGCCGAGCGACATGATGGATGGACGAGTGCAGTCTATTCGCGCCTCGCTCGACGGTGCGAAGTTCACCGACGTGTCTATTCTCAGTTACGCCGCGAAATACGCGTCCGCGTACTATGGTCCGTTTCGAGAGGCCGCAGAGTCAGCGCCGCAGGTTGGCGACCGGCGTGGCTATCAGATGGATCCAGGCAATGCACAGGAGGCAATGCGTGAGGTCCTTGCCGACATCGATGAGGGCGCCGACGCGATCATGGTGAAGCCAGCGGGGCCATATCTCGACATAGTCTCGCGTGTAAAGGCCGAGACGGGATATCCGATCGCCGCTTACCAGGTGAGCGGCGAGTACGCGATGATTTGCGCCGCCGCCGATCGCGGCTGGATCGAGAAGGATCGTGTGATGATGGAGTCGCTCCTCGGCATTCGCCGCGCGGGAGCGGATTTCATCGTCACGTATTTCGCCACCGAGGCCGCCCGGGAGCTTTAAGCCGCCCGTTGATTTCGGCCGACAGCCGCTTCGAAGAAACTTCCCGGCATCAGCGTGCGTAGTATAATTAGACGATTGGCTAATTAACTAACTAACGATGAACGACGTCTTTCGAGCCCTGTCCGATCCAACCCGTCGTGAGATCCTCGAGCTATTGCGCGAGGGGCCGCGAACGTCGGGCGAAATCGCCGAGAAGTTCAGCACCAGCTGGGCGACCATCTCGCGGCACTTGAGCGTGCTCAAGGACGCCGATCTTATCCTGGCCGAGCGAAACGGACAACACGTCGTGTACGAGCTGAACACGACCGTTTTTCAGGATGTCGTCGAACATCTCATCAAGTGGCTTCGCCCGCGGAGACCAAATGCGTAAATGGATTCCACTACTCATCATTGCCGCTGCCGTCATCGCCTCGGCGGCCGTTTATCCGAAGCTGCCGCTCAGCGTTCCGACGCACTGGGACATGGCGGGACGTCCGAATGGCTGGAGCAGCCGTCTCTGGGGAGCGTGGGTGACGCCGATCATTCTCGTGGTAATCTGGCTGTCGATGCGCTTTCTGCCGGCGATCGATCCACGAGGCAGCAACTACGCCAAGTTCGGCGATGCATTCAGCGCGATCGTCGTATCCATTATGCTCTTCATGCTCGGGCTGCACCTTCTCATGCTGCGCGCGGCGCTCGGGCATCCCGTTGCAATGGACCGTGTGGTTCCCGTTGGCGTCGGCGCACTCTTCGTCGTAATCGGCAACTTTCTCCCGCAGGCGCGACCGAACTGGTTCGTCGGAATTCGGACTCCGTGGACGCTGTCGAGCGATCGCGTCTGGGAAAAAACGCATCGATTCGGCGGACGTGTGTTTGTGGCGAGTGGAATAATCATCATCCTCGCCGGACTCATCACGGGTTTGCGGGCCAACATCGTTATGGCGGTCGTAATAGTTCTCTGCACGATATCCGTCCTGGCATACTCGTACATCGAGTGGAAGCGGGAGCTGCCAAGGCAAACGCCGGCGACATGAATCGCCTCCTAGATTGATCTGGATCTTCTCATCACCAAAGCGGTCAAAAGCCGCCGAAGACGTCTACTCATGACATCATCTGGCTTTATTTCGCGCGTTTCTTTTGCAGTTCTTTCGCTCGGCTCCATCCCGAAGGCGACGGCCGCGGCTCAGACGCCGGTTGCGGTTGGCGGACAGGCGGCGGTAACTCAGCGTCCGATCGATACGGTTCCACCGAAGACCGTGGTCGAGACGCCATTCACAATCACGAGCGGAACGCTGACGCTGCCGGGCACGCTCACGCTTCCCGCGAATGCGAGCCCCAAGCGTTCCGCAAAGAGCAAGAAGATTCCCGTTGCAACCAGCAAAAAGCTTCCCGTCGCGCTCATTGTCGCGGGCTCTGGTCCCACCGACCGCAATGGCAACTCTGCCGGCGCCCTCCGCGCACAGAACAATTCGAACCTCTACGCAATTCTCGCCTGGCAGCTGGCTGACGCGGGAATCGCATCCGTTCGCTACGACAAGCGAGTCATCGGCGACAATCTTCAGAAGGTAGACATTCCTTCGACGTCGATCGACGATTTCATCGCTGACGCGATCGCCGGCGCGCGGAAGCTCGTCGCGGACCCGCGGTTCTCGAAAGTCATTCTGATCGGGCACAGCGAGGGCGCGGAGCTGGTGCTCCAGGCGGTGAATCGCGGTGCGCCGGCGGCGGGAATCGTGATGATGTCCGGAGCGGGGAGACCGATCATGCCGGTGTTGCGGGAGCAAATCTCGAAGCAGCTACCACCGGCGGAAATCGCGAAATGGGATTCGGCCTCAGCCCGCTATCTGCGCGGTGAAGATCCGGGAGATGTTCATCCAGGCCTCAAATCGTTGTTGCAACCGGCGAATCGCAGGTTCATGCAGAGCTGGGCGAAATACGATCCGGCCGCCGAGATCGCGAAGGTCAAGGTTCCCGTGCTGATCGTACAGGGCGGCCGCGACATTCAAATCAGCGAAGCCGACGCGCGCGCTCTCAAAGCGGCACAGCCAGCCGCCAAGCTCGTGATGATTCCGGCGGCCAATCACGTCTACAGGGCTACGACTACGGATGATCGAATCGCGCAAATGAAACTCTACGTAGATCCGACGATTCCTATCGTTCCCGAACTGACTCCTGCAAT
>Ga0193727_1000273_pt1 | contig 19002 bp, 15 predicted proteins | sample H2c2metaG_FD_143051 | JGI IMG/M metagenome (GOLD analysis project Ga0193727, IMG submission 143051) | Soil microbial communities from a riparian zone of the East river system, Colorado, United States - H2c2 | ecosystem: Environmental > Terrestrial > Soil > Riparian zone | place: USA: East River...
GTGCGGGGTGGTGAGCGCGCCGGCGGCGCTCCAGCTGTTCGTCGCCGGATCGTAAAGCTCGGCGCTGGCGAAACCGCTGATGGGGCCGGCGCCCCCCGCCATCAGCACCTTGCCCGAGGGCAGCAGAGTCGCAGTGTGGGCGTAGCGCGCAGTGGCAAGCGAGCCGGCGGCCGACCAGCGGTTCGTCGCCGGATCGTACACCTCGGCGCTGGCGAGAACGCTGCCGTTGCCGAAGCCGCCCGCCACCAGGGTCTGCCCCGATGGAAGTAGGGTCGCGGTGTGAAAGTAGCGGGCGCTCGCCAGCGACGCGCCCGGCGCAAACCCGGTGGCATACAGCGGCGCGGCAAACAGGGTTACGACAAGCATCAATCCGCATACGGCCCAAACGCGCAACGCAGCACCCCGATACCTTACCGATCGAAATATCTGTTTCTCCCAAGATCTATGCGGATGGCGTTTGCGTACTGGCAAGCGATAGAAGCGCACACTTGTGGCGTTTGCGTTGGCAGTAAGTTTTGCCAGCGATGCAAGAATGCCACGTGACAATGAGCTGCGCACGACGATTTCCTTTTTTCGACCATGTCGGAAAGCGCGACGACCCGCAGGCCATCACACACCTACCACGGACGCAAATCGGCAGCAGAACGGATCATCGCCGCGATCGCGGCCAGATGGCAGGGCACGTATCAATGATCGCAAGCGACCTCGAAGTTCTGTTGAACACCCGATCGTCCGGCGCGCTTTGCCATTCGCAGGCGCCGATGTCGGTGCCAAGGCCATAGGTGCGGCGGTAGCCCGGCCCGCGCAGACCGACAGTGAGGTTGGCTGGTCCACTTCCGTGATCGATCGCCCCGCTGATGTGCATCAACGCGTGGGTCTTGGTCGGGCCGCCGGGTCAGCGATCGACTGTGGATCCAAAGCCGCTGTTGAAGATGCGGTCGCCGTGCTTTGTCATTCGTACGCGCCGACTCCCGCGCGCGGGCCGCGTTGATAGACGGATGGAAATTGCTCGCGCACGGTGGCCGCAGGGAGTCAATTGGACCAGCCACAGCCATGAGAGGGCTGTGGATCAGGATGGCAATTATTCGTAGCGCAGCGCCACCACCGGATCCACGAGCATCGCGCGACGCGCGGGAAGGTAGGATGCGAGGAGCGCAACCAGGATGAGCACGGCCGCAACGCAGGCGAACGTCAGGGGATCCTGCGCCGACACACCAAACAGCAGGCTTCTCATCAACTGCGTCAATAGCAGAGCCGCCGCAATTCCGATCGCTACGCCCGCCAGCGCGGTCTTTGCGCCCTCCCGCACGATCATTTGCAACACGTCTCCACGTTGCGCGCCGAGCGCCAGGCGGATGCCAATTTCGCGCCTGCGTTGCGACACGCTGTAGGAAATCACGCCATAGATGCCGATCATCCCCAACGCCACAGCCATAGCGCCCGCGATCGCAAGCATCACCAGCGTGAACGACGTTCGCGCGACCGATTTGTCGAACACTTCCTGCATGCTGCGCACCGACGCCAGCGGCAGATTCGAGTTCACCGACCAAACGGCTTGGCGTATTTCGTTGAGAAAGGATTGGCTGCCGGCACGGTCGCTGCGTAGCGCAAACGTCATCGTCCGCCATACGTCGGCCCAGCGAGTGTCAACCGGCAACGAGGACCAATAGACAATTTCCGGCGCCTTTTGCTGCACGCCGTTCTCACGCACGTCCTGCACTACGCCGATAACCTCGTACCAGGGTGTGTTCGGGAATTCGCGCAGTCGCTTGCCGATGGCGGCGGATGGGCTGCCCCACATCTCGCGCGCAAGATTCTCGGAGACCATTACCACGGGTCTGCGCCCATAAACCTCCGGCCAGGTCAGGTCGCGGCCGGCAATGATTCCTGTCCCCGCAGCCTGCAGGAAACCCGGCGACAGATGCTTGTATAGCCGCAGCGGCGGAATTTCGTCGTCGGCATAGGTTTTGTCCTGCGCGTAGATGGCGTCCCAGTCCGAGTCGAATCCCTCCATCGGCATTTCGCTCGCGAAGCCCGCGGAGCTCACGCCGGGAATGGCCCGCAGCTTGTCGACGATTTCGTTCTGCATTCTTGTGACTCGTTCCGGCTCCGCCACCAGCGAATCGGGAATCGAAATGCGCACCAACTGAAGATGCTGCGCGTCCGCGAATCCGGGATCGACGGTTCGCAGCGCCTCGAACGTGCGGATCATCAGCCCCGCGCTCGCCAGCAACACCACTGCCATTGCCATCTGGCCCATGACGAGCAGATTGCGCGCGCGATGGCGCTCCAGACTCGCGCTGGTGGTTCGCGCCGCGCTGCGGAGAGCCAAAGCAGTCCGTTGCCCGGCGTACTTCAGTGCAGGAAACAAGCCGAACAACAGACCCGAGAGCACGGAAAGAATGAAAGCAAATCCCAGGGTCCGCGCATCAAGCGAAATTTCGCTCACGCCCCGCAGGTCCGTCGGGCCCGCCGCCACCAGGCCGCGCACGCCGGCATACGCCAGACCGACGCCCAGTGCTCCGCCCATGAGGCCCAGCAGCACGCTTTCGGCGAGAAGTCCGCGCACGATTCGCCGCCAGCCGGCGCCGAGGGCGGCTCGAACCGCCAGTTCCTGCTGCCGCGACTCGATTCTTACCAACAACAGATTCGCCACGTTGGCGCACGCGATCAACAGCACCAAGCCGATGGTCCCCATCACCACCCACAGGACATCGCTGACGTTACCCAGCACTTCTTGCTTCAGCGGGCGAAGCGTCGGTGTGATTTTCCACGTCTCGTAAATATGTGGATTCGTTCCGGGTCCGTTGGACCACGAGTCCATCCAGATAGGCAACATTCGAGCGATATCGGCATTGGCTTGCGCAATCGCGACTCCCGGCTTGAGACGTGCGATTCCGTGAAATCCGAAACCCGCCAGGATGGCCTTGCCGCGGTCGAATGCCAATGGCACGATCACGTCGAAATCAGCATCGAGAAAGCGAAATCCCTGCGGCATGACACCGACAATTTCGCGAGGGCGCGAATCGACCGAGATGTTGCGTCCGACTGCGGCTTGTTCTGCTCCGAACCGGCGCTGCCAATAGCCGTAGCTCAGCATCACTCTTTCCGGACCGTGCGGATCCTGGTCCGCCTGCGAAAGCCAGCGTCCCGCGGCCGGCGGCACAGCGAGCGCATGCAGCGCGCCGTCGCTTACGTAGACTGTACGCACTTGTTCCGGCTCGGCCAGGCCTGTGACATTCGCTGCACCGGGTACCCAGACGCCCAACGCCTGAAACGTCCGGTTTTGCTCCGCATACGTGAAATACATCGAGGGCGAGAGCAGCAGACCGTTCCTGAAATCCGCCAGCCCAGCCGCGCCCGGTGCGATCTGATGCAGCGCGATCAACTCCTGGGATCTGGGATAGTTCAGCGGTTGCAGCAGCACGCTGTTCACAACGCTGAATACCGCTGCGTTCGCGCCGATTCCAATCGCGATGGTCAACAAGCCCACCGCCGTGAACACCGGATTGTGCCGCAGCGTCCGTAACGCGTGGCGCACATCGGCGAAAAAACTCTCGATCGATGGCCACCGCCAGACGTCCCGCCCGTCCTCTTCCACTAAATGTACATTCCCAAACTCTCTGCGTGCTGCGTAAGCTGCTTCTTCTCTCGACATACCGCGCGCAACCAGCTCCTCGGTCTTTTCTTCCAGATGCTCCCGAATCTCTTCCGACAACTCGGCGTACATCCGCCGCCGCGAAAATAATTGTCTCAGCCAATTCATGATTCACCCGTCGCCAGGACGCGCGTAATCCCTTCGAGCATGCGCTCGAAGCTCGACACCTGACGTAGCAGGTGTTTTGCGCCTGCGGCTGTGAGCCGGTAAGTCCGAACACGGCGATTCGTGGAAGAAACGCTCCAGTCGGCCTTGACCAACTCCGCTTTGAGAAGGCGCTGGAGAGCCGGATACAACGATCCTTCTTCGATCTGAAGCAAGTCACGCGAAGTTCGTTTGATGTGTTGTACGAGAGCGTAGCCGTGCAACGGCTGGCCTCTCAGGGTTCGCAGAATCATCATCTCCAGAGCACCCGGAAAAAGGTCTCGCTTTGAGTTGTTTTTCATGTCAGACGAATCCTGAAGCGCTTGGCTGCCAGACTGTGCTGGCCTAGGCCTAGACTAAAATAGGGTAAGATGCCGCGGTCGTCAAGCCGGCGCCCGAATCCAAACGTGCGCTCCGCTCCTATCATGTTCGCACTGAATTCAGCAAGGCGTCGGCATTCTTGAAGGTCTGATGGGAAGCGTCGTTTGCGCCCCGTTTTCCGATGTACTCGTCATTGGCGAATAGGAGGCAACAATGACAGCGAAGATCCAACCCTGCCTGTGGTTCAACAAGAATGCCGAAGAGGCGTCGCGTTTCTACGCCGACACGTTTCCGAACAGCCGAATCGACGCGGTCCATCGCTCCCCCGGGGATTATCCCTCCGGCAAGAAAGGCGACGTGCTGACAGTCGAGATGACAATCCTCGGAATGCCATTCCTGCTGCTGAACGGCGGGCCCCAGTTCACTTTCGACGAGGCGATCAGCTTCCAGGTCGCGACCGACGATCAGGAGGAGACCGACCGCTATTGGAAGGCAATCGTGGACGACGGCGGCGGCGAGGAGAGTGCGTGCGGCTGGTGCAAGGACCGCTTCGGACTATCCTGGCAGATCACGCCGAAACGCCTCACCCAGCTCATCACCGCAGGAGCTGAAACCGCGAGTCGTGCGTTCAAGGCGATGATGGACATGAAGAAGATCGACATCGCTGCGCTGGATCGTGCGGTCGAGGGCGTCGAGAAGTAAGCCTTTACCTTTTTTTCTTCGGAGCGTTCAGTCGTAGCCATCGGCAAAAATCAGATCGCCGTAATATTCGGTGATGGTGTTGAAGTCGATGCCGCCCGAAACGGCGGAGCACACCATGGACTTCTGCGGCCCATTGCAGAAAATGGCCGGCCCAACGATCGCCACGGTTGTCACACTGGTCAGCTGGGTGGCGCCCGGGCACGAGATCGTGCCGGCAGACGCCGTGACGGTGCCGGGCCCACAATTTTTCGGCAGTGTGCATGAGTGCGGCGGACAGTACTCCGGTACCGCCACGCTCTGCGCGCCATCGCAGGGAATCGTGGCAACCGCGTTGTTATTCGCGTCGCCGCTGTAGTTTGCCTGCCAGCTATAAAACGTGGACACGACCAAGGGGCCGAACGCGTCCGAGAGGTATGTGCCGTTGCCGTTGACGGTTTTGGTCGACGTGAAAATCGGGGCACCCGAGCACTGATTGGTGACAAATATCGAGAAGGTGATTGAGCCCGTCGGGTTGTCGCCACCCGCGAGAGTCGCCGAGTCGGTCATGGAACCGCCGACAAGGGCCGGCGTCGATGCCTGGCCGGCAATGGTCGGAGCAGCCAGCGCGTGGGCCGGCTGCGGCGCAGCGAGGAAAACGCCGACGCAAGCGAGCGGCCACGTAGCCGCGGCAAGCGCCCTTGTGCGCATGCTCGCCATAGTCTCTACCCTCCGTGGACAGCGCATATGCGCCAGCGTCAAGTCTACGCGTCGGAACTGCGCGCTGCCGGAGCAGCTCCTGGCCATGCTTTGCTGCAAGCAGCTGACCGACCTTGCGCCGACGTCACTGGCACCGGCTTTGCGAGGAAACGGGCCGAGTTCACTTTCCCAACCGATCCTTTTGATCCGCCGAAGCATTCAGTTTTGTGTTCTTGCGCGTGCCTGCTGGGCGGCGCATAGTGACTCATCCGTTGGGGGGGGCGCTGTTCCGGGCGCGAACTGCGGTTTCGCACTTGGGGGTGCCCGATGTCTTATTTCAGCGCTGTCTTGCGCGTCGCGTCGTTGTGCGCGTCGCTTTTGTGCCTCTCGTTCGCGCCTGCTCATGCGCAGAACCCGTCCGATGGCTACAGTCCCGGCGCCAACAGCACGGTGTGGGCACTGGCCATGCAGCCGGACGGCAGGGTCGTGGTCGCCGGCGCTTATAACGACAATAACGTTCGCCTCGCGCGATTGCTGGCCGATGGCAGCTTCGATCTCCTTTTCGCCATCGCCGGCAATACAGTGATCGGAACCGTCAACGCCGTCGCCCTGCAAGCCGACGGCAAGATCGTGATCGGCGGAAGCTTCAGTCAAGTCGGCTCATTCACGCGCCACAACCTCGCGCGGCTCAGCGGCGACGGCAGCGTGGATTCCGACTTCAATCCGGACGTCACCGGCGAGATCGACGCGCTGGCCGTGCAGGCTGACGGCGCGATCGTGCTCGGCGGATCCTTTTCGGCAGTCGGCGTGACGCCGCGAACGGCGCTTGCCCGGATCGACATCGACGGCAATCTTGACTCGTCTCTAACGGCCGCGCCGAGCGGCAGCGTGTTTGCGCTGGCCGTGCAGGGCGATGGCAAGCTGCTCGTGGGCGGCTTCTTCGACACGATCGATGGCGCCGATCACAGTTTCCTTGCGCGCTTCAATTCCGACGGCGGCATCGACGCGGCGTTCAACCCGGGGGTGAACAACACCGTCTACGCTTTGGCGTTCCAGCCGGACGGCAAACTCATAATCGGCGGTGCGTTCACCGGCGTCGGCGCAGCAACGCGCAATGCCATTGCGCGGATCAATAGAGCCGACGGCCTGGATCCGGATTTCGATCCGGACGTAAGCGGACCGGGCTTCTTCAACGCGGTGTCCGCGATCGCCGTGCAAGCCGACGGCAAAGTGGTGCTGGGCGGCACCTTTGGCACGGTCGGCGGAACGGTGCGCCACAATATTGCGCGCCTGCAGATCAACGGCGCCCTGGATGCTTCGTTCAACCTTTCGGTCGACAGTACAGTCGACGCACTGGCAATACAGCCGGATGGCAAGGTTGTCGTCGGCGGACAATTCACGTCGATCCCGGGGACAACGTTGCAATACATGGTGCGGCTCAATGCCGATGGCAGTCTCGATGCGACGATCGATCCGGATGTGACGGGATTCGTCGGCAGCACCAATGTGCAAGCGCTCGCGGTGCAAGGCGACGGCAAAGTTGTCCTTTCGGGTTTCTTCACGGCGATCGGCGGCACGCCGCGCAGTGGCATCGCGCGCCTCAATGTCGACAACAGCCTCGACGCCGTGTTCCATCCGGTGTTCGAGTTCGGTGAAGGGCCGGCCGTATTGCAAGCACAGCCCGACGGCAAGCTGTTGCTCGGTGGGCTATTCACCACGATCGACGGCACCCCGCGCTTCCACCTGGCGCGCTTGAACGCCGACGGCGGGCTCGACCCAGACTTCAACCCTGACGTGGAAGGTGCCGATGTGCCGCTCGACCCGCGCGACGTCGTCGCACTGGCGTTGCAGACCGACGGCAAGGTCGTGCTGGGCGGATTGTTCGACACGGTCGGCGGGATTCCCCGCACGAACATCGCGCGAGTCAATGCCAACGGTAGTCTGGACGTCGGATTCGATCCGGCGCCTGACAAGTCCGTCAATGCGCTGGCAATGCAGTCCGATGGCAAGGTCGTCGTCGGCGGCAATTTCAACGAGATCGACAACGTGCCGCGCAGCGGAATCGCACGGCTCGATGTCAACGGCAACGTCGATCCGGACTTCAATCCGAACTCCGCTGGCGGCGGAGTCGCTGCGCTCGCCGTGCAGCCGGACGGCAAGATCATTCTGGGTGGATTGTTTTCAACGATCAATGGCCTGCCGCACAAGAACATCGCGCGGGTCTGGCCGAACGGCACGGTCGACAGTGACTTCACGACCAGCGTGGACAACCTCGTGACCGCTATCGTGGTGCAGTCCGACGGCAAGATCATCGTCGGCGGCCTGTTCCACAATATCGGCGTCGTGCCGCGCGACCGCATCGCGCGCCTCAATGCCAACGGTACGCTGGATACCGATTTCGATGCGAGTGCCGGCGACTACGTGTTCGCGCTGGCATTGCAAGCCGACGGCAAGCTGTGGGTTGGCGGCCAGTTCGATACGATCGGCGGCGCGACCCGCCACAAGATTGCCCGGCTCAGCCAGCCGGATGCGGCGCTGCAATCGCTGATGTCGGGCGGTGGTCCGCTCGCGCCACTGCAGTCGCGTGCCGGCGCTGGCTTTGCCGCGTCGAATCGCCCGCTCGCGTCACTGAGCACCACCACGATCACCTGGATGCGTTCCGGAACATCGCCGGAACTGGCATTGCCGCCGGAGCTGTCGTACTCGGTCGACGGCGACGTCTATGATCCGGTCGGCACGATGAGCCCGATCGACGGCGGCTGGAGCTACGATGGCCTGACGCTTCCGGCAATCGGCCAGACTTACTACCTGCGTGCACGCGGCCAGCTGCCTTCCGGCCAGATCGAAAGCGTGCGTCAGGCTTACGTCGAAAGACCCGCGGATACCATCTACGCCGACGGCTTCGAATGAAATAGGAACAGCTTTCGAGCGAGGCAGGAAAACCGTGTGGAAAACGGTTTACCCTTCCTGTGGCCGACAGGAAACGCTGCCACGGTGACTTTCCAGGTGCGACGGGACGTGATGCCGGCGTATGCAGGATTCAAAACGGCGTAAACGAAAGAGTTTGCGTCAGCCGGTTGCGCCCAGTTGCGCTAGCCGCTGTAATCACTTCGAGCAGTCGAGTATCGCTTCGAGACAGCCCGGTCCATTTTTGAACAAATGAAAATGTACCGGATCGTTTCGTCTGTTTGCGCCGTGCATAACTGTACACGGGCTGACCGTATGCCGAACTCGCCGTGAACTCCTCGCCCACGCGCCTGAACTTCACCGATGCAACGGGAGCGCATCGGCAAGAACTTTTCTCGCTTCGAGGTCAACTAAACAAAGAAGCCGACCCTCGGCTGGTACCGACGACAAGGAGGCAGGGATGGGACGTCTCATTCTACAAATGATGATATCGCTCGACGGCATGGTCAGCGGACCCGAGGGCGAGTTGGACTGGATGACCCTCGACGAAGGGGTCAACCGGGAACATCTGGCGCGGCTCGAACGAGCCGATGCAGTAGTCATGGGTACCGGCTTGTATCCTGGCATGCCGGACTACTGGAAGGCTGCCGCCAACGACGAAAAAGCCGAACCCGTCATCAGGGCCATCGGTCGCGCGATGACGCAGACGCCAATCATCGTGTACAGCCACCGGCACGTACCGGTCAAACCGCATGACGAATTGCGCGTCGTCGACAATGACCGGACATTCGCGCAGGACATCGAGCGTCTGAAGCGGAAAACGGACGGCACTCTCGTGACCTATGGCGGCGTCCGCCTTGCACGCTCCCTCGTGCAGCAGCACCTTCTCGATGAAATTCACCTGGACATCTGTCCGGTCATCCTCGGCGAGGGTCAACCGCTTTTCAACGATGTCGCGGATCGCATGAATCTGCGCCTTATTGAATCCGCCAGCTACGGTTCCGGTGCTGCGATGGTGCATTACGAGGTAATGAAGGCGGCGCAATCGGCGGCAACCAGACACACGCACTGACCTGAAACGGTGCATGTCCACTTTTGCAGGGAAGGAGCATTCGGCTCGACCTGACAGCGCTCGGAGGCAGCCACCGTCTGCCCTGCTTTCTCGACGACTCGATCGCCGCGCGATCTGACGTGTTTGCGTGAAGCGCTGCCCGATGCCGAATGGCGATGTACGCCTGCGCTCATGCGAGCGTAAAGTGCGCGTGTCACCGTTTCCTGATGGCGCGAAAGTGGCTTTGGATTTTCCATCCTTTCGGAGTAGGGTTGCGAAGATGCGCAATCTCCTCGTGCTCGCGACCTGCTCGTTCAGCCTGCTCTTCGTCGTCCTCGCGCCGCGCGCGTGGGCCGGGGATTTCGTCTGGGATCACGTCGGCAATGGCGGCACGCCGGGAACCGCGTCGCTCAATGGCACCGTGACTGCTCAACGGCGGGGTCAAGGCCATCGCGGTCGCCGGCGGAAAGCTGTTCGTCGGGGGCAATTTCACCGACGCGAGCGATAATCCCGACGCCGACTTTCTGGCCACATGGAACGGATCCGCGTGGGAACCGTTCTGCAACCCGTTGAATGGCACGGTCTTCGCCCTGCAGGTGATCGGCAACAAGCTTTACGTCGGCGGGGCATTCCAGAACGGCACCGGGCTCGCATCCGCCGACTACCTCGTGGCCTGCGACCTGACGACGGGAACCCCGAACTCGACGATCGCGAACGACGGCGACATGAACAGTGTCATCTACGCGCTTACAGCCGACGCCAGCGGAACCCTCTATGTCGGCGGGGCCGCCATCAACATCGATGGGAACGCACTGATCGACCATGTCGGTGCCTATGACGGCGCGTGGCACGCGATGGGAAGTGGTTCGGGGGGCGCTGCCGTCAACGACGTTGTACGGGCGCTCGCGTCCGACGGCACGAACGTCTACGTGGGCACCGACGCGGTCGACATCGCCGGCATTGCAGGCGCGGATCACGTAGCCCGGTGGGACGGCGCGTCGTGGCACGCGATGGGTTCCAACTACTTCTCCACCCCCACCTCCATCAACGCGCTCACCGTCGCCGGTTCGCTCGTGTTCGCCGCGGGAAGCTTCCAGGACGCGAATGGGGACCCGCTTGCCGACGCGATCGTCTACTGGGACGGCTTGGCCTGGCACCCGCTCGGTTCGGACGGCGCCGGCAACGGCCCGCTGTCCGCGAACGTGAACGCACTGGCGACGCTCGGCGCTCGGGTCTTTGCGGGAGGCAGCTTCACGAACGCCGCAGGCGACACGATCGCCAGATTTATCGCACAGTCGCCGATCGGTCCTTTTATCGTGTTCGCCGACGGCTTCGAGGGTCCTTAGGGAAGCTCAGCCAGATTTTTCAGGGCTCGCGCTCATGGAAGTTCGAACCCGGCGGGAAAAATTTCGTTGTATTCGAACGCGCCGATATCGCAGGTACTGTTTTGCGGGTCGGGTGGCGACGGTGGGCGCGGCCTGCCGCGCTGGTCGGTGGCGAGGTGTGCGTGGTTCTGATCCACGCAGCTCAATCCACCGTTGATCATGCTGCTCGGCGGCACTAGCGCGTGCGTCCTGGTCGGGCCGCCGTTGTTCTGCAACGGCCCGAACTCCGCAAACGAGTCGATGAACGTGGGTAAGCCAGTTGAGCCTGCAGCGATCGAACAGCCCACGAAGGTTCCGATCTTGTTTTTTGCATAGAAGCCTACTGCGCCGTTGCAATCGTTGTCGACAGCCGACAGCGAGAGGGTGTTTCCAGCCATCACGGTGTTGCGCACATTGAGGATCGATGCCGAATTCGAACCATCGACGAAGACCCCGCCCCCTTGGCCGCCATTGCCTACGACGTCTGCATGATTGAACACGATGGTCGAGTTGTAGAAATTGCCATAGCCAGGGGAGACGTTGTAGAAGCCGCCGCCAGCCTGGGTAGCAGTATTCCCACTGATTGTGCTGTTACGTGCGTACAGGTCGCCACCGCTGTATATGCCGCCACCGCTTGCTGCCTTGTTGCCCGATATTGTGCTGCCGGTCATGATGAGCGGGGAGCTGAGAAAGCTGTAGATGCCCCCGCCCTGAAAACCCGCCGTGTTGTCAGCTAACGTACTCGTGTCCACCGTAAACCCGCCGTCTGACTGATTGCTGACGCCACCGCCATCGTTCCCGGCGGTATTGGCGCTCAGCGTGCTCTGGCTCAAGGTGAGATTGGCGTGAATGCTATTGCTGATGCCACCGCCGTTGCCGCCATCGCCCGCGTGGTTATCGCTGAACGTGACACGGGTCGCGTGCAGCACGCCTAGATTATTGATGCCGCCGCCAGCACTACTGCCGATGGAGGCGCTGTTGTGGCTGACGATGCAATCAGTCAACGTGAGGCTGCCAGCGTTGGAGATGCCGCCGCCATCGTTCGAGGTTACCAGCCCATTGACCAGCGAGACACCGGAGATGGACACCGTTCGCCCCGCATCGATACGCAGTATGCGATCGATCCCCTGGGCGTCGATGGTCGTGCTGGCGGCGCCTGCACCATTGATGGTGGTCGGTCCCGGGCTGTAGCCGGATGGAATGATCAGATCGAGATCGCCATTTTCCTCGCCATTGGCCAACGTGGCCGGGATGCTCAGCTTGTAGGTTCCGGCCGGCAGCATGATGACGGCGCCGGCGTTGGGCATGCGGTTCGCCTGCATCACCGCCGCGCGCAGTGTGCAAGTGTTGGGAGGGGCAGGAAGAGGGATCTCGCACTTGCCATCGGTGCCGTTTGCATCGACGCCATCGTCGGTGCTGTTCACAGTGAAAGTGACCTGAGCCGAGGCACTGGTCGCCAGCATCAGACATGCGGCAATCGAAAATCCGGCGGGCCCAGCCAGGCAAAAATATCCGTGAATTCACGATTCACCCCTCAACGCCGCAACGCAGCCCTTGCAACTCTACTCCGATAAGCGTGCACCGAGCGATATTGCGCCTTCATTGTCTGACAACCTTTGCGTGGACCTCATCCCAGTCTCGACAGGAAGGGCATGCACGCGGTTTGCTCCTTTTGCTCGTCTGCGCAATTCAGCCAGGTCGTCGCGCGGAAACAATCAATCCGACTACCGGTGTATTGCTCTCGGTGCGGATGTCGGCGTCAGTCTGTTCGATCGCCACGAATCCGGCGGCGGTTAGCGCACTTTGAACGTGTTCGGCATGTTGGCTGTAGCGACCCGTCGGATGCAGATGGCTGCCGGGACGATCCGATTTTTCGACAGTGAACGCGAGCAGGCCGTCGGCTCTGAGCGAGCGTGCCGCGCACGCGAGAATGGCGCGCAGGTCGCCAAAATAGATCAGCACGTCGACGAACACGCAGACATCGAAAGATCCGGGGTGTGCCGCAAGAAAACTGCCCAGTTCGCTTTCCACGAGAGTGTCGTAGAGGCCCGTCTCACGCGCCCGCTCCAGCATCGCGGGGGAAAGATCGACGCCCGTCAGCTGCCGCGCAAACGGTCGCAGCAAGCGCGCCGACAGTCCCGTGCCGCAACCGCCGTCGAGAACGTCGAGGCGCGCATCGGCCGGGGACAACCGACGGGCCAGTACCTCGGCAACCAATTCCGGCCCACGGTAGCCGAGCGAGAGGATGTGTTTGTCGAAGTCCGGTGCGTACGCGTCGAAGCTCGCCTTGACCTCGGCATCGGGCATGCGTTCGGGCATCTGTCCGCGCTCGAGCGCCTCCAGCATGAACGTTGCAGTCGGGTGGCCCGGCACTGCTTCCAGCCAGCGCCGATAGGCCTGCCGGGTGCGGCGCAGGCGCACGCGTGAAAGCAATCCCGACTGTTCGATCTGCAACAGTACGCGACACAGACTGTCGTGGGCCGGACTGAACGCCGGATCGATCGCAATCACCTTCTCATAGGCATCGGCCGCTTGCGCAAGCTCTTCGGCGCCAGTCAGTGCATTGGCCAGAGCCAGCCAGGTGACCGGACTGTCCGGGGCGAGCACCGACGCTTCCCGGCCGGCGGCAACGGCCTCCATATGACGACCCAGCTTGCGCAATGCGATGCTGTGGTTGGAGTGGTTGCCCGGATCGGCCGGACGCTCTGCAACGAGGCCGCGACACAACGGCTCGGCTTCGTCGCTGCGATTGAGCGCAATGAGCATGTTGCTGAGATTCTTGCGGACGTCGTAGTCGTCGGGACTGCGCTCGAACGCCTGCCGTATCAGGCTCAGACCTAATTCGCTGTTGCCGTCCATGTGTTCGAGCAAGCCGAGAAAATGCAGCGCCGGCGTGAGCTGAGGTTCGCGCTTCAGTATGCGTTGGTAGCGTCGCCGTGCTTCGGCAAGGCGCCCTTGCCGGAACTCGACCTTTGCCGCATCGAGCGCCTGCAACAGTCCGGGGTCGGCACCACGATTTAGATCTAATTGCTGCACGACAAGGTGGCGGGATTCTCGAACCCGCTTGCGAATAGGCGGTCCGAGGTCGCAAGTACTTGAAGCAGCGACGTCAGCTGCAAGTCGGGCGGGGTGATGCCATCGCTCACTGTCAGCATCAGTTGCAGGTTCCCCGGTTGCGCGGGCGCATTGCCGTTGATCGTGCACTGCAGGGCACCGGGCGCCGGCGTGCACGATGAGGTCAGCGGTGACGGCAGTTCGTCGACCACTGGATTGGCATTGAGCTGGTAGGAGAAGGTGCCCGTCAGCGCATCGCCGTCGGCATCGCTGGCAAGATACTCCACGGTCGCGATGGGTGTGCCCGCCGTGCGCACTTGCGCATTGCACATCACGACGCCATTCGGGGGCGTGCAGGTGCATGCGGACTTGCTGTTCACTTTGAGCGCTGGCTGAGGCGCGATCGCGACGAAGGGCTGGTCACGCAGGCGCAGCAGCGGATCTTCGTTCGGCCAGCGCCCGGTCAGTTTTTGCAGGCGCTGACGCAGGGCAACCTGCTCCGGTACGGTGAGCTGCTCACAGAGCTGCAGGTCAGGCAGGAACAAGAGCAGGCTGTCGGCGCGCAGCGACGGCATCGCGCAGGCACGCTGCAGCGTGCTTGCCGCGAGATAGCGGCCGGGCATGACTTCAATGAACGCGGGCAGGCGATGCCCGAGCAGACTGCGGCCTTGCAACAGCATGACGACTTGCGGCGCCTCGCTCTTCTCCGCGCCAGTTGCCGCCGCATCCGCGTGCGGCAGCATTGCCAGAGCTAAGCCGAGCAACCCCGCAAGGCGCATCGCGAAATGGCCGCACGCGCGCATGGTCTGAGATTCCCGTTTTGTGTCCAGAACGTACGCGTTCAGAACGGCGGGATGACGCCGAGGGTCTTGCTCCAGGCAGAGCAGTGCGCAGCGCCCCCCGTGGGGGTATAGCAATATGAGACTGCGTTATAGGACAGGCTCAATGATTCGGTTGGCAATTCCGTGCTTGCACTACTCTGCCACGAAGACACGAACGCACCGCTGAAATGGATGGTCAGATAAACGGTTGGCGAGCAGCAGGCGTTTTTTAACTGGCTGTACTGAGCCGTGAAGGTCTTGCCGGTGACCAGAAGCGTGAAAATGTTGTCCGAGGCGCTATCGGTTGACTTCTGGAAAGAGATGTCCGACAAACTAATGTTGGCGGGAGTCCCGGTTATGGCGCTGTTGGATCCGCCCCAGCTCCAGGACAGTACATCGATGCAGCCCACCACGACGGTGCTGTCGCCGGTTACACCTTCGATGCATAGCACGTCGGCATCGGATGCCAACGCCGAGCTCGCATGCAGGCCGAGCAGGCTCAACAGGAAAAGCCAAACACTCTTTATTGGACGTGCCATCTAGCCTCTCCCCCCGGCCGAGCAGAGTCTCGGCGCCATCGGCACCGAGCATAACGGAAATCGGCGCGTCAGGTTAACTTTTCCCGCTCCCTGACGCCGTCATTCGGTCGTACTCAGACGGCACCGGAATGCGTACGCAGACTGGCGTTGTATTCGTCGTAAGTGCCCACCACCGGCAGCGCGAACATCAGGGCCAGATAGATCAACACCGGTATGCCGCCGGTGAATACGGAGACAATGACGAAGATCGACCGCACCCACTCGACCGCAATGCCGGAATAGGCCGCCAATCCCTGGCAGACACCGAAGATCCATTTGCCTTCTTCGATTCGGCAAAGGCGGCGCGGACGGCCAAATTGCGCCGGGTCCGCAGCATCGCCGTTGCCGGTATTGACCGCACCGACCTCGTCCAGCACCACGTCTATTTCCTTGCGGCTGATCACGCGATTGTCCGGGCGCAGCGACTGGCCGAGTTTCTCGCCGATGGACTGCTCGAGATCGCGAAGTACCTCTTCGTGATCCGGATCGCGTCTGAGGCGCGATCGCGCGCGCTCGAGGTACGCCTGCAGCGCCCTGTAGGCGTCTTCTTCGAGCTGGAACGCCTTGGAGTGCCCGCTCAAGCTGACTTGAATCACTGTTTGCATGATGGTTTGCCCAACTCGTCGATGAGGCCCGTCAGAGATTTCCAGTACTCGCGAAACTCAGCCAACTGTTTGCGGCCTGTTGCCGCCAGCTTGTAGTACTTGCGCGGAGGGCCCGTCTCGGATTCCTGCCACTCGTAATCAAGCAGCTGGTCCCGGCGCATCTTGCTCAGCAGCGGATACAACGTGCCTTCCTGCGTCGCGAAATCGGTCTTGCTCAGGCGCTGCATCATGTCCGCAACGTATACGCGGCCGGATGAAACGATTCCCAGGATCAGGAATTCCAACAGGCCCTTGCGCAATGTAGTGAACTTTTCGGAGTCCATACGGAAATCAGCTACCTTTGTATAACAAGGTAGCTGGATGAATACCCAATGTCAAGTGCATTTCGGCTGGGGTCGGTTTCGTCGCACGGCGTCTGTCCGAGAAACTTCGGATATCCAACCGTCCCATACCTGCTTTATCCCACAGCTTTCTTTACGAGCGCACTGATCCTTGCCTCCTCCGCGGCGGTCAATTCCTTCAGCGCGAAAGCGACCGGCCACATGACGCCATCGTCGAGCTTCGCCCTGGCGCTGAACCCGAGTGTTGCGTATCGCGTTTGGAACTTCTGTGCGCTTTGGAAGAAGCACACGACCTTGTCGTCCTTGGTATAGGCGGGCATCCCGTACCAGGTTTTCGGCGCGAGGGTTGGCGCGCTGGCTTTGATGATGGCGTGGACCCGCTTGGCCAGAGCGCGATCGGGTTCCTTCATCGCGGCGATCGCCGCGAGTGCGGCGCTCTCCCCTTCCGCCTTGTTCTTGCTCGCGCGCGCTTCGGCCTTCATCTCCTGCACACGAGCCTTCATCGCGTCGCGTTCTTCCGCCGTGAACCCCTTCGAGGTTTTGCCGGTCGCCGCGGTTTTCCTGACGGACTTGCGCGCGCTCTTCTTTGCAACCTGGCTCATAAACAAACTCCTTGCATTAGTGATGCGTCGATCTGAATTTTTGTCACCTCAGTTCCTGCTTCATGCCTCAGTGAGGAGAAAGCCCGCGTGATCGGGAATTGCAGAAACTGCAATGCGCCATGGCAGAACCCATGAAGCCTCCCGCTCCACTCGGGTAGCGGCGCTGCGGGGTCCCGCACTTGGAGCTCATCTTGCGCCGGTCAGGCATCTCCGACAAGTCACGTGCATCGTCACTTGTCGATGGCGACGACGACTGCCTGGATCTTGCCGTCTACCGGGCCGGCGCCGAATCGCCGCGCGATCGCGCGAGCGGCGACCTCGGTTGCTTCGGCAAGCCGCAATGCGTCTCGCGCTTCGATCTCGTTGCGCAGCGGTGTGCCCTGGCAATAGGCGATCGCTGGCGCATTTGCCGATTGCGCCCGGCTGCGTGCCGTCACTGTGGCAATGTGCGCCTTCGCTCGGAAGCCGCCGCTTGCCAGATCGCGTTCGATTGCCGCGCGCTCGTGATAGCCGTGTGGCGTGCGCGCGAGAAAGCGCGGCGGGTCATCTGGAAATACCGATTCGAGCGCGGTCGTCACGCTATCGGCGAATTCATTTTCCACAATCCGGTCCCACACGTTGAACAGGAAAATGCCTCCCGGCTTGAGTACGCGGTGCGCTTCTGCAAAGGCCCTGGGCTTGTCCGGAAAGAACATCACGCCGAACTGGCAGACCACGGCATCGAAGGTGGCGTCGGCGAAAGGCAATGCCATTGCGTCGGCTTGGCGCCACTCGACCGCGCGCTTCGTGCCCACCGCAGAAGCGTGATCGAGCATCGCCTGATTCAGATCGGTGGCGACGATGGATACATCTTCGACCAACCCGGATGCCAGAGCACGCGTCACGACACCGGTCCCTGCCGCGATTTCCAGAACGCGGGAAAGCGAACGCGAACGCAGGCGATTGACGAGGTCGGCTGCGTAGGGCTCGAAGATCAGCGGTACGAGGTACTCGTCGTACAGCTTCGGAATCGATCCGCCGAAAATCTTGTCGATGTCGGACATATGCTGCTCGCGCCCGTTTCCAGCTGACGACACGACTGACCCCATGGTCACGCCATGGAGTATCCAGCGAATATGACATTGAGGCAATTCCGCCTATGCGGTAAGCCTGCCACCGTTTCTGTTTCTTGTATCATGATCGCGGAAGCCGGATGAGTCGCCTAAGGCGATTCGCAGAATTCGGCGTGCTGTTAAAGATGCTTACGAGAGGGTCCCATGACCATTCGCCATTCGCGCTTTCGTCCGCTTGCTGTGACCTTGGCCCGGTCCGCAAAGGCTCGACCGTACCTGTCAGCCCTGCCGTTGTGCACGGCGCTGCTGTGCCAGGGCCTTTGGGCGTCACCGCACAAGATCGACGATTACCACTGGGATCAGGTCGATCACGTGGTCGCGATCGGCGATCTGCATGGCGACTACGGCAGCTACATCAAGTCGCTCGAGGGCGCCGGCATCATCAACGCGCGTGGCCAGTGGATTGCCGGCGAGACGCACCTCGTGCAACTGGGTGATATTCCGGATCGCGGTGACGACACGCTGAAGATCATTGCGCATCTGAAAAAGCTGGTCGCACAGGCGCGCACGAAGGGCGGCTGGGTGCATACCCTGCTCGGCAATCACGAGGCGATGAATACGTACGGCGACCTGCGCTATGTGTCGGCGGGCGACTTTGCCGCGTCTGCCGGGTCTGACTCGAAGAAATGGCGTGATGGTTACTTTGACAACGTGCTGGCAGACATGAAGACGCGCGAGCCGGAACGCTTTGCTTCGTTGCCGGCAGATTTCCGCGCGGCCTGGGACGCGAGCCATCCGCTTGGCTGGGTCGAACATCAGCGCGCCTGGAATCCGAAATGGAACCCGAAGGGCGAATACTACGAGTGGGCACTGCAGGACCAGGTAGCAATCCAGATCAACGACCTCGTCTTCCTGCACGGCGGCATCAGCGGCGCGTACTGCCAGAACAGTCTGGCGTCGCTCACTGACATGGCGCGCGCGTCGCTGCGCCTGGGTGACCCGGCGACGCCAAGCGTGCTGACCGATCAGAATGGCCCGCTGTGGTACCGTGGCCTGGCCGGTGTCGAACCGGTCGCGGCGCCGGAAACGGTGCAGGCAATCCTCGAGCACCTCGGCGCGCGCCATCT
>Ga0193727_1000274_pt1 | contig 18986 bp, 17 predicted proteins | sample H2c2metaG_FD_143051 | JGI IMG/M metagenome (GOLD analysis project Ga0193727, IMG submission 143051) | Soil microbial communities from a riparian zone of the East river system, Colorado, United States - H2c2 | ecosystem: Environmental > Terrestrial > Soil > Riparian zone | place: USA: East River...
CTATCTTCAGGCGATGCGCGAACTGACGCAGCGCCGCGGCATCGTGCTGATCTTCGATGAAGTGATAACCGGTTTTCGCCTCGGCCTCGGCGGCGCCCAAGGGCGTCTCGGGATACGCCCGGATCTGTCGGTGTTTGCCAAGGGATTGGGTGGCGGCTTTCCGGTCGCTGCCGCCGGCGGACGCCGCGACATCATGGCGCTGGTCGCCAACGGTACCGTCTCGATGGCGGGCACCTACACCGCCAACGGCATTGCCGTGGCGGCGGCCAACGCCGCACTCGACGAACTGGCGACCACCGGACTGTACGAGCAACTGGATGCTGTCTCAGACGAATTGCGCCTCGGTCTTGGCCAGGTCCTGCGCGATGCGGGTCTGCCAACCTACGTGGTCGGCCTGGGGCCGCTGATGCAGGTGTGGTTTGCCCGCAAAGAAATTCACAATTACCGCGACGCCGAGCGCCATGCCGATCAACAAATGTTCAGGCGCTGGTGGGAAGGCATGCTCGCGCGTGGCGTGCTGTTTCATCCGGGCGCTTACGAAAATCTGTTCGTCTCGACGGCGCATACGCGCGCGGACGTCGCGGCCACGCTCGATGCCGCAAGACAGGTGGCTGCGGCACTCGCGCGCACGGCCTGACCTGCGAGCTCGCCCATCGCAATGGCCACAGTGAACATCATGCGTCAACGGGTTGCTGCCGTGCTGCTCGTCGGAATGGCGCTTGCGCTCGAGTTGACCAGCGGCTGCGGCGTGCTCGATCCGCCGCGGCCGCGGCCAACCGCTGCGCGGACGGGCATGCGCATCGTCGGCTACGTCGCCGGCTGGGGAAAACCCATACCGCCGATCGCCGCAGAAAAACTCACCGCGATCAACTACGCATTTGCCCACGTTGTCGACGGCGCGGTCGTGCTCGATCAGGCCAATGCCGATGACATGCTGGTGCGGCTGCGTGGACTGAAAGCGCGCAATCCGACGCTGAAGATTCTTGTTTCGGTCGGTGGCTGGGGCGCCGATGGTTTCTCCGACGCGGCGCTGAGCGAGGCATCGCGAGCGAGGTTTGCGCAGAGTGCGGCGGATCTGATCGCACAACGACACCTCGACGGTATCGATCTGGATTGGGAGTATCCGGGTTTGGCCGGGCCCGGCATTCGCCATCGCGACGAGGATCGGCGCAATTTCACACTGCTGCTCGAAGCGTTGCGTCTTCGCTTGAATGCGTTGGGACAGGAGCAACGACGTGGGGCGGATCGCCATCTGATCACCGCCGCGTTCGCCGACAGCGAGTTCGTCGCGCATATCGACCTCGCGCAGGCTGCCGCGCAGCTCGACTGGATCAATCTGATGACCTACGACTTCCACAACAGCCTGACGCCGACCACGGGCCACCATTCGGCGCTGTCGGTTTCCGCGACGGCGACGGCGAACGAGCGCAGCATCGAGCGCGCGGTCGAACAGTTCCTCGCGGCCGGCGTGCCGCCGGACAAACTGGTTGTCGGCGTGCCGTTCTACGGGCGCGCGTTCGCCGATGTGCGCGACGAGAACCACGGCCTCGATCAGCCTTACGGACGTTACGAGGGTGAACATCCGTGGCCGCAGCTCGTCGCCGATTTCATCGGCAAGAACGGCTACATGCGCTACTGGGACGAACAGGCGAAGGTTCCGTATCTGTGGAATGCGCAGACGCGCACGTTCATCAGCTACGACGATCCGCGGTCACTGGCGCAGAAAGCGTCGTTCGTCAGGTCGCGCCATCTCGGCGGCATCATGTACTGGGAGCAGAGCCAGGACCCGGATGGCCAATTGCTCGGCGCGCTATCGGCTGCACTGCAATAGCGGGGGCACACGGGAGTCAGGGATAGCCGATTGCCTCAATCGAACAGCGGCCAGCGCAACGTTCCGTCGACGACGATATCGGTGCGTCCGCCAACCCATACCGCCTGGTCGGCGTCGATGCGCACGACGATACGCGCGTCGTGACCAATTTCGCGGCCCTGGCTGACCCGGTAGCCTTGCGCCAGAGTTCCTTGCGGCTCGTACTGCGCGATCCATGCGGCGATCAGTCCGTTGGCGGCACCGGAAGCCGGATCTTCGGCGATGCCGACACCGGCCGGAAACGCGCGCACGACCAGTTCGAACGCCGACGAGTTGCTGCGCGCGAATACGCACACACCGAGGCAGCGATCGGCTCTGGCCAGAGCGAGTATCGCGGCATGATCCGGCTGCCACGCACGCACGCTCGCCTCGTCGGCGAACTCGACGAGCCACCAGCGCCGGCCGCCTTCGACCAGCGCCGGCGGCAATGCGCCGAGCCGAAGCGTACCGATCACGCCACGCAATCCTTGCGGCATGTCGCGCGCGATCGTGACGACCGACGCGGCCGGCGCGCGCACGAACAACTCGCGTGCGTGGTCATCGCCGTGCACGCGGATCGGTAGCAGGCCGGCGCCGCATTCCTGGAGCAATAGACCGTCGCGCGGATGCGCGAATCCGCTGTGCAGCGCCGCTTGCGCGCTGCCGATGGTCGGATGGCCGGCAAACGGAATCTCGCTGGTCGGCGTGAAGATGCGCAGGCGGTAACTGGCGGACGCATTCGTCGGTGCCAGCAGGAAAGTCGTTTCGACCAGTTCGGTCCAGGCGGCGAATGCCTGCATGTCGGCATCGGTCCAGCCCTGCGCGTCGACGACGACGCCGAGCGGATTGCCACCGCCGCGGCTGGCAGGAAACACATCGAGTTGCAGGTAGCGGAATTTGGACATGGGTTGGTCCGGCGCGAATGCTTCAGATCATACGCGACGCGATCGGTGACCGATCGCGCGCGTCGCCGCGATGAAACTTAGGGGAGCTCTGAACAAGTCTGCATAGGCGGCATCACCCCGTCATTTGAAATCAATTCGTGGGGGCCGATCTGTCTGCGCGCAGTTCCGCGTTGCGCCGACTCGACAGACGGCCAGTTAAGCCTTCGCCGTCGCGCCTTGATCTGCACACAGACAGATCGGTGACGCCTGTGCAGACTTGTTCAGAGCTTCCCTCTAGGCGTTTTCTGCGCGCCGTGATCGCGGATGCGTGCCGGCCCGCTGCGGAATGAGCAGTATGCAGGCGAGGATGAAGACCAGAAGAACCGCCGAGGCGAGCGGACGGCTGAAATCGAGCCCGCCCTCCTCGTGCGGCTTGTCGAGGAAGTCGCCGACAGTCGCACCGAGCGGTCGCGTCAGGATGAAGGCCGCCCAGAACAGCAGCACACGCGAAACACCGGTCCGGTAGTACAGCCCGACGACGATGGCGAGCGCAGCCAGGAACACCGCGGCGGCGCCGAGATAGCCGAATCCCGACGAATCCGCCATCCAGTCGCCCAGGGCGGTACCGAGCGTCTGCGAAAAGGTGATGGTCGCCCAGTAGAACATCTCGACCCTCGGCGTGCTGACCGTGTCGACCGAAACGGTTCCCTCGGCGCGGTACCAGAAAGCGAGCACGGCAAGCACGCAGGCAAGCAGCAAGGTCGAGCCTCCGGTGTAGCCGATGCCGAGCGACCGGTCGGCGAAGTCGGCCAGGGTCGTGCCGAGCGTCGTCGATGCGACGATCGTCGCCCAATACAGGAACGGATGGAATTTCCTGGCGCTGATCTGGATGGCGACGAGCGCGACCAGTACGACAAGAAAGATCAGTGTTCCGGTGAGATAGCCCAGGTCCATCGTCATCGTGACCGTATCGCCGCCGGTTTCGCCGAGCGTCGTCGCGGCGATCTTGATGATCCAGAAGCCCAGCGTTACCGCAGGCACCTTGCTCAGGGCGGAGTTCCTGTCGTTCACGATGCTTGCCTCACGATGTGGAAGGTTTGTCTGTTGGAATCATATCGAGCCGGAGTGAACGCGGGCAAAAGCGGAAACGCGATCGCGATCAGGCATGCCGCAGGGCGACGACGGCATTCAATCCGCCGAACGCGAACGAATTCGACAGCACGCCGCGCACCGGCATCTCGCGCGCGGTGTTGGGCACGTAATCCAGATCGCATTCGGGATCCGGGTCGATGAAATTGGCGGTTGGCGGCACGACGCCATCACGCAAGGCGCCGATCGCCGCGATCAGTTCGATCGCACCGGCCGCGCCGAGTGCATGACCATGCATCGACTTGGTCGACGACACCGCCAGGTTGTCGGCGTGCGCACGGAACACGCGCCGGATCGCCTTGGACTCGGTCGGGTCGTTCGCCGGCGTGCCGGTGCCGTGCGCGTTGACGTAGTCCACTTCATCCGGCGCCATGTGTGCGTCGGCAAGGGCAGCGGCAAGCGCCCTGGCTGCGCCGGTCTCCGAGGGCAGCACGATGTCGCCGGCATCGGCCGACATGCCGGTGCCGGCGAACTCGGCCAGGATCGTCGCGCCACGGCGGCGCGCATGTTCGTAGTCCTCGAGCACGAAGATACCGGCACCTTCGCCGAGCACCATGCCGCGGCGCTGCTTGCAGAACGGCCGGCAGGTGTCGTCGGCGGTGACGCGCATGGCTTCCCAGGCCTTTATGGTCGGCACGGTGATGCAGGCCTCGCTGCCGCCGGTCACGGCAAAATCCACCTTTCCACTACGTACCATCTCGAACGCCTGGCCCATCGCGTGGTTGGCCGAGGAGCACGCGCTGACCACCGCAAACGAAGGGCCGGTGAGGCCGAACTCCATGCCGACGTGGCAGGCTGGCGCATTGGCCATCACACGCACGATTGCGAGTGGATGCACGCGTGGATTCCTGTCGCCGTAGAAGCGCGACGACAGTTCGTTGTGCGAATTCTCGCCGCCGATGCCGCTGCCGATGATGCAGGCGGTGCGCTCGCCGAAGCCGCTGGCGCGGAACTCGAGGCCTGACTGGGCTATCGCTTCGCGCGCCGCGATCAGAGCCAATTGCGAGACACGGTCGAGCAGGATCAGGCGCTTCGAATCGAAATGCCGCAGCGGATCGTAGTCGCGAATCTCGGCGGCGACCTTGATCAGCAGCAGGTCGGTCGGAATATTGGCGATCGGCCCGATCGCCGGGCGACCCTCGCGCATCGCACTCCAGGTCGCGGCCGCATCGTGCCCGAGCGCGTTGATCGCGCCCATTCCGGTGATCGCCACGCGGCGCATCGGCTTGTCCATGCAGGAAAGCGGCTCGCTCAGGTCGGCGTCGACGGTGCGGCCGCCTGCTTTTCCGCGACGAGTTTTTCGACGGCCTCGACCAGACCCTTGACCGACTCGGTGTCGAAATTCGGATCGCGGTCCGGCAGCGTGATCTTGAAGTGATCCTCGATCTCGAAAATGATCTGGACCGCATCGAGCGACTGGATCTCCAGCTCCTTCAGCGTCGAGTCCAGCGTGATCTTGCCGATGTCGATGCCGGCCTCCTTGGCAATGATGCCGAAGACGGTTTCCTGCACGCTGCTCATTCTTGAACTCTCCGCGAACGATGTCGATGACTGGAATTGTAAACGCAACTGCGGCGCCATCGCCGGCCGGTCAGGCGGCCTGCCGCAGCGGCTCGGTCGAAGCGGCGGGCTTGGTCTCGTCCGCACCGAGCAGCAGTATGCCCGACAGGATCACGAGCGAGCCGATCACTTTGTTCCAGCCCAGTGGCTCGGCGAACAGCAGCCGGCTCGCCAGCATTACCACGATGAACAGTATGGCGCTGGTGGAAAACGCGCTCGACAGGTTGGACTTGCTCAGGATGGTCATCCACAGCAGGAACTCGCCGACATGGCTGGCGACCGAAACCCACAGCCAGCCCGTACCGAGGGCCAGCGCGAACCAGTGCGCAGAGAATTCGAACGCACCGGTTTGCAGCGCCGCGTACTTGAATGCAACTTGCGACAGTGCGGCGCAGGCCAGGAAGATGCACCACGCCGCGACGTTCGATCGGCGTGCCGGCGCCGGCTCGGGGACCGGGGCGGTCGCCGGTACCGACGCGGCCAGGTCCGGATCGAGCCGGTCCAGGCGGAACAGATGCTCGAACACGGCGTAGACCTTGTCGATCAGTCGCATGCCGTGACGGTACCACAGCCGGTTCGGCAACAGCTTGCTGCCGAGCCGCATCTTCTCCTGATGCAGTCCCTGGCCGGCCTGGTAGCGCTCGATCTTGTGGTCGATGCCGTAGCGGACATTTTCCGGCCAGGTCGCGTAGTACAGGTTGTACTCACGGGTCACCTCGTAGTCCACGCCGAGGAACTTGTCGAGCGGCGTCACGCAGCTGGCGCGTTGTCCGAGAGCGTTCAGCACGAGGCGGAAGAAATCCGGATTGAGTTCCTCGAAGGTCAGTTCGGCGCGCGGGCCAGTCCTCGATGGCGCCGGGGAACAGGCGATTCCATTCATCGCGATGAAAAGCTTCGATCGTGGTTGTGGTGACGACCTGCACGGCAGGGCATCAATCGACAACGACCGCAGGCTGCGGTTCAGGCATACGCACGAAGCCGGTGGCGGCGACATGGTTGAAGAAACGGGTCGAGCGGTCGATCACCTTGTCGCGTTCCTGGTCGACGGTCACCATGTGATAGCTGTTCTCGAGCAGCACGGTTTCGACTGAGCCCTGCAAGCCGCGCACGAGCATACGCACGTTCTTCAGGCTGGCGACATCGTCATCGACTGCATGCACGACCAGACAGGGTGTGCGAATGCTGCGCAATTGTCGGCGCACGAGGAACGACAGGCGGTAGAACTCGGCCAGCGACGGCCACGGGTTTCCCGGCAGGCCGGCGGCGGCGCTGTCGCCGCTGAGCATGCTGCTGGCGATGCGCTGTCGGATGCGTTCATCCTTGATGCCGTACGGAAAACACTCGTGGAAGCGCTGGTTCCAGCCGAGACCGAGTCCGCACACGAGCGGCAGCATGAACGACAATCGCCCGATCCACGGAATCGTCCAGCCGTCGTAGACGAAAGTGGTGCCGTACAGACCGAGGCCGTCAATCTGGTCCGGTCGATCGGCGGCGAGCTTCAGCGCCAGCAACGCACCCATCGACAGGCCGGCGACGAACATCTGGTCGACTTCGCCGCGCAGGCGGTCGGCCGCATCGCAGACGCTCTGGTACCAGTCGTGCCAGCCGGTCTTCAACAGGTCCGCTTCGTCGCCGCAATGGCCGGCGAGCTGCATCGCATGGACCGTGAAGCCGTTGCGATTCAGGCCCTTGGCGACGAAGCGCATTTCGCTCGGCGTGCCGGTCAGGCCATGGATCAACAGCACGCCGGATCGGCCGCCGGGCAGTTGGTAGTCGGAACGTTTGATCATGGCGGGGCGGCTCTTCGAATCGATGTGTGAATTATGGTTGCGAATCGTTAGGGCTTGCTTAACGCCATTTTGCCACACACGCAATATCGGCTGCTGTTACGCCCAGAACACCAGGGCCACGCCGGCCGCGACCGCCACCGTGCCGAGCCAGCGGCGGGCCGAAACCTGTTCATGCAGCAGGAACCGGCTGGCAACGACGACGCCGCAATAGGTAAGCGCCGCAAACGGAAAAGCAAGGCTCAGCGGCGCCAGGCTCAGTGCCGCAAACCAGACAGCGAATTCGATCACATAGATGAACAGACCGAGCAGCACCCATGGTGAACGCAACGTGCCCAATGCGAACGCGGCGATACCCTTCTGCGGGGCCGCGCTATCGTGATCGTGGCCAACGCCGAGCTTGAGGCAGACCTGTCCGAGCACGTCGCAGATCACCGAGGTGGTCAGCAGCGCAAACATCAGCATGCGCAGGCTTCCTGAAGCGTGCGCAGCAGTTCGCGGTTGACCGCCTCGTTGCGCGCCAGCGCAGCATCGTCGGCGCTGCGCTGGTGGAAATCGCCGGACCCGATCAAGGTGAGCGTCGCACCGTTGACGGGTATCTGTGCTGAAAGACGCTCGCGTGCGCGTCGCATCGTCGCCGCGCGGCTCCACAGGCGCAGGCGCGCGGCCAGGGCGCGCAACGCCACGGTTGCGACGGAAGACCACTCTGCCACGTCAGGCAAGGTCGCTTGCACGGTGACGGAACCGTCGAGGTCGAGGATGCGCAGATGCATGCCGTTGCCTCCAGGGTGACCGGTCAAGAATCGCTGCACTGACGTAAAGAATAGCTCAACGCCGCGCGCGCAGTGAATGACGCATGTGCGCTTGCGCATGGCGACGCAATTTCCACAATGCCGCATCGCTGCAGCGGCACCCAGCGCCGGCGACCTTGCGGCACTTGTCTCGGCCGCCGCGTCGACGTGTATCATGATCGCGCGTGTTTGATCCGGACAGATCTCACTGCATGAACGCCAGTAGCTTACCCAACGCCGCTCGCATGATGTTCGACGAGTTGCTGCTGCAGCCGAACCTGCGCTTGCGCGTCGGCGCGCATGTCGTCGATGTCGGCGCCTTGCGCGTGGTGACGCATCCGCAACATCCGCGCCTGACCAGCAAGGCCGTCGCCGTGCTGATCGAACTGGCGCGCCATGCCGGTGACACGGTTACGCGCGACGCGCTGCTGGATCGCGTATGGGCCGACCGTGTGACCACGCCCGATGTGCTGACCCAGGCGATCAAGGAATTGCGCAGGGCGTTTTGCGACGATGCGAAGCCGTCGCGCTACATCGAGACGATCCCGAAGGTCGGCTATCGCCTGCTTGCACCGGTCAGCCCGTTCGACGTCGACGCGATCGCCGTCAACGCGGATGCGCACCCATCGGCAGGCAACGATCCGGATCTGGTCGACACCGGCCAGGGCCCGGCATCGGCGCAACCGTCACGCTCGCGGCTGTACCGGTCCTGGCTTTTGCTCGCTATTGGCGTCGCCGCCGCGTTGGCGCTGCTGATGTGGCGGCGTGGCGGCGAAACGGCGCGCGATGCCGACGGCTGGAAAGCGAGCGACATCCGTGCCGTGACGTCCGATCCGGGATCCGAGCGCAGGCCGGCGATATCGCCCGATGGGACCCGCGTCGCCTACGCACAACTCGACCCGGCCAGCGGCACCAATGGCGTCGACCGTATCGTCCTGCGCGCGATCGGGCAATCCCAGTCAGTGCGCCTGACGGCAAAATCCGATACGTACGAAGAAGCGCCGGCCTGGTCGCCCGATGGCAGCCAGATCGCGTTCGAGCGGCTGGGGATGAATGACTGCACGGTGTACATCGTCTCGAGTGTCGGCGGCGCCGAGCGCGAAGTCGGCCCGTGCCAGGACTATGTCCGCAACTACTTCGACTGGACTGCCGACGGCAAGGCCCTGATCACGGCGCAAAATGTCGGCGGAGCCTCGGACGGCATGGTGCTGATGCGCTGGGATCTGGCGACCGGCGACAAGCAGCCGCTGCAGTACGAGCACAGTGCGGATGCGCAGGATCTCGAAGCGCACTATTCACCCGGCGGCAAGCTGATAGCGTTCCGGCGCGGGCTCGCGCCGTACAGCGACCTGTGTGTGATGTCGGCGGCCGGCGGTGTGGTGCGCCAACTGACGCAGTTGCATTCGCGCATCCGCGGGCTGGCCTGGACGCGGGACGGCCGCGGTCTGATCTTCTCGTCGAACCACGATGGCCATTTCACTTTGTATGGCGTCGCCCTCGATGGTGGCGAAGTGCACGCGCTCGGCGTCGGCCCGGCCGAGTATCCGACCACCGCGCGCGCCGCGGACACCGTGACCTATGAAATTCCGCGCACGACCAACCGGCTCGCCTGGGTCGCGCTCGACAGCGGCAAGGCAATACCGGAGCTGCTGGCGAAGTCGACCGGCAGCGACAGTTCCCCGGCTTTTTCGCCGGACGGAAACCGCATCGCGTTCATCTCCGACCGCAGCGGCACGCAGCAGGTGTGGCTGTACGATTTTTCGACGCTGCAGGTGAGCGCGCTGACCGAGTTTCGTGAAGCGTTGCTGATCAATCCGGCCTGGAGTGCCGATGGCAAGCACCTGCTGGTCACGGTACGCGGCAAGGACAGCCCGGGCCTGGTCGAAATCGACCTGGCCAGCCGGCGCCAGCGCGCCGTCAGCAAGGCGGATCAGGATGTGCTTTCCGCCAACTACGGTCCCGACGCGGACAGCTACCTGCTCGTCATCGGCGGCTCGAACCGGGAGAACCGGCTGGTGCTGCTCGAGCACGCGGGCCGCGAAGACGAACGGCAGATGCCGCTGGCCAGCGGCATCGAACACATGGAACTCGACGCCGGCACGCGGCGCGTGTATTACACGAAGAACGCACAGCGCGCCTTGTTTGCGCGCGATCTTGCCGGGGCAGATGAAAGGCTCGTCACGACATCGATCGAGTCGACCCTGATCGATGGCTGGCGCGTCGTCGACGGCCGCATCTGGTACGTGGCGAAGATTGCCTGGAAGACCGACCTGATTGAATTCGATCCGGCCACCGGCACGCAGCGCGCACTCGGCCACCTCGGCGAAACGGAATTGCACGACGTCGGTTTCAGTGCCGCGCCCAATCGCGAACGCGTCGTGCTGACGCCGCTCGGCACGGAAGACACCGATATCGGCTCTTTTCATCTGAGCGCCGCGGCGCGCTGACGAGAAGGTGATCGTTCGCGCAATTTTGATCACGCCGCGCCTGCATTGCCGCAACCGCCGGCGCAGCTCATGCCTGCAAACTTCGCACGCCCTTGATCGGGCAGCTGTTCGGCGGACCACCGAACGACCGGGACATCGGTGGTCCGCTGTTTTCTGCGCCCACACGCAAGTCGAGCCGATGCCTCGAGAGTTTGTCGGAGTCCCGAGCGCGGTCTGATCTTCGGCTTTCGGCGAGCGCGATTTCAGGCCGCTGGCTGAAACGGCGCGTAGCGCCGCACGATCATCGCGATCGCAATACCGACGACAGGATGGATCAGGAACTGACCGACCGAGACGACGCTCAAGGTCAACGCGCGCGCCGGCGTGGCGGACAACGGCACGATGACGAAGGTCATCACGACATAAATGGCGATGCCGAAGGCAACACCGCATGCCAGCGGCGAGCGGTTCAGCAGTGGCAGCCGTCGACTCGCCAGATAATAGAACCAGGCAGCGACGATCAGGATGAAGTAGTGCGAGACCAGTCCGACCGCAGCCGTGGCGAGGCCGCCCTCGAACGAGGCTCTGCCGTACCAGCCGGTGGCAACCGACTGCAGCACGCGCAGCGGCGAGATGCCGATGGTCCAGCCGAAGAACAGGAAGGCGAAGACAATGTCGATGGTGGCAGCGGCGCCGCCCGCGAGCAGCACCGTGCGCAGCGCCGACGGCCCGGGATTCGTCGCCGGCGTATCCTGCGCATTGCCCGCCGCAATTTCCTTCAGCGTGGGCGCGTTCATTTCCTGCACTCCGTCAGCGGCAAACGTACGGCCTGGACCACGCTGCCTTCGTGTTCATCCTGGACGAACGCGACCAGCGCTGTATTGCCGGCGTCAACGTGCGGCGGCATTTTCATTTCAATGTCGGCGTGCGGCAGTGTGAACGGCCCGGCAAATACGCGCACGACCTCATCGTGGCCGAGGGTCTTGCCGCGGTTCTCGCCGCCGCGTACATGTTCGGACAGGCTGTTCTCGGTGATTGCGGCGTAGATGCGATAGTCCGGTTTGTCGCTCGCGCCGTCGACGTCGACTTGCACGTGTGTGACATCGCCGCCGTCGGCCGTCATGCGCAGCGGAGGTGGCGCCGCGTTCACCGGTTCGGGTGGCGAGCCCTTCGGCCAATTGCTCCAGACATGTCCGTCAAGCCATACCTGCGGCGTGTAGATTTGATCACGATTGCCACGCTTGGCGAGCGCTTTCTGGCGCACTGTGTAGGCGTGGTTGGAAAACGGGTCGTGCCATTCCGAGTTGTCCCAGTAATCGACATGGAACTCCATGCCGATCAGGTCGGAATGTTTGAGCAGCGTACTCATCCAGCGCTCGGCCGGCGGGCACGAGTCGCATCCCTCACTGGTGTACAACTCGACCAGGTGTGGCCGCTCGGTGCTGCTGCTGACAGTACACGCCGCGTTGGCGCCGGTGGTCGCGACGACCAGCCCGATCACGGCGGCAATCGTTCGGTGCATGGAAACTCCAGGTTCGGCCACGGGTGTGGCCGGCCACGGATAGATTACCGCGGGACGGTAGTGAGCGCGTTGCCGATGCTGTCGACATGGCCGGCTGAACCGGCCGACGAGGCGGGGCCCTGTCTGCGCTCGTTGACCCGGAAAGGCGCCGGAAGGGACGTCCGGGCGGATTTTTCGGCAACAATTCGGCGCAATTTCGGAAAAATCTCCTGACTCCAGGCGCAACATGCGCGCCAATGGCGGCACATTCATCTTATTCTGAGGTGCCGCCTTGATCGTCAGTCACCAGCTCAACTCCGGCTCGAGTCTCACGCTTTCTTCGCCTTTGCCATCGGCAGCTGCCGAACGGCTGAACCTCGTCGTCGGCGGCGGCCGCGGGTGTGTCCTGCGCGGCGAGGCACCGCTTGCCGGTCTGTGGCTGCCGTTGCGCGGCCGCCTGCAACTTTCCGGCGGCGGCGCGGAAGGCACCTTGCAGCCGGGCGAAGTCCGCATCACCGAACTCGAGTCGGGCATCAACGCCGTCGGGCGTGGCAGTGCGCTCTGGATCGCATTGCTCGGCACGCGCACGGCGTGGCGCCACGCGTTCGAGGGGTCGACTCAGTTGCCGTTGCCGGAACCGCTGCTGCTTCCAACCTGGCATGTCGCCGACCACAACCTGCGCAGGCGGGCCATTGCCCTGGTGCGCGCTGCCGCGCTCGGCACGGTCGATACCACGCTGCGGGCGTTGATCGAAGGCCTTCTGGAACTTCAGGACGAGCATGCAGCGGCGATCGAACGTTGTCCGGGCCGCACGCATGCGCAGAGACGCCAGGTGTTCCTGCGCCTGCAGCGCGTGCGCAACTATCTGACAGCCAACTGCCATCTCGAAGTCGACAACGATCGGCTTGCACGGATGGCCAGCTATTCGCCCTGGCATTTCATTCGGGCCTTCCGTGCGGCCTACGAGCAGACGCCACATGCGTTCCTCGTCGACCAGCGCCTGCAGCGTGCGCGCCGGCTGCTGCGCTCGAGCCCGCTCGCGGTGGCTGAAATCGCACTCGCCAGCGGCTTTGAAAACCGTTGCGCGTTTTCGCGACTGTTTCGTCAACGCTTCGGTGTGACCGCCGGTGCCTTGCGTCGCTGCGGGTAATTGGGGGTAGGCTTGCGCGCGCAAAAGCCGGGCCGGGACAGAGCCGGCCGGACCACACGTGACAGAGGATGTTGGGTTGGTTGCTTTCCAAGCCCACGTTGCCGCTGAAAAAGCCGTCCGACCGCCTTGAAAGTTCCGCGCCGCGAAGCGGCAAATAGCCCGCTCGAATCCGGCGTTTAGGCTGCAGACAGACAACCTGCGCTATTAAACGCGTCGGCATCACGCCGCACGGCATCGACCCGGTCGACATCCGGCCCACAGAGGTGCGCATGGTTCAGCGAACAAGCCCTGGCTGGAAACGGCTGCGCCGCCGCCTCCGGGAGATCGCCATCCCGGTGGCTTTCGCGCTGCTGGCATCGGCGTGCTCGTCGTTGCGCAAGGACTATGTCAAGCAGCCGTCGGCGGCGATGCCGGCGGCCTACGATACGCCGTCGTCGAGTTACGTGCACAGCGAAGTCGAGCAGCATGGCGAGCAGTCGGGTTTTCGCCTGCTGACTCGCAGCAACAACGCCTTGCTCAGCCGCGTCGCGCTGATCGACCGCGCCGTGCATTCGATCGACCTGCAGTACTACATCTTCGCCAACGACGATACCGGCCGCCTGGTCGCGCAACGCCTGCTCGCCGCCGCCGATCGCGGTGTGCGCGTGCGCTTGCTGCTCGACGACATCGGCAACGGCGACCCAGGCAATGTGTTCGATTCGCTCGACGCGCACAAGGACATCCAGGTGCGCCTGTTCAATCCGTTCAATACGCGCAATCCGTCGCTGCCGTCCAAGATCGCCCAGTTCATCCTCGAAGGCCAGCGTCTGAACCGGCGCATGCACAACAAGTCGTTCATCGTCGACGGCGCAGTCGCGATCGTCGGCGGACGCAATATCGGCGATGCCTATTTCGACGCCAGCGTCGAAACCAACTTCCGCGACCTGGATGTCGTGGCCATCGGCAAGGTCGTCGGCGAAGCGGAGCAGGCGTTCGACAATTACTGGAACAGCGATGCGGCGTACCCGGTCAAGGCCTTCAAGGACCGCCACGCGACCGAGGCGGACCTCGACAAGCTGCGCGAGCAGCTCAAGGAGCACGTCCGCGCTTTCGCCGAATCGGATTATGCACAGGTCGCCATGGAAGACCTGCCGAATGGACCGACCGCCGATCGCCGCGGCGAATGGTTCTGGGGCGCCGGCGAACTCGTTGCCGACCAGCCCGAGAAAGTCGAACAGACCAAGGATCAGCCGCAATTTCGCATCGGCCCGAAGGTAAGGACGATCCTTGATGCAGCACAAAGCCAGGTCCTGATCACGTCACCGTACTTCGTGCCGGGCAAGACCGGTACGAGCTATCTCGTCGGGTTGGCAAAACGTGGCGTCGAAGTCGAGGCACTGACCAATTCGCTGGCCTCGACCGACGAACCGGCCGCGCATGCCGGTTACTCGCACTACCGGCGCGATCTGCTCGAAGGCGGCGTCAAGCTGTTCGAACTGCGCCCGGCGGCCGGCGGCAAGCAGCCCGCAACCGCCTATGGAACATCTGGTGGCGTCGCGTTGCACGCCAAGTCGATCGTCGTCGATACACGCTGGGTGTTCGTCGGCTCGATGAACATGGACCAGCGCTCCAAACTGCTCAACACCGAGATGGGCGTCATCGTCGACTGCCCGGGCCTGGCCAAGGCCATTGCCGAGTTTTTCAGCAAGGCGATCGAGCCGGCCAGCGCCTTCCACGTCAAGCTGGAAGATCCGAAGGACGGCCACAAGGCAGGCGACCTCCAATGGATCACGCAGGACAAAGGCGTTCCGGTCGTCGTCGACAGCGAGCCGGAGGCGACCGGCGGCCGCAAGATCGAAGTGAGCCTGCTCAAGCTGTTGCCGATTGACGGTCTGCTGTAGAACCGTCAGACCTGTTCGTGGCGGTTTCGGCTTTCGCCAGAAGACGGCGCGTTTTCCGATCCCAATGCATTGCCCATCGTCACCGCGGTGGCACCGCTCCTTTAGAGCGTCCGTGCCGACGACCGGCTTTTTCGCTTTACTGCTTCGGCTGCACCGCGGCCGGCCACCGGCGCCATCGCGCCGCAGGCAGCTTGAACCCGATCACACATTTGCGCGGCCGCAGGAAACTTGCGATTGCGCGGCAGCGCCAATCGTGGAATCCTCGCGGACAGCCTACAGATGATTGGAGACGATACATGACGATCCTGCGAATGCTGGTCCTCGCCTTGCTGCTGGCAGGCGCAGCGAGCGTGGCGCCGGCACAGACCGGCGGCAACAGCGCGAAGGTGTACAAGTGCAAGAATGCCGACGGCAGCGTCGTCTACTCCCACGATCCGTGCTCGAGCGATCCGAAGAAAATGGAAACCCTGGACACGGCCGGCGCGTTGCGTACCGGTAGTGGCGGCCACCAGAACGAGATCGCCGCCAGCGTCGCCGACAGCGATTGCCGCGACAAGGCCTACAAGTCGACGCATACTTCGGCCGAAAAAATTGCCGAGTCCAACCAGCACATCGCCGACTACCGGCAACAGCGCGAAGCATTGCAATCCGACGTGAACTACGCAGGCTCGGCCGCCGAGCCGGCGCTGCGCAAGTCGGTCGATGATCTCGACGCGGCGATCGCGCGCGAGAGCGAATTTCAGCAAAAGGATCAGATAACGGCGGAACAGGCGTATCACGACGCGCTGCGTGCGTGCGACAACGCGCTGAAGAAGTAGCAGAGCTCAGTTCGCCGCACAGTCCGAAGTACGGTGGCGCACACGGGCAGCCAGCCCGACGCGCCTGAGGAAATCCTAGCGCCCGGCCGGGACGCCGCTCGAAATCAGGAATACGCGGCCCGACTGGAAGCCGTGCACGCTGCTCCAGGCCGACGTGATCAGCAGATCCGACGTGCCGTCCTGGTCGACGTCGCCGAGCGCGACGGCATCGAAGCCGAACGTGTCGCCCGGCGTCTTGCAGGTATAGGTTTTCAGCAGGCGCGCATCCCTGCCGGAGTAAAGGTACGCACGGCCACCGGAGATCGCCGCACCGGCGTATTGCCACGAGCCGACGATCAGGTCGGCGCGGCCGTCCCCATCGACATCGCCGGCAAACGAATGGGTCGTGCCGAAACCTTCGCCTGCGCTCGAGCCGGTCAGCGCGAACAGCTGCTTGCCGGTCTTGCCGGAACGCACATAGACACGGCCGGTCGACGGACCTCTGGCGGAGTTGCTCCAGTCCGACGCGTAGATATCCGGCACGCCGTCACCGTCGACATCGCCGAGCACTGAAAGAAACATGTAGCCCAGCTTGGAACCGGTCGCATCGGAATCGAACGTGAACCTGGGTTTCTGCCTGAGCCCGTCGTAGACGTAGACGCGCCCGCTCTTGCCGGGGCCGGCACCGGGCGCACCGACGACGAGAAACGCGTGCTTCGCATCGGTATAGCCGGTCACGGCGCTGCCGAACTGGTCGCCGGCGTGCGCGCCGGTCAGGGTCACAAGCAAATGGCCGTCCTTGCCGGAATAGACATAGGCGCGACCGGCGTCTTCGCCGCCGGCCTTGTTTGACGGCGCGCCGACGATGACGTCGGCATGGCCGTCGTGATCGATGTCGCCGACCGAGGAAACGTGGTTGCCGAAATTGTCGCCCTTGGCTTCGCCGTGGAACGTCAGCAGCACATGGCCGTTCGTGCCGGAATAGACGTACGCTGTTTCGCTTCCGGGTGCGCTGGCAATGACGTCCTGGATGCCGTCGCCGTCCGTATCGCCCGCGGACTCGAGGCCGGTGCCGAGCTGGTCGCCGGGCTTGCCGTCGACGGACCAGAGCAGCTTGCCGCTGGCGGTCGAGTAGACGTAGACGCGACCGGCCTGGTCGCCGCCGATATTTCTGGTCGGCGCCGACGTGACGAAATCGGCCACGCCGTCGCCGTCGACATCACCGAGGCCGCGCGCGATCCAGCCGAACTGGTCGTTGGCGCCTTCACCGTCCCATTCGCGGATGACCTTCACATTTTCCACAAAGGGATTTGTGAAATCTTCGGCCGTTGGCAACAGCGCGGCGTAGCGCGGATCGGCACGCAGGCCGGCCATGTGCGCATCGTTCTGCATCGCCGTCATGTCGAGCCTGTGCGTTGCTCTGGCTTTGGCGAGCCAGACGAATGCCGCATCGACCTCGTCGCGGGCGGCGTGCGCCGCGCCGATGCCGTACAGGGCGCGCGGCGAATCGGCATCGAGCTCCAGCAGTCTGCTGTATGTCGCCAGCGCATCATCGGGTTTTGCGCCGCGCAGGTAGACATCGCCAAGCATGCGCAGCGCGGTCTTGTTGCGCGGCTCGGCGCGCGTTGCGTCCTCGAGCAGCTTCGTCGCATCGGCGATCTTCCCGGCCTGGATCAGCCCGGTCGCCTGCATCAGGCTGGCATCGATCCGCGACGGCGCTGTGCTGGTGGCGGCGAACGTCGCAAGCGGCGACAGGGCCAGCGCGAGGGCGAACGCAAGCTTACTCATGCATGGGGCAACGGCGAACAGGCGCATCGGTTCGAGCCTCGGGCGGTGGAAATCAGCGTGCGGGACGAGCATCGGCTGGCGCAGTGGCCGGACGATAGATCGCAGCGTAGCTTGTCGTCCATGTGCTGCCGCCGTCCTTCGAGTATTCGATGGTCTGGGCGACGCGTCCTGCGTCGAGCTTGCGCAATGTCGTGCGATCCAGGACCGGCCGGTCGGGCGCAAGCCAGACCGTGCCCTGGAAGCGCACCGTGTCCGCGGACGAAAAGATCATCGTCTTCTCCTTCAGACCACCGGCTGCGAGCGCGTGATCGGTGACCCAGACCTGTTTCCACAGCCGGGCGTGCGCTTCGAAGTAGAACAAGCTCAGGCCCTGAAAGCCCGAAGCGTCACCCCAGTGCTCGATCACGGCGCAGCCACCGAGCGCACGTTCGATGAAGTCGCGACCGTCGAGCTTCTCCTGCGCGTAAACATCCCAATGTCCGAACCAGAACGCCAGCGGCTGGTTCGCCGGCGCCGGGCAGGCGCCAGCGCCAGCTGCGGCGGTATCGACGCTGCCGGCGTCGGCCAGGCCCAGCCCGGCCAACGCCAGCAGCAGCGGCAGGTTGCAAAACGCGATCGCGCTCACGCCCGGTCCCCGCAGGAAAAAACCGAGCCTAGTCGGAGCGATCAGCGGCCGGCTATCAAGAATCTGACCAGCGAACGGGCGCAGTGCATGACTGACGGCACGCGCTGCGGCAAGCGGCTTGCGTGCCACAATCGACGCGTCGATCGGCGATGACCATGACCGTAACGACCCCATCGTCCGAAGACACTGCGCGGCGCTGCGGCACGCAGGCGGCATCGTTCGACATCAACGTCACCAGCGTCGAGACCGTGCTGAGCCGTTCCGCGCTAGTCGCGCTCGGCGAATATCGTTGCCCGGTCGAGCATCCGCAGTTCTCCGGCGGTGGTCCGCAGCGCTGCCCGTTCATCGCCTTTCCGCGCAGCAGCGTGCGCATCACGCGCCTCGGCGCGCGGCCACTCGTGTACACGCCCAACACGATCAGCCTGCACAATATCGGCGACGTCTATTGCCGCGATGCAATCAGCAGGGAAGGCGAGCGCTGCGACTGGATTGCCGTTTCACCGGTGTTGTTGCGCGACATCACCGAGCTGCGCGGCGCGGCGGCCGACGACGATCGGATCTTCGATGCAGCGCAGATACCGTCGACGCCGGCGGTCTATGCGGCGCAGCGCGCGCTGTTCCGGTCGCTGCGCACCAACCCGGCCTTGTCTACCCTGGAAATCGAAGAGAGCACGATCGCGATCGTCGAAGCCGTGATCCGCGCCGCGAGCGGCAGCGCAGGACCCACTCGTGCGATCGAGCGTCGTTTTCTCGGGCGCGCGCCGGCCATCGTCGACGCAACGCTCAAGCTGCTGGCGAC
>Ga0193727_1000276_pt1 | contig 18905 bp, 13 predicted proteins | sample H2c2metaG_FD_143051 | JGI IMG/M metagenome (GOLD analysis project Ga0193727, IMG submission 143051) | Soil microbial communities from a riparian zone of the East river system, Colorado, United States - H2c2 | ecosystem: Environmental > Terrestrial > Soil > Riparian zone | place: USA: East River...
GGCGCGGATACGCCCCACGTACCGCACGTCCGCCTCCCCATGGGCCATAGTCGCTATCCGGTCCACCAGCTCGCTCCTTTCCAGCGCCCGATCCTGCAAGCGGACGGCCAGCCGGTAGTTCCCTTTCCCCCGCGCTGAAACCCCTAGGAAGTAGCTTGGGGCTTCGCGCTTCAGCGCCGCCGCGCTGACGACCGCGAGGCTGACGGTCTCGCCGGCCGCGGCTTGGACCGCGAATGTCTTGTTCAGTTCAGCCGGGAGCAGCTGTTTGAGTTCACGAACCGAATCGAGCCTCATGGGATGTTCCTCCACGTTATTGTGTACGAGTAAAACGATAGGAAATTCAATCCATCTGTGATTCCGCCGCCAACCGGCTCTCGCTCCCTGAACACGCGCGCAGGCGGGCACGGGCTGCGCATAATGGCGGGCCTTCTGTTCATGCTGGCTTCTTCCTAACTGCGAGACGACCGAGACCTGGAGCGGGTTTCAAGCGGGGCGCAGCCGTCACACGAAACAAGCTATACCAATCGCCCGAGCGGGCAAGCACTAGTCTGACTCACTGGACGCGAGCCGCAGCGCCTGATTCCCCCGATCAGCACGTTCGCCTAAGGACACCTTCCACACGAAGGTCTTGGCCAATAATCCCGGCTAGGCGGCGGTCCAGCGAAAGATCGGCATCCCCTCGGCCCGTCAGCTTTGTCGAAGATGTGCTGAAACGTCGGATGACGTAATCAGTAAAATTACGTAAGGAGATCATGTGAGTTTGTCGAGCTTTATTTTTAGGGTACGGCGTGCCAGTCTGTTAAACGACGCGATCTTTCCAAGACTCGGTTTCTGATCTCAGCTCGAATCCCGAGCGTACCAATCGACTTTGCGGGCCAGGCGCATTACGATTGCAAGCACGACAAAGAGCGCGATGGCGCCCATGAGCAGCGTGTAATCCTGCTGCCGTAAAGTGATGTCGAGAAACAGGCAAACGCCAGCCAGTCCGTCGCTAGCCTATTAGGGAACTAACTTCATGCCTTGCGCCTCCGGCGTTGTAGTGTGCGCTGTCCGCAGCGCATTTGGGATGAGCGAATTACAGGCTCGGTGTTTCTCCGCCGGGGACAGCGGACGCCGCAGCTGCGTTTTCTTACAACAATGTGAATAAGTCCTGCGTCTGCCACTGCCGCCGAATTCGCGCTGCCTCTCGCATGAAGTTCGGGTTTCGGATTATTTTCGTAGGACTTTCAGGCGCTGAATCACTTCGCACGAACAGCGAAAGGCAATCGATCAACCGTCTCCCACGCCAGTTCACCAGCTCCTGACTCAGGCATTGCAGCCCGTTTCGCGCCGATAGCGTGCGAAATAACTCGGCTGTCATGCTTGGGTTTCGATGATGCGCCCAATCGAGAATCTTCGCTTTGATCAACGGTTTCGCCAGGAACTCCGGAAGCCGTTCGCGCGGCGAATTAACGTATTCGCCAAAATTCGAATGATGAATGAAACCTTTGCCGCCGATTTTCAACTTCGTTCCAAGTTGGCGCAGGTACGCTTCGACTACTTCCCGGTCCGGGTGCACAAAGGAATCGAAACTGAAAACGAAATCCACTGACGCGTCGGGAATCATCGACAACGAGCTGCCATCATTCAGGTAGCAGCGGACATGCGAAATACTCGCAAAACGCTGCCGGCACGCTTCGATACAATCGCTCGACTTATCAACGGCCCACAACTCGTTGCAGTAATCCTTCAGATAATGCGTCCACCGCCCGAAGCCGGGCGCGATTTCCAAAATCGTGCCCGCCGGCAGACACTCGCGAATCCGCGGAAAAATTGTGCCGGCCCATTGCGCGGCAGAGTTGCCCCACGGTTGAGACCATTCCTCGCCCGCCTCTCTCCAATCGTACTTCATTTGTAGAATGGCTGGGGCCGGAATCGAACCGGCGACACGTGGATTTTCAGTCCACTGCTCTGCCAACTGAGCTACCCAGCCGTGACTGGCGCCGATGGTGTGGCGCCGTGGGGTTTTCACTATGCAACAATGTTGTTTCAGGGCAAGGCCGTGTAGAACGTACGTCACAAACATCTCTCCTGTCATGTTGAGCGGAGAGAAACATCTCAGTGTAGGAAGGTGCGCAATGATTCAGTTGAGAAACAATCGAAGATTGAACTCGTTCGTCTCCCGACTCACTCGCCGCTACCCTGCGCGGCTTGGCACTCCATGTCGCTCGCCCCGCTTGCTCCATTCTTGCTCCGCTCAGAATGACATTCATGAGATAAGGCTGGAGGATTCTCTAATTGTTGGATTGCGCTTTCCAGTTACAATCGGCCACATGAAGAAGCCAATTTTCACTAGCGAAGCGCCGGCGGCCATCGGCCCATATTCGCAAGGGATGCGCAGTGGACGCTTTGTGTTTTGCAGCGGCCAGATTCCGCTCGACCCGAAGTCTGGCGAAATCGTTTCCGGCGACATTGCGACGCAGACTCAGCGAGTGTTGGATAACATCGCAGCGATTTTACGAATGGCAGGGCTGACTTTTGATCACGTCGTCAAGACAACCATTTTTCTCACGAACCTCGCCGACTTCCAGACAGTAAACGAGATATACGGCTCGTATTTCAAACAAGATCCCCCTGCCCGTTCCACCGTCCAGGTTTCAGCGCTGCCGAGAGGAGCCAATGTAGAAATCGAGGTAATTGCCGCCGCAACAGAAACCGACCAAGCCGCGTATGATACGTCTGGGTAGGATCGCTCTGCATCTGGGGAGCGCACGCCGCTGGCGTGCTCCGTTCGACGGCTCGTCGAACGGCTCTCCCACGCAATCTGGACCAGCACTTTGTTCTTCAATCGCCAGTTGCATCGCGCGTGATGCCAGAGTTTTCGGCGGGCCACCGAAAACGGCACGCCAACGGCGTGCGCTCCCCAGATGAGCAACGATCTCCTTGGCTTATTTCGTAAGACCGGAGCGCTGCTGGAGGGCCACTTCGTTTTGCGCTCGGGTCTGCACGGCCGCGAGTATTTCCAATGCGCGCTGCTCCTCCAATATACTGAGATCGCCGCAAAGGTGTGTGGATGGCTTGCGGACAAAGTGCGCCAGTTTGATTGCGACGCAGTCATCTCCCCGGCCCTCGGCGGAATCATTGTAGGCCAGGAAGTCGGCCGCTCGTTAGGCAAACGCCATATTTTTGCAGAGAAAGACGAAGGCAAACTCGTTTTGCGCCGCGGTTTTCAAATTTTGCCTAAGGAGAAATTCGTTGTGGTCGAAGACGTCGTCACCCGTGGCGGCCGCGTGCAGGAGACAATCGATATCGTGCACGCGCACGGCGGCGTCGTTTCCGCGGTCGGCGTGATTGTAGATCGAAGCGGTGCAACCAAACCGGATTTCGGCTGTCCGTTTGTGAGCTTGATCGAAATGAATATGGAGACGTTCCCCGCCGACAAACTCCCGCCCGATCTCGCTAAAATCCCCGCCGTTAAGCCGGGCAGCAAATAAACGGCCGGATTTGTCGCCATTAGGGCTGAGGTGGAACGCGTTGTCCGCAACGCGTTGACTAACACATGCGGCTTTGCTGCGGGTCATCTGCGCCTTTGGCGAACCAATCGGCATCGTCTTGAGACAAGCCGATCCACCTTCGCTCGCGTCGTATTAGATTTAGGCAGGGTTCGCGCTCAAGCTCACAACGCCGGCAAAATACGTCCGCTCAATTCGCCGAAACCGACGCGGTAGTCATCGCCCTGGCACCAGCCCGTGATCGTTAGGCGGTCGCCATCTTCGAGCCATGTCCGCGTTTCGCCGTTCGACAATTTCAGGGGATTCGCGCCGCGCCAGGTCAGCTCCAGCATGCAGCCGCGCGATTCTTCGGTCGCTCCGCTGATGGTGCCGCTTGCGAGTAGATCGCCAGGTTCAAGATTGCAGCCGTTTACCGTGTGATGGGCGAGCTGCTGCGAAATGCTCCAGTAAAGGTTTTGGAAATTCGTGCGCGTGATCACATGCGGCGCGTGCAGCGATGACGTTTGGAGCTGCGCTTCGAGCTCGATGTCGAATGTGAAATCGTTTTTTCCGCGCAAATACGGGAGTGGCTCGGGATCCTGTGGCCCGAGCGGTTTCCTGAACGGTTCGAGCGCTTCGAGCGTCACCACCCATGGCGATATGCTCGTCGCGAAGTTTTTGGCCAGGAACGGGCCCAGCGGCTGATATTCCCACGCCTGAATGTCGCGCGCGCTCCAGTCGTTCATCAGGACTAGTCCGAAAATGTGATCGGTGGCGCGATCGATCTGCACCGGTTCGCCTAACGAGTTGCCCGGCCCGATGAGAAACGCCATTTCCAACTCGTAATCGAAGCTCTTGCTCGAACCGAACGTCGGCATAGCTGCGTCCGGTGCTTTCGTTTGTCCGCTCGGACGGAGCACGTCAGTGCCGCTGACCACGACCGAACTCGCGCGTCCGTGATATGCGACTGGCAACCATTTCCAGTTCGGCATCAATGCGTTCTCCGGACCGCGCAACATCGTGCCGACGTTATGCGCGTGATGGTACGACGAATAGAAATCGGTATAATTGCCGATACGCGCCGGCAGTTTCATCGCCACATCCTTTTGGGCATGAAAAATTTTTCGCAGTCGAGCGTCATCCCGCAGTATTGGAGTATCCGCCGAGAGCAGGTGCTGAAGAATCTCGCGCGTCTTTCGCCACGCCGGACGACCAAGCGCGAGGAATGAATTCAGCGAATCCTCAGAGAATATCTTTTGGTTCTGAAATTCCGGCGATCGGAAATGACCGAGTTCTTCCAACGCGGAGAGATCAAGAATCAAAGCCCCAATTGCAACGCCAACACGCGGTTTCCCTTGCCGCGGTTGGAAAACGCCGAAGGGAAGGTTCTCCAATGGAAAATGCGAATCCGGTGAAACTTCGATGAACGATTTGAGCGCCATAAAATGGTAGGGGCGATTGACCTCAATCGCTCGAAGTGTCTGTTTACGCAGACCGGGCGGTTCAGGTGAACCGCCCCAACTTACAGGAAACCGAGCGCGCGCAAATCGTCACGCGGCTCATCGAAGCTGCAACTGCCGAAAGACTTCACGAATTTGCGCCGGTATTGCAGGCGTTCCGTATCGATTTTCCAGTCGCGCCACGCGAAGAAATCGTCGGTAAACGAAAAAGAGCACGGATTTTCATCCTCGAGCATCGTCACGGCTTGATCGGCGTCCCATTGAAGTTCCGCCGCAAGGACTGCGGCTCCCAGCACATTGAGAAATCCGTGCATCTTCGTTTTCACTTCGTCGCGAAATTGGCGGATTGGATGATGCAGCCCAGCCGTAAACTTGATCGGGAGCTGATGCGTAGCTGCCGTTACCAGAGCGCGCGCGATCTGCGCCGAAGTTGGAAATGCATCAGCCGTCAGTCCGCCGGTTCGCAATTTGTAACCGAATGTTGGCGTGTCGTCGTCGGAGTTGTGCCCGGCAATCAATTCAATGCTTTGCTCTGCTTTCTTAGGCGGCGCTTCGCAAAACACCGGTAACTTACCCACAATCGCCTTCGCCTCTTTGAGAGAAGGAGGATCTACATCGTCCGGTAAAAACATTTCAAGATGACTGACCGAGACGAGATCGACATCAGATCTCGAAAGTGAACGAATCGCCGTCTCCGCCTTACGCAGCCCATCGAGAAAAGCGTCCGCCTTTGTGGTTTTCGGTCCGAGCGCGGCGACGCGGAGCGGACGCTGGGGATCAAACTCTCCAAGAAATTGCCTTGTCTCATCGAATTGTTCGACTGGCAGAACGAATCCGTTCAGCATCCACGCTTCGGATGAACGCACATAGCTCGCCTGGTTCCGCAGCGCTGGCTCGAGCGCCAGGGCGCAAGGCGGAAACATTCCCGCGTAATCAATTGCTTGGTCGAGAAAAGCCCGAAGCGAAGCAGAAACACCCATGACCCGGAGAGCTAATCACGAATGCACACGAATGGACACGAACATTTTCAGGTAAACTCGCGCGGCGCGTTCAACGATTCTTCACTCTATGTTGAGCTTGAATTCGCCTCTCCCCTTAAGCAATGGGAGAGGCGGCGAAACCGCGAAGCGCTCAATCAGCCTTCCATACGTAGAATCCACCAGTGATGCAATCCACGGTTCCTTCCATGCAGACGTATTCGTTAGTCCTCGATATCATCAGTGGTTGCTGGTTGGTCTTTGTCGCGGTCTGGGTGCTCGCTGCGGTATCGACCAAGCGCACGGTGTATCGTGAAAGCCGGACGCAACGGCTGCGCTACTGGGTATTGCTGGTGATCGCTTACTTCCTGCTGCTCTATGGCCGGCGATTGCCGTATCCGCTCAATCTGGGCATCATTCCCCATGTAGCGCCGAGCACATGGGCGGCTGCAGTCTTGTGCGTCATCGGTTTGGCCTTCGCAGTTTGGGCCAGAGTTACCCTCGGGCGAAACTGGAGCGGTGTGGTGACATTAAAAGAAGGACACGAACTGGTGGAGCGCGGGCCGTACCGATTCGTGCGCCATCCAATCTACACCGGGATACTCACCATGTTCTTTGCCACCGCGCTCGCGCAAGGACACTTGTCCGGATTTGTAGGCACGGTCCTGATGTTTGCGAGTTTCTGGATTAAACTTCGCGACGAGGAAAAACTGATGCTGCAACAATTCCCCGAGCGGTATGCGGATTATCGGCGACGAGCCAAATGCATCATTCCTTTTGTCCTCTGATTAAGCAGATAGAGTCGGCGGACTGGAGACCGCCGCTCCTTGTGGTGTGCGCATTTTCCGCTAATCGCACGACGCAAATTGCGGCGTCATGCTAAACGAAGCGCGCAAGTCGCCGCCGGGCGGAATGGTTTGGATTCCTTGCTTCTTTTCGAACGCGCGTTGCTCATTGTGATCGGTCAACCCCCAGCATGGCTCGACGCACAGAAATGGCCCACCGTCCGACCACAAGGTCACGTAGGGCACGCCGGTCAGGTCCAGAGTCACCCATCGTCCGCTTGGTGGATCAACATACGAAAAAGCTCGTCGCGGCACATCCGCTAGTTCGAGGATTACCGAACCGGGCAATTCGTCTTTTGAAAACGGCATTTCGCCACCACGAAATTCAACCTCGCGCGTTTCGCCCGACAAGAAATTGTCCGGCGAAAAATATCGTCGGTACAATCCCCGCGGCATTTGCAGATGAAAGGTCTCGAACGAAGTCGCACCGAAGCCTGGATGCAAACCGAACGACATGTGTGCGGTCAGCTCCGCTTCATGGTTCCGAAACTCGAAGAGCACACCCACGCCGTTAGAGCCAATCTGATAAGTGAGATCCACACTCACCTTCAGCGGATATTCGATTAGTGAAAAATCATCCGGCGTGATTCGGTACTTTAGCGAAGCGCCGCTCTCGTTGGTGAAAGATCCGGCGAGATGCCATGTTTTCGCGCGAAGAAAACCGTGGGTGCCTCCTTTGATTTCGTGGCCGCGATAGAGACTGCTGCCATTCTTAAGCCGATGAAGATAATAACCCATGACCGTGGCGTGATTTGCCCAGCCTTTAGGCGGCGCCGTCACATCGTTGTCCCGGTAAAGAAAGCCAATCCAGTTTCCAGCCTCATTGATTCGCGCCATGCTGATTAGTTCCGCACCGAGACGCGACACAATGATGCGAAGCCCGTCCTCTTCGTCAGTAAGAACGTCCAGATGGCGACCGTCACGGTTTTCTTCTGTGTGCGAAAACTTCATCGTAAGGAGGCGTGCAATTGTAGGGCGTTTCTGTGAAACGCCAACGTGACGGCGTCTGACACAGACGCCCTACAGTAGTTTCGAAGGGGCGCAGATGTTCGCGCACGTCATGGGAACAAGCCGCGCACTTGTTTGGCTTTGATCACGCGTTCAACACCGGTCGCCATCGCCGCTGTGCGATGTGAGACCCTGTGGTCCTTCGCGCGCCTGATCACTTGCGCAAATGAATGCTCCAGAATGCGGAAAAGTTTGTCGGTCACTTCGCTTTCCGACCATAGAAACGCCTGCAGACCTTGCACCCATTCAAAGTACGAAACGATGACGCCACCGGCGTTGCAAAGAATATCCGGGATCACGAACACTTCGTCCCAGCGTTGGTCGAGAACCAAATCCGCATCGGGCGTGGTCGGGCCGTTGGCGCCTTCAGCGAGGATACGGCACTTGAGGTCGCCGGCATTTTTCCCTGTAATCACGCGATCGACTGCGCATGGAGCAAGAATGTCGCACGGCAGCGTGAGGAACTCGTTAGGATTTACATGATCATCCTGGGCGAACGCACGCAGGTTGCCCTTTTTGATCATGTGTTGCTCGGCTGACTTAACATCAATGCCTTTCGGATTGTAAATCGCAGCAGTGTGATCGCTGATCCCGACAACCTTGACGCCGCTCTTGTAGGCGAGCGAAAGAGCTGCCACGGAACCGACGTTGCCGAATCCTTGTATGATCGCGGTGCATTTTTCGGGATCCATCTTCAGCATGTTCATCGCGCGCTCGACGAGATACACGACGCCGCGACCAGTGGCTTCGCGCCGGCCTTCAGTCCCGCCGATCGCAACCGGTTTGCCGGTGACGATTTCATTCACGGCGTAGCCCATGTAGACGGAGTAAGTATCCATGAACCACGCCATGATCTGTTCATTCGTGCCCATGTCCGGACCCATGATGTCGGTGTGCGGGCCAACGAATGGAATCATCTCCTGCATGTAACGACGCGAGACCGCTTCGAGCTCCTTACGAGATAATTTATTGGGATCAACCGCCACGCCCCCTTTCGCGCCACCGTAAGGCAACTGCGCCAGCGCGCATTTCCAACTCATCCACATCGCCAATGCCGCCGTTTCGCCCATTGAAAGCGAAGGCGCGAAGCGAGTACCACCTTTGGTGGGCCCGAGCGCGATGTGATGTTGAACGCGGTAACCCTGAAACGCTTGGGTGCTCCCGTCGTCCATGTGCACCGGCAATGTCACGGCGATCGCCCGCTTCGGATACGTCGCCCATTCCCGGTCGCTCTGGTCGATGTTCAGATAATCGGCGATGACGCGAAACTGCTCACAGGCCATCTGGAAAACTTCGTCGTGGTAAATCGTGTGTATCGCTACATCAGCGCAACTTTGGGTCTCCATGGGAAGCTGCTATTTGCGCTGGGCATGTGGCGTCGTCAACTGCGAAACTTGCTGTAGCGTGCGCTGTCCTCAGCGCATCTGTAGCGTCCGCTGTCCCCAGCGGAGTTCTTCCCAAAGAATATCCGCAACCGACAATGCAAGCTACAGCAGACAACTCCGCTGGGGACAGCGGACGCTACAACATTACCGTTCTATCGATTCGAATAATTTCACCGGCGTACGGCCAGTCTTCAGCCCGAGCAACAAGTCCGCCGCGCACTGGATTCTGAAACACATATTCCCACTTCTGGGCATAACTCTCGTCGTTCCGCAAAACATGATCGTTAAACCCCGGTTGCCAGAAGGATGAGAGCTTTTGGCCAGCTAATTGTACACGTTGGGATCCCATGGAGAGCAGAACGCGATCGAGTTCGCGTTTCAATCCTTTAACCCACGCGCCCAAAGTCGAGGTGCATCCGATTCCAAAGCAGACGAACAAGTGAATGTGATCGGGCATGAGCACGTATCGGCCGACGCCGATGCGAAAATCGGCTGCGCGCCGACAATATTCGATGAAGGCCTCATGCACTTCGGGCCTGGCGAGCAAACTCGCACGAGTATGAGTGTTGAACGTTACGAAATAAACCGGCGCATTGGAGCGCTGAAAAATCAGATCCAATCGCGGCGACTTATCTTTGAACACCCGCTTCACAGCGCACGTTGTACCCAGCACTAAACCCAGCGCTCAAGCCCGAATGCTGTAGCGTGCGCTGTCCTCAGCGCATTCGATCTTTCCACGAAGAACTCCGCTGAGGACAGCGGACGCTACACCACAGCATCGACAAGGGCGGGTGACATTCGTTAACGTCCGCAAATGAAAATCGAAACCATAGCCGTCCACGCGGGGCACGAGGTGGATCCCGCAACAGGAGCGGTCGCCGCGCCCATTTATCTGTCCACCACGTTTGAGCGCGACGTCGAAGGCACGTACTCGCGCGGATTCATGTACTCGCGTAACGACAATCCAAATCGGAAAACGCTTGAGCGCGGCGTGAGCATGCTCGAAGGCGGCGAAGCGGCGGCAGCTTTCGCCTCTGGAACCGGCGCAGCCATGTCGATTTTGCAGGCATTGTCACCCGGCGATCACGTCCTCGCGCACATCGACGCGTACTACGGCACGTCACGGTTGATCCGCGAAATTTTTGTGCGCTGGGGACTCGAAGCAGATTTCGTGGACATGAGCGACCTCGCTGCGGTTAAAAAAGCGCTGCGGCCAAATACAAAACTGGCCTGGGCCGAAACGCCGTCCAATCCGTTGCTGAAAGTTGTCGATCTCGCCGCGCTCGCTGAAATCGCGCGCGACGCCGGCGCGATTTTCGTTTGCGATAACACCTGGACGCCGGTGCTGCAAAGACCATTCGATCTCGGCGCCGATCTAATCCTGCACTCCACGACGAAATATTTTGGCGGACATTGTGATGTTCTTGGAGGAATTGTCGTTGCGAAAAAGGATGACGAATTTTTTCAACGGATCCGCAGCATTCAATACGAGGGCGGCGCGGTCCCCTCGCCTTTCGATTGTTGGCTGATCCTGCGCGGGATGCGCACATTGCCGTGGCGCATGCGCGCGCACTCGGACAACGCAATGAAAATCGCAAAGTTCCTCGCGCAACATCCGAAAGTGGCACGCGTGCATTATCCCGGTTTGAAGTCGCACCCGGGGCACAAGATCGCGGCCGGACAGATGTCGGAATTTGGTGGGATGCTGTCGCTTGAAGTGAAAGATGGCTACGACGCGGCGATGTTGGTAGCGGCGAAAACGAAAATCTTCATTCGGGCCACGAGTCTGGGTGGAGTAGAAAGTTTGATCGAGCACCGCGCGTCGATCGAAGGGCCGGCCACAACCTCGCCCGAAGGCTTGTTGCGCGTGTCCATCGGCCTCGAAAACGCCGACGACCTGATCGAAGATCTCGACCAGGCGATGGGGTAATGAGTCGCGCTTTCAGCGCTGACGTTCTTGGTTATTCCATAAAACATGGGGCGTTGCCCCAGGCTCAGGCTGACATAGCGCCGTTGGCGCATAGGATGCGAATCCAATGCCCCACAAGGTCCGACTGACCAGCGCCAAGGGCGCCGTTCATCGCCAGCCTGGGGCAACGCCCCAGGATTCGAAGAATAAGAAAAAGCCATCAGCGCTGAAAGCGCGATTCACAAAACGCCTCTACAGCGCGCGCCCTACTTTCCTCCGGAACACATCGATGATGTCTTGCACTTCGCTGATGCGCAGAAGAAACGCCGCGCCGAAAAATCCGGCGCCGGCAACTGCAATCGTCGCGAGCAGTATTGCTAACTTTTGGAAGAACCGCATGTCCGACCACGCGTCCAGCCAGAGGTAATTCGCGGTCCAACAGATCAACGCCAGTAGCGCACCGGCGACACAAATTTTGCCAAGCGCGACCAACATCTGGCGGGTTTCAAGCCGGCGCGTGTGCCGGCGCATCAGCGTGTAGAGCAAAAGAAAGTTGATGGTGGCAACGAGGCCCGTTGAAAACGCAAGGCCGCGGTGTCCCCATCCCAGCCGGAACGTGAACAGCCAGTTGAGAAATAAATTCGCGCCGATTGCGAGAAAGCTCACCACCATTGGCGTGTTGCGTTTGCCCACTGCGTAAAACGCCGGCGTCAACACTTTCAACGCAGCGTACGCCACGAGCCCGATCGCGTAATATTGCAGCGCGCCCGCAGTTTGCCGCGTCATCTCCGCCGTGAAACGTCCGTGTTGATAAATCACGCTGATGATCGGTGAAGCCAGCATCGCCAGTCCAATCGCCGATGGAACCGTCAACAAAAAGGCCAACCGCATCCCGCGCGCGAGTGTTGCACGAAACTCAGCCGTGTTCCCGAGCGCGGCGCTCTTCGACACCAGCGGCAATGTCACAGTCCCGATGGCTACGCCAAAAATTCCCAGCGGCAATTGCATCAGACGAAATGCGATGTTGAGCCAGCTCACCGGACCATTGCCGAGACTGGCCGCAAATCCGCTGTTGATCAGCACGTTCACCTGCACCGCGCTCGCCGCGATGACCGCCGGTCCCATCAAGGTCAGCACGGTGCGCACGCCTTCGTCGCGCCAATGAAAATCGGGGTGAAACCTGTAGCCGACTTTCCACAGCGACGGAAATTGTCCGATCAATTGCCATGCCCCACCGATCAACGTGCCGATCGCCAGACCCACGAGCGAGCGCGCGCCGAAGTGTGGATCGATCCAGTAACCGATCGCAACTCCTCCAATGATCGAGCCGAGATTGAAATAACTCGACGCCATAGCCGGCGGACCGAACACATATTTCGCGTTCAGCATTCCCATCACCAGCGCTGCGAGCGACACCATCAGCATGAACGGCCACATGATCCGGGTAAGCAGAATCGTGAGCTCGGTTTTGTCCGGCGACCAACTTCCCCACGTCAACAAATCCACGAGTTGCGGCGCGAACACGATGCCGAGCAGCGTGATCGCGCTCATGAACACGGCCGTGAGCGTGGCGACCTTGTTCGCCAGGCGCCACGCCGTTTGATCGCCTTCGACCGCGATCTTTTTCGAGAACGTGGTGATGAACGCCGTCGAAAGCGCGCCCTCGGCGAAGAGATCGCGCAACAGATTCGGCAACCGAAACGCCATGAGAAACGCATCGAGATTTCGTCCGGCGCCGAACAGCCCGGCAAACACCATCTCGCGCACGAGCCCAAGCAAGCGGCTCGACAGAATGGCAATGCCGACCACACCCGTCGCGCGGGTGCTCATTCGCCGGTCGTCAGCCGCAGCCATCGGCGAACATTTTGTAGGGCGTTTCTGTGAAACGCCAATTCTAAACGCGGCTGCGGATCCAACCACCCGCCTTCGCGCGAGGCTACGGCGTGGCAGGCGAATAGACACGGATGAACACGAATTGCTTCGCTGCAGTTAAATCGTTGAATCGTTGAACCGGATCAGAGACAGACCACGGATCGCACGGATGACACGACTCTGGGAAGCCCACGCGGCTCGCGTATGGTTTCGGCGGCCTCGCCGAAAAATCTTCGATCTCCCCCACGAATAGACACGGATGAACACGAATGCTGTGGGAGGCGTTTGATTCGCTCGCGCCAGCGAGCTCACCCTTCGGGCTTCCCGTCTATGTCGCTCGTGTCCCGGCGGCTCCGTTTTGTGAAACGCCAATTCTAAACGCGACTGCGGATCCAACCACGCATCGCACGGATATTACGGATTGGGAAGCGCACGCTTGCGGCTGCTGCAGGTGGAACGCGTTGTGCTCGACGCAGTAGCACGTAACACAGACAACCTGCCTGTCTTGTCGACTGGGCATCCCTGCCTGGTCTGAGGGAGCAAGCTGGAAGCTCACTAGACGGGTCAGGCTGGAAGCCTGAATTACAGAGATCGACGCTACAGCAGAAGCGGTGAGCGGGCTGTAGCGTGCGCGGTCCCCAGCGCAGCGCTTTTCGAACGCGCGCCAAGTGGCGTGCAGGTATCCGCTGAGGACAGCGGACTCTACAGCAAAGCCACGAACAGATACAACTAGACTTCGCGCGCGTGCGAAGAAAGCCGTTGGAATTTTTTTGTCAGCCCGTTAAGTTCGACTGCCCGATCACGGCGAAGAGTTGGGCGGCGATTTATTGTCCGCCAATCACAGCGGCTGCCTAGGTTGGGAAGAGCAGCCGCAGCCCGCTCCACCGGGCTGCGGCCTGTCCACTTCATCCACTTCATTGAAGCCGCGATCAATCGCGGGCCTAACCTCCCCTGAAGGAATACGTAATCATTCAACTCTGTAATGATTGGCAAGCAGAAAGTTTTTGCTGGGAAAATTATAATCGCTGTGCGCGTTTTTGAGATCAAATCCCCGAGAGCGGTGGTCGTTCAATTACAGTAACGTAATACTAAATTTTTGGACGGTCCTTTAGTTAGGCCGTACCGTGAAAAACTATGAAAATGACGAAAGCAGTCTTAGCGGTAGCAATCGGCGTCGGGCTTACTTTGGGCGCGGCCGCTGAACCTGGAAAACATCCTGGCGAAAAGGTCGACCTGAAGTCGCTCCCCGCATCCGTCCAAGAGACAATTAACCAAAAGGCGGAAGGCGGACAGATCGTTAAGGTAATAAGGGAAGACGATCCCGATGGTAAGTGGAATTACGAGGTATTCGTCAAAGCGAGCGGTAAAGAGTCCCTGTTTGAGGTGGACCCGAACGGGCAGTTCGTAAAGCAGCACGAATAATCCGCAGCGCCCTCGCATAAATATTCAGCCATTCTCGCGAATGGCTGGACACGTGGATTAGCAGTTGCGTCGGTGATGTTCCCTGTGCCGCGCACGGCAGAAACAGGCCTTTGGCGAAGACGCCTCCTACAACGGCATCGTCCAATTTTTGTAGGGCGTTTGTGCCAAACGCCAAGGAAACGATATCGGCGTCTGACACAGACGCCCTACAGTTACCCCGTCTGTGTCGCCGACCTCCCCGCCGCTCCGCTTTGTGAACCGCCGATTCAAGCAACCCGGCGTTCGCCGCGGCGAACGCTGAAAGGCGCCTGACACAAACGGATGTAACACAGGCATCCCTTGGCACGCCGTAGCGTTTGCGAAGGCAGCTCCCTGTCCCGTCGACCGAGCATCCCTGCCTGGTCCGAAAGAGCAAGCTCGAAGCCTGCGCGACGCGTCAACCTGGAAGGCTGAGTTACGATAAGACAAGCGCCGGGAGGATTTCTCCTCCCGGCGCTGGTTTCTCTGGGGCAGAGCTGTCTCTGGCGTTACTTAATTTTGATCACAAACGTGACGGACCCGCCGTTCGCCAGGTTGATACGGAACGTGTAGGTCGTGTTTTGCTGGAGATTGCTGGTGGCCATATTGAATATCCAGATGCCACTGCTATAGCGGAAGGCAACGTCTGGAATATCGTTATACGCACTTTCGTCCGGGTTCGGAACCTGGCCGCGGACTGCACTCAACATAGTTAACGCACCCCCGGTTCCAGCGAACACCGCGTTCGGGTCGGAGATGGGATTGCCGTTGACATCGCAGACGGTGAACTTCACCGGAACGGTGCGGCCCGCGCGCGGGAATATGCTGCTGCCATCGGCGTCGATTGGCTGTAGGATAACGCCTCCCGGGCCATTTGGCCCAGTGCACGTCCCGTATCCGATCGTCAGCGTCCCAGTCCCGTATCCGATGTTGTAGTTGCCCAACCCCGTGCCTACCGCTGCGCTCGGCGTGATTGTGTACCCCAATGGCGTCGGCAGTGCGGCTGCCGCATAACCCGCGCATGTAAGCGTGACGTTGGTTACCATATCGCTGTTGACCAGGCCACTTATGCTCAAGTCAAACGACGGCGGGACCGTATCAGGCGTGTAGGTAGCGGCAAACACCTTGCTACGGTTCATCGCCGTAATCGTCAATGTCGCCTGAGTTATCGTCAGCGTCGCAGGCGTGTAGCTAATTATGTAGTTGCCCAAGCCCGTTCCGGACGCACCGCTAACGGTAATCGCATAGGTCGGACCAGGCGCCACGAACGTCGCTGCCGCGGCCGCGCCCGTACTGCTAAGCGTGACGCTCGCCACGGTGTCGCTGTTCTTCAGACCCGTAACCGAGAAGTCGGTCGATGGCGTGGTCGTGTCAAACGTGTACAGAACGCCATACACCTTGCTCACATTACTCGCCGCTACTGACAATGCCGCTTGCGTTATCGTGAGCGTCGTGGGCGAGTAGCTAATGATGTAGTTGCCCAGACCGGTTCCGGAGGCGCTCCCAACCGTGATCGCATAGGTCGGACCGGGCGCCACGAACGTCGCCGTCGCGACCGCGCCCGTACTGGTTAGTGCGACACCGGCCACAGTGTCGCTGTTCTTCAGACCTGTAACCGAGAAGTCGGTCGATGGCGTGGTCGTGTCAAAGATATAAGCATCACCGTAGGTCTTGCTCACGTTGTTTGCTGTTACCGTCAGAGCCGCCCGCGTTATGGTGAGGGTCCCAGGCGTGTAGCTGATGAGGTAGTTACCCAGGCCGCTTCCGACGGCGTCACTGACTGTAATCGCGTAGGTTGGACCGGGTGCCACGAACGTCGCTGTTGCTGCTGCACCGTTGCTGCTCAGCATAACGCTGCCAACACCGTCGCCATTGAACAGCGTGCCAGTGACTGTGAAGTCAACCGATGGCGGAGTGGCGTCAAACGAGTAAGTATCGCCATAAATCTTGGTCGCGTTGTTCACTGTCACCGCCAATGACGCCTGCGTTATCGTCAGCGTCCCGGGCGTGTAACCAATGATGTAGTTGCCCAACCCAGTTCCAATAGCGTTGTTGACCGTGATCGCATAGGTCGGACCTGGCGCCACGAACGTCGCCGTCCCTGCTGCGCCCGCGCTGCTCAGTTCCACACTATCTACATCATCGCTGTTCTTTAGACCCATAACTGAGAAGTCAGTCGATGGCGTAGTCTCGTCAAACGTATACGTGCTACCATAGGTCTTGCTCACATTGTTCGCGTGCACTGTCAAGGGAGCTTGAGTTATCGTCAGCGTCCCGGGCGTGTAGCTAATTATGTAGTTACCCAGGCCCGTTCCGGAAGCGTCGCTGATCGTAATCGCATAGGTTGGTCCGGGCGACACAAACGTCGCTGTTGCTGTTGCGCCTGTGCTGCTCAGTGTAACGCTGTCCACCGTATCGCTGTTTTTCAGACCCGTAGCCGAGAAGTCAGTCGATGGTGTCGTCGTGTCAAACGTATGGGCATCACCATAGGTCTTGCTTACGTTCGTCGCCGCCACTGTCAGCGCCGCCTGAGTTATCGTCAGCGTCGCAGGCGTGTAGCTAATTATATAGTTGCCCAATCCCGTTCCGGACGCACCTCCAACGATGATCGCATAGGTCGGACCAGGCGCCACAAACGTCGCTGCCGCTGCCGCCCCCGGGCTGCTCAGTGTGACGCTGCCGACAGTGTCGCTGTTCTTCAGACCTGTAACCGAGAAGTCTATCGATGGCGTAGTCGTGTCAAACGCATACGCATCACCGTAGGTCTTGCTCACGTTGTTCGCCGCCACCGCCAACGACGCCTGAGTTATCGTGAGCGTCCCAGGCGTGTAATTAATGACGTAGTTGCCTAGACCCGGTCCGGACGCATCGCTAACCGTGATCGCGTACGTTGGACCCGGCGCCACAAACGTCGCTGTCGCTGCGGCGCCGTCGCTGCTTAGCGTGACACTGTCCACAGCGTCGCCATTGAACAGCGTGCCAGTGACTGTGAAGTCAATCGATGGCGGAGTTGTGTCAAACGCGTAGGTGCCGCCATAAGTCTTAGTTACGTCGTTGACCGTCACCGCCAATGATGCCTGAGTTATGGTAAGCGTCCCTGGTGTGTAGCTAATAATGTAGTTACCCAAACCCGTTCCAGACGCGCTCCCGACCGTAATCGCATAGGTCGGACCGGGTGCCACGAACGTCGCCGTCCCCGCTGCGCCCGCGCTGCTCAGAGTGACACTGTCCACAGTGTCGCTGTTCTTTAGGCCCGAAACGGAGAAGTCTGTCGATGGCGTAGTTGTGTCAAACGTATGCGTGCTGCCATACGTCTTGCTCGCGTTGTTAGCCGTCACTGCCAATGCCGCCTGAGTTATCGTTAGCGTCGCAGGCGTGTAGCCAATAATGTAGTTGCCCAAGCCAGTTCCAGACGCGCCACCAACGGTAATCGGGTAGGTCGGGCCGGGCGCCACGAACGTCGCTGCCGCCGCCGCTCCTGCGCTGCTGAGCGTAACGCTGTCGACACTGTCGCTGTTCTTCAGACCTGTAACCGAAAAGTCAGTAGATGGCGTCGTTGTGTCAAAGATATGAGCATCGCCATAGGTCTTGCTCACGTTGTTCGCCGCCACTGCCAATGACGCCTGAGTTACCGTCAGCGTCGCAGGCGTGTAGCTAATGATGTAGTTGCCCAGGCCGGTTCCAGACGCAGCGCTAACCGTGATCGCATAGGTCGGACCAGGCGCCACGAATGTCGCTGTCGCTGCTGCGCCCGCGCTGCTCAACATGACACCGCTTACAGTGTCGCTGTTCTTCAGACCTGCGACCCCGAAGTCTGTCGATGGCGAAGTCGTGTCAAACGTGTACGCGTCCCCATAGATCTTGCTCACGTTGTGGGCCGCCACTGTCAGCGACGCTTGAGTTATCGTCAGCGTCCCAGGTGTGTAGTTAATTGCGTAGTTGCTTAGGCCGGTTCCGACAGCGTCACTGACCGTGATTGCATAGGTCGGACCAGGCGACACAAACGTTGCCGTCGCTCCTGCACCGGCGCTGCTCAGCGTCACGCTACTCACACTGTCGCTGAAGTACAGCGTGCCACTGACCGAGAAGTCAGTAGACGGCGTAGTCGTATCAAAGGTGTACGTATCGCCGTAGGGCTTGCTCACGCCATTCGCCGTTATCGTCAGCGGGGCCTGGTTGACCGTCAGCGTAGCTGCGGTGGAAGTGGCGGTGCCGGGAGCGCAAGTGCTCGTGAACACGGCCCGATATTGATTGCCGCTCATCGCCACCGTCGGATTGAGGATAGTCAATGTCGTGTTCGTAGCCCCTCCAACGTCAGCGAAGGGACCGCCACCCGTACTAACCTGCCATTGTACGCCGGGCGCCGGAGTGCCACTCGCAGTTGCGGTGAAGCTCACACTCGCAGTTCCGTAGGTCACGGTTTGACTGATCGGATTGGTGTCAACCGAAGGAGGATTGCAGGTCGCCGTTGGTGTAGCTGTCGCTGTCGCTGTCGCAGTAGCAGTAGCTGTAGCTGTTGCTGTTGCTGTTGCCGTCGCG
>Ga0193727_1000277_pt1 | contig 18896 bp, 20 predicted proteins | sample H2c2metaG_FD_143051 | JGI IMG/M metagenome (GOLD analysis project Ga0193727, IMG submission 143051) | Soil microbial communities from a riparian zone of the East river system, Colorado, United States - H2c2 | ecosystem: Environmental > Terrestrial > Soil > Riparian zone | place: USA: East River...
TATCCAGCGACGTCTGCCGCCAAAACCGCCGCCAGCCGTCGCTCCACACGCTCACCCGTCGCGAAGTGGACCCGCGCCGATGACAACCAACGGGATTATCAAAACATAGGCCGGAACGCGGCTAGCTTAGCTGGGGGGATGTCCGAGATGGTGGTGGGCTCAACTGGTCAGCGCAATACTTTAATCTTTAATCAAAGATGGAGTGTTGGACATGAAACAGCGACGTACCCGCCGGCTGAGGTTGGTCGCGTCGTAGCCGCGATCAAGGCCGCCGCCACCGAAGCCGGCCGATTGATCGACGAAGACCATTACGGTGCCGGCTTCGCGTTCCACTTCGGTAGCCGAGACGCACCCGGCGTCGGCAGGGCGATGGATGCCTACGCCAAACGCACCGGACGCGACGCCACGCACGCGTTCGCGATCGGCGACGCCGACACGATCCTCGCGCGCGTCGCCGAATACGTCGACGCTGGCGTGTCGAAGTTCATTTTGCGGCCGCTAGGCTGCGACGACGACGCAATCCTGGCCCAGACTCGTCTGCTAATAGAGCAGGTGCTGCCGCGCGCGGCGGCGCGGTGGCCGCCGAGACGTCCAAAGGTCACCACGACCGATAGATAATGACACAAAATCCATCGCCGGCAACCTGGTCCGCGAGCGACGCCACGAGGGAGAGAACGATGCGCATCGGTGGGGCCATGTTTTTCACCGACTACTCGATGTCGCCGACCGAACTTGCGCGGGCGCTGGAGGACCGCGGCTTCGATTCGCTCTGGGTGCCCGAACACTCCCACATTCCGTTGACGCGCAAGTCGCGCTTTCCTAGCGGCGGCGATCTACCGAAGAAATATTACGACGTGATGGACCCGTTCGTGGTGCTGGGTGCGGCCGCGGCGGTGACCAAAACGCTGCTGCTCGGGACCGGCATTTGCCTGATCGCTCAGCGCGACCCGATCCAGACCGCCAAGGAGGTCGCTTCGATCGACCAGGTCTCGGGCGGCCGTTTCCTGTTCGGCGTCGGCAACGGCTGGAACGAAGACGAGATGGCCAACCACGGCACCGCTTTCGCGAGCCGCCACAAGCTGGCGCGCGAGCGTGTCGAGGCTATGAAGATGATCTGGACTGAGTCAAAGGCCGAGTATCATGGCGAGTTCGTGAACTTCGAGCCGATGATGGCCTGGCCGAAGCCGGTTCAGAAACCGCATCCGCCGATCATCGTCGGCGGCGCCTTCCCGTACGGCGCGCGGCGGGCTTTGCGCTACGGCAATGGCTGGATGCCTCACCGCTCTCGCACCCAGTACGCGGACGTGCAGGCCCTGCTGCCGAAGTTCCGCGAGATGGCGGCCGAAGCGGGCCGCGACCCGGCGTCGGTGCCGATCACGATCTGGGGTTCCAAGGAAAACCTCGACCTGCTCAAGCGCGACCGCGACGACGGCGTCTCACGCCTGGTAGTCAGCCTCGATTCCGGCAAGGCCGATACGATCCTGCCGGAACTCGACCGCTGGGCGACATTGATCCGCCAGCTCGGCAGCTGAGTCGGTGACGGAGGCATCTTTTCGTTTCGTTGGCCTCCACTTTCACCGGTGCCGATTTGGAGGCATGATCGGCGATGAACGTCCGCCACCTTGATACCATCCGTCGCTTCAGCGGCGAGAGGCACAGTGGTAGAATTTCGGGACGTCGCGTCCGCCTCGGGCGTGGCTGAATTCCCGTGTCGATTGCGAGTTTCCCCGCTCCCGGGAATCGCTGCTAGACGAGCGGCAAGACCTCGGTCCTGAATTTCTGCATACCCGTGAGAACTTCGTCGGCTGTCGAACCGCCGAATCCGAAATCGATGCAGCCGACACCAATGTCGCGCAGCGCCCGGATGTCGGCGGCGACGAGCGGCGGCGGACCGGCGAACAGGCGGTGTTCGCCATCACCGGCCTGCGGTGGCGCGGTCTCGCCGAACACCGTGCATCGCAGGCACAGGCCGACCGCCTTAGGATCGCGACCCGCTTCGGCGGTCATCTTGCGCAGGCGCGCCACCTGGATCTTATAACGTGTCAAGCTATCGAGCGGATTCTGCGGGTTGGTACCGATCGGATACCACGCATCGCCGATGCGGGCAGTTCGTCGGAGCGCCGGACCGCTCTCGCCTCCGACCCAGATCGGCGGATGCGGCTTCTGCACGGGCTTCGGCTCGAAACCGATATTGGAGAATCGGACATGCTTACCGTCGAATTTCGGCTCATCCCGCGTCCAGAGTTCAACGAAGGCGCGCACATATTCATCGGTCACTGTTCCACGCGCATCGAAGTCCGGCGCGTCGATGGCCTCGAACTCCTCACGCATCCAGCCCGCACCGATACCCAGCGTCAGCCGGCCACCCGAGAGAACGTCGATGGTCGAGAGAATCTTGGCGGTCAGCACGGCTGGTCGATGCGGCACCACCATGACGGAGGTCACGAGACGCAGGTGCGTCGTTTTCGCGGCGATCCAGGCGATCTCCGTTAGCTGTTCGTGCCGCTCGCCGCGGGTGCCGCTGGGGAATTCCCCGGAGGCGCTGTAGGGATATTCCGCCGCGATCGCGGTCGGAATCACGACGTGATCGCTGAACGTCGCGTAGTCGAAGCCCATCGCCTCGCCGCCAACCACGATCTTCGCAAGGTTATCCGCGGCCGACAGGGGTCCGGCGATCGGTGCGTTGAAGCCGATCAGCATTTGTTACGTCCTTCCTAGCATTGCATCGCTGGCGTCGATGCGACACCATGCGGCCGCTAGCGGGTGGCGGCAAGCGCGTCCCGCGACGACATGCGACCCTCTGCGGGCGGAGACGACGGAACATGACGGCGGCCGGTAGACAGGCGACGCGGCAGCGGTTCGACGCGCCGCTGGCCGAACTGATAGCAGAAGCCGCGGCCTTGCGCGATTCCGCGCACGGCCGGCTGATCTCCTATTCGCGCAAGGTCTTCATTCCGCTCACCAAACTCTGCCGCGACGTCTGTCACTACTGCACGTTCGCGCAAGTGCCGCGCGCGGGCAAGCCCGTCTACCTCTCACCCGACGAGGTGCTCGCCATCGCGCGCACCGGCGCGGCCGCAGGTTGCACCGAAGCGCTGTTCACGCTGGGCGACAAGCCCGAGCTGCGATACCAGGCCGCGCGCGACGCATTGAAGGCGCTCGGCCACGAAACAACGATCTCCTATCTGACCGCGATGTGCGCGCTTGTGCGGCGCGAGACCGGATTGCTGCCGCATGCCAATCCCGGCGTGATGACGCGCAAGGAGATCGCCGGCCTGCGCGAGGTGACGGCCAGCCAAGGCATCATGCTGGAGTCCACCAGCGAGCGGCTCTGCAGGCAGGGCGGCGTTCACTACGGTTCTCCCGACAAACATCCTGCAGTCAGGCTGGAGACCCTGCGTCTGGCCGGCGAACTGAAGGTTCCGTTCACGAGCGGCATCCTGATCGGCATCGGCGAGACACGCGACGAGCGGATCGACGCGCTGGAGGCGATTCGGGATCTGCACGCCGCCCATGGTCATATCCAGGAGGTCATCGTCCAGAACTTCCGGGCCAAGCCCGACACTAAGCTCGCCAATTCCGAGGAACCCGATCTCGACGACCTGCTGCGGACCATCGCGACGGCGCGTCTGATTCTCGGGCCCGACATGAATATCCAGGCGCCGCCAAATCTGTCGCCCGGAGTCTATCAAAAGCTGATCGACGCGGGGCTCAACGACTGGGGCGGCATCTCGCCGGTCACGCCCGATCACGTGAACCCCGAAGCGCCGTGGCCTGCCATTGCCGAACTCGCCCGCAAGAGCGCGGACGCCGGCAAGCTGCTGGTGAACCGCCTGCCCGTCTACCCCGCCTACGTGCGCGTCGCCGATACGTGGCTGGCTCCCGACATCGCCACCCGCGTGCGGCGCATGAGCGACGCTGAAGGGTTCGCGCGCAACGACGACTGGGCACCGGGCAACACCAAGCCGCCACCGGCGCCGCTGGTGCTCGTCCGCGGCGTCGACGCCGGAATCGCGAGAATCGTCGAGCGTGCCACATCGGGCGAACGGCTCGCCTCGAACGACATTGTGCGCCTGTTCGCGGCACGCGACGCCGACTATCGGCACGTCACGCAGGCCGCCGACGCGCTGCGACGCGCGGTCAGTGGCGACGTCGTGCGTTACGTCGTGAACCGCAACATCAATTACACAAACATCTGCTACTTCCGGTGCAAATTCTGCGCCTTCTCGAAAGGTCGCACGCACGAGGATCTGCGCGGCTCACCTTATGATCTCGCCATCGAGGAAATCACGCGTCGCTCGATCGAGGCGTGGGATCGCGGGGCGACGGAAGTGTGCCTGCAAGGCGGCATCCATCCCGACTACACTGGCGCCACGTACGAAGCGATCTGCCAGGCGATCAAGGCGGTCGTCCCCGAGATGCACATCCACGCCTTCTCGGCTCTGGAAGTGACGCAAGGTGCGGCCACGCTCGGACTGCCGATCCACGAGTTCCTCGCGAAGCTAAAGGCGGCCGGTCTCGGCACCCTGCCCGGAACGGCGGCCGAAATTCTCGACGATGACGTACGCTCCATCATCTGCCCCGACAAGATCAACACCGGGCAGTGGCTCGACGTGCAGCGGGCCGCCCACCAGGCGGGACTGCGCACCACCTCGACAATCATGTATGGGCACGTCGAAACGTCAAGTTCGTGGGCGAAACACCTCCTCGCGCTACGCGACTTGCAGGCCGAAACTGGCGGCTTCACCGAGTTCGTTCCGCTTCCCTTCGTCCACATGGAAGCGCCGATGTACCGCCTCGGCACGGCGCGCCCCGGCCCGACGTTCCGCGAAGCCGTGATCATGCATTCAGTCGGGCGGTTGGCTCTGCATCCGCTCATCCCCAACATCCAGACGTCCTGGGTGAAGATGGGGCCGGCGGGCGCCGCAGTCTGCCTGAAGTCCGGCGCCAACGATCTCGGGGGCACGCTGATGAACGAGAGCATCTCGCGCGCCGCCGGCACCGAGCACGGTCAGGAGTTCCCGCCGCACGAGATGGAAGCGCTCATCCGGTCGATTGGCCGGGAACCGATGCAACGCGACACTCTCTATCGACCGGTGCCGGAAGACCGTCGAGCGGCATCCATGATCGCGGCAGACCTGGAGCCGGTCGTGCTAACGCCGCCGCGCAAGAAGGCGGCGGTCGGTTAGGCGATACCCCGGTTGGCCAGCAACGCGGGCACGCCAAGTTCGTCGAGCAGCGTGCGGGTACGAGTGCCGGCTGATTGCGGCAGGCGCAGGAAAACCGCCAAATCGACTGGATGATCGATATCCATCGCGATTCCAGGCTGACGAATCACAGTCGGCTCGATGCCCTGCAGACGCGCGGCGTCGAGGTGCGGGAAGTAACTGTTCTCGCCGAAGCGAAGCGGCACCGATTCCGGCGGCGAGCAGACGACAGCATTGGATCCGAGATCGTCATGCGCCGGCGAGATCGTGAAAGAGGGCGCGGCGAGATGCGCCGATAACACCGCGTCTATCTCGCCGGCGCGGGTGGCTGGAATGTCGCCGGGCATCGTGATCATGCCGCCACGCCCTTCGCCCGCGAGAACCCGGCGGCCGGCGTTCACGCTGCCGGTATGTCCGTCCCGCGCGCCCTGGCTCACGATCCGCGCACCGATCTTTTCGCCAAGAGCCGTCGCATGCGGATCGAGCGTGACGATCATCACGCCGGCCAGAAGCCGGGAGCCGGCAACGGCGTCGAGCATGTCCGTCAGCATGGTCTCGGCGAGAAGTCGGCGTTCTGGTCTCGACAGCAGGCCCGACAGCCGATGCTTGGCGCCATTGAACTCCTTGACCGGAATGACCGCCCAGATGTCGCTCATCGCTGCGAGGCCAGTGCGTCAGCCGCGTCGAGCGTCACGCGCGCCAGCGTCTCCTGGTCATGCAGGCTCGTCATCAGGGTTCTGGCGATCGTGACCCGCGCGCCGACATTGCCGATCCCATCGGCGTCGGCGTGGTCAACGATATAGCCATCGAGCAGGTCGCCGTAGCGTGCGGCGACGCCGGCGGCACTGGCCTCGAGGCCAAGTTCGCGCATCATCTTCGCGGTCGGGCCCTTGACGGCCTGCCCGCCGATGATTGGCGACACCGCGACGACCGGTGCGCCACTCGCCTTGATCGCATCGCGCATGCCGGGGATCGCCAGGATCGGCTCGACGCTGACGAAGGGATTGGACGGACAGACGATCACGGCCCGCACGTCGCCCGAGCGCAGCGCCGCCGTGATGTCGGCGTGCGGCCGGGCGAGCGTCACGCCGTCGAAAGCCAGCTCATGGACAACCGGCCGGCACTGCTGGCGCACGAAGTAGTCCTGGAAGTCGATCCAGCCCGCGTCGCCGCGCACGCGGGTACGCACGGGGTCGTCGCTCATCGGCACCACGCGGGCACCGATGCCGAGGCGCCGGCAAATGTCGGCGGTCACCTCGGACAGTGTCTGCCCCAAGCGCAGGCGACGGGTGCGCTCGACATGCAGCGCGAGATCGCGATCGCCGAGCCGAAACCAGTCCTCGCCGCCGAGCGCGCCGATGCTGTCCATGAACGACCACGTCTCGTCACGCCGGCCCCAGCCGGTAGCGGGATTGTCGATGCCGGCGAGAGCGTAGGTCAGCGTGTCGATATCGGGCGAGATGCTCAATCCAAGATGCTCGAAATCGTCGCCGGTGTTGGCGACCACGAGCAGTTCGTCGGCCAGCAAGACGAGGCTCAGACCGAGCGCCAGTTTAGCTCCGCCGACCCCGCCTGACAGCGCCACGACAAGTCGTTTGCTCATCGGAACAGGTCCTCGGCGGCTGGGCGCACCAGCTCTGACGCACCATTGTCGGGACCGCGCCATGTCAGACCGCGCACGACCACGACAGGCTGGCCTTCGGCTCCCTGCCCCATCACGAGCGATGCTGCAGCGGCGATCTCGTCCGCATGCCCGGTGATGCTGACCTGAAGCTCGCGGCCGAACAGATCGGGCGAGCCACGCAGATCCATCAGCGACGGGAGGCCGGCAGCACCAATCGCGACGCTGCAGGTACCGCGCCGCCAGGCACGGCCGAAGCTGTCGTTAATGATCACCGCCACTGGGACGCCGAACCTTAGCGACAGACGCCTCCTTAATATCGCCGCGCTGCCGTCGGGATCGACCGGCAGTAGCAGTGCTCGCTGGGGGTCATCGGGCGAGGCCACGTTGGACTGGTCGATGCCCGCATTGGCCATCACGAAGCCGAGCCGGTGCTCGACGATCAGGATGCCCGGCCTTGCCCGCACGACGCGCACCGATTCCGACAGGATCAGTTCGACGAGGCGCGGATCTTTCTGGACGTTGCCGGCGAGCTCGGTCGCTTCGGCCGAGGGTTCGATGGTCGCGAGATCGACCATGCGCCCTTCGGCCTTAGACACGATCTTCTGCGTCAGCACGAAGACGTCGTCGCCACGTGGCACGATGCCACCACGCGTCAGCCCCTCGCCGATCAAGGCGACGAGATCGTCGTCCTGGCGCACCAGCGGAATGCCGGGGACGGCGAGGATTTCGACGGCGTTGCTGCGTTTCATCGGCCGGTCCCGCGCACTCAACCGAAACGCTCGCGGAGGCGCGGCAGCACGTGCTCACCGTAGAGTTTCAGGAAGCGCGCCTGGTCTGGTCCCGGCGCGTGGAACACCAGATTCCGGAAACCGAGACCGACATAGTAACCGATCCGGTCTACGTGCTCGTCGGCGTCGCTGGACACGATCCATCGACTGGCGGCGCGCTCCAGCGGCAGCGCGTCGGCGAGGCGCTGCATCTCGACGGGATCCTCTACTGTCATCTTTTCCTCGGGCGTCAGCGCCAGCGCCGCCCAGTGGCGCGTGTCCTCTAGCGCACGCACCTTGTCGGTGTCGAACGAAACCTTGACCTCGATCATGCGATCGTAGGACCGCGACGGATCCTCCGACGCCGCGATGCCCTCGGCGACCTTCGGCAACAGGGTCTCGGTGTAGAGCTCCGGCTTCTTGCCGCTTGTGCAGATGAACCCCTCGGCGGAGCGGCCGGCGTAACGCGCCACGAGGGCACCCGCGGCTGCGACATAGATCGGCACTGGCGTGTCTGGGCGGTCGTAGATCGTCGCCTTCTCAGTCTTGTAGTACTGGCCTTCGAAGCTGACCCGCTCCTGCGTCCAGAGTGCCCGAATCAGCGTGACGGCTTCACGCAGGCGAGCGAAGCGCTCCTTGAATTCCGGCCAAGGCTGGCCGGTCGAAGGCACTTCGTTGAGTCCTTCGCCGGTGCCGATTCCGAGCACAACGCGTCCCGGGAACATCGCGCCCATCGTGCCGAACGCCTGGGCGACGATGGAAGGATGATAGCGGAAAGTCGGCGTCAACACGCTGGTGCCCATAACGACGCGCGATGTTCTGGCGCCCAGCGCGCCCAGCCACGTCAGCGAGAAGGGCGCATGGCCGTCGACGTGCTTCCATGGCTGAAAGTGGTCGCTGATGAAGACCGAATCGAAACCGACTTCCTCGGCAAGGCATGAGAAGCCCAGCAACTTGCCCGGCGCGAACTGCTCCGCCGATGCCTTGTATCCGAGCTTGATCACCGCACATCTCCTGGCTGGCGCCGGTCGATGCCGATGCCGTGGTACCCGTCGCCGAAATCTATAGATTAGCCGGAAACCAGCAACCAGCCAAAGCAAGGAAACGACCATGCATCTCGGAATTGCCCTGCCTTTCGGCGACATCGGTGGCGATGGCCCGATCGTGCGCGAATTCGCACAGCTCGCCGAGGCCGAAGGTTACGAAGGTCTGACGCTAGCGGACCACGTCCTCGGCGGCAACCCGGCGAACCCCGCCAGCGGCCGTGCGGGTGGGCTCGGCCTGTTCCACGACCCCTTCGTGGCGTTCGGTTTCATCGCTGCCTGCACGAAAAAGGTCGAACTCTCCACCCAGGTACTGATTCTCGCGCAGCGTCAGACGGTGCTGGTTGCCAAGCAGGCTGCCAGTCTCGACGTGCTCAGCGGCGGCCGCTTCCGGTTCGGCATCGGCGTGGGCTGGAACGAGATGGAGTTCGTCGGCCTCAACGAGAATTTCCACAATAGGGGCAAGCGGTCCGAGGAACAGGTCCAAGTGATGAAAGCGCTCTGGGCCAATCCCTACACTACGTTCGAGGGCAAGTGGCACAGCCTCCAGGACGCCGGCATCAATCCCCTGCCGCCACGCCGCAAAATTCCGTTGTGGTTCGGCGGTCACATGGATGTGACGCTGCAGCGTATCGCAAAGTGGGGCGACGGCTGGATCATGCTGTCTGAACCGCCGGGACCCAAGGCCGTCGCGGAATTCGAAAAGCTGCGCCGCTTGGTGGAAGCCGAGGGACGGGATCCGGCCTCGGTTGGCCTCGAAGTCTGGACCTCAACCGGCACAGGCACCGAAAAGGACTGGCGCGAGGAAATCATCTTCTGGAAGAAGGAGGGCGTCACGCATGTCACGCTGCACAACACCTTCGCCGGCTATCACCACAAGCGCATGGCCGGCCGGAGCATGACCGATCATGTTGACGCCATGCGCCGCTACCGCAACGCTGTCGCCGACCTGCTCTGAGGGAGGGCGGCACACTCGCCTCAGGTATCGGCGAGCACGGCCAGCATGCGGTCGCGGGCGGCGAAATCGCCATCTGCGTGGACGGGCTGCAGACAGACATGCGTGGCGCCGGCCATGAAGTGCGCCCGCAGGCCGCGCCTGATCGTGTCGGCGTCGCCCCACAGAACCATCGCATCGATGAACTGGTCGCTACCGCCGTCGACGAGCTCAGCCTCGGTGAAGCCCTGGCGCAGCCAGCTGTTGCGGTAGTTCGGCAGCGCCATGTAGCGCGACAGTTCCTTGCGCCCGAGCGCCCGCGCCTTCGCGGGATCGGTCTCGAGCGTTACCTTCTGCTCCACCGCGAGCCACTTCGAAGGCCCGAGGATCGCGGCGGCCTGAGCCGTATGCTTCGGCGTAACGTTGTATGGGACAGCGCCACGCGACTTGGCACCGCTCAGCGTTAACATCTTCGGTCCAAGTGCTGCGACCACGACCGGCGGCAGTTCGCCGGCGGGCGCGAACTTGTTGATGCCGTCGAGATAGGCACCCATCGCCGCCAACGGTTTTTCGTAGCGATGGCCGCGCAGACCCTCGACCATCGGAATGTGGCTGACGCCGAGACCGAGAACGAACCGGTCGCCGTAGAGCGCGTTCAGCGAGACCATGGCGCGCTGCGCAGTGAAGGAATCGCGTGCATAGATGTTTGCGATCGAACTGCCGACCACCAGCTTCTTGCTGCTCGACAGCAGCCAGGCCGCCAGCGACATCGACTCGTAGCCCCGCGATTCGGGGTACCACAGGGTCGAGTAGCCATTATTTCTCGACCGTGCGCACGAAATCGCGCAACTGCGATCCGTCGAGTTTATCGGTGCCGTACCACACGCCAAGGCGTCCAAGTTTCATGTCGATTTCCTCCGGTTGAAGGTGCGCTCGAGCCGCTATCAGGCTGCAGTTCCGAGAATGGTGCGCCGGGCGTGCGCGACACCTTCGGACTGGATGTCGCTGGCGAGCTGGCGCAGACGCTCGCGATCGGCGTCGTTCTTCACCGCGATCGAGAATTCGCAGTTGGTGACCACGCCCCCATACCGGTCGCAAAGCTTACGGCCGATTGTGTCGTACGTAGCGATCGTCACGAAAGTGTGCAAGACGTCGTCGTTGATGTGCTGAGGCATTTCTTCCCATCGCTGTGCTCGCGATAACAGCTTCAGCCGGTCCGCGAGATCGCCCAGACCAATATGGTCGAACGCGGCGCGATATTGCGGCGTCGAGGCATAGAAGGCGATCCGCGCGCGCGCGTCGCGCACTTTGGGCACCAGCTCCGCCTCGTTGGCGGCTGTGGCGACCAGCGGCTTCATGCAGACTCGAAACCGATCCAGCGACCTCCGCGCCTTAACCGCACCCGCCCGCACGGCCGGCAGCATTACCTTCTCGATGTAGGATGGCGTGCATACTGGATGCGGCCGGATACCCTCGGCGACTTCGCCCGCCACCTGACACATCATCGGGTTCACCGCCACTATATGGATGGGAATGTCGGGATGCTCAATCCGGCCCGGATCGAACAAGGGCACCATCAGATTGATGTTGTAATGCGGTCCTCTGACGTCGAGCGCGTGCCGTTCTGCCAGCAATCCCAGACCGCGCGAACCGCACTCACGTACTCGCGCATCCACGGCCCGGCGGGCGTCTAGGGCATGCCGAAACGTCGCTCGATATGGGCCTTCACCTGCGTGCCGAGACAAAGCGTAAAGCGGCCACGGGACAGCTTCTGCAGCGTCCACGCGCTCATCGCGGTGACGGTCGGACTGCGCGGAAAGGCGATCGCGTCCGACGTGCCGAGCTTCAGGGTCCGCGTCTGGGCCGCCAGCGCCAGCAGGATGAACGGATCGTGCTTGGTTTCCTCGACCACGAGTCCGTCGTAGCCGATCTCTTCTAGTAGGCGCGCCTCGGCGGCAATGGAATGGAGATCGAGCGGCATTTCCGGCGCGCGCAGGCCAGGGTCGACCTTGCCCAGCGGTAGAAGTGTTTCAAGCAGCACGTCGTCACTCCACGATGAACGGCTGCCGTAACCTATCACACCAAGGCTTCGGACCAAGCCTAGCTCGAAGTCCGGATCGAACGTCGACACCGCGGCTGGTGAGCCGCTTCACGGCGTGACGGTCACGATCCTCGATGCCGACAAGCGGATCGGCACGCATGTGTTCGCGACGGTGGCGCGCAACGACGCGGGCCCTGCGCTGGACCGCGGTCACCACGGTCATTCGCCCATCCCTTGTTATGGAACCTCAGTGTCTACTTGGGCATCTTACAAGGACGGTTTTGACCCCCTAGCAGACGAGTACCGCAATTACTCCTACGGCACGAGAATCTGGCAGATCTCGTGCCGTATTCTGCGCGACACCATCTGGGTCGTCATACCGCGATATCAGGCGCCGTTCATCATGTCATAGGCCAGGAGTTCGGCGCCCGTCTCCGCCGCGTCCATGATCCGCTTGCCGATAAGATCGCGCAGCGTCTCAGAGGTCCCGCCCCCGAGCGTTCCGTAGCGCGCTCCGCGATAGAGACGCGATACCGCGAATTCGTCCGTGAAACCGAAACCACCATGCAACTGGATTGCCTCGCTGGTGACCCGGTTCGACATCTCGTTGCACGTGATCTTGGCCACCGCGGCCATGAAAGGATCGGGAAACGGATTGGCGGTGATGCAGGCGCGATAGAGGATGCTGCGAGCTGTCTCGATTTCGCGATACATCTCCGCAAGTTTCCAGCATACGCCTTGATAGTCGCCGATTGCCTTTCCGAACACCGTTCGATCGCTGACATAGTTGCGGGCTTCTTCAAAAGCGCCCTCAGCCAGCCCCAGCGATATGCTCGGATTGAGGCAACGCTGCGTATTGAAGGCGTTCAGCAGCTTTCGAAAGCCGTCGTCGCGAATGACGAGATTCTCCAGCGGCAATTCGCAATTGTTGAACTGGATCTCGTGCAGGTTCTCGCCTCCCATGGTGTGGTAGGTCCCGGTCACCTCGAAACCCGGCGTATCGGGCTCCAGCAGAACGCAGCCGATGCCCTCGCGGCCAGCCTTGCCGTCGATCCGCGTAAAGATGACGAACATGCCCGCTTCCCTGGCCCGGCTGATCAGCGTCTTCGTCCCGTTAAGGATGACGCGGTCACCCCTGATGACGGCGTTCGTGCGGTAGTTCGCCACATCGGTGCCGGCGTGCGGCTCGGTCATGCAGATGGCCAATATGCAATCGCCGGAGACGACCTTCGGAAGAATTCGCTCGCGAATGGTGTCGGGAGCGTAGGTGGCGATCACACGGGTTTGGACACCGGCCTCACCGAGGGTGGCCATGGCGGTGACATAACAAGTCTTCGCAATCTCCTCGAGCACCAGCGCCGTGTCGAATACCGGCAAGCCAAGGCCGCCATATTGTTCGGGAACCGACATGCCGAGCACACCAATATCGGCGAGCTTTTTCATGTTTTCCCAGGGAAACGTACCATCCATGTATTTTGGCGCATTTGCCTTGAACTCTCCCTGAGCAAGGTCGCGCACCGCGGCTACCATCCGCCGCTGCTGTTCGGTGAATTGAAAATCCATTGCTTGTCCTTGAAGTGAAAAAAGCCATGACCGTCAAAATGCCGGTCGCGGAAATGATAATTATAGGTCATTTTCGAGTGCGCGTTGCCATAACATCAAGCGCCGGGAGACACCTGTCATGACGAGAACCGGAGCTTGTCTTGCCGCAGCACTTGTGCTCACAAGCTCGACGGGGCACGCGCAAACATATCCGTCCAGGCAGATCACACTGATTATTCCATTCGCGGCCGGGGGGTCGAACGACATAGTCAGCCGCGCCATCGGCAAGAAGCTTGCCGAGGCGTGGGGTCAGCCGGTCGTGGTCGAAAACCGCGCCGGCGCGGGCGGCATGATCGGCACCTCAGCCGTCGCCATGGCGCCGCCGGACGGTTACACGCTCCTGCTGGTGTCGCCGACCTTCACGATCAACCCGGCGATCAAGAAGAACATGCCGTTCGACACGGTCAAGGACTTCACGCCAGTCGCCTTTATTGCCCGCTGCCCGCTACTGGTCACCGCGTCGAAAAAGCTCCCCGTGAAATCCGCCAGGGAATTATTCGATTTAGCGAGGAGCAAACCGAGCCAGATCACCTATGCTTCAGCCGGTCTCGGCAGCATCAATCAGATTTCGACCGAACTCATCGCGCTTTCGGCGGGAGTCAGGTTCATGCACGTTCCCTACAAGGGTGGTGCGCCGGCGCTCAACGATCTCGTCGGCGGCCATGTCGACATCTTTGTATCGAGTCTTCCGCAGGTGCTGCCGCTCGCCCAAAGTGGCCAGGCCAAGGCCCTTGCGGTGACAAGCGCGAAGCGAACCGCGCTTCTGCCGGATGTACCGACTCTCGAGGAGTCGGGGATATCAGGCTTCGATCTGGGGTCCTGGTGGGGCATTGCCGGTCCGGCCAGGATGCCTGCGAATGTCGTGAATGCACTCAACGCGGAGATCGGCAAAATCCTGGCCTCACCCGAACTCGGCACCTTTCTCACAAATGAGGGCGCCGAGGCCGAAACCATGACTCCGCAGCAATTCGGAGACATGATGCGTTTGGAAACCGAGCGCTGGACCAAGGTCGCGCACGAGGCAAATATTTCGATCGATTAGCATCAGGGCGATAAATGCATTCGCGCCCAATGCCCCCATTCGCCAATCGAATGTTATGGAATTACACAACTCAATCCCAGCGTAGAATTCGGTGAAAATATCGTGTGCACACGCCAAGTTTTCTGTTTGGACTGATGCTACTACAGACTAGCCGCCGAGGACGAACGGACTACGCCTTGCCCGACTGTGAATCACACTACGAGTTTGTGCAGCTCAACCGCACATTTCACGATTATCAAAGTATGCACGTGAAAGTGACGACGTCGATTTGTCTCAGGCGTTCTATGACCGCAGTCAGCTTGCTTGGGACGACCTCGTCAAAGGTCATCGCACGGTCATTCTGTCCGAAGCGGGCTCCGGAAAAACCGAGGAAATTCGACAAGCCGCATTAAAGCTTCGCGCCGAGGGGAAAGTCGCCTTCTTCCTGAGGCTTGAGCATATCCCTGACGACTTCGACGAGGCCTTCGAGGTTGGTGCCGTTGAGGAGTTTAAAGAATGGCTGGCCTCAGGCAAGGAGGGTTGGCTTCTTCTCGATTCCGTTGACGAGGCACGCCTGCGCAACCCCGACGACTTCGAACGCGCCGTTCGTAAGCTTGGTCGCCGCATAAGCACCGCGAAAGACAGAACTCATGTTGTCCTCACCGGGCGAACCTCCGCTTGGCGTCCCAAGACAGATCTAGCTCTGTGCGAGCAGCATCTTTCATTCACGCCTTCTACAACGGCAGCAGCTGAAGTCGGTGAGGTCGAGGTTGGTGAGATCAACACCAGCGATAAGCTTGATAAGGCCATTCGAACAGAACAACGTCCGGAAAAGGACGCCGAGCCGACGTTCAAGATTGTTGCTCTCGATGATCTCTCTCACGATCAGATCAAAACCTTCGCTCGCGCGAGAGGTGTGATCGATACGAACGCATTCCTCGAAGCCACTGAACGAGCTGACGCATGGTCGTTCACATCGCGTCCACAAGACTTGGAAGAGCTGACGGAGTTCTGGCTCGACAAAGGTCGCGTGGGTAGCCGCCTTGAAATCATGCGCAACAGCATCGATCGAAGGCTCGCCGAACGCGATCAGGATCGTGCTGACGTAGGCCGTTGTCATCGCAGCGCATCCGAGAAGGGGCAAGACTAATTGCGGCGGCGACAACGCTTGCACAAGACCCAACCATTCAGGTACCGGATGGCGCGGACAACACGAAGGGAATTTCGCTGCGCGCGGTGTTAACGGACTGGGACGACAAGAAACAGTCCACACTGCTGTCGCGCCCAATCTTCGACGAAGCCATCTACGGAACGGTTCGCTTTCATCACCGATCGGTGCGCGAGTATCTCACTGCCGAATGGCTTGCTCAGCTTCTGTTGCGACCGGCTTCACGACGAACCATCGAGGCACTCCTTTTCCACAATCAATACGGTCTTGACGTTATTGTCCCCACGATGCGGCCGATATTGCCTTGGTTGGCAATCCTGGATGAAAAGGTTAGGGAGCATTTGAGAAAGGTCGCGCCCGAGGTCGTGTTTGAAGGTGGCGATCCCAGCGCTCTCCCTCTCGCGACTCGGAGAATCATACTTGCCGAAGTTTGCGAGCAAATCGCGAGCGGGACGTCGGGACGATCTGCCACCGACTACGCGGCAGTCCAGCGCTTCGCCAGCGCCGACCTTGCGGACGACATCCGCGATCTTCTCATCAGGTACGTTACGAATGACGAGCTTCGTGGTTTTCTCATAAGAATGGTTTGGTTGGGACAACTGACGGTACTTCTGCCCGAGGCCAAAGTGATCGCTCTTTCACCCAAGACAACCAAGTACACCCGCGTAGCGGCTTTCCGGGCGGTACGGGCAATTGGAACTCCAGCCGATCAGAAAGAGCTTCGCGAGAGCTTTCTAGTCGAGGAGCGATTCTGAATCGAGAATGCTTGGGCGAACTCCTTACAGATGTCGAGCCAATGCCAGACACGATTTCCTGGTTGCTCTCTGCTCTAGAGAAGACCGAACCAAAAGAGCGTTACAGCGTGGATCGACTTACCGACGCCGTCGCGTTGTTTGTCGAGGCTGCGCCGATTGACCTGCTGCCAGACCTCCTTGCGGGTTTGGCCGGACTGCTGGATCAGCCGCCGTTTGTTGAACGTGGATACTGCGAGGTATCCGGAAAATTCACATGGTTAATGAAGGGTGCTGCCCTTGCAGTAGAGCGGCTCATACGAGCAAGAAATCCTCTTGCCCTCCATAAGGACTCCCTCGGCATTCTGTATAAGTTCAGAGCCGCCAGCCAATGGAAAGACGACGTCAAGGACATCAAGGTCGAGTTTGCCAAGCTCGTACCGGAATGGGCCGCACTCAACAGAGCGTCGCTCTGGTACGATGTGCATACGTCGCGCGATGGCATCAACAGGAAGCATGGTCGCCTTACCAACTACTGGCAAGCATCTGTCTTCGGCGCGTTCTGGAGGTTCGCTACGTCGGATTTCGAATACGCTTCCGACGCAATCGGAACGCTCCCCGATCAAGACGACAAGCTGGTTGCCCTCTCCCTCGCATTCAAAATCTACGTAGACAATGGACGAAATCATGGTGATCGGGATCGACCTTACCAAGCGCTTTACCTGAACGCCGACTCGGGCGGTCGCTAGCTAGTCAAGAAATCGGAGGCTCTCGCCTATCCGAGAAATATTTCCCAAACCCCATTCCCCTCAACTCATAAGCAACTCGAAACAATCGCATTTCGAGAACCGCACTAAACGGGTTGAGTCCAGAGGTTCGGAGAAAAACGGGCCTTTCGGAGAATAGTAGGACGTTTCTGCCGGTCCGCAGTCCAGAGCTCAAATCGGAAATGACCACGGATACTGGGCTCAATTGCCAAGGAAATCACTCGGAGAAAACACTGCCTCGGCTATTCTGGCGGAGCGAGAGAGATTCGAACTCGCGGTACGGGTTCTCATTCAACGTCTGCGCCCAACCATACGGTTGACGGGGACACCCCTGCATCTACGTGCCGATTATACAAGACGGCAGGGTGGTCGACAGCCACGGATTATGTTCGAACCGGAAGACGAATGATCGGCGATTTCCGCGACGGCCTCAGTGGCGTCCGCGCTGGGCCGTTTCTTTTGGCTCGTTGGGACGGTCTTACTTCGGCGGGACGAGCTCGCTGCCGATCCAACCCCGAGCATCTGACTTCAAAGGGTCGGTTTGCACCTGCGCGTCGTGCACGAGGCCGCAACTCGTGCATCTGAGTGTCAGGTACTCGAACCCGGCGCGAATTTGGACAACGCTCTGGACAACGGGCTCGGCATTTGGGGCAGCGCGGACGCGCAAGGGGAGCGGTTGATGCAACGGGTTCTGACGGTGGCACGTCGATGAGTCCCATAGGATCTTCCTCCACGGGCGCGGATTAAACCGTTCGAGCCAGTTTCGGTTCCATGGGCGAGAACAGAGGGCAGCTTAATTTAGGGGCCCAGAACGGCCACGGCTCGCCGCAGGTTAAACCGCTCGAAAACCGCTCCCGATGCGGGCGGGCCGTGTGCCCTAACCGCAATCATGGCCAAAGCTCCTGAGCGGTACAACTCTGCGATACGTTCGTAGAACCCGCTCACCGCGATCCCGGGCACTGACCGCCCAGATCAAGGTATTCTTGGGTATTGCCGAGAGGCGTCGTGCATTCGATGCACACTTCGGCTAGCGAAGAGTCGCGTCCGTCCGATGGACGGCAACGTATTCGGCCCGACACTCCAAGTTTGGGCATCTGTAGTTGTACGCGGTCGGCTTGCTCATGGCGCACCCTAGCAGAGTCGCGCTATCTTAGGGTGTTCCACTGATAGAACACGCCTTTCACGGATGTGTTGCACTCGACTTTGAGGCCCTCAACGAATCTTTGGATGGAGGAAAAGGGGGCATCAAAACGGGGTATCAAGTGAATCAAATTATAAAAACATAATATAATACAATAACTTGATAGGATTTTTCGAATCCAGCCCGGGAAGCCATTTGGCTGTTGTTCTCTGTTCGTCCTTGTTCGCAGCCGTTCAGTTCACCGCCGCAACACACTGTAACTCGGTCACTTTCTGCCTGAGTCCGTGCCGCGACGGTTCGGCGCCGTTTCGCGCCCATCGGCCATTTTTTCAGGGTATCAGTCGGGGTATCGTCGCCGATGTGTTCTTTTGATACACTCAAATTGGCGGGGTGGAAAAATGAAGCTCGCGTTCGCTTTGACCGATACCGCCCTACGCAGCGTCAAGCCGCGTGCCATTCCATTCAAATTGGCCGACGGCGGCGGGTTGCATGCTCTGATCAACCCGAACGGATCGGTCCTTTGGCGCCATAATTATGTGTACGCCGGTTAGGCAAAGACACTCGCGCTCGGCAGTACCCGGCCATCAGCCTCAAGGAAGCGCGAGAGCTTCATCAGGAGGCAAAGCGAAGCCTCAAGCGCGGGATTGATCCCTTGGAAGCGCGGCGTAAGAGCAAGGGAGGTCTGGAGCGCTACAATGTCAGGCTAGGCAGATCGAGCCCGTTAGCCTGGGCACATGCAATCGCACTTTCATAACCGGCGTCGGCATGACGCATGACCCCCGTCGCAGGATCGTTCCAAAGCACCCTCTCAATGCGGCGCGCAGCCTCGCGCGTTCCGTCGGCGACAATC
>Ga0193727_1000278_pt1 | contig 18892 bp, 19 predicted proteins | sample H2c2metaG_FD_143051 | JGI IMG/M metagenome (GOLD analysis project Ga0193727, IMG submission 143051) | Soil microbial communities from a riparian zone of the East river system, Colorado, United States - H2c2 | ecosystem: Environmental > Terrestrial > Soil > Riparian zone | place: USA: East River...
GTGCCGTGTTGAAGACTATGACGCCCGCCTGGCCGCCCCAGAACCACTGGCGCGACCAGTCAGTGCCGCCCCGCACGAACGTCCGCCGCGACGGCTTCGCTTCTTCGGGCGGCGGCGTGCCGCCCGCGGCGATGATCGAGTCACGTTTCGCAGGCGGAAGCTTTGGCTCCTCCGAACGCTGGCCACCGCCACCTCCCCGGCCGAACAGGAACAGGGAAAGGCCGGCGGAGCCGGTAACATCGAGCGGTGATTTGCCGCTGGCGAGGTACTGATCGCCGGGGGTGTAGAACACCCGCGCCTCGAGCCGCAGGGCCAGGCGACTCCCGATGAAGATCCGGTCGCCAATCGCCCCGTGCGCCTGGTTCAACCATACATAGGGGTTGTAGCCTCCCCACCGGGCGCGCGTATAGCCACCGCCGACGTAGAGGATGTTGTGCTCGCCCCCTGAGTTGATCAGGAAGCTCACGCTTCCCCGGGTCAATGCGGTGCCCCAGGCGCCCGTTGTGGCGTACGGGCTCGACATGTCGCCACTCACCTCCAGACCGAAGTATTCGCTCATGAAGTAGCCCAGCCGGCCGCCGCCCCCGAACTGTCGGTCCAGGCCAAACAGCGGGTCGTACCGCGTGTAGGTCCCGAAACCCCCGAACTCGATCTGGTGGCCGTGCTGCGCACTCAGGGCCGTGACTGCGCTGACCAGCGCTACCCCGACGATCTTGAGAACCCGCATGGACAACTCCTCCGTCAAGACACCTAGCCCAGTGTGCGGCCCGAAACCCACCGAAAATAGGGGTTCCGGTTCAAAAACGCGATACCCGAAAGGCTTGAAGGCAGGGAAGTTAAGGCACCGAGTCTTGAAACTACTTGAGGTACAACCACCAATTACCCGAACATTGACCGAACACCGGCCGAAATTGCGCGGTGTGGCTACACCAGGCCGAGTTGTGCCCCGGCCTTCTTGAAGGCGCGTAGCGCGAAATCGAGGTCGTCACGCGTGTGCGCCGCCGACACCTGGCAGCGCACGCGCGCATGTCCCTGCGGCACGACCGGGTAGCCGAACCCGGTCACGAACACCCCCTCGGCGAGCAACAATTCGCTCATTTGGATCGCTTTTGCCGTCTCCCCCAGGATGACGGGAATGATCGGCGTTTCGCCTTCCAGGGGCTTGAACCCCAGGCCGCGCAACTGGTCGCGGAAATAGGAGGCGTTTTCCTTGAGCCGGCCCACCAGCTCAGGGTGGCGCTCGAGATGAGTAACGGCCGCGAGCGCGCTCGCCGCCACTGTGGGTGGGAGCGCGTTGCTGAACAGCTGCGGGCGCGAACGCTGCGTGAGGTAGTCGGCCAGCGGCGCGGGCCCGGCCACGAACCCCCCCGCCGCTCCACCCAACGCCTTCCCCAGGGTGGACGTGATGATGTCGACGTCCCCTACCACGCCGAAGTGCTCGGCGGTGCCGCGACCGTTGGCCCCCAGCACTCCGGTGGCATGCGAGTCATCCACTGCTACGGTCGCGTCATACTGTCTCGACAGTGATATGATGTCCGGAAGCTTGGCAATGTCCCCTTCCATCGAGAAGACCCCGTCGGTCATCACCAGCTTCAGCCGGCAATCCTTGGCCGCCCGCAGCTTCTCTTCCAGGTCTCCCATGTCCGAGTGGCGGTACACTGCCGACTGGCACTTGGTAATCGATTTTGCGAGGCGGATGGAATCAATGATCGAGGCGTGATTGAGCTGGTCCGAGATCACGATGTCGTGCTCGCCCAGCACGGTCGGGCCGAGGCCTTCGTTTGCGTTCCAGCAACTCACGTACGACAGAGCCGCCGCGCAGCCGACCAGTCGCGCGAGCGCGGCCTCGAGCTCGCGGTGGATCGTGAAGGTACCGCAGATGAAGCGCACCGATCCGGTTCCGGCACCGAAGTCGTCGAGCGCGCGCTTGCCCGCCGCGACCACGCCGGGTTCGTTGCAGAGGCCGAGGTAATTGTTGGACGACAGGATGACCACCTCCCCACGGCCTTCCATTCGCACCCGGGCCGCCTGTGGAGACGCCAGGTAGTTCTGGCGCTTGTACACCCCGTCCTGCTTGAACTGGTCGAGTTCGGCTTGCAGCCGGGCGGTGAAGCTCATGAGATCTCCAGGATGATCTTTCCGGCCTCGCCCGATCGGATCGCGGCGAGGGCGTCGGCGATGCGGGCGAGGGGAAACCGGTGGGTGATGACGGGGCGGGGGTCGAACAGACCGGCGCTGAGAAAGCGCCGCATCTGGTGCCACGTCTCGTACATCTTGCGGCCGATCACGCCGTACAGGGTCAGGCCCTTGAAGATCACCTCGTTGGCGAAGTCGATCGGGATCTCGCCGGTGGGGATGCCCAGCAGCTGGACGCGCCCGCCCATGCGCACCGCGGCGAACGCCTGGTGCAGCGCGGACGGGACCCCGGACATTTCGCACACGACATCGGCTCCCTCGCCACTCGACTCCTCCAGCACGCGGCGTACGACGTCCTCGCGGCCGGCGTCGATGGTCACGTGGGCGCCCATCCGGGCGGCCAGGGCGAGGCGCTTGGGGTTGATGTCGGAGGCGATCACTCTGGCGGCCCCGGCCGCGCGCGCGACCCCCACGGCAAAGCATCCAATCGGCCCGCACCCGACCACGAACACGATGCTGCCGGGAATTTCCGCCGTGAGAACCGCATGAAACGCATTCCCCATCGGGTCCATGATGGCTCCGACTTCGGTGGGGATGCCGTCCAGGGGCAGCACGTTGGTCGCGGGCATCACGATGTATTCGGCGAACGCGCCGTCGCGGTCAACGCCGATGATCTGGGTGCGCCGGCAGATGTGGCTGTTGCCGGTGCGGCATTGCAGGCAGTGTCCGCACACAATGTGACCTTCGGCTGTTACGGACTGCCCTTTGCGGATCTGCTCGACCCCATCCCCAACCGCTGCGACCTCTCCGGCGAACTCATGCCCGATGACGAGCGGGGGTTTGACCCGCCCCTGGGCCCAGGAATCCCAATCGGCGATATGCAGGTCGGTGCCGCACATCCCCGCGTGCCGCACGGCGATGAGCACCTCGCCCGGACCCGGAGACGGCTTGGGGACGGTCGTAACCGTCAGGCCAGGGGCCCGACTCTGTTTGACGATGGCATGCATATGAGGAACGGCGAAATCTAACTGCGGCGTGGACACACGAAGGGCCGGCGAACAGCCGGCCCCTTAAGCCTGGAGTTACTTAACGCGGATGTTCGACCGGCAGATGCTGGTGGGTGTGGTCATCGGACCCCGGTTCGTCGGCGCACCAACAATAGGCCCAGATTTTGGCCGGGCGCAGCAACTGGCGGCCAGCGCGCAGGATGATTCCGAGGGGCTCATCATCGAGAACTAATGGGAGGCTTGTCATGGTGAGGCGTTAACCGGTTTTGAGATACTGCCTTTACTAGAGCAAGAGCTTGGCCACCCGCCCCGCTTGGCAACGCCTTATCCGGCAACGCCTTACTCCGTGAGGTTTAATCCCCGAGGTCACTCCGACACGTTCAGAGCCGTGTCGCGTTGACGCTCCGGCTTGGTGGCGATGAACCCCGCGCCCCCGCGAGCGCGCTTGCGGCGGGTCACCAGCCAGCCGTCGTAGTGCGCCTGCAGCGCCTCCGGACCCAGGGGGATCACGGCGTGAACCGCGGGCGTGGGGAGGATGAGGTGCACGCCTCCCGGCCGGGTCCGGGCCTTGAGGTCATCCACCACGCTCTGGCGGGCCTTGGGGCGGGAGGGGGCAAGCGCCATCGGATCGAGCACGACGAGGCTGGGCGTCACATCGGGAAGCCAGCTCCCGAACTGGATGACCAGGGCATGAAACCGGCCGGCGAGCTGCTCGGAGACGGCACGGCTCTCTGCCGCTTCGATCGCGCCGAGGTCGTGGTCGAGCAGAAACACTTCCGCGTCGTGCGCGGCGAGGTACAGGGCGCTGGGCAGTGCGGCAGCGCCGACGACGACGGCGAGGTCGCCGGGCTCCAACCGCCGGGCGAGGGTGATGAGCGGCGCGTCCCGTTCCAGGCCCCAGTGCGTCGGCTCGCGCTGCGCCAGTCGCAACGTGCGATGCTTCTGGCGCCAGCGCGGAAACGAGGGCAGCCGCAGTCGCCGCGCAATCAGGCGGTCGACGTGCTCGAGCAGCAGCACCTCGGTGAGGAGGTACTGCCCGCCGGCGTTGGCTTCGAGCTCGCGCACCGCTTCGTCTCCGATTTCCAGCAGCTCCTCGCGCGCCAGGGCATTCTTGTACTCCTCGATCCGCTGCAGCATGAACTCTTCGTACTCCTGCTTCAGGGAGCGAGGAGGACGGCGCGCTGTGCGGGCAGGCTGCCCGCGCGGGAGGGGCGGGACGGCGCTCAGCATGGCTCGACGTGCACGATGACCTCGTGCAGCTGAAGACTTTGCTTGAGGCGTTCCTCGACTTCGTCGGCGATGGCGTGAGCGTCGGCGACGTTCGCGCCGCGATCCACGGAGATGGTGACTTCGGCATATCGCAGCGGGGGCGCGCCGCGCGAACGGATCCGGTAGGCGCTCTTCACTCCCAGGACTTCTTCGGCGGTCCCCTGTATCTCGCTGGGCGGCAGCGCCCGCTGATCCACCAGTACGGGGACGGCGCGCGATACGATGCCGTAGGCCACCCGCACAATGACCGCCGCCACCACAATGGCCGCGACCGGATCCGCCCACCACAATCCCTGGCGCGCCAGCAGGACGCCGACGAGAACACCCACGGTGACGAACACGTCGGCCCGCGTATGGCTGGCGTCGGCGATCAGGATCTGGCTTCGGAGCTCGGTGCCGCGCCGCTGCTCGTACCATGCGACGAGCACGTTCACGCCGACCGTCAGGACCAGGATCGCGAGCTGGAAGTCGGTCACGATGACCGGGTGACCATTGCCGGTCAGATGGTTGACGGCGCCCCGCACCAGCTCGAAGCAGCTCACGGACAGGAAGCCGACGATCCCGAGCGTGCCGAGGGTCTCGAACTTCCCGTGGCCGTAGGGATGCTCGTCATCCGGCTCCTTCGCGGCGACCTGGACCAGCAGCATCGCGAGGCCGTTGTTGACGGCGTCCACCGCGGAATCGAGCGCCGCGCCCAGGATCGCGAGCGAGTTGGCGCGGACGGCGATCACCGCCTTCGCACCGACGACGGCCAGGTTAGCGAGCAGGAGCGCGAGCAGGACTCGCCGGACGAGCGCGCTGCGATCGCGCGCCGGGGGCGGGGCGGACGTCATGTGTGCAAGGTTGTAAGGCGGGCTGGTTTCGTCAATTGCCTGCACTTACTCGACGGCGCGGAGCAGGGCCCCCTTCAGGTAGCCCGTCTCGGGCACGTTGACGATCTCGGGGTGGTCGCGACCCGCCCCGGTCCAGCGGACCAGCTGGAGTCGGCGGCCGCTGTCGCGCGCTGCCGCCGCGAGCATGTCGGCGAATGCCGCCCGGTTCACGTGGTAGGAGCAGGAGCAGGTGAAGAGCACACCGCCGGGAACGAGCAGCCGCATGGCGCGCAGATTGATCTCTTTGTAGCCGGCCAGGGCGCGTTCCAGGTTGTCTTTGGTCTTCGCGAATGCCGGGGGATCCAGCACGATCGCATCGAAGCGTTCTGCCTGGCGCTCGAAGTCCCGCAGCAGGTCGAACGCGTTCGCCTCGCGCCATGTGATGTTGGCCATGCCGTTGAGCGCGGCATTCTCCTTGCCCCGCGCCAGCGCCTCTTCGCTCGAATCCACCGCGAGCACCTCAGCCGCCCGGCGGGCGAGGTGCAGCGCGAACGAGCCGTGATAGGTGAACAGGTCGAGTGCCCGCCCGCCGGTGGGCATGACATCCGCCACCAGAGCCCGGTTTTCCCGCTGGTCGAGGAATGCGCCGGTCTTCTGGCCGGACCAGGGAGCGGCGAGATACCGCACGCCCTCCTCCACCACCTCCACAATCTGCGGCACCTCGCCGGAAGCGAGTATCACTTCGAGGGGCAGGCCCTCGTGGCGCCGGATCCCCGCATCGTTGCGGAGCAGAATGCCGTCGGGGTTGAGCGTACTGCGGATGCCTGCGACCACGTCGTCCCGGACGCTTTCGAGCCCCGCGGACAGCAGTTGCGCGACCACGCACGTTCCATAGCGGTCGACGACCAGCGAGGGCAAGCCATCGCCCTCGGCGTGGACCACCCGGTAAGCGGTATCGGTGATGCCCTCCCGGCGCGCGGCGGCGGCGGCGATCCGGGCGGCCCACCACGCGCCGTCCACAGCCTCGGTGCCGCGCGTGAGGAGCCGGAGACGGATCTCCGAGGTGGGGGAGTAAAGGGCCTGTCCGAGGTGGCGGCCGCGGCGGTCGGTGACCGCGATGATACCCGGCTGATCGTGCGGCTCGGCGTATACATCAGTGCGGTAAATCCACGGGTGGCCCGCCGTCCAACGGGCGCCGCCCTTGGCTGAGATGACGGCGGTGCGGGTCTTTGTGCGTCCCCCCCCCGACCGCCCGACCGCCTGACCGGCGGTCACGGCTTGCGATCCGGTCGCAATGTGGCGGCTCCGCGCAGGTAGATATGTTTCAACTCACCGGGCGCCTTGGTCGTGTAGAGGTGCAGCAGCAGCCGGACACAGCGCGGCAGTCCGTCCGGCACAGCCACTTCGCTGGCGCCGAGCAACGGCACGCTGTCCCAGCCCAGCCGGCGCGCCGCGCGGGCCGGATATTCGGCCGTGAGGTCGGGCGAGGACGTGAAGATCGCGCTCTCCACGTCCTCCGGCTTGAACCCATTCGCCTCCTGGAGCGCGCGGATCAGTTCCTCCGTCGCATCGAGGATCGCATCGCGGGTGTTGGCGGACGCGGTGGTGGCACCGCGCAGTCCACGCAGGATCTTACTCATGGGGCTAGAGTCTCAGGTGCGCTTGATGGTGGTCACGGATGCGAGTCTCCTCAAGGGGGGTGACCCCGTTGACGCGTGCCGCCGGGTAGTGCGCGGCGGCGCGACCGCCGTGCAAGTACGACTGAAAGATGTCGCGCCCCGGGAGGTGCTCGCGCTGACCCGGAAGCTCGTGAGCGCGTTGCCCGTCCCGGTCCTGGTGAACGACCGTGTGGACGTTGCCCTCGCCGCCGGCGCCGCCGGGGCCCATCTCGGACAGGACGACCCGCCGCTCGTCGCGTTGCGCCCGCACCTGCCGCCGGGGTTCCTGCTCGGCATGTCCGTCGGGTCCGAAGCGGAGGCGGCCCGGGTCCGCTCCTGGAACGCCGACTATTGGAGCATCGGTCCCTGCTACGCCACGTCCAACAAGTCCGACGCCGGACCGCCGCTCGGTGCGGCCGGGTTCGCGACCCTCGCCCGCCTGGCTCCTCCCGGCGTGCCGGTCATCGGCATCGGCGGGATCAGGGCGGACAACGCCCGAGCGATTGTGGCTGCCGGGGCGAGCGGTGTCGCCGTGATCGGCGCGATCTGGAACGCTAGCGACCCGGAGGCCGCCGCGCGCGCGATTCTCGCTGCATGCGTTTGACCGCCCGGATTGCGGCCTCGTGCTCGGCGTAGGACACCGAGAAGATGTGCTTCCCGTCGGGTTGCGCAACGAAGAACAGGAACGGCACGAGGGCAGGGTCGAGCGCCGCGGCCAGGCTGGCCCGCCCCGGCTGGCAGATGGGACCCGGCGGGAGGCCGCGATACAGGTATGTGTTATAGCGCGAGCGGACCGCGAGATTCTTGTCCCAGACCCGCTTGAGCCGTCGGCCGTAGGCGTAGCTCACGGTGGGATCGGCCTCGAGCTTCATGCCGCGCGCCAGGCGATTCCGGTACACCGCCGAGACGAACGGCCGGTCGGGGTCGTAGCGGACTTCGGCCTCGACGATGGACGCGAGTGTCACCAGCTCGTGGCGGGTCATGTGTAACGAGTCGAGGCGCGGGGTCCACGCGGGCTGCCATTGGGCAAGAAACTCGCGGGTCATCACCCGCACCAGCTCGCGGGCCGTGACGTGCACCGGAACGACATAGGTCGTCGGGAAGAGGTAGCCCTCCAGGGTCGTCGCCGCGGCCGGTAAGCCGAGATCGGCACGGAGGGCGGGGTCCCCTGCGGCGACGACCAGCGAATCACGCGGGATTCCCAGCTGCGCCTCAGCAAGCTCCGCTACCTCGCCCAGCATCAACCCCTCCCGGACGGTCCAGCGAACCTCCACGCCGTGCCCGTGGCCCAGGGCGGAGATGATGTCGCCCCACGCGGCGTCCTGCGGCAGCGAGTATTCACCGGTCTTGAGCGAGGAGCCCAGGCCTCGCAGCCGGGCATACCAGCGGAACAGGGTCGTGCTGCGGAGCACATCGTGCGCGGAAAGTGAATCGATCGCGGCGTCGAGCGTGGCACCGGGCGGAATGGTCACGGTGACACGAGGACCATCCGATCCACCGCAGGCCGCCAGCGCGGCGACCACGAGAATGCGGAATGCGGAATCGACACTCGGCCTTGGATTCCGCACTCCGCACTCCGCACTCCGCATTCTGCTCACGTTCACGTCGCGGATCCCCGTCTCGCATCCAGATAGTGTTGCAACAGCAGCGTGGCAGCGAGCGCGTCGAGCTCCGCCTTGCGCCCCGTCGTGGTCCCGCCCATCTCCCGGACGGCCTGGAGCGCGCGGGCCGTGGTGAACCGCTCGTCCCACAAGTCCACGGCGACGCCGGAGTGGCGCGCGATGTCGCCGGCCAGCGCCCGCGCCGCGCGCGCGGGCTTGCCTTCGGTCCCGCTGGCCGTGAGCGGGAGGCCGACCACTGCCCCCGTGACCGCGTGCTCTTTCATGAGCGCGATCAGCCGGGCCATGGGGAAGCGCTTTCCGGTGCGACGGACGAGGGTGGTCAGGGGTTGGGCGAGCAGTTGAGTTTCGTCGGACAGGGCGAGCCCGATGCGGCGTTCTCCCCAGTCGACTCCGAGGAGCCGGCCCGTCGCGCTCACCCCTGGGCCATGGACGCGTAGAACTCATTGTTCGTTTTGGTGCGCTTCATGCGCTCGAGCAGGAACTCGATCGCCTCGACGGGCGGCATGTCCGAGAGGAAGTTGCGCAACAGGTACACCTTGTTGAGCTCTTCCTTGGAGAGGAGCAGCTCCTCTTTGCGCGTCGAGCTGCGCTGCACGTCGATCGCGGGGTACACGCGGCGGTCGGCGATGCGGCGGTCGAGAATGACTTCCATGTTGCCCGTGCCCTTGAACTCCTCGAAGATCACTTCGTCCATGCGGGAGCCGGTGTCGATCAGGGCGGTCGCGATGATCGTGAGGGAGCCGCCCCCTTCGATGTTGCGGGCCGCGCCGAAGAAGCGCTTGGGTTTCTGCAAGGCATTCGCGTCCACACCGCCGGAGAGGATCTTCCCCGAATGGGGTACTACGACGTTATGCGCGCGGCCCAACCGGGTGATCGAATCGAGCAGGATTACGACGTCTTTCCCGTGCTCGACCATACGCTTGGCTTTTTCGATCACCATATCCGCCACCTGCACGTGGCGATCGGCGGGCTCGTCGAACGTGGAGGAGATGACCTCCGCCACCTTCACGTTCTCCTCCATGTCCGTGACCTCTTCAGGCCGCTCGTCGATCAGCAGCACGATGAGGTAGATCTCGGGGTGATTCTCGATGATCGAGTTGGCGAGCTTCTGCATCAGGATCGTCTTACCGGCTTTGGGCGGCGAGACGATCAGGCCGCGCTGGCCCTTCCCGATGGGACAGAGGATGTCCATCACCCGCATCGACAGGTCGCCGTCCTTGCGCTCCAGCCGGATCCGTTCCTCTGGGTAACGGGGGCGCAGGTTGTCGAACGCGACGCGGTGCTTGGCCTTCTCCGGCTCGTCGCCGTTGACGACTTCCACCTTCAACAGGGCGAGGTAGCGTTCGCCCTCCTTGGGCGGCCGCACCTGGCCCATGATCGTGTCGCCGGTGCGCAGGTCGAAGCGCTTGATCTGGCTGGGAGAGACGTAGATATCGTCGGGGCCGTACAGGTAGTTCCAGTCAGGGCTGCGCAGGAATCCGTATCCTTCTGGGAGGATTTCCAGCACTCCCTCCCCGCGCAGCACCGTGTCGGAATCGAGCAGTGATTGTTCGATTCGGAAGATGAGATCCTGCTTGCGGAGCCCTGAGTAGTTGGTGATGTTCAGGGTCTCGGCCATCGCGTGCAACTCCGCGACGGATTTCTTCTTCAACTCAGCGATATCCACGTTGTGCTTTGGCTCCGGTATGCTACGGCGGGCGGACCCCGGAAGTGGGGAAGTGAGCGCGTCGAAAGTGAGAACTAGGGAATGTGCAGAGGTGCGAGCGATCTATAGTAGACCGCGGCGGACTTTCAGTCAAGAGCGTCCGTGGAGCTGAGGGCGTTCCTGTTGGCCTGGCGCACCACCACTCTGCACGACCGGGAAGTGATTGATGCGCTTGTAGATCCGGGCCACGCCGGCCCCTCGCCCGCACTCCAGGCGGCGCTCAGCCGTTGGCCCGGCCACTACTACTGGTCGGACGAATCGGAAGGCCGCCACCTGATTCTGACGCGACCGATGGTGCGGCGCAGCCGCGAGCGCTGGGTGCTGCACGCCGCGTTGTTTCTCGCGACGCTCGTCACGACCACGTTCGCCGGCGCGGTGCTCACGGGGGCTATCCCCGATGCCAACCCGCTCGATCTGTTCACCGGCGACTATCCGCTGTCGCCGGGCCTCGCACGCGCCTGGGCGACCGGGCTCGTGTTTTCGATTCCGCTGCTCGCGATTCTCCTGTGTCACGAGATGGGGCACTACGTCGCGGCGCGGTGGTACCAGCTCGACGTATCCCCCCCGTACTTCATCCCGGTCCCCCTGTTCCCGACGTTCATCGGAACGATGGGCGCCTTCATCCGGCTACGCACGCTGCTCTCCGATCGGCGCCAGCTGTTGGACGTGGGGGTGGCGGGTCCGCTCGCGGGATTCGCGATCGCCCTCCCGGTGCTGTGGATCGGGCTGACATTCAGCCACCCCCCGCCGGGACATGGCGAGCTGAGCGGCATGCTGGTCACGATGGGCGGTGGGACCTACGCGCTCGGCGATTCGCTCATCACGCTGGGGCTGCGTTGGCTGACCCACGGCGGCACGCGGACCCTGCTGCTGCACCCGCTCGCCTTCGCCGGGTGGGTCGGCATGTTCGTCACCATGCTGAACCTGCTCCCCATCTCACAGCTCGACGGCGGGCACATCATGTACGCCGCGCTTCCCCGCGTGCACACCCGCGTGGCGCTGGCGTGCTGGGCGTTGATCCTGGGTCTCGGCGCGTTTTGGGCCGGCTGGCTCGTGTGGGGATTCATCGTGCTGATCCTGTCGCGCGGGCGGCTGGGTCATCCGCCAGTGCTCGACGCCTACCGTCCCCTGCCTACCTCGCGCCGCTGGCTGGCGTGGGCTGGGCTGGCGCTCCTCCTGATCACATTCGCGCCGGTACCGTTTCGAGTCTGAGGGACGGGAGACGGGGGACGAGGGACGGGTCGTTCCGGACCCACCCGTCCCCCGTCCCGCGTCCCCCATCCCGTGTATTCAGTATTGCATATGTGCCGCAGTCCCTTATCTTTGCCCAAACCAGTCCCAGGCGAGGCATGCCCGCACAACCGATTCGTTACAGTAGTCCCGATTCCAGCGACGCGGTCGTTCACGATCTGCCCCCCATTCGATTCGACGGACAACTCATCTCCATTCGCCTCATGGTGCGCCGTACGGAAGACGTGGTCTGGCGCGGCCGGATGCTGTTCGGCGCGGCTGATACAGAGGAAGAGCGCTCGACCGCCGAAATCTTCTGCGCCACCTCTGAGCCGGACCTGTGGCAGTCGGTGCGGGACCTGAGGGACCATCATTTGCGGGACCTGTACCGCTCGTTACTCTGATGACGCCTGCCCCAGGCGCCGACGACGCAGGCGAGGCGTCCGGCGCAGCGATGCGGAAGTTGCGCCACGACCTCGCGAACCCGCTTGCCGCCGTCCTCGCCGAAACCCAGCTGCTGCTCCTCGCCCCCGAACAACTCAACGCGGAAGCGGTGGCCGGTCTCAAGCAGATCGAGTCCCTGGCGCGCAAGATGCGCCAGATTCTTCAAGACATCGACTGATGAATCGCGCCGTTCCTCAAGTACAGGAATAGGAAGACCGCGCTGGCGGCGCTGGCGAAGTACTTGTACACGGAGGGGGCATCGCTCGCCGAGAGCAAACCCTCGATTGTCCCGGCGATCGCCAGCAGGACCACTGCGGCGGCGACCATGCGCGCCGCCAGGCGTCCCTCGAGGACCAGCGCATCGCGGCGAGTCCGGTCACCCGGGGCGATGATCGCTCCTGCGATACGGAACCCCGCTCCTCCCGCGATGAAGATCGCCGTCAGCTCGAGCACGCCGTGCCCCACCACGAACGTCAGCAGCCACCCCGCCAGCGCGTAGTTCGCGAACAGCCCCATGACGGCGCCGAAGAACAGCCCGTTCATGACGAGCAGGACGAGCGTCCCGAGACCCGCCGTGCTCCCGAACGCGAACGCAAAGAACGCCACCTGAACATTGTTGGTAATGATGTGGGAGGCCACGATCGGCAGATACATCGAGGGCGCCTGGGCGTAGCCAATGCCTTTGGCCCGGTGCTCCCCGCCCGCGCGCGCGCGCGCGATCATCTCGCCCGGCAGTACCTCTTCGGCAATCGCCGGGCGTTCGCGGATCAGGAGATAGCCGGTCACGGCGGGGAGCGCGAACATGAGGAACGCCGCCAGCACGTAGGCGCGTCCCGCGACGACCGCGGCCGGGATCTCGCGCAGCAGCAGCCGGCCGATCTGGACGCGGTCGGAGGTGTGGCGGCCGTACAGGGCGTTGTGGCCCGCACTCACGACGCGCTCCAGATATTCGATCACGCGCGGATCGACGCCGTAGGTACGGGCCCGCGCCAGGTCGGCCGCTACCTCGCGGTACTGCGCGGCGAACCCCGGGATCGCAGCCGCGCCCAGCCGCTTGAGGCCCGCGCGTTCGGCCTCTCCCGCGAGGGCGCGGAACGCCTCCCAGCCGCCCCGCTTACGCATCACGAACCGCTCGGCGGCGATCGACGTGCGGCCGACGCCCTGGCCCGGGCGCGTGGCGAGCCGGCCGCGCCGTTTGTCGAACTCGGCGCTGTGGAGCCGCACCAGGAAGGTGTCCGGATCGGGGTCCCGGCGCGGAAACCGCGGCGCGAAGCGCGTGGCGAGCTCGGCGGTAAAGCGGCGCCGCAGCGAGCCCTCCAGCCCATCCACGCGCTCGAGGAACTGATCGAGCAGGCGGAATTCTGCGTCGGAGAGCTCCGGGAGGCCGGTCTCGATCGGCTCGCGCTCGCTCGCGGCATCCGGCATGCCGGCGAGCTGCAGGTCCCCGGGGCGGTCGCGGACCACAATCGTCCCGGCGACGATGTCGCCCAGCCGCTTGTTTTGTGAATGGAACAGCACGAGGCCAAGGCCCAGCAGGTAGGTGAAGAGCGGCTGCGCATCGGCGACCCGCACGAGATTCCGCACCGCAGCCGCGGTGAACGTCAGCCGGTGGCCTGTATCCATCACGACCCGGATGCCCATGAGGCGCTTGCCGGGCGTCCGGCCGTCGTTGAACGCCTCGAACAGCAGAAAATAACCCCAGATCAGCAGGAAGACGACCAGGGAGACGAGCACCGCGACCAGCGTGCTCCAGCGGCTCTGCGCGCCGGGGTTCGACGGGAGCGCGCTGCTTCCGATGAACAGGAGGATGAAGATGGCCACGAGAATCGCGCCGTCACACACGGCCGCCGCGATGCGGGAGCCGGGTCCCGCCAGCTCGATCTCGAGCATGACATGCTCCGGCGTCTCGATCGAGAAACGCCGTGCGAACTGCGGGACAGTCGGGGCTCGCGTGCCGGGCATGCGAGAGGCATTTTACTTCTTGGGGAGGACCTATGGCTACCACCCAGCTGCGGCCGATGTCGATGGGCGAGATCCTTGATGCCGCCTTCGCCCTGCTGCGACGCCACGCCGGCGTCTTCTTCGGGATTGCGATCGTCTGTCAGGGCGTCCCCACCGCGCTGAGCCTGTTCGTCCAGGTCAGCGGGGGCGCCACGCAGCATTTCGGGCTCTATGCGCTCGGGCAGGTACTCAGCATGTTCGGCTATCTGCTCGTGACGACCGCGTCCATCCGCGTCGTGTCACAGGCCTACCTGGGGCAGGATCCCAACATGGCGGAAGGGCTCAGCTTCGCATTCGGCAAGCTCGGCAGGACGCTGAACGCCGGGCTGGGGGCCGGCATTCTGGTGATTCTCGCGATGCTGCTATTCATTATCCCGGGAATCGTGGTCGCATGCGGCCTCGCGGTGGCGGTGCAGGCCGCGGTGCTCGAGCCGCTGACCAGCGGCTCGCAGGGCGTGGGTCGCTCCTGGCGCCTCACCAACGGGTTCAAATGGAAGTCGTTCGGGCTGTTCTGCGTGGTCATGGTCCTCTTCTTCATCGTGGTGCTCGGGATCGGAATTGGCGTCGCCATCGCGGTGGCCACCTACCAGCCGCTGGTCATTCCGGCGGTGATCGCGCTGGGACTGGTGTCGCTGTTCCTGTATCCATTCACCAGCTGCGTTTTCACGCTGTTTTACTACGACCTGCGGGTGCGCAAAGAGGCGTTTGATCTCGAGCTCCTGAGCCGGGACCTCGGGATCGCCGCCGGCGCGTGAGCACCGTTCCGCAACACGTCGACCCGGACTCGCTGACCGCGACGCTCCGAGCGGTGTTCGCGGCGCGCGAATACCAGTGGACCGGGGCCCGGGTCAGTAATACGTGGGTCTGGTTGATGGAGCGCCTGCAGCAGTTCGTCGAATGGCTCGATGGCCTGCGTCTGGTGTTTCCGGTCTACTACTACATCCTGCTCAGCGTGCTGACGCTGTTGCTCGCCGTCCTGCTGGTGCACCTGACGCTGGTCGTGTGGCGATCGTTCCAGCCGGGCGCGCGCGCCGGCGCGCCAGTGGCTCCGATCGGCCCGGTCCGGGACGCCGCCTGGCATTTGGCCGAGTCCTTCCGGCTGGGTGAGGCCGGTCAATTCGCCGAGGCGCTGGCTCACCGGTTCCTCGCGGCCATACTGGCCCTCGACGCCCGCCGGGTGCTGCAGTTCCATCCCTCGAAAACGCCGGCGGAGTACCCACAGGAAGCGCGTCTCGATGAGACCGGCCGGTCCGAGCTGGCGGACCTGGTGGCGAGTCTCTATCGCCATCTGTTTGGCGGGGCGGCGTGCGACGCCGCCGAGTGGCACCGCTTCGACGCGCGGGCGGCGGGGATCGAGCTTCATGCTGCGACGCGGTGAGCGGGCGGTCGTCGCCGGGGTGATTGTCGCCCTCGTGCTGGTGACACTGGCCGGGATGCTGGTTGCGCCGACCAAGGGCACCGACGACCCCCGGCTCTCCACGTACCTCGCCGGGCCGAACGGGGCTCAGGGCCTGGCGCAGGTTCTCGGGCGCCTGCACGTGGCGGTGGAGCAGCGGCGGCGGCCGTATTTCGATCTGGCAAGCGATAGCGCGCGACCGGCGCGGCAGCTGCTCCTGATGTTCCTCGATATCACCCAGCCGACGTCGCAGGAGCGCGTGGCGATCCGGGACTACGTGGATCGCGGCGGCCGGATTTTCGTGGCGGGAGCCACGGGCATCGAACCATGTTTCGGGTATGCCTCCCGGCGGCTGCGGCGCGGTGTCGCGAGAGACTCCGCCACCGTCCGATTCGCCGCGACGCGGCGGCTCCCCGAGACCAGGCGCTTGCTCTCCCGGCTGCCGGCGGAATCGCTCGCGGCGACCACCAAACGTGGCGTCGAGAATGGTGGGTGCCCGGCCCGCCTGCCGACGCGGGTGGATACCTTGCTGGTCACCGTCGCGGACCGCCCGGTCGCCCTGCGGCTGCGGTTCCCGTCGGGCGGCGAGGCGATCCTGCTCGCGGATGGCCGGTTCCTCACGAACCGGGCCCTCAAAGAGACCGACGCCGGGCTCGCGACGCTGCCGTGGTTCCTCGATGGACGCACGCGCCAGGTGACGGTCGACGAATATCACCTGGGCTTCGGGGCGGGCGGATCGCTCCCGTCGGCCTCGTGGGCGTGGCTCGTGAGCCATCCCCTGGGCTGGGCGATGTTGCAACTGATGGGGGTCGCGCTGGTCGCGCTCGCCGTTCAAGCGGTGCGGTTCGGTCCGGCGCGACACGTGATCGAGCGCCGCCGCCGCTCGCCACTGGAACACCTGGAAGCGCTCGCGGCCGGTCTCGAGGGGGCAGCCGGGTTCGAGCCCGCCATCCGGCTGATTGTCGGCGGATTACGACGGCGGCTGTCGCGCACCGGCGCGGTGTCGCCGGTGGGCGAGCAGCAATGGCTCGACGGGCTCGAGCTTGCCCTGCCCACGGCGCGCGGCCGTGCCGCGGCGCGCCGCCTCAAGGACCTTGGCAATTCACCCGGGGGCGCCGCCCGCGTGCTCGCCGCCGCCCAATCCGTGGAGGACGTGTGGGAGGAACTTCGCCCGCGCACGACGCGCGACAGATCCTAGCTGCCTTGCAGGGCGTGGTGCTCGGCCAGGAGGCCGCGCTGCGCGAAACGCTGATCTGCCTGCTGGCGCGCGGCCATGTCCTGCTCGAGGGGGTCCCGGGCACCGCCAAAACGCTGCTGGTCCGCACGATGGCGCTGGCGCTGAGCGTGCGGTTTCAGCGCATTCAGTTCACGCCCGACCTGATGCCGGCGGACATCACGGGCGTCACCCTGCTATCGGGGACGCACGAGTTCACCTTCAGGCCGGGTCCGCTGTTCGCCGATCTGGTGCTGGCGGACGAAATCAACCGCGCTCCCGCGAAGACCCAGGCTGCCCTGCTCGAGGCGATGCAGGAGCGCACCGTCACAGCGGACGGCACGGCGCACCCGCTCTCCACCGCCTTTACCGTGTTCGCCACCCAGAACCCGATCGAATTCGAAGGCACCTATCCGCTTCCCGAAGCCGAGCTCGACCGCTTTATGATGAAGGTGCAGATCGGCTATCCCGCCGCCGAGCTCGAGCAGCGGATCCTCACGCGCTACGTCGAGGGATTCGAGGCCGACCGGCCGGCGACGTATGGCGTGACGGCGGTGATGGACGCCGCGGGCCTCGAGCAGACGCGCCGCGCGGTGGATGCCGTCCGGGTCGAGCCGCAGATCACCGCGTACATCACGTCGATCGTCCGCGCCACCCGGGGCGCCGCCTCGCTGACGCTTGGCGCCAGCCCGCGCGCCGGGGTGGGCCTCCTCAAGACGGCGCGCGCGGCGGCGCTACTCGACGGGCGCGACTATGTGATTCCGGACGACGTGAAGGCCCTGGCGCCGGCGGTGCTGCGCCACCGTATCAATGTCGCTCCGGAGCTCGAGCTCGAGGGCGTCACACCCGACGCGGCGCTCAAGGCGATCCTCGACAAAACCGAAGTGCCCACGACGTGATCCTGCCCACGCGGCGCGCGCTCTGGAGCGCGGCTGCGGTTTCGCTCATCGGCCTCCTCGGGGTGCGAGTGCCCGGGGCGTTCGACGCCATGCTCCTCACCGATGTGGCGCTGGTCGCAGTCATCTGGCTCGACGCGATGCGGTCGGTCCGCCCGGGTACGCGCGCTCTGACGGTCGAGCGGGAAGCGCCGCCCGCCTACTCGGTGGGCCGCGCCGGCGAGGTGGTGTATCGCTGGATCAATCGCTCGCGCCGGAGCGTGCGGCTGCGCGCGCGCGAGGTCCGCCCCGACCTGCTGGGAGGCTTGCAGGCGCCGCGCAGCCTCGCGGTGGGCGGCGACAGCGAATTCAGCGAGCGGCTGCCTGTCGAGCCGGTGCGGCGGGGCCGGACGCGTAGTGGAGAAGGAGAGGGAGGGGGAGCGTTCGTCATCGATAGTCGCGGACCGCTGGGGCTCGGCATGCGGCGCGGGTGGCTGGCGTTGCCGTGGGACGTGGTCGTCTACCCGCCTCTGGTATCGGCCCGTTTGCGCGCCTCAGTCGCCGAGGCGCGGCGCCGGCGCGAGCCGGGCGTCACGCCCGTCCGTCGCCTCGGCGAAGGGCGGCTGTTCGAGTCGCTGCGCGAGTGGGTGCCGGGGGACGATGTTCGCAACATCGATTGGAAAGCGACGGGGCGGCGCGGCAAGGTGATCGCGCGGCAATACGAAGCGGAGCGCCGGCAGCAGGTGTTGCTGGTGCTGGACACGGGCCGGTTGTTGACGGGCGAGATCGCGGGCGTTTCGCGCCTCGACTACGTGGTGCAGGCGGCACTCGAGCTGGCCTACGCCGCGGTTCAGCACGACGACAACGTAGGGGTCATGGCGTTCGCGGACGGCGTGCAGCACTTCGTCCCGCCGCAGCGCGGGCGGGTGGCGCTGCGGCGAGTGCTGGACGTCCTCACGGTTGTCGAGCCGACGCTGGTCGAGCCCGACTACCCCGGCGCGTTTCGCTACCTCGCGGTGCGCAACCGCAAGCGGGCGCTCACCGTGCTGTTCACCGACATCATCGACCGGATGGCGTCCGAAGCGCTGGTGGCGCACGTGGCCACGCTGCGCCCGCGTCACCTGCCGCTCGCGGTAACGCTCCGCAACCCCGAACTCGACGCCGTGGCCGGACTGCGCCCGGTCCGCCCGGAGGATGGCTTTCGCAAGGCTGCGGCCGAGGAGCTGCTGCGGGCGCGTGAGGAGGCATTGGCGCACATCCGGCGCGCCGGGGTCCTGGTCCTCGATGTCGCCCCGCAGCGCGCCGCTCAGGCCGTGGTGGCGAGTTACCTCGATCTCAAGCGCCGGGGCCGCCTCTAGAGCGCCAAAATTGGCTCGATCCGATGGGTTTTTATAGATTGGCCCGGCTCACCCCAAAAGGAGCGCATGCGAGCCGGACGCGTACCTGTCGTGCTCTTCGCCGCGGTGGCCGCCGGCACCTGTGTGTTCCCGACCGAACGGGACTCGTCGGTGCGTGTGAGCCTCA
>Ga0193727_1000279_pt1 | contig 18888 bp, 15 predicted proteins | sample H2c2metaG_FD_143051 | JGI IMG/M metagenome (GOLD analysis project Ga0193727, IMG submission 143051) | Soil microbial communities from a riparian zone of the East river system, Colorado, United States - H2c2 | ecosystem: Environmental > Terrestrial > Soil > Riparian zone | place: USA: East River...
GGGCGGAAACGGTTTTCGCATCGAAGAAGTTGCGGGCAAGAATCGCTCCGGTTCGACGGAGCAGGGCGCGGCTATTGCCGATGAGCTAGCGTGCTATCGGCTTACTAACGACCAGGAATATCGTTAGTGACGCGGCGTCCGCGTTTCGAACTGCTGCTTGAAAAGTTCCAAATCGCTAACGTTCACGTCCGAAACAGCCCAATAGTTAAAGTCCGAGTCAGCCCAGTGCAGAAGCTGATATCCCTCGCGCGTTATCGTTTTCGGAGCTTTGGTTGCGTCCGACGCTGCTGGCCAAACAAAGAGGTTGATAAAATGTTTGCGCCGTCCGTAAACCAACGCCGCCACTGGTCGGTTATCCAGATAATCCAGGCGGCCGCCAATCAGAGGAAATTCCTCACTGGAAAGATCGACCACCGGAGGGGCAAAATCGAGCTTCGTGTCCAGCCAGGGTTTTACAGTATGCTGATCAGAAGAAGCGACGTCCGTGAGGTGATCCGCCATTAGCGAGCGGACGTGACTAGCTATAAGTTGCGTCGCGAGGAACTGGTCGGAAGTAGGCGGTCGTAGTTGAGACAGCAAACTGGAAGCGATAATTGCGGCCACGATGATAGCTGCTGCGAGAGCTAGCCAGTTCCATGGTATCTCAGGCAGAACGAGACGCCGCTCTGCCCGCGGCGATGTAAGCAACGCGCGATTTTCTCGTGCAGCACTGCGCGAGTCCCTTACACCAACTGCATCTCGTAAAGAAGATTGAATCCGCTCACGCAGTTCAGTCGGAGCCTTATAGTACGGCGCGCGCCGGCTAATCGCATGAGTCAGCGCTGTGTGCGCCTCATACGCTTCCTGACATTTGCGGCAGTCCCGCAAGTGCTGTTCGATTTTCTGGCTGGTCATTGGATCCAGTTCGCCATCCAGATAACCATCCATCAGTTTTATAGCTTCTTCGCAGATCATCTATCTCTCCTTACCGATCCGAACCGCCAAATATTCCTTAAGTTTGGCACGCGCGCGGGCGAGCCGCGACATCACCGTTCCGGCCGGAATCTTCACAATCTCCCCTATTTCCTTGTAAGATAAGCCTTCCTGATGGCGCAGGGTCAGGATTTCCCGGAACTCCACCGGTAATTCGTCCATCGCTTTCCTGATTAGTTCTGCGTCCTCAGCGTGCTCAAGAATCGCCGCCGGGCTGGCCGACTCGTGGCCGGTTGCATGGATCTCTTCGTCGAAAGTGGTGGTTAGATCCACCGCGCGATTCTTTTTGAGTAATGTGTAGGAGGTGTTTCGGACAATCGTCAGGAGCCAAGCCCGACCGTTGGAGCCATGGAAACCCCCGAAAGATTTGAAGGCACGCAGATACGCCTCCTGCACCACGTCCTGGGCATCCTGTTCGTTGCGCAGTAGCCACCTCGCCAAATTGTGTGCGGCATCGAGATGCGGCAGCATCGTCTCTTCAAAGGAAGCCAGCTCCGCATCCCCAACGTGATCAGGATCGGCTTTTCTGAGTACGGTGAACTTCACGACCTTCCGACGCGATTCAAAATCTTCAGTCTCAAAACTATGCTGCGCTTTCAGTGCCAAAGCCATAGCGGATTTTCTGGAGCCATATTGCGACGCAGCACAGTCCAATCATGTGCCTTGCCATCTATTTAACGAGACTCGTCTAGCGTCGTTTTATTCCATCCGCCCAAGAAAAAGACAGCGCAGCTGCTTCCGAATGCAATTGCAGTAGTTCTCGCATCCCTCGAGATGTAGCGCTTAATTTCGGGTTGATGACTTCGGCGCAGATCCGGCAATCCTTTCTCGATTTTTTTCGCGAGAAACAGCACACCATCGTGCCGTCGTCATCCTTGTTGCCCGACGCGCCCAATCTGCTTTTCACCAACGCGGGTATGAATCAGTTCGTCCCCATCTTTCTTGGACAACAAAAGCCAGCATGGAAGCCGCCGCGCGTGGCCGACACCCAGAAATGCATTCGCGCTGGAGGAAAACATAACGATCTCGAAGACGTCGGGCTCGACACCTATCACCACACGTTTTTCGAGATGCTCGGCAACTGGAGTTTTGGTGATTACTTCAAGAAGGAAGCGATCGAATGGGCGTGGGAATTACTCGTCGAACGCTGGAAATTTCCGCCACAACGGCTTTACGCAACCGTTTACCAGCCTGGACCCGGCGAACCGAGCGAGTTCGACCAGGAAGCGCATGATCATTGGGCGAGATTGTTTCGCGAGGCCGATCTCGATCCGGCAATTCATGTTCTGAGTAGCGGCAAGGCGGACAATTTTTGGATGATGGGCGATACCGGTCCGTGCGGCCCCTGCTCGGAGGTGCATGTCGATCTTACGCCCGACGGCGGCACCCGTGGCGCGCTGGTGAACAAGGAAGACCCGCGCTGCATCGAGATTTGGAATCTCGTTTTCATCCAGTTCAATGCTAATCCCGACGGATCGTTCACGTCCCTACCGCAACGTCATGTCGACACCGGGATGGGGTTCGAGCGCGTGACCGCGATCATTCAGTGCACGAAGAATCTGACGGATTTCTCCAAGGCGATCTCAAATTACGAGACCGACGTCTTTCGCCCAATCTTCGATGAGATCGAAAAGCTGAGCGGCAAGAAATACGGCAGCACACTGCCTGATCGCTCTCAACCCTCAGCTCTCAACTCTCAACAAGCGACGGACGTGGCTTTCCGTGTGATCGCCGATCACATCCGCGCTCTGAGCTTCGCAATTGCAGATGGTATCATTCCATCAAATGAAGGCCGCGGTTATGTCTTACGTCGAATTCTCCGTCGCGCCGTCCGTTACGGGCGCACACTGGATTTCCACGAGCCGTTCTTTTTCAAACTTGTCGATGTAGTGGCGAAGACGATGGGCGACGTCTTTCCCGAAATCCGCGCGAAACAAAAATCGATCAAAGAAAGAATTCGCCACGAAGAAGAATCATTTAATAACACTCTCGATAAAGGCATCGAGGAGTTTGAGGCGATGATGCGAGGAATGAAGAGCGATGCTTCCATCGTCGCTCCGCTTGGCGGTTGGGCGATTTTGCCTGGCCGGTCCGTATTCAAGCTATACGACACGTACGGATTTCCCCTCGATCTCACAGAACTGATGGCGCGGGAACGAGGATTTATTGTCGATGTTGCCGAGTTCGAGAAATTGATGGAGGAACAGCGCGAGCGCGCGCGCAAAGCGCAGAAGAAGGAAGCGATCAGCGTTGAAGAGGAGAACCTACAAGTCGCGCCCACGAAATTTATCGGGTACGATTTTCTTGAGACCGAATCGCTTGTCGAAACGGTTCTGCCCGGCAAGAAACCGGAGGATGTAAACGTCATTCTCGATCGCACACCGTTTTACGCCGAAATGGGTGGCCAGGTCGGGGACCGGGGATTGCTCCATGTTCCCGGACACGACCGCACGGAAATTGGTCAGCTTCGCGTGATCGACACGCAAAAGCGCGGCGATGTCTTCATTCACCGCGCGCAGCTAACGGAAGGGCGGGCGCCCGAACCGGGCGAAGCGGTTCGCGTTTCGGTCGACGTCGAGCGCCGCCGTGCGATTCAGGGACATCACACAGTTACCCATCTGTTGCATTGGGCGCTGCACGAGGTTGTCTCACGCGATGCAGCGCAAAAAGGAAGTTACGTCGGCCCGGACAAATTGACGTTCGATTTTTCGAGCGCGGCATTAACGAAACAGCAAATCCGTGAGGTCGAAAAACTGGTAAACGAAAAAATCGCGGAGAATGCGTCCGTTTCATGGACGGAGATTCCGTACCCAGAAGCCAGGAAGCGAAACGACGTCATCCAGTTCTTCGGCGAGAAATACGGCGACACGGTGCGCGTTTTGCAGATCGGCGGAGCGCCAAATGCGCTCAACGGGTACTCGATGGAGCTTTGCGGTGGAACTCACGTAAGATCGACAGAGGAAATTGGTCCGTTCCGGATTGTGAAGGAAGAAGCGATCGCGGCCGGAATCCGGCGGATTGAAGCAGTAGCGGGGGATGCGGCGCGAAAATGGGCGGAGCAGGAAGCGGCGCGGCAAAAGGAGAAGTTTGCAACGCTGGCGCGCAAAAAGCCTGATATTGCCGAGCTTCCCGTTTTTGAAAGCAACGCTGTCACGGCTGAAATGCTGAAGCAGATTGATACTCGCGCGGCGCATCTCGAAAAAGTGGAATCCGAGGTTCGTGAATGGGAAAAGACAAGTTCCAAAGCTGCCGAGGTCGACTTAAAAATCCGAGCTGCTCGAATTGCTGGTGAGTTGGCGGCGTCGCAGGCGGGAAAAAACTTCTGCGTGGCCGAAGTGGCAGACGCGGACGGGAAACTTCTTCAAGCAATCGTGGACGCGCTCAAGCCAAAATTTAACGGCCCCATTTTCCTGGTGAGCGCAGCGAACGGATCTGTCGCATTCATCGCATCCGTCCCGAAAGAAATGACATCGAAATTTCAGGCGAATAAGATCATTCAGGAAATAGCGCCCATCGTTGGCGGGAAAGGCGGTGGCCGACCGGAAAGTGCGCAAGGCGGCGGAACAGACCCGAGCAAGGTTGGGGAAGCGCTCGCGAAAGCGAGAGAGCTTCTGAGCTGAATGCGCGGCAAAGTTACGGCGCGCTTACGCTCGGCATGCGCGCGCCCTTGATCAGGCGCTTCAAATTTTTTCCGTCGGTCGACATCCGATGAATGGAGGCTTCTCTCTCGCCAGCCGCCTGACTGAGAAAGAGAATGTTGTCCTTATCAATCCAGCAGCCGTCCCAGCCGAAAAGTTTCTTGGAGGTCAGCCTAGCCGACTGTTGGGAATCGAGGTCGAACGACCATAAGGCTGGGAGAGGACCATTCCAGTCATTGCGATTAGATTCCTCGCCCATATCGATGCTGAGAAGCAATCGCTTTCCATCGGGCGAGACATCGATGCGGCCGTCGCCGCTCATATCACCTTCCGGCACGATCTTGTTGACCTTCCATTGGGCTCGCACCGCCCCGTCGAGGCCGAGCTAGTAGATATTTGTCATGTCCTCGCAAAAAACCGATTGGCCGTCGCGCGCCCAAATCGGCGAATAACGGGTCACTTCATTTTGGACGCCGGGTTTAAGCACGTGGAAATTGGTGCCGTCCGAATTCACCACGGCGAGATCCCAGACTTCGTGAGGACGCGTAGTGAAAAGGATTTGCTTTCCGTCAGCCGTCCAACTCGGGTAATAGGAATTATCGCTCGGCACGTCTCTGAACACGTTTAACTTTCCGGTCGCGAGTTCGACGACGGCGATACGGCGCGCGTACGTCGTGTCGCTCGTTTTCTCCGTTGTGTTAAACGCGACACGCGTTCCGTCTGGCGAAATCGCAGGAAAAATTCCATCGGCGATCTTTTTCTCACCGGTGCCGTCGAGGTTTGCGATCCAAACAGCCTGATCGCGTTCAAATGCTATGTGCCGGTCGCCTGCATATGCGGTCGCGGAAAAAGCGGCCAGTGCGAAAGCAAGAGGAATTATTTCTTTCATGGCATTACAAGAGTGACAAAGAAGGTCGCGGCGAGAGCGGCGACGAGCACGATTACATAAGCGAGTCCGCCAAAAAAGAATTTGAAAATGCTGATGAACCAGCCCTGCCGATAAACGCGACGGATCGACAGAAAAATTTGCACTACGAACGTGATCCAGAGGAGCGCGATAATCCAGCCCGCGATCGAACCTGGGATCACGCGGTTGAGTCCGATTGTCGCGAGAACGATCAGCATGATCCCGGTGTAAGCAAATGTGTGGATGTGAAGCGCGTAAATCAGGTGGTCGATGTAAAAAACGTGCCGCCGGATGTAGAGAACTTTCAAAACAAAAGCGAAGAGTGGGATACAGCACAGCATCATGTAAGGCAGATTGCTGAAGAGTGTGGTGATAAAGAGTCCCATTTTTGTTCCATGCTCACCCATCTTTTCCTTGGCTCGCCCTTCGATCCAGCGTTCGAAGGGAGTTGAAGATTTCTTGTCCGAATCAAAAACTACAAACGGTCGCTCGCCTACTTTTCCATATTCCCGCCTCTGTTTATCGGTCCCGGGCGCGGGTGGAGGCGAAGGCGCGATGGTTGAAGCCGAAGGCGCGGTCGTTAAAGGCGACGGCGCGGGCGGAGGCGAAGACTCCCGTAAGAATGCGTCCACTTTCTCGCGTGCTTCGGGCGGCAAATTTTCTCGCTTCAAATCCGCTTCGAGTTCCGCGCGGTCCCCTGGACTGAGTTTGCCCGGCTCAAATTTAAGCCCTCGTGCTCCATAATTTACAGCAAAGAAAAAGAGAATGCTGGCGAGCAAATAAAGCCGGAGCGGGTGCACATAACGCACCCGATGGCCGGCGAGAAATTCATTTGTCAGACGCCACGGCTTTGCGATCAACAGCGCAATCGTTGCAAAAAACTTCGAGTCCCAATTCAGAAATTCATTGAGAACATCGACAAGCACATGCCCGAAGGAACGGCGATAATCGATGGCCGGTTGCCCGCATTGCGCGCAGTAAGGTCCACTCAACGGGGCGCCACAATTTTCGCAATGCGTCAGGGTCGGCCGCTCCTGTTTTCGCCGACCGAAAAAACGGCGTCGACGCGGTGGCGCTTGTTCGATTGCCGATATCGCAGTATCGCCCAAAATAAGTTTTGTTACTTCATCGGCCACGCTGAGAAATTAGGAAAACCGGAAGCAAACGTCCATTCGGAACACACGGGTCGATCACCCGCCCGAGCGAGCGGTGTGAAAGAGAGGGACGGTATGATGCATAGACTTCGGGACAGATCGACATCGAAACTTAGGATTGACCGCGCCTAAAGCATGATGCCACGATGCCTCATCGAAGCGTGGTTGACTTGGCCTAATCAGTAAAAGCGACATGGCCTCACACCTTTTCAAAACCAAAAGCCCTGAGCGCTTGATGGCGGAAGCGGCTGCGCCCGAGCGCCAGCTCAAACGTGCGCTTTCCGCTTTCGATCTTACTTGCATCGGCATCGGTGCCATTATCGGGGCCGGAATTTTCGCGCTTGCAGGAACCGCCGCCGCTGGTGAGCAAATCGAGGCATCAATCTGGAAAACGCCGGTCCTTAACTTCATCATATCCCATCTCACGCATGCGGAACTGGTATTTGGACGGCCGGGCGCTGGGCCGGCCGTTATGCTTTCTTTCGTCGTGGCCGCGATCGCGTGCGGATTCGCCGCACTTTGCTATGCGGAGCTAGCGTCGATGATTCCTGTTTCAGGCTCGGCCTACACGTATTCATATGCGACCCTTGGCGAGATCATTGCATGGGTCATCGGTTGGGACCTCATTCTCGAATATGCCGTCGGCAACATGGCGGTGGCGGTCGGCTGGTCGGGTTATTTCGTGAAACTTTGCGGGAGCCTTTTCAACCTGAAGTTTCCGCTCTGGTTGGTGAATGATGACACAACAGCAACGGCAATCATCTCCCAAGGTGGCGACGGCCTCGCGAATTATTCTTCGACTACGCTCCCGATCATCGCCGGGCACACGATTGCAGTGAATCTTCCCGCGTTCTTCGTTGTTGCGGCGGTGACCGTCCTATTGATTTACGGAATCCGCGAAAGCGCGCGCACAAACACCATCATCGTCATTATTAAGGTCGCGGTCGTCGTTTTCGTAATTGCGTTCGGCGCCTTTATGGTTCACCCGACCAACTGGCAGCCGTTCTTGCCGAACGGAGTCGGTGGGATGATGAGCGGGGCCGCCATTGTCTTTTTTGCCTTCATCGGATTCGATGCGGTTTCGACTACTGCGGAGGAGACAATAAATCCTCAGCGCGACATGCCGATCGGAATCATCGCGAGCCTCATTATTTGTACGGTGCTCTACGTCTTAATGGCGGGCGTTATCACCGGGGTGAGAACATACACAACCTATCTCGGCGATTCGGCGGCGGTAGCGACCGCGTTCGCCGGCAGGCCCTGGGCGCAGGCACTCATCAGTGCCGGGGCGCTCGCTGGCCTTACTTCGGTGCTGCTGGTTTTTCAATTAGGCCAGCCGCGCATTTTCATGGCCATGGCGCGCGACGGGTTGCTTCCCGAGTATTTTGCAAAAATTCACCGGCGGTTCCGCACACCGTACATCACGACGATTTGGACTGGAATCGCTGTCGGCATCGTCGCCATGCTTACCGACATCGGGTCGCTGGCCGATCTGACGAACATCGGAACGCTGTTTGCCTTCATGCTCGTTTGTCTTGGCGTGATTGTTTTGCGGCGCAAAGACGCCGATCGTCCTCGCCCATTTCGGGTCCCGCTCGTGCCATTGTTCCCCCTCCTCGGCGTTTTCCTCTGCATCGTGCTGATGCTGAGTCTGCCGCTGGAAACGTGGGGCCGTTTCTTTGTTTGGCTGGCGATTGGGCTCTCGATCTATTTCCTTTACAGCGTGCGCCACAGCAAACTGCGGCGCGGAATCGACGTCGGGCCCACTGAAGACATCCCCCCGCCGATCATAAAGACCTAAAGATTCGAACTTCGTCATTGGGATTTCGTCATCGATCCCGTGGCAGCAGGATGCCTTGCTCAACATGACAAAGGGCGCAATGCGTCGCATACTCAATCATGGTCAACATCTCGATCAAATATACCGGGGACTTGCATTCCGATGCGACGCACGGGCCGTCACAATCAAAAATCGCGACGGATGCGCCAACGGACAACAAAGGCAAAGGAGAAGCATTTTCGCCTACCGACCTCGTGGCCACGGCCCTCGGCACGTGCATGACCACAACCATGGGGATTAAGGCTCAGGAGCTTGGTATTGATCTGCGCGGAATGACCGTGTCAGTGCAAAAGGAAATGTCGAAGGACGCGCCGCGCCGGATCGTTGGATTGCCGTCCGAAATCCATATTCCGCTGCCAAAGGATCATCCGCAGCGCGAAGTGCTGGAGCAAACCGCGCTCAATTGTCCAGTGCACAAAAGCCTGCCTTCGGAAATCAATCGTCCGATAAAATTTTTCTGGGAAGGGTAATGCTGTTCCCGCTTCGTTGGGGGGAACGCGGTGCGTGTGCGATGGGAGTTTGCGAAGGTTCCAGTATGACAAGGCTGGCAGTCAGGAAAGCAATCGAAGCCGATGTTCCAAATTTGCTGCCATTGATGCGCGACTTGGCCGAGTTCGAAAGATACGCCGAAGACTTCGCTATTAATGAAGGGGTGTTGCGCGAACAGGGATTCCGCCGTTCGCCACCCGATTTTCACTGTCTGATTGCCGAGGAAGGCGGTGAATTGGTTGGATTGCTCGTTTATTACTTTGTTGCCTTCACTTATCGCGCGAAGCCGAACCTGATTATCAAGGAACTCTATGTCCCGGGACGGCACCGCAGCAGAGGCATAGGCAAACTCCTAATTAAAGCTGTTGCGAGAGAGGCTGAGAAGGCGGGCTGTGGCATGATCAAGTGGTGGGTCGCAAAATGGAACGAGCGCGGCATCGAATTCTACGAACGGCTCGGGGCAAAGATCGATAGTGACTGGCACGAATTCCAGTTGTCGGAAAAAGCGTTTCGCGATTTGGCCGCGTCCTAATAGCGCATGTGACTCGCGCTACCCGTACAGCCACTGCATGTAATCTCGCACGCCCTTTTCTAGCGAGAATTGCGGTTCGTAACCGAGCGCGTTGCGCGCGTTTGTGAGATCGGCTTGCGTAAAGTTTTGATAATGCGCATGCGGATTGTCGATGTAGTCAGGCTGAAAATTTGTGGCAAGGCATTTGTTCAGAACATCCACCAGCTCATTAAACGAGCGCGCCTGACCCGACCCGAGATTGTAGATTCCACTGGTTTGCGCATCGAGCGCGCGAATGCTGCCTTCGACGGCGTCCTTCACGTAAACAAAATCGCGTTTTTGCTCGCCATTCTTGAAAATTCGCGGTCGTTGTCCCGCTTTCATCTGTTTCGAGAGATGATAAATCATGCTTGCCGGGACGCCCTTGTGCGCTTCGCGCGGTCCGTAAACGTTGAAGTAACGCAAACCGATGATGATCCAGTCAGGGGCCTCGTTTGCTTCGCGGACGGCGACATTGTCCATGATTACTTTTGAAAACGAGTACACGTTTGCCGGTGCGGCACCGTTTGATTCCACACTGGCCTCACTTGCAGGACCGTAGGTCGCTGCAGAGGAAGCGTAGATAATTCGTGTCTTCACCGGACGCGCAAAATCTAAAATTCGCCGAAAACTTTCGACGTTGTCGTGAACTTGCTCGAACTGGTCGTGATTGGTCGTGTCCGTAATCGACGCGAGATGAAAAATGGCGTCGAACTTTTCATCGCCGAATTGCTCATGCCAGTCGAGCGTCGCCAGGTCTTGCGCTACGAAATCGCCGCGATAGCCGGTGAGATTCTTGAAATCACCGGAACGAAAATCATCGATCACCGTGAGACGCGAGCCCGGAAATTTCTCCTGCAACGCGAGCGTGAGATTGGAGCCGATGAAGCCGGCGGCGCCGGTGATGACGAATTTGAGACTGGAATTGGTTGAGGCCACTTTCAAATAATGTGTAGAGGCGCGCAGTTTCTTGTCATTCCGAGCGAAGTCGAGGAATCTCTCATTGTTAACAGTAAGAGATGTCTCGACTAGCGCTCGACATGACAGCAGAGGATAGCCGCAAGGACACGAGTTTCCTGATAAATAAATCTTGAAGCGTCAAGCGCAAGCCGCTAGTTCTGGACGCAGTTCTTTGCGAGCTTGAAAAAGTGGATCGGCGCAAGAAATCCCGTGCGAATCGGGAGCAGTTGCGCTGCTGTAACTGGATACGACTTCCCATTGGGCCAATCCCCGGAGTTTTCGGGGGTGAAGGCGGGAAGAAGGTGAAGACGAGTTGAGAATTGACTCTCAACTTCTTCGAAAGCCAGGAGCCAGAATATTTGTCCGGTCCACCTCATTCGTGTCGCCCTGTAGCGGCGGTCTGTAACCGCCGATTTTCTACAGGTCAGCGCGAAAAAACTTCTTCGCAAAAAGAAGAATGAGAGCTGGGCGATGCGGCCTCGGCCATACAAGTCCGACTCTCGGAGTTGGAGGAAATTTGTATGCGAAATCGCCCAATATGGTTTTTGATTTTCAATTTGACGCTGGCGCTGTCTGCAATTCATGCGCAAGACGCGCTAACATCGACGTCTACCGACCAGGAGGAAACGGCCGAATCTGAACCAGTCGTCGTCTCTGCAACGCGCTTTGATATTCCTCTCGATCAATCGCCTGCCAGCGTAAGCGTGATTAGCTCGGAAGATCTCGAGCAAAAACAAATCGAGCGCGTGAGCGATGCGCTTCGCCAAGTACCTGGATTATCCGTCGTCCAGACCGGGGTAGCCGGCCAATTAACTTCCGTTTTCACGCGTGGATTGCGGAGCGAACATACACAGGTTCTGATCGACGGCGTTCCTATCAATCAAGGTTTGCAAGGAGCATTTAACTTCGCCGATCTGACCACGGACGACATCGACAGGATCGAAGTTGTGCGTGGGCCGCAGAGCACTTTGTATGGGCCGCGCGCGTTGGCGGGGGTCATCCAAATTTTTACGAAACAGGGCGAAGGTTCTCCCGGTATCCAGTCAAGCTCCGAGGGCGGCTCCTACGATACCTTTCGCGAATCGCTTCAGAGTGACGGAAAGATCGGCCAGTTTGATTATTCAGTCGGCGCGAGCCGGATCGATGCGGATAACGCGCGACCAAACAACCAATATCGAAACAGCGCGGCGATTGCGAACGTTGGCTGGTCGCCTAATGAGCAATTGCGCATTAGCGGTTTGTTCACGTATTCGCTCAGCGATATTGGCATTCCGAACACGATTTTCGATCCGCGACCGATCGACAATTTTCTAACCGAGCGCTGGCTGATTGCGCCACACGTTACCTTTCGTGTAAGCGACTGGTGGGAGCACAGGTTCATTTTCGCTTACGATCACGAGCGCCAGCTGAACGATCCCAATGAGGATGGATTTACCGGACCAACTCGCGCGCTATTTGAGCGGACCACCATCGATTATCAAAACAATTTGCGACCGGCATCGTGGCTCGTGCTGACCTCAGGATTTTTTTATAGCCGGGTCAATGCCGGCCAGGAGCGCCCGTTCGTTTCACAAATTTTTGGGCCGCAACCCACATTTGTGAGCGACCACACGCAGCAAGTGGCCGGATTTCTGCAGGCGACTTTAACGCCGATCGAAAACTTAATCTTCGTCGCGGGTGGCCGCTTCGATCACTTCAATCAGTTCGACGATGTCTGGACTTATCGTTTTGCCGGCAGTTACAAGTTCGACAAGACAAACACCACGTTGCATTCCAGCGTTGGGACAGGATTCAGTCCACCGAGCAGTCAGGACAAGATTTTCGGGAATAATTTCGGACTGAAGCCGGAACGAGACCTCGGCTGGGATATCGGCATCAGGCAGGAGCTTTGGGAGAATCGCGTCAATCTCGGCCTTACCTATTTTCACAACGACTTGTCGAACGTCATCGGATTCAATGGGCTTTTTGAGACGCTTAATCTCGGTGCAGCGCGGACGCAGGGATTGGAAGCGGAATTGCGAGCGCAACCGATTCCTGATCTTATTTTTACCGCCAGCTACACCTATCTCGACGCGGAAAAAACTTCCTCCACAGACATCTCGCAGCTCCAGGGCGCGCGTTTGCCGCGCCGCCCTCGCAATGAAGTTTACATTTCGGCTTCGTATCTTTGGTGGAAGAGGCTTCGCACGACGGCGGAAGCAAAGTTCGTGAATGCGCGGGAAGAATTGAATTTCGGCGGACCGAATTTCGACATTGAGGATTATTCCTTCGTGAACTTCGCAGCCGAATACGAAGTGAATCCGCACATGTCGCTCTTCGGCCGGATCGACAACTTGACGAACGAACATTACGCAGAGGTTTTCGGTTTTCCGGCCTTGGGGCGCGCGGGGTATGGAGGAATCAAGCTGCGTTTTTAGTCGTCCTTGTCATTCCGAGCGAAGTCGAGGAATCTCTTATTGTTATAGTCAGGGATGTCTCGACTCCGCTCGACATGACAAAAGAATGAGTCCGCTGGTTTATATCATTGCTGGTTTGATCGCCGGCGGCGTCTTGGCTTCGATCGTTTTCCTGCTGCTTCAGCCGAAAACCAGCGGCATCGAATCCGATCTGGTGAAGCGACTCGAGGTGCTCGACCGAGCGCAGGAACGAGCCGAGAGGATCATCCGGGAAGAGATGTCGCGCGGGCGTGAGGAGAACGCGAATGTCGCGAAAACGCAACGCGAAGAGCTGGGAAAATCTCTCGAAAGCGTGCGTTCGATTGTCGATCTTCGGCTGAAGCAATTGCAGGAAGACAACTCGAAGCAGATCGACAAAATGCGCGCGACGGTTGACGAGAAATTGCAAGGCACACTGGAGAAACGCTTGGGCGAATCGTTTAAACTAGTTAGCGATAGGCTTGAACAAGTTCATCAAGGGCTGGGTGCGATGCAGCAGCTCGCGAGCGACGTCGGCGGGTTGCAGAAAGTCCTCACGAATGTGAAAGCGCGCGGCGGCTGGGGCGAGGTGCAACTTGGCGCGCTGCTTGAACAGGTGCTCACGCCGGAACAGTTCGCACGCAACGTCAAAACGCGTGATGAGAGCAATGAGAACGTCGAATTCGCGATCAAATTACCTGGGGACGAAAACGGCGCGCCGGTCTGGCTGCCGATCGACGCGAAGTTTCCCACGGAAGATTATCACCGTTTGATCGCAGCGCAGGAAAAGGGCGATACCAATGCAGTTGAAGAATCGATGAAGAGTCTCGAGGCGCAGTTAAAGCGCAGCGCAAAGGACATCTGTCAGAAATACATTAATCCCCCGAAGACGACGGATTTCGCTCTAATGTTTCTGCCGACCGAGGGACTTTATGCGGAAGCGATTCGCCGCGTTGGATTGGTGGAACAGGTGCAGCGCGATTGCCGCGTGGTCTTTGCCGGCCCGACGACTTTGGCGGCGCTTCTGAATAGTTTACAGATGGGTTTTCGCACACTGGCGATTCAGAAACGGTCGAGCGAAGTCTGGAATCTGCTCGCCGTCGTAAAGAGCGAATTCGGAAAATTCGGCGAAGCCTTGTCGGGAGTGAAAGAGAAACTCGATCAGGCGGCGCGAAAAATCGAAGATGTCGATGTGCGCTCGCGCGCAATCACGAAAAAATTGCGCGATGTGGAGGAATTGCCGTCGAACCCGCAGCCGTTGCTCAAGGAGCTATTGGGCGAGTCGGAAGCGGAGTAACGCAGCCGATCTTGGCTGTTTCCTGCCCGGACGACCACAATGCGGGCTGGAAGCCCGCTCGACGGAGACAGGCAAGATGCCCGTTACAGCACTTCATCCCACTTGCTCTGGTCTTTGAGCATAATCTCGCGGAGAAGCCGAATCGGTGGCATGCCGTGGTTGAGCAGCTCGTTGTGGAACTTTTGCAATGAGAAGTCGTCGCCTTGCTGCGCTTTATAATCGTCCCGCAATTTCAGGATCTGCAATTTGCCAAGCGTGTAGTTGAGATAGAGGGGATCGAATGTGGCTCGCATCGCCTCGCTGCGGGCTGGCTTTTCCTCGTAGTAACAGTTTTCCTGGAAAAACTTGGTTGCCTCGTCGATCGACATCTTCTGCGTGTGCATCTTAATCGAGACACATAACCGGCATAGCCGGAGGAGCGCCTCGTCGGCTTGCGCCATGCGATATTTAGCCGCGCGTTTCGCGTCCTCTTCGCTGGGGGTCGCGCCGGTCGTGCTGCCGTAACCTTCATCGATCATCATTTTCTCGCAGTAATGGGCCCACCCTTCAGTGAAGGCGTAGCTGCCAAAAATCTTTTCCACTTTGCTTGCGGGCGATGCGTTCAAGCGCAGAAACTGCACATAATGGCCAGGATAAGCTTCGTGAATCGACGTAATGTCTGAAGTGTAATAATTGAAAGCGGTGAGCCATTCTTCCTTTTGTTTCTCCGGCCAGTCGTTCTCTGTGGGCGTTACATAGTAGTAAGCCTCCGTCGCACGCTTCTCGAACGGGCCGGGAGTGTCCATCGAGGCAAAGGAGGTGGCGCGGTCATACTCCGGGGTTTCCTTAACTTTTGCGCGAACGTCTGAGGGAATCGTCACCAAGTTGTGACTCGATACATATTTTCGAATCTTATCGAGGTCTTTGGCTACGCCGGGGATGAGATTTTCCGGCTTCGGATGCTCGCTCTGAATTTGCCTGAAAACTTCAATGGGCGATTTGTCTGGGTCGATTATTTTCGCGGCCTTGGCAAACGCTTCCTGTTCTGCTTTTAGTTGTTCCAGGCCGATCTCAAGAATTTTTTGCGGCGGAAGATCGACAAGTTCGGTTTCGGCTAGCAAGCGTCTGAATTTTTCTTCGCCGAGAGCAAAATCGAGAGACGCCTTTGGAAGCTTCTCTCGTTCCAGCCACGCCGCATAATCGGTGAGCGCGTTGGCGGCTTTGCGATTGGAAACCTGAAAGGCACCGCGGAGTTGCTCGTCTTTTAATCCGGCAATCGCGGCAGGGAGATCTTTCTTTAGGAAATCCGAGGACCCTCTCGCGATCTGAATGGCAAGTTCCACAAACGGTTTGGGAAGGACTTCCTTCAGGTTCGTTCTGGCGGCGATCAGAATATTTGGAACCTGGGATTCGATTGCGATGAGGCTGCGAACGCGATCTTCAAGCGGCGCAAAATTCCTTTGCACATAAATATTCAGGTCGGCGGCCCGCGCGTAGACCATGGGATTTCGCTCGAAGACCGATATGTCCTGCATTTGAAAGAGGTCCTTCTTAACGGCCGCTTGCAGAATTCGCAGATCAATCGATTGGCGGGGACTCAATTTGGTTGGGTCGAATTTGTTCAATCGATCGTCGAACCGCCGTAGCCGGGAAAGCTCGGCGTCCAGCGCGAGGCGGCTGTAATCGGTGATTTTGCCGTCGTATTCGTGGAGCCCGAGAGCGGTTCCCTCAAGCGGGCGAGCGGCGAGGTAACCTTTAATATATTCCTCGGCTACCGCTTCGTAATCGGCATCGGCAGTTTGCGCGGCCAAGCCGCTAGCCCCACGCATGAAGAGGGCGATGACAAATAGGCGGAGGAAAATCCTCATGCTAGAGGGGGCTACAGGTATTGCGCGTTGCCAAAAACCCGGGATGAGCGATGGTGGAGTTCTTTTCAATATTGGTTCGAAATATGAGACGCCTGGTTGTCATGCTGTCGTTAGCTTGCCTACTACTCGGCGTTCGTTCCGGCCTCCGAGCGCAAGAGGCGCAGCAAGGAAAGAACGAAGAGGATAATGGTTACTCGCAAATTTCCATTTTCGCAAAAGCCATTGAATTGATTCGACAGGATTACGTCGACGGCAGCAAGACGACCTATCACGACCTCATCACAGCGGCGATGAAAGGCATGCTTTCATCGCTTGATCCGCATAGCCAGTTCATGGATCCGGATGATTTCCGCGATATGCAAGAGGACACGCGCAGCCGTTTTAACGGTCTCGGCGTAGAGGTCTCGATGAAAAACGGTTTGCCCACAGTCATTACTGCAATGGAGGACACGCCTGCGGCCCGAGCGGGCATTCTTTCTGGCGATCAGATTTTGAAGATAAACGGTGCTTCAACGGAAAGAATGGACCTCCAGGATGCCATTAGTATTTTACGCGGACCAGCTGGGCGCAGAGTGACACTCACCCTTCTTCGTCCCTCCACCAAGGAAATCAAAGATTACACGCTGGAGCGCGCAGAGATCAAAGTGCGCAGCGTCAAAGGAGCGAGATTGCTGGACGCGGAGCTGACCGGCCCATTTAAGATCGGTTATATCCGGTTGATTCAATTCAATGAGCCAACGGCGGAGGAATTATCGAAAGCGCTCGACGAGTTGCAAAAGGAAGGCATGCAGGCGCTTATTCTCGATCTGCGAAACAATCCAGGCGGATTACTGACCAGCGCGGTGGATGTGTGTGCTCAATTTTTGCCGCCCAAATCAAAGGTAGTCTCAACCCAGGGCAGAATGGCTTCCCAGCAGCATGATTACTCGACTTCCGGAGCAAAGAAAGATCGTCCTAATTTTCCAATCGCTCTGCTGATCAATGAAGGCAGCGCGAGTGGCGCGGAGATCGTTGCCGGTGCGCTCAAGGATCTGCATCGCGCTATCCTTGTTGGTGAAACCACTTTTGGAAAAGGTTCCGTGCAGAACGTCATGCAATTGCCGGACGGCTCCGCGGTGCGTTTTACGACCGCTAAATACTATACGCCGAGCAGGCAGGTGATTCAGGGAAATGGTGTGACTCCCAATATTCGCGTTGCCGCGACCGCCGAGCAGGAGCGTGCGCTCTTCGCGCTGCGCAACGCGGAGAATGTGAAACCCGAGGACGAGAAGAGCATCATCAAGACGAAGGATCCACAGATGCTGCGCGCAATTGACGCGCTGAAGGGGCTCATGATTTACGCGCAGCAGAGCGCACCGAAAGCCGAAGCGGTAAAGAAATAGCTGTCGGCCGACCGCATCGGTTGCCCAGTTTGGCAGAGGAGACGCCTGCCCTACAATTGTCTTGTGACGATTCTGGCAATCGAAACATCTTGTGACGAAACCGCCGTCGCCATTTTGCGCGGACGCAACGGCCACTCCGGCTCGGAGTTGCTGGCCAGCGAAGTGGCGTCACAAATCGCCGAGCATGAGAAATACGGCGGGATAGTGCCCGAGATCGCTTCGCGCAATCATTTGGTGCACGCGCCGCGACTTCTCGAACGGGCAATACGCGACGCGAAGATCGAGATGTCGGAGGTCGATGCATTTGCGGCAACCAGCGGACCCGGTCTGGCGAGTTCGCTCATGATCGGCGCCTCAATTGCCAAGGGATTGGCAATCGGCTTCGGCAAGCCGTATCTCGCAATCAATCACCTCGAAGGCCATCTGCTGTCGCCTTTTTTCGGCGACGGCGAGGTGAAACCCAACGTTTCGCTGATCGTGAGCGGCGGTCACACGATGTTGCTGCGGGTGGGAGGCCTTGCTGATTACCAGTTGATCGGATCCACGGTCGATGATGCTGCCGGCGAGGCATTCGATAAAGTCGCCAAGATGCTCGGGCTCGGTTACCCCGGCGGCCCGGAGATTGAAAAATGGGCGCGCGAGGGTGATTCGAATCGATTTCAACTGCCCCGGAGTATGGTTGACTCGGAAAACTTCAGCTTCAGCGGATTAAAAACAGCGGTCCGATATTTATTGCCGAAATTGCACGGAGATTTTCTCGCTGATCTTTGCGCGTCATTTCAACTGGCTGTTGTCGAAGTGCTGGTTCGCAAAACAATCGCTGCGGCTCAGAAATGCGAGGTTGATCTTGTGACGATAAGCGGGGGAGTAAGTTGCAACCGTGAACTGCGGCGACAATTGGCTGAGGCATGTGTACGCGAAGGATTTGAATTCAAAGGAGCCGAGACTCGGTTGTGCACCGATAATGCGGCGATGATCGCGTTTGCTGGATCGTTACGACATCAAGCCGGATTTGAATCGAAACGGACAGAGGAGATCGATCCCAATCTGACGCTTGCGTGAGTCTGCAAATTCCGGGGAGCACAGGCTGCCAGCCTGTTCTTTTCGGCAGCTTGCCGAAAAGTCTTTCTGTAGCGCTTAATTTTCGTGTTGCGACACGCAAACTGTCGTCGGCAGGCTGCCGACGACTGCAGGCCAGCAGCCCGCGCTCCCCAGAAATGGAAATCTAGTACTCGCGCTCGAGGAGATAATTTGCGAGGCAATGCAGCGGCTTGGCTTCGTCGCTACGGAATACCGACAACGCATTGTGCGCCTGGCGCGTGAGCCGCCTGGCTTCGGCGCGTGATTTCTCCAGACCAATTACTGAGGGATAGGTCGCTTTCTTCGCTGCGATATCTTTGCCGGCGCTCTTTCCCAGTATCTCCGAGGTCTGCGTTAC
>Ga0193727_1000280_pt1 | contig 18873 bp, 23 predicted proteins | sample H2c2metaG_FD_143051 | JGI IMG/M metagenome (GOLD analysis project Ga0193727, IMG submission 143051) | Soil microbial communities from a riparian zone of the East river system, Colorado, United States - H2c2 | ecosystem: Environmental > Terrestrial > Soil > Riparian zone | place: USA: East River...
GCTGCTCCTAGACGAGCCGCGCGCCGACGAGGCGTTTGTCCCGCTCGAGACCTTCGGGGTCGACCGGGCGATTCACCCCGGCCTGGCGGTCGATGAGACCGCGCGGGAACTGTTCCGGCGACTGCTCGACCTGCGCGACCGTTACGGCCTCGGGATTCCCTCGTGGCGCCTCGGGCTCGCCGCCCTTGCTCGCGACGTGTCGGAGCCTCGTGCGTGGCTCGACGGCCTGAAACTGCGGCGACAGGATGAACGGGCGATCGAGGCGGCCGTGACGGCGGGGCCGAGGCTCGCCGCCGCGCTGCGCGAGCAACGGGATCCGGCCGAGGTTGTCGCGCTCGCCGAGCCGCATCCGCCCGACGCACCGCTGTTCGCGCTCGCGCTCGAGGACCTGCCTGCGCTGCATGAATATTTCGAGCGGCTCCGGAACGTGCGTCTGGAGGTCGACGGCGCCGATCTCGCTGCGCTGGGACTGGCCGAGTCGCCGCGGGTTGGGGAGGTGCTCTCGGAGCTGCGCCGCCGGAAGCTGAACGGCGAGCTGGACGGCCGCGACTCCGAGCTCGCTGCGGCGAAGGAGCTGATCGCCCAGTGATCCGCTGGGAGCACGCACCCGGCCCGTACGAAGTCGTCTTCTCGACGCGCGAAGGCGGAATCAGCGAAGGCCCGTTCGCGTCGCTCAACCTCGGCCGCGCCACGGCCGACGAGCCCGAGCGGGTGGACGAGAACCGCCGGCGACTTTGCGCCGAGGTCGGCGCCGAAGCAGACGCTCTGGCGATGAACTACCAGCACCACTCGGCCGACGTCCTGCGAGCCGAGGCGGGCTCACGCGGCGAGCGCGGCGACGGCCTCTGGACGGACGAGCGTGGCCTGCCGCTGCTCGCGCTCGCGGCCGACTGCCTGCCGATCGCGCTCGCACGGGCGAACGGCGGCACGCCGGCGCTGGCGGTCCTGCACGCCGGCTGGCGAGGCCTGCTCGGCGGGATCGCCTCTTCGGGCGTGCAGGCACTCGGCGGCGGCCTCGTCTCCGCGGTCGTCGGGCCGGGGATCGGCCCGTGCTGTTACGAGGTGGGGGAGGAGGTCGCGGCGCCCTTCCGCCGCGCGTTCGGGCTCGGCCTCGTGCGCGACGGAAAGCTCGACCTCTGGAGCGTCGCCGAGCGAGCCCTGCGCGCCGCCGGCTGCGCCCGCGTCGACCGCATCGACCTCTGTACGGCATGCACGCCCGAGCGCTTCTTCTCGCACCGTCGCGACGAGGGCATCACGGGGCGGCAGGGAGTCATTGGCCTTATCGCCTGACACGATTCGCGCCAACTACGAGCGCATCCGCGGCGAGCTTGGGCCGGAGGTGACGATCGTCGCTGCGACCAAGTACGTGGCCGCCGAGGACCTGGGCGCGCTCGCCGAGGCCGGGATCGAGGTCGTCGGCGAGAACCGCGCCCAGGATCTCGCCGCGAAGCACGCACTCCACGGCGACGCCTTCCGCTGGCACTTCATCGGCCACCTGCAGAGCCGCAAGGCGGCGGTCGTGAACGAGCTCTGCGAGCTCTGCCATTCGCTCTCGAGCGAGTCCGCGGCGAAGCGCCTGACGATTCCTGCCCTCATCGAGGTAAACCTCTCCGGGGAGGACTCGAAGTCGGGGATCCCGGAGGCCGAGCTGGAGGAGTTCCTGCCCCTGTACGCGAACGTGGTCGGCCTGATGACGATGCCGCCGTTCACCGACGACCCCGAAGACTCGCGGGCGTACTTCCGCCGGCTGCGCGAGCTGGCGGAGCGCCACGGTCTCCGCGAGCTGTCGATGGGAACGAGCCAGGACTACCGCGTGGCAGCCGACGAAGGGGCCACGATGGTGCGGCTGGGATCCGTTCTGTACGCGGGGTAACATCCAGAATTCATGGGATTTGCAGACGTTTGGAACCGCACGCTCGTCTACTTCGGGATCGCCGAGGAGGACGACGAGTGGGACGAGGACGGGTACCTGACCGAGGAGGACCTCGAGCGCACCTACAGCGAGCGCCCGAACGTCCGCAGGCTCACCCCAAGGGGCCGGCAGCGCGATTTCGACGACTGGACCGACCCGGACCCCGAGGAGGCCGTGCCGGCGACGGCCGTGCTGCGGCCGCGGAACAGCCGCCGCTCCGGCCGGGCCGCCGCGTCGGCCGGGCCGCTCGGCGCGATCCCGTCGGTGCAGGTGCACCTCGTCGTCCCGCGCAGCTTCAACGACGCGCAGCAGATCGCGGACAAGTTCAAGGACGGGATTCCGGTGATCCTCAACCTCCAGGGCGCCGACCAGGAGCTCTCGAAACGCCTGATCGACTTCACCAGCGGCCTCACCTACGCGCTCGACGGCGGCATGCAACGGGTCGCCGACAAGGTCTTCCTGCTGACGCCGCGAAACGTGCAGGTCTCGGCCGAGGAACGAGCCCGCCTGTTGGAGCGTGGGTTCTTCAACCAGGCCTAGCGGCCAGGAATCGCTCGTGCCGACCCGAACTCAGGTTTGATGGCCACGCTTGCGCTGCTCGCTGACGCCGCCTCGACGGCGAACACGTTGATCGACACGTTCCTGTGGGTCTACATCCTGCTGCTGTTCGTGTACGTGCTTCTCTCGTGGGTGCGCCTGCCGTACAACGTCTGGATCCGGCGCGTCACGGAGTTCCTGCGAGATGTCTGCGAGCCGTTCCTGCGGCTCTTCCGGCGGATCCTGCCGCCGCTCGGTCCGCTCGATCTCTCACCGGTCGTGGCCTTGCTCGCATTGATCGCGTTGATGCGCGTGGTCGACGCGCTCTTTGCCCACTACTCCTGAGGAGGACGTCATGACCATCACACCGGTGGAGCTCCACCACATACGCCTCAAGCGGGGGCTGCTCGGCTACCGCCGCGGGCCCGTCGACGAGCTGATCCTCGAGATCGCCGACTCGTTCGAGGAGGTCTGGCGCCAGCGCGCCGACTACGCCGACCGGATCGAGCACCTCGAAGGCGAGCTCTCGCGCCACCGCGACCTCGAGTCGCTGCTGCGGACGACGCTCGTCTCCGCCGAGAAGTCCGCGCACGAGCTCAAGGACCAGGCGAAGCGCGAGGCCGAGCTGGTGGTCGGCGAGGCCCACGCCGAGGCGCGGGAGGTCACGCGGGCCGCTGCGGCGGAGCGGGAACGGCTGCTGGCTGAGGCGCGCAAGGTGCGCGCGCTGCTGGAGGCTGCGCTCGACGCCGTCGACGACGCGGACGCCGACGCGCAGGCCGCCTGAGCCCCATCCGCCGAACCTATACTGGGCTGATGGCGAGCCCCTCGACGCGTGTCCGGGTCCGCGTCTCTCCGGGGGCGCGGCGCACCGAGCTGGTGGGGCGGCACGGAGACGCCTGGAAGGTCCGCGTTGCCGCCGCCCCCGAGCGTGGACGCGCCAACGAGGCGGTGCTCGACCTGCTCTCGCGGGAGCTCGAGCTGCCACGCGGGGCGGTCTCGATCGCGTCCGGCCACGCCGTCCGCGAGAAGGTCGTGCTGCTGGAAGGCATCGATCGCGCCGAGAGTGAGCGCAGGCTAGAGGGCGCCTCGTGAGCACCACACTCGACCTCGAACATTTCCGCAAGCGGCTGCTCGAGGAGCGCAAGCGGGCCCAGGACGCGCTCGAGTACCTGCAGAAGGACGACCAGGGCCTGCTCGACGACGAGCACGAGGAGATCCAGAGCGACAACCATCTCGCCGACGACGCCACCTCGACCTACGACCGCGAGCTCGACGCCACGCACGAGGACAACGAGGAGCGGATGCTCGACGCGATCGACGCGGCCCTGAAGCGCATCGACGACGGCACCTACGGCATCTGCAGCAACTGCGGCGAGCCGATCGCCGAGGAGCGCCTCGAAGCGGTGCCCTGGACGACCCAGTGCATCGACTGCAAGCGAAAGGAAGAGCGCAGTTGAGCGAGTCCGCGCCGCGGACCTACGACGTCCGTGTGGGCTCCAGCACCGACGCGCTGACGCCGGTCTCCGTTGCCGAGCGCTCGCTGGCGGCGCGCGCGGCTCAGTGGGCCGGCCTCGGAGCGGTCGTGCTCGCGGCGATCGCCGCCGACCAGCTGACGAAGCTAATCGTCTCGACGCAGCTCGCCTTCGACGAGTCGCTGCACGTGGTCGGGCCCTTCGCGATCCATCACGTCCAGAACTCGGGCATCGCCTTCGGGCTCTTCTCGAGCGCAACGCCAGTGGTGACGGCGCTGACGGCGCTCGCAGTCGGCTGGATGCTCGTCTACTTCGCGCGCTCGGGTGCGCGGCACCCCGTGCTCCCGGTCGCGCTCGGCCTGCTGATCGGCGGCTCGACGTCGAACCTGATCGACCGCATCCGGCTCGGGCACGTGACCGACTTCCTCGACCTGCGCTACTGGCCGGCCTTCAACCTCGCGGACAGCTTCATCGTCGTCGGCGTGGCGATTCTGTTCGTCGCGCTGCTGATCGGCGAAACGCGACCCCGCTGAAAGTCGTCGCCCCCGCCGAGGCCGCGGGCGAGCGGCTGGATCGCTTCCTCGCTTCGCTCCCCGAGGTCGGCTCGCGTGCCGCCGCCGAGCGGCTGCTGGAGGATGGCGCTGCGCTCGTGGACGGGCAGCGACGACCGAAGTCGCACCGGCTCGAGGGCGGCGAGCAGCTCGAGCTGACGGTGCCGGAGCCGGTGTCCGCCGAGCTCGAGCGCGAGGACGTGCCGCTCCGAATCGCGTGGGAGGACGAGCACATCCTGGTCGTGGACAAGCCGGCGGGCGTCGTCGTCCATCCCTCGCCGGGCCATGCGAGCGGCACGCTCGTGCACGGGCTGGTCGGCCTGGCCGCGGGTGGGGAGGACGAGGAGCGCCCCGGCATCGTCCACCGGCTCGACCGCGACACCTCGGGCCTGCTCGTCGTCGCGCGGAGCGAGGAGGCGTACGCGAAGCTGCAGGAGCTCGTGCGCGCCCGGGAGCTCGAGCGGCGCTACAAGGCTCTCGTCCGCGGGCGGCCACGTTCCTGGACGGGACGGATCGAGGCGCCGATCGGCCGCGACCGGCGCGAGCCGACGCGCCACTCGCTCGACACGGACACACCGCGCGAAGCCGTGACGCACTTCGAAGTGGAACGGCTGCTCGACCGGCACGCGCTGCTCGACGTCCGGCTCGAGACCGGCCGCACCCACCAGATCCGTGTCCACCTGGCGGCGATCGGGCTGCCGGTCGTGGGCGACCCGGTCTATGGCGTCCCCGACGAGCGGCTCAGGCGCCAGTTCCTGCACGCTTGGCGGTTGGCGTTCCCGCATCCGATCAGCGGGGAGGCTGTCGAAGTGGAATCGCCGCTGCCGGCCGACCTTCAGGCCGCGTTGGCGCGCTTCGACTCGTAGAGCCGCCGGTCGGCGAGCCGGAAGAGCGCGTCAGCGTCCACGGCCTCGTCCGGGAAGTGCGCGAAGCCGGCGCTGAACGCGCACCGCACCGGCAGCTCTCCGTTGGCGACGAGCTCGTCCACGCGCTCGTTCAGGCGGGCGACGAGCCGCGGGCCGGCCTCCTCGTCCGACTCGACGAGATACGCGGCGAACTCGTCGCCGCCCATCCGTCCGGCGAGGTCGGAGCCGCGCAGCGATTCGCGCAGGAGCATGCCGAGCCGTTGCAGCACGCGATCACCGGCGGGGTGGCCGAGCGTGTCGTTGATCTCCTTGAAGCAGTCGAGGTCGAGGAAGACGAGCGAGACGCCGTGGCCGTAGCGCGTCGCGCGCTCCAGCTCCAGCTCGAGCTCGCCAACGAACGCCTGGTGGTGCAGCAGCCCGGTCAGCTGGTCGTGCCGGGCCTGGTGGGCGAGCTCCGAGATCGCGCGGTCGAAGTACGCGACCACGCACTCCGTCACGAGCCGGTCGACCGTTGCGTTCAGGCGCTCCTCGACGGCGAGCACCTCCTCGTGGCCCAGCTCTCCCGGGCGGCGGGCGACGAATGCCCAGAGCACGCGCCGCAGGAGCAGGAACTCGGTCACGATCTCGCGCGGGGCAAAGCCGAGCGCCTCCCGCTGTCGGGCGTGCGCGCGGGCCTGGGCGGCGAGCGGGCTGCCAGGGCGCATCCGCTCCGGCCGCGGGTCGACGAGCTCGTGTGAGACCTCGCAGATGAAGGTCGGCATGTCGCCGAGCTGCCCGAGCCGGCCGAGCCGCTGCAGCGAGGGAATCCGGTCGTCGACCAGGCCCTCCTCGACCACTGCGAGCGCGAGCTCCCAGGCCGAGGCCTCGATCTCCGCGGCCAGCTCTTCCAGGACAGGTGGGGACGGGCGGATTCCCACAGCTCCCTGAGTAATCGGGCCGAAGGCGCCCAAACCTGAGCGGCCGCTACACTTCCGGCGCTTTTCTCGTCCCCAACCCGGCGATCCGGGCAGGTGGCGGTGCCGGTCCCTGAGGCCGGTTCCACCCGACCCCCGCCGGTGCACGAACATTGCAACCAACCAGGAAGGAACGACCGATGGCAGTCACCATGCGACAGCTCCTGGAGGCCGGAGTCCATTTCGGCCACCAGACGCGCCGCTGGAACCCGAAGATGCGACGTTTCATCTTCGGCGAGCGCGGCGGGATCTACATCATCGACTTGCAGAAGACGCTCGAAAGCCTCGAGGAGGCGGAGAGCTTCGTCCGCAACCTCGCCGAGCGCGGCGGCAGCGTCCTCTTCGTCGGCACCAAGAAGCAGGCCCAGGACTCCGTCGAGGAGGAGGCCAAGCGCACGGGCATGCCTTACGTGAACCACCGCTGGCTCGGCGGCCTGCTCACCAACTGGCGCACGATTTCCGAGCGGATCGAGCACCTCCATGAGTTGCGCCGCCTGCGAGACGAGAACCAGCTCGAGCTGCTGCCGCCCAAGGAGCGGATCTCGATGCAGAACGAGCTCGAGAAGCTCGAGGCGAACCTCGGCGGCGTCGCCGACATGCGCAAGCAGCCGGACGCGATCTTCATCGTCGACCTGCGCAAGGAGCAGCTCGCGGTGCGCGAGGCGCGGCGCCTGGGGATGCCGGTGATCGCGCTCGTGGACACCAACTGCGACCCGGACGAGGCGGACTTCGTGATACCGGGCAACGACGACGCGATCCGCTCGTGCAGCCTGATCGTGCACGCGCTCGGCGATGCGATCGCCGAGGGCAAGCAGCGGGCCAAGCCCGCCGACTTCGCGCCCGCGCCGGCCGAGGAGACCCAGCCCGAGCCTGAGGCTCCCGCGGAGCCCGAGGCCGAGGCCGAAGCTGCACCCGAGCCGGCTGCAGAACCGGAACCCGTGCCTGTTCCCGACACGCCGGAGGAGGCCTCGTGAGCCAGGTCCAAATCTCAGCAAGCCTCGTCAAGGAGCTCCGCGACCGCACGGGCGCCGGGATGATGGCCGCCAAGCGCGCGCTCGAGGAGACCGGCGGCGACGTCGAGGCCGCCCAGCGGCTCCTGCGCGAGCAGGGCATGGCCGCCGCGGGCAAGAAGGCCGGCCGCGCGACGACCGAGGGCGAGGTCCTGGCAACAGTCTCCGGTGTCGTCGGCGCGATCGTCGCCGTCGGCTGCGAGACCGAGCCCGTCTCGAAGAACGAGGAGTTCCTCTCGTTCGCGGAGGCCGCGCTCGAGGCGGTCGAGGCGGACGGCCCCGACGCGCTCGAAGGCCTCGAGGAGCGGCGGCTCGAGCTGATCGCCAAGATCGGCGAGAACGTCGAGCTCGTCGGCGGCACGCGCATGGAGGCCGGCGACGGCGAGCTGCTGGCCGAGTACGTTCACCCGCGGGCGAACAAGATCGGCGTGCTCGTCCGCGTCAAGGGCTCGGACGGCACCGCCGCCCGCAGGCTCGCGATGCACATCTCCTTCGCCGCGCCGCGCTACCGCAGCGTCGACGAGGTACCCGCAGAGGAGCTGGCGAACGAGCGCTCGATCTACGAGAACCAGGCCGACGTCCAGTCGAAGCCGGAGGAGGTGCGGGCGAAGATCGTCGAGGGCCGCCTGCGCAAGGAGTTCCTCTCCGGGGTCGCGCTCAGCGAGCAGTCGTGGATCCACGACCCCTCGCTGACGGCCGGCAAGGCGCTGGAGGAGGCCGGGCTCGAGGTGCTCGAGTTCGTCCGCTACGCGCTGGCCGAGTGACCGAGACCGTCTCCGCAGAGCACGGCGGCCGCGAGGGCGGGTCGGTGTTTCAGCGGGTGTTGCTGAAGCTCTCCGGCGAGGCGCTGATGGGCGAGCAAACCTACGGGCTCGACCCTGAGCGCATCGCCGCGCTGGCCGCCGAGGTCGTCGAGGTGCACGACGACGGCCCCGAGCTGGCGATCGTCGTCGGTGCCGGGAACATCTACCGCGGGATGGAGGCAGCCGCGCAGGGCATGGACCGCGCGACCGCCGACTACGCGGGGATGCTGGCGACGCTGCTGAACGCGCTGGCGCTGCAGGACGCGCTCGAGCGGAGCGGGGCGGACACGCGTGTGCTCTCGGCCCTCGCCGCTGCCGAGGTGGCTGAGCCGTACATCCGCCGCCGCGCGATCCGCCACCTGGAGAAGGGCCGGATCGTGATCTTCGCGGCAGGCACCGGCAACCCGTACTTCACCACCGACACGGCGGCCGCGCTGCGGTCGCTCGAGATCGGAGCCGAGGCGATCCTGATGGCCAAGAACGGCGTCGAGGGCGTGCTCGACGGTGACCCGCGCGTCGACCCTGATGCCGAGCTGTTGCCCGAGATCACCCACCTGGAGGCGATCGAGCGCGGCCTGAAGGTGATGGACACGACCGCGCTCTCCCTCTGCATGGACAACCGGCTGCCGATCTACGTCTTCGCCCTGGAACCCGGAAACATCCGTAGAGTCGTGCACGGCGAGCGGGTCGGCACCATCGTCTCGACCCCCTGACCCGAGGAGCCCAGATGGCGATCGATGACCTGATTCAGGACGCGACGCGGCGGATGGACAAGTCCGTCGAGGCGGCGCAGACGGAGTTCTCGACCCTCCGCACAGGCCGCGCCTCGCCCGCCCTGCTCGACCGCGTCCAGATCGACTACTACGGCCAGCAGACGCCGCTCAAGCAGCTCGCCACGATCGGCGCGCCGGAGCCGCGCCTGCTGACGATCCAGCCCTTCGACCCGAACTCGGTCGCCACGATCGAGCGGGCGATCCAGGAGTCCGATCTCGGCCTCACGCCCTCGAACGACGGCAAGCTGATCCGCCTGCCGATCCCGCAGCTGACCGAGGAGCGGCGCAAGGAGCTCGTCAAGGTCGTGCGCAACATGGCGGAGGAGGGGAAAGTCGCCGTGCGCAACGTACGCCGCGACGCGATCCACCACCTCAAGGAGCTGGTCGACAAGGGCGAGGCCGGCAGCGACGAGGAGCACCGGGCCGAGGAGCGCGTCCAGAAGCTCACGGACGACCACGTCCACGAGATCGACGAGCTGCTGAAGCGCAAGGAAGCGGAGATCATGGAGGTCTGACGCACTGCGTGCGCCGGACCCCCTAGTAGTGAGCGAGCCGCAGGGCGACGACCGGGCTCGTACCGTCGCGATCATCATGGACGGCAACGGGCGCTGGGCGGAGCGCCAGGGCCTGCCGGTCGCGGAAGGCCATCGCGCCGGGACGCGTGCCTTACGCCGGACCGTCGAGGCGGCCATCGACCTCGGCGTCGAGACGCTGATCGTCTACGCCTTCTCGACCGAGAACTGGTCGCGGCCCGAGGGCGAGGTCGAGGACCTGATGGAGATCTTCGGCGAGACGATCGAGCGCGAGCTGCCCGACCTCGCGCGCCAGGGCGTCCGCGCCCGCTTCCTCGGCCGCCGTGACCGTGCGCCCGACGAGCTGCGCGCGCAGATGGATGGCCTCGAAGAGGAGACCGTCCGCAACGACCGGCTCAACCTCTGGATCGCCTTCGACTACGGCGGCCGCGCGGAGCTGGTCGAGGCAGCGCGGCGCCTGATCGAAGCCGGGCTCGAGGCCGACGAGGAGTCGCTGCGCGCCAATCTCTACGCGCCCGAGCTGCCGGACCCGGACCTCCTGATCAGAACGAGCGGTGAGTTGCGGATCTCGAACTTCCTGCTCTGGCAGCTCGCGTACTCGGAGCTCGTCTTCCTGGACGTGCTCTGGCCCGATTTCGGCAGCCGCGAGCTCGAGGACGCGCTTGCGGCCTATGCGCAGCGACGCCGCCGCTTCGGCGGACGATGAATCAGTTCTGGTCGCGCATCCTGGTGGCCGTCGTCGGCCTGCCGCTCGTGCTCTACGTCGTCTGGCTCGGCGGCGGCTGGCTGTTCGCGCTCGCCGCGATCGCCGCGGTGCTCGCGTTGCACGAGTTCTTCTGGATCGCCCGGCCGCTGCGGCCGCTCGTGCTCGCCGGCTACGCGGGCGCGACCCTCGCGCTGCTCGGCGCCTGGCTCGGCGGGCCGCTCTGGATGACCGGCGGCTTCCTCGTCACGCTCCCCATGGCCTTCGTGCTGAAGGGAATCTCGCAGACACGGCAGTCGCTGACCGTCGCGGTCGCGACGACCGTGCTGGGCGCGGCCTGGGTCGGGCTCGGCCTCGCGCACATCCAGCTGATCCGCGAGCTCGAGCCCGCAAAGGACGGCCGGCTCGCGATCTTCACGGTGCTGCTCGCTGTCTTCGCGTCGGACGCGATCGCCTACTTCGCCGGGCGCCTGTTCGGGCGGCACCGGATGGCGCCGACGATCTCGCCCGGCAAGACGTGGGAGGGGCTCGTCGCTGGAACCGTGATCGCAGTGCTCGTGCCGTTCTTTGCGCTCTACAACTCGGACTTCATGAACGTCTGGCAGTCGCTCGTGCTCGGCGCGGTGATCGCGGTCGCGGCACCGCTCGGCGACCTGTTCGAGTCTGCGGTCAAGCGTGACCTGAACGTCAAGGACAGCGGCCGTCTGCTCGCCGGCCACGGCGGGGTGCTCGACCGGCTCGACTCGCACCTCTTCGCCGCGGTGGCGGCCTACTACACGATCCTGGCTCTGCACTAATCCACTTCTCACCTTCGGTTCGTACACTTCGAGCAGATGAGAACAATCGCCCTCCTGGGGGCCACGGGCTCCATCGGCCGCCAGGCGCTCGAGATCATCGACGCGCACCCCGAGCTCGAGCTGGTGGCGGCCGCCTCCGGATTGCAGCCGATCGACGGGCTCGCGCAGTTGACGCAGGTCGGCGGCGACCTCACCGAGCTGCTCGACCGAGCCGAGCCAGACATCGTCCTGAACGCGGTCGTCGGCTTCGCCGGCCTGCCCGCCACGCTGTGGGCGCTCGAGCGCGGCGTCACGCTCGCCCTCGCGAACAAGGAGAGCCTCGTCGCGGCCGGCGAGCTCGCGCTGGCGGCACAACGGCGGGGCGGCGGCCTGCTGCTGCCGGTCGACAGCGAGCACTCGGCGGCCTTCCAGTGCCTCGAAGGCCGCACGCCCGAGCAGGTCGATTCGCTGGTGCTCACCGGCTCGGGCGGCCCGTTCCGCGGGCGCGCGCGCGACGAGCTCGAAGACGTGACGCCCGAAGAGGCCCTGGTGCATCCGACCTGGAGCATGGGGCCGAAGATCACGGTCGACTCGGCGACGCTCGCCAACAAGGGACTGGAGCTGATCGAGGCGCATTTCCTCTTCGGGCTTCCGTACGAACGGATCGAGGTCGTGTTGCAGCCGACCTCTGTCGTCCACGCGCTCGTGCGCTTCCGCGACGGCGCCTCGCTCGCGCACCTCGGCTACCCGGACATGCGCGTCCCGATCGCCTTCGCGCTCACGTACCCCGAGCGCGCCGCGACCCCGGTGCCGGCACTCGACTTCTCGCAGGGCCTCGTGCTCGAGTTCGAGCCGCCCGACCTCGAGACGTTCCCGCTGCTCGCGCTCGCGCGCCGCGCCGGCGAGCAGGGCGGCACCTACCCGTGCGCCTTCAACGCGGCCAACGAGGTCGCCGTCGCAGCCTTCCTCGAGGGCCGGCTGCCGTTCCTCGCCATCGCCTCGACCGTGGGGGAGACGCTGGCCGAGGTCGACGGCGCGGCCGCTCGTGACCTGGACGAGCTGGTCGAGGCCGACAGGGAAGCGCGCCGGCTCGCGGAAAGAGCCTCCGTAGCATGAGTGTTCTCGTCGCCATCCTCGGCCTCGCGCTCCTGATCCTGATCCACGAGATGGGCCACTTCTTCACGGCGCGCGGCGTCGGGATGCGGCCGCGAAAGTTCTACATCGGGTTCCCGCCGGCGGCGGTCAAATGGACCCGGAACGGGATCGAGTACGGCATCGGCGTGATCCCGTTCGGCGGCTACGTGAAGATCCCCGGGATGCACCGGCCCGCGCCGTCCGACCTGGACGTGCACTTCGCGCCGGCGCTGTACGAGGAGCCGCGGCTGCTGACGGATGTCGAGCGCACCAAGCGGCTCGTCGGCCAGGGCGCCTTCGCCGAGGCGCGCGCCGCGCTCGCGACCCTCGGGCGAGCGCTGCAGAGCGCCAAGCTCTCGCCGAAGGCCCGCCGCGCGGCCGACCGCGGCCTGAGCGAGCTCGACGACGCGCTCGGCCCGGACGCCTACTGGCGCCAGCGCACCTGGAAGCGGCTGGCCGTGATCGCCGCCGGCCCCGGGACGAATCTCCTCTTCGCGATCGTCCTGCTCGCGTCCGTCTACATGCTGGGGATCCCCACCGACGCCTCGCGCCGCGTCCAGGACGTGATCCCCAAGTCGCCCGCCGCCGTCGCCGGGCTGCATCCGGACGACCGGATCGTCGGGGTCAATCGCGTGCCCGCCTACGACTTCACCGACGTCCGCGACGCGATCCGGAACAGCAACGGCAAGCCGCTCGTGATCTCGGTCGTCCGCCATGGCCGCTACGTCGAGCTGCCGGGGGTGAAGCCCACGAAGACCGACGGCGTCTACACGCTCGGCTTCCACCCGGCGGCGGTGCGCTATACGCACTACAGCCCGCCGAAGGCGTTCGCGCTCGCGGCGGAAGACACCTGGCTCGTAACCAAGGCGATGGGGACGTGGTTGAGCCACATCGCGAGCGGCTCGGGGCGCAAGGACGTCTCGACGCCCGTCGGGATCGTGCAGCAGTCGAGCAAGGCGGTCGACCTCGGCTACCGCGAATACCTGCAGGTGCTGGCGATCATCAGCCTCTCGCTCGCGCTTCTCAATCTGTTGCCGTTGCTGCCGCTCGACGGTGGGCACATGCTGTTCTCGATCGTCGAAGGCATCCGCGGCCGAGCCATCCAGCGCTCGGTCTACGAGCGGGTCTCGGCGATCGGAATTGCCCTGGTGCTGCTGCTCTTCTTCGTCGGCCTCTCGAATGACATAGGGAATATCCGAGGCGGCTAGACTCGTCGCGTGGCGAGCGAACGCTCAATCCACGTAGGCGGCGTCCAGATCGGCGGCGGCGCGCCGGTTGTCGTGCAGTCGATGACCCTGACGAAGACGCACGACGTCGAAGCGACGACGGGCCAGATCGCCGCGCTTGCCTCGGCCGGCTGCGAGATCGTGCGCGTAGCGGTGCCGAAGAGCGAGGACGCCGACGCGCTGCCGAAGATCGTCCGGCTCTCGCCGCTGCCGGTGATCGCCGACATCCACTTCAACGCGAGCCTGGCGTTGCGCGCGATCGAAGCGGGCGTGGCCGCTGTGCGCATCAACCCGGGCAACATCGGGGGCCCTGACAAGGTCGCCGAAGTCGTCCGCGCCGCGCAGCAGGCCGACACCCCGATGCGGATCGGCGCGAACTCCGGCTCGCTGCCGAAGCACCTGGCCGAACTCGCGCAGCAGGACCAGGCGGAGGCGCTCGTCGAGGCTGCGCTCGAGGAGGTGCGCCTGCTCGAGAGCCTCGGCTTCTACGACTTCAAGATCTCGGTCAAGTCGAGCCACGTTCCGACCATGATCCGCGCCTACCGGCTGCTCGCATCGAAGGTGCCCTACCCGCTCCACCTGGGGGTGACCGAGGCCGGGACGCCGTTCTCGGGCTCGATCAAGAGCGCCGTCGGCATGGGCGCGCTGCTCGTGGACGGGATCGGCGACACGATGCGCGTCTCGCTGACCGCCGACCCGGTCGAGGAGGTCAAGACCGCCTTCGAGATCCTCAAGGCGCTGGGCCTGCGCGAGCGCGGCCCGATCATGATCGCCTGCCCCAGCTGCGGCCGCGACAACGTCGGTGTGCAGCAGCTCGCCGAGGTCGTCGAGGAGCGGTTGCACGCATACCCACAGCATTTCGAGGTCGCCGTGCTCGGCTGCGCCGTCAACGGGCCCGGTGAGGCAGGCGATGCCGACTTCGGGATCGCGGGCGGCCGCGACGTCGGCTTCGTCTACGCCCACGGCCGCGTCCTGAAGAAGGTCTCCTCTGACATCCTCGTCGACGAGCTCTTCCACGAGATCGACAAATGGATCGCCGACGGTATGCACCGCCCGAAGCGCTTGAAGATGGCCAAGCCAGCCGCCCTCGCCATGGCAGAGGCCTCGTTGATTCCGCTCGGAGACGTTCCGAGTGAGCGGGGTTAACGAACGCGCGGATAGACCGCGCGGCCTCTCAGAGGCATCGCAAGCGATGCCTTGGGCTGAGGCCTCCCTGATTCCGCTCGAATAGTCTGCGCGGACAACGATGATCGTCCGGGCCTCAGAGCTTTTCCTGCCGACTCTGCGCGACGACCCGGCCGACGCCGAGGCCGTCAGCCACAAGCTGCTCGTGCGCGGTGGTTACATCCGCCAGGTCGGCGCCGGGCTCTGGACGTACCTGCCGCTCGGTTGGCGTGTACACCGCAAGGTCGAGCAGATCATCCGCGAGGAGATGGACGCGATCGGCGGCCAGGAGATGCTCGCGCCGGTGCTGACGCCCGCCGAGCTGTGGGAGGAATCGGGTCGCTACTCGATCCCCGAGGTGTTCAAGCTGCACGACCGCGTGGGGCGTCAGTTCGTGCTGCCGCTGACGCACGAGGAGACGTTCACGTTGCACGCGCGCGAGCTCCAGTCGTACAAGCAGCTGCCACAGATCTGGTACCACCTGCAGACGAAGGACCGCGACGAGCCACGGCCTCGCGGCGGGCTCCTCCGCGTCCGCGAGTTCATCATGAAGGACGCCTACTCGTTCGACCGCGACGCCGCGGGGCTGGACGAGAGCTTCCGCAAGCACGAGGAGGCGTACAAGCGGATCTTCGAGCGCTGCGGGATCGAGGCGGTCGAAGTCGCTGCCGAGTCCGGGATCATGGGCGGCAGCGGCAGCCAGGACTTCCTCGCGCCCTCTGGCTCGGGCGAGAACACGCTCGTCACCTGTGAGAACGGCGACTACGCGGCCGACCTCGAGATCGCTGCGGGCGTGCCGCCGGCGGCGGACTTCCCCGCCGAGCTCGACGAGCCCGAAGAGGTGGAGACGCCTGGCCAACGCACGATCGAGGGCCTTTCCGAGTTCCTCGGCGTCGATCCGCGTGCGACCGCGAAGGCGATGCCGGTCGTCGTCGGCGACAAGCTCGTGCTTGCGCTCGTCCGCGGGGACGACCGGCTGAACGAGATGAAGCTGCTCGCCGAGCTCCGCGACACTTTCCGGCCGGCGGAGGCCGAGGAGATCCGCGAGGCCTTCGGCGCCGGCGGCGGCTCGATCGGGCCCGTGGGCGCAACGGTGGAGGTGATCGCCGACGACGCGCTGCGCGAGGGCCAGTACGTCGTGGGCGCCAACCGCGACGACGTCCACCTACGCGGCGTCCAGGCCGGCCGCGACTTCGAGGCCCGCTTTGCCGACTTGCGAGAAGTTCGCGCCGGAGACGCATGTACTCGCTGCGGCGGGCATCTGTCTCTACAGGCAGCGATCGAAGTGGGACACATCTTCAAACTCGAAACGCGGTTCTCGAGACCGCTGAACGCCACGTTCGTCGACGAGGACGGCTCGGAGCGTCCGCTGATCATGGGCAGCTACGGGATCGGGCCGGGCCGCGTGATGGCCGCTGCGGTCGAGCAGAGCCACGACGAGGACGGCATCGTGTGGCCGCCCTCGCTCGCGCCGTACGGTGTCCACATAGTCGCGCTGACTGGCGTCGAGCAGCAGGCGGACGAAGCAGCCCGCGTGCTCGACGCGGCCGGGGCGGAGGTGCTGCTCGACGACCGCGATGCCCGAGCAGGCGAGAAGTTCGCCGACGCCGACCTGATCGGGATCCCGTTGCGCGTAACGCTCGGCAAGAAGACTGCCGAGGACGGCAAGGTCGACGTGCGCGACCGCAAGACCGGCGAGGAGCGGCGCGTCCCGCTCGGCGAGCTCGGAGGCATCGTGTAGTGGCGAGGCGCCGGAAGTTCAGCGACGAGCCGTTCGGCCCGACGATCGAGCGGCTGATGACCGAGACCGGTGTCACCTATCGCGGCCTGGCCGACAAGACGAAGCTCTCGGCCGGCTACCTGAACCACCTCGTCCACGGCAACCGCCCGGTTCCCTCGGACAAGGTGGTCGGCCAGCTGGCGAAGGCCCTCGGCGTCGAGCCCGAGCACTTCCGCGAGTTCCGCCTGCGCGTGATCACGCAAAAGCTCGAGGCGATGCCGGACTTGATCGACCGGCTGTACAAGCGGCTGGGGGGCTAGCTAGGCGCAATTGGGGTCTCGGGACCGCCCCTCTGAGTGTCCACAGGCTGTGGAGAACAGAAAGACGCAGGTTCCGCGAATGTTTCGCTGAGGTTTCCCCCCCTTTACACACACGTCAAATGGGTTACTACTTGCAAGCAGGGACTACCCGCAAGAACGGGTAGAGGGTAGGAGTTCATTGGAGGAGAGGGCAACTGTGGCGGCACTAAGCGGCGAACGAACCGCAGTACTCGTCGATCCGCATCCACCGTGGCTGGAGGCGGTCGAGCAGGTGTTCACCAAAAGCGGAGTCACGGTGGCCGGGCGGACTGTGGATTTCGAGTGTGCGGTCGCGCTCTGCCAACAGCTCCAGCCGCGCATCCTCGTGGCCGAGCCGGCGGGGGGAGGCGTGGCGTGTATCCGCGAAGCCTGCGCACGGGTTCCGGGCCTGAAGGCGATCGCGCTGGCCTCGGCTGACGATCCAGCTCAGGTTCAAGCGGCATTCGCTGCTGGGGCCGCGGCCTACGTGGTCAAGACGGTGCACTACGACGATGTTGGCGTCGCCGTCCGCCAAGTGTTCGCGCCGTCGCTGTTCATGCCGGGCTTGGTCCCGGGCGACGGCGAGCTAGTTGCGACCGGACCGGATCCTGCGTTGGACGTACTCACGACCCGCGAGCGGGAGATCCTGCGACTCGTGGCCGAGGGCCACTCCAACAACCAGTTGGCCCGCATGCTCTGGGTGACGGAACAGACGGTGAAGTTCCACCTCTCGAACGTCTACCGCAAGCTCGACGTGAGCAACCGAACCGAGGCGAGCCGCTGGGCGCAGGTGCACGGCCTGCTGGCCGAGGCGACCGCGCTGGAGTCGGTGGCGGCCGGCTGAGCCGGCGGGGCTAGGACTCGGACTCGCCGTCCTCCGGGATGGCCGCAGTGACGAGAATCGACGCCAGCTCGAGCGTCTCGATCAGGTCTTCTGTCGAGTGCGGCCTGCGCAGGAACGCCGAAGCGCCTGCGCCGTGGGCCTCGACCGCGTTGAGCTCGTTCTCAGGCCCCGCCATGATCAGGACGCGTGGGGACCGCTCTCCGCCCACGATCCGCCTCGTGGCATCGAGCGCCACACTGGCGGAGAGAGCAGCGTCGAGCAGCACGACGTGCGGTTCGACCTCGGTCGCAAGCTGCACGACCTCGTCTCGGTCGGCAGCGACGCCCACGATCTCGAAGCGCGGATCCTGGTCGAGCCTCGCGTGCAGCGCGCTCGCAAACAAACGACGATCATCAATGATCAAGATTCGCACGATGGAGCCTCCGTCGGATGGGGCGGCACCCGGCACTGGGGTCCAGTATTGCGCACCCGACATGCCCGCGTGAAGCCAGGTTTCGCTACCCGTAGGAACGGTCCGCTGGACACCGCTACGGTTGGACAGCCGACCGCAATTCGCCTAGCCAGACCGTGACATAGGTGCATCTGCAAGGCGGTAAATCAGTCGGTGAGCTAGAGTTCCGCAAGACGGGGCGTGGCGCAGCCTGGTTAGCGCGCTAGTCTGGGGGACTAGAGGTCCCGAGTTCAAATCTCGGCGCCCCGATCAGTGGAAAGCCCCGCTCAGGCGGGGTTTTTGCCGTCTTAGCGGCCATTCTCGGCCTCTTCCGCTGGACGCGCTCCGGACACGAACGCGTCGAGAGCGACCCGGGCCCGGTCGATCGAGTCGGGCAGCAGGTGGCCGTAGGTGCGGTCGATCTGCTCGACGCTCGTGCCCATGAAGCGGGCGAGCTCGAACAGCGAGACGCCGGCGGCGATCGCGAAGGTGGCGAAGGTATGCCGCAGCGCGTAGGGCGAGCGGTGCTCGAGGCCGGAGGCGCGCACGGCAGGCGTCCACTCGTCCGCTCGCCAGTCGTTCAGGTTCAGGTGCCCGCCGCGGGCGCCAGGAAAGAGCAGGCGGGAGTCGAGCCGCGGCGGCAGCTCTTCGAGCGCCTGCGCGGCTCTCAGAGGCAGCGGGACGGCCCGCAGCGAGCGCGTCTGCTTGCCGTAGAGCTTCACTTGGCCGTCCGTGAACACGTCGCCGCGATCGAGCGCCAGCCACTCTTCCGGGCGCAGGCCGGTGAGCGCGACGAACAAAGGCAGTGGCCGGAACTGCGGGCTCAGCTCGACGCCGACCGCCTCCAGCTCATCGAGTGACGTGAAGGCGAGCACCTCACGACGCTTCGGCTCGGGGTTCGGCACGAGTGCGGCCGGGTTCTCGTCGAGCAGCTTGGCGCGGACGGCGTAGTGGAGCACCTGCCGCAGCGCCTTGTGGATCGCGTGAGCCGAGCGCCCGGGCAGGCGCCGACGCCAAGCGCCGATCCCGGCGAGCGTTAGGCGGTCGATGCGGAGGTCGGACCAGCCGCCCTCGCCGTCCAGCTTCGGCCCCTCGGTCACGTAGCGCAGGCGGGCTCGCAACGTCCGG
>Ga0193727_1000281_pt1 | contig 18822 bp, 16 predicted proteins | sample H2c2metaG_FD_143051 | JGI IMG/M metagenome (GOLD analysis project Ga0193727, IMG submission 143051) | Soil microbial communities from a riparian zone of the East river system, Colorado, United States - H2c2 | ecosystem: Environmental > Terrestrial > Soil > Riparian zone | place: USA: East River...
AAGGAACGCCGAAATAAGAATCTGCAGGATGTAGTAAGCAGACTCGGGCGTGTGCAGATTTGGCATTCAGCTATTGTAGCACGAGCAAGGCGACACTGTCCAATTCCGAGGCGGCGAATGAATCATCGGAGCACTCTGAGACTCGCGCTGACCGTTGTCGTCGTCCAGCTGGCCTGTGCGACCCAGACGCGGATCGCTCCCCGGCCACTGGTCGATCGCTCCCTACAGTTGGTCGTGGTGACTACTCCCGGCTGGCGCGCGACGACGGGATCCCTGCAGCGATTCGAGCGTTCCAGTCCTGACGCACGTTGGCAGGCGATCGATCAGCCTGGACCGATCGTCGTCGGGAGAACCGGACTCGCCTGGGGTGTCGGCTTCGACGGCGTGTCGCCGGAGGGACCACACAAGCGTGAAGGCGATGGCAAATCGCCGGCGGGAGTATTTCCGCTAGACACGCTTTTCGGGTTCGCGCCGGCTGACTCGATTCCGGGTCTCAGGCTGCCCTACGTGCAGCTCCTGCCAACCACTGACTGCGTCGACGACACGGGCTCCTCGCATTACAACACGGTCGTCGACAAGGCTTCGATAACCCAGGTTGACTGGAAGAGCGCCGAGCACATGCGGGAGGTTGGACAGTACGCGGTCGGGGTGATAGTCGGGTATAACGCGACGCGCCCGGTGAAAGGCCGGGGCTCCTGCATCTTCCTGCATATCTGGGCAGGACCCGGGTCGAACACGGCCGGCTGCACCGCCTTTCCCGAGGCGAAGGTGCGCGCGATCATGGGCTGGCTAGATCCCGGGAAGCGGCCGCTGCTCGTCCAGCTCACCAGGAATCAGTACGCCGAGCTGCGCACGAGATGGAAATTGCCGTAACTGTAAGACGGCAGAGGGTTGGTATTGCGGGGCAGCACGTGGCTCGTTCGAGCCGGGCGAATCAGGTAACGCTCTCGTTCTTGGAGATGCGCTTCGCCTTGTCGCAGAGCATCCGGAGCTCGGTCTGGCTGAGCTTGTCCCACTGGGCGGGAATTGGGACGAGTCGGCGCTTCTCATCGAGCGACTCGAAGGTCAGCCACCCGCTGCCGTAGCCCTCCGAGAGGGTGATCCGGCGCTGGCTCGTCAGTCGCCGATCGGATCCACGTCGACGCTCAGGACCGTTCCACGGGAAATGTCTGGGATGGCGCCGATCGCCCCCGGATAGCCGCCGCTCCACCCGCGTCGGCTGTGAATCCCAGACCTGCCAATACGATCCGTTATGATCTACAAAAGTTCGATAAGCCATATCTATAACCTCAACGCGGCTGCCTCACGCGGCACCTCAAGAATGTGCAGGAAAGATGCCAATTTGCGCAGCCGATTTGCACCCCTAAAGATATGTTTGCCAAGGAGTTATCTGCCGAAACTGGCCAGGGACTCGCTCATGACGTCGATCATCGACTTGGCCGTCCAGCGATCCCGACCATTATAGAGGAAGGAGAAGGCGAGCACCTCACCATTTACCGCCGTCACGTATCCAGCCAATGCAATGACATCATTGGTTGTACCCGTTTTGGCGTGCAGGTTTCCCTCGGCGGGGGTGTTCCGCATACGCCGCCTGAGGAGCTCTGAATCTCCGGCGACAGGCAGCGAAGAGTGAAGCCATGGACCCCAGCTAGCGCGATGGGCGTAGCCCAGCAGTTGGACCTGGGCTCTGGGGCTGACGCGGTCGAGGGTCGACAGACCGCTGCCATCGGCGAAGACCAGCCTCGAAGTGTCCGCGCCGACCTTGGTCGCGAAAAAACTGTCCAGCAGGGAGCTGGCGTTGGCGACGCTACCAATGACGTCGCGCTTGGGGCCGCGTGCCGCGTTCCTGAACAGAAGCTCGGCGTAGTGGTTGATGCTCTCGCGGTTCATGGCGGCCACCATGCTCGCGAGCGGGGGTGAAAGCAGGCTCGCGACCTTGACTGCCGTGGGCGGAGCCTTGCCGAGGCGAATGCTGCCGTCGACTCTGACACCCCGCGCGATGAGCGCATTTCTGAGCGCGCCCGTCGCAAAGCTCGCGGGGTCCTCGACGATGTACACGTATTTGCGGGTGCCGGCGCGCGTTCCGATCGAGCCGTTGGCCTGGATGGTTCCGTCGCCGAGCTTTCTGAAGCCGAGTCTCGCTCCTCCGCCGGCGACGGTTCGCACGTTCGACACGAGCGGGATCGCGCTGGTCGAAGGCTCGAGTCTCACTGTTGCCGGCTTGCCCGCTGCGGCTGGCGTAACCGCCACCGCGACGAGGTTCTCGTTCAGCGACAACGCGGACACTCGCGCGGCATACCCCGCCTGCAGGTAGCGGGTGAGCCAACCTTCCGGAATCTTCTGGTCATCAAAGCCCGTCGCGTCGCCGACGATGTCTCCAGTCACGTGCTTGATCCCTTGTTGCGCGACGAGATCGGCGAGCCGGTTCATCGGAGCCTCGGGCCCACCGGTAAGGAATTTCCCTGATAACGCGGGATCGCCGTCCCCGCGAAGGTAGAGGTTTCCACTGAGTGTCCCGTCGACAACAGTCCCTTCGCGAAGCGCGTCGGTGCTGAATTGATAGGTGGGACCGAATCGGTCGAATGCGATTGCGCTCGTCAACAGCTTCATCGTCGAGGCCGGCAGCATCAGCTCGCCGGCGTTGGCCGCGTAGAGGGTGTCGCCGCGGGTGAGCGAGACGACCATTCCTCCCCATGTTCCGCCGCGGATGCGGCCCGCCAGTCCGCCGAGGGTCGAAGCGAGATCATCAGCGGTTCTCGGCGTGCTGTAGCGCACCACTGGCACGGGCGGCGGTCTGTTCCGGCTCGGCCTCCGCACCCGCCTCCTGGTGGTCGTTGCTTTCTTTTTTGTCTGGGCTTCAACGATTGTGGGTGTCGCGGCGCAGGCGGCGAGCGCCACCAGAATGGCGATTCGGATTTTACGGGAAAACATCATTAACCGTTGAACGTGGTGACATCGATTTTCAGAGGGGAACAGAAGGCCTTCAGAGGCGAGAACGGTGCCACGTCGGAAGGCCGGAAATTTTTCGCTCGCTTGGAATATACCCGGCGGTTGCGTATTTTCTCCGAAAGCAATGATCTCGAACCCGATCAGAGGAGCCAATGGCTGAGCGGCCGCACAACTTTCTGCGTGAAGGCGCGATCACCGGGTTTATCGGAGCAACGGCAATCGCAGTCTGGTTCCTCCTCGTCGACACCATCGCCGGCCACCCGTTCGCAACGCCGATCTTCCTCGGCAAGGGCGTCGTGAGCGTTCTCGGCAAGAACATGATGGGGGATACTGCGTTTACCCAGGTGTTGGGTTATACGGTTTTTCACTATATCGCGTTCTTCATCGTCGGCATCGTGCTGACTGTGATAGTCCACCAGGCGGAGCGCACGCCTGCGATTCTCGCGGGGCTGCTGGTCGCATTCGTGATGACGACTTTGGGCTTCTACATGATCGCCGCCGCGTTCGCGCAATCTTCCCTTGGCCAGATCGCGTGGGCGCAGATCTTCATCGCCAATCTGCTAGCGGCGGGTCTGATGATCGGGTATCTGTGGCGAAAGCATCCCAAGCTGAATCGGCAGCTGAAGCAAGCCCTCGAGGGAACCGACGACTAGGCGGTCGACGGCTTCCAGTCCACCTGAGCGCCCGCGGTCGAGTCCTCGCCGCGGGCGTTCCATTTGAAGAACACCACCGTCATGATGATCATGAAGATGATCCCGCCGGGAATCCACATGATCAGTCCGCCAAGGAGCTGATCCTCGAGGGGCGACAGGGGAAGCACGCGGGGGGCGGCACTGTAGGCGGGATACAGCACGTGGTCTGCCATCGCGATGTAGATGGCGATGATCGACATCGGGATGCTCATCAAAAAGCTGTAGAGCATCTGACCCGGATAGGCGAGCCGCGGAAATTCGGGCAGCTGGCTCATTAGTGGCCACCACATCAGCACCGCGGCAACCATGAACATCAAATGCTCGACGATGTGCAGGTTGTGATTTGCCATCGCCGCATTGTAGAACGGCGGCAGATGCCAGACGGCGATGACGAGATTGAACGTCACGAACGCAATAGGGGCCCGAGTGAAAAACCGTGCGATGGGCGCAACTCGACGGCGGGATAACACCGGTCTCAGCATCCAGCCCGGCACACCCGCGAGGAGCAGCGGAGGCATCGCCAGCGTCAGCAGCAGGTGCTGAACCATGTGGGCGCTGAAGAGGTAGTCATCGCTCAGGTCGTGGACCGGTCCGTTGAGCGACGCGAACATCACGAGCAGCCCGCTGAAGAACCAGATTCGCTGGGCGCGCGATGGCGATTGTCCGAGTTTCCAACCAGCCCAGATGTAAAGCGCGGCGAGGCCTGCGATCCCAAGGGCGGTACTCGGGTGAATCGACCATCGCCACCAGCTGAGGGTGGCGATGGGATGGAGCAGCGCCAGGAAAAACATTGCTACATGACTTTGAAGTACAGATGTCCGAAGAGGAACATCAGCGCCAGCAGCGTCAGCGCGGCGATCAGCAGCGGTCCGGTGAACAGCACGCGAAAGAGTCTGTGATCGTACTTGAGGTGCATGTAGAACATGACGACGATCACGAACTTGAGCGCCGATAGAATGAGCAGCGTGGGTACGAATCCGCGCGACGCGACGAAGGAAGGAATGTAGTACGCCCAGACTTCACCGACCGTGATCAGCGTGAGAATGAGCGCGACCTTCCAGTACGTGGACCAGGTCGGGTGGGCGTGCTCGACTTCCCCGTGCGGCGCGTGCGCTCCCGCTTCGGCCGAGTCGGGAAGATTGGTCATGCTGGCGTGAGTATCCATCGTTCCGCCGTTACTTGATGAGGTAGACGAGAGTGAAGATCACGATCCAGATGACGTCGACGAAGTGCCAGTACAAAGCGGCAATGTCCACGAGTAGCGAATCACGCGAGCCAAGGCCCCGCCGGTAGTCGATCGCGAGGAGCGTCACCAGCCAGATCACACCGGCAGTTACGTGCGCCCCGTGAAAGCCGGTGAGCGTGAAGAACGACGAACCGAACAGATTGGTGCGAATGGTGAGACCTTCGTGCACGAACGAGGTGAACTCGAACGCCTGGAAGCCAAGGAACGTCGTGCCGGCAATCGCCGTCATCCAGAGCCACAGCTTTGAGTTGCCGAGGATCCGCTCGCCGCGTGTGTGCTTGGGCATCTCCTTGTTCTGAACGGCTGCCAGAGCCAGCACCATGAACAAGGACGACATGAGCAGCACGAACGTCGACGCCGAGGTCACGGGGATGTTGAGAATCGGCTTCAGCACGTGCCCAGTGGCGGGATCGGTCCACGTCTCGTGCGGGAACGGGCCGACCACGCTCCGTCCCTTGTAAATCAGGTACGTAGAGATCAGCGACGTGAAGAGCATACACTCGGAGCCGATGAAGGCCCAGATGGCGACCTTCCGGCTGTCGAGACCCAGTGTGGTGTAGTGGTGGTGCGCTGGCGCGCTCGTGTGTGCCACGGATGCTGACATTTTCTAGTGGTGCTCCGGCTCGAGCGGGCTCAGGAGCCAGCTGTAGAGAGAGAAAATCATTACGACAGCGCCGACGCCGATGAGCGCCCGCGCCCAGATCAGCCCGCAGAACATGACCACCAGGCCAAGGGCGACGAAGAGCGGCTTGATGGTGTTGTACGGCATGATGATGCCGAGATCTGCCGCCGTCTTTCCTTCCTGCGCGTTGATGCGCGCGTCGGCGTGATCGACTTCCTTGCCTTCCCAGATCGGATACCTGCTCGTCACCGTCGGGATCTTCGCGAAGTTGTACTCGGGAGGAGGGCTCGGGATCGTCCATTCCAGAGTTCCCGCGCCCCATGGGTTTGGTCCAGCGATCTCACCGCGCTTTCTGCTGACAAAGAAGTTGTAGACGAAGATCAGCATCGCGATCGGGAAGATCATCGCGCCGGCGGTGGACATCGCGTTGTAGAGATCCCAGCCTTGGCCGGAGTCGTAGGTGTAAATGCGGCGCGGCATTCCCAGCATGCCGGAGAAGTGCATGGGGAAGAAGGTGAGATTCATCGCGATGAACATCAGCCAGAAATGCACCAGGCCCATCTTCTCGTCGAGCAAGCGCCCAGTGATCTTCGGGAAGTAGTGGTAGATGCCCGCGAAGATCCCCATGATGGAGCCGCCGAACAGCACGTAGTGGAAGTGCGCGACGATGAAATACGTATCGGTCTGTTGCAGGTCAGCCGGCGGGGAGGAGTGCATGATGCCGGAGATTCCGCCGATCGTGAACAGGCCGACTAGTGAGATTCCGAACAGCATTGCCGTCGTATATCGAATCGCGCCTTGCGCCATCGTCGCGATCCAGTTGAAGATCTTCACGCCGGTGGGGATCGCGATCAGCATCGTGGTCAGGCCGAAGAACGTATCGGCGATCGGGCCCATGCCCACCGCGAACATGTGGTGCGCCCAGACGCCGAATCCGAGCACGGCGATCAGGATTCCGGAGTAGACCATGACGGGATACCCGAACAGCGGCTTCTTCGAGTAGGTCGGCAGCACCTCGGAAACGAGTCCGAACGCCGGCAGGATCAGGATGTAGACCTCGGGGTGGCCGAAGATCCAGAACAGATGCTGCCACAGCAGCGGATCGGCACCCGCGCTCACGGTGTTGTAGAAATTCGTGCCGAAAAAGCGATCGAACAGCAGGAACACCAGCGCGATCGTGATGACGGGGAACGCGAGCACGAGCAGCACCTGAACGATGAACGCCATCCAGGTGAACATCGGCATGCGCATCAGCGTCATGCCGGGCGCCCGGAGGTTGATGATCGTCGTGAGGAAGTTGAAGGCCGCCGCGAGCGAGGAGACGCCGAGGATCTGGAGGCCGATCACCCAGAAATCGATGTTGACGCCCTGTGAGTAGGCTCTGATCGTCAGCGGGGCGTAGCCGAACCATCCGCCGTTGGGCGCGACCGCGAAGAAAATCGGAACTGTGATGAAGATTCCGCCGAACAGGTACACCCAGTAGCTGAACGCGTTGAGCCGTGGGAACGCGACGTCGCGCGCACCGATCTGCAGCGGAATCAGGAAGTTGAAGAACGCTGACGAGAGCGGCATGATCGCGAGGAAGATCATGGTCGTCCCGTGCATCGTGAAGAGCTGGTTGTAGAACTCTGCCGACACGATGTGCTGGTTCGGAGCGCCGAGCTGCGCGCGGATCACCACCGCCTCGAGGCCGCCGAACAGGAAGAACCCGAGCGCGGTATAGAGGTAAAGGATGCCGATGCGCTTGTGGTCTACTGTGGTGAGCCAGCTCCAGAGCCCGCTCTGTTCACCCGAGTAGGCCGGCGCGTGCGCCGGTGCTGGATATGCGGTGGATGCCAAATCGATCTCCGGTTACTTCAGTACAGTTAGGTAAGCGACAATGTCGGCGATCTGCTGATCGGTCAGCCCGCCGGTTGCTGATGTGACTTTCGCCTTGAGAACAGGATCGTATTCATCCATCCCGAGCGTGGGCATGAGCACCTCGGGCTTCATCGCGCGCGCGTTCTTGATCCAGAGCGCCAGGAACGCGGCCGTATTCGGGAAGCGTCCCGCCGCAATCGTGCTCCTCGATCCTACATGAGTAAGGTTCGGGCCGGTGACGCCCATCGCGGCTGGATTCCCGGCGATCGAATGGCAACCGATGCACGCCGAGCTCGAGAACACCTGCTTTCCGCGGGCCGCGTTACCGGTGAGACCGGCTGTGAACTTCAGTCCTCCGGGAATCGGAGCGTGCGGCACCGCATAATTCGGAATCTGCTCGCGCGGGAAGATGTAACCCGGCGCGATCGGAGAAGTAGTCGACGCGAACGCCACATTCGAGGGTGTGACTCCGGCGACAGTAGTGCGAGCGCCGGGATTAGCCTCTGGATTCTGGCCGCGCGGAACCGCCGGCTGCGTTCCTCCGACGGCGCCCGTCCCAGAGCTTCGCTGCGCAACGGCCCCCGCTGCTGCCTGTGCAGTCTGGCTGGCCGCGTTCGGTCCACCGGGAGTTGTGACTCTTGGACCTTCTAGTGGAGGGGGAATCGGCCCGCCCGCGGGGGCGGCAGGTCCGACTGCGCCAAATCTCGCCGGCATCTTCTGACCCGCGACCCACGATTCGAACTGCTCGGGCGTCACCGTGAAAACCCGGAAGCGCATGTTCGCGTGGGAGGCGCCACAGTACTCCACACAGAATCCGTTCCACACGTTGCTCGCGGTCGACGAGTCGGGCGTGTACCACATGTAATTGGTGCGGTTGGTCACGACGTCGCGCTTGCCACCGAGCTGCGGAGTCCAGAACGAGTGAATCACGTCAGCGGACCGGAGCCTGAAATTCACCGTGCGCCCGGCTGGGATATAAATCTCGTTGGCGGTCGTCACACCGTATTCGGGATACCTGAATTCCCACCACCACTGGTGTCCCGTTACATCGATGTTCAGCGAGCCCGGCGCGGCCTGCGCCTGGGTGATGAAGATCGTCTTGACGGTTGGAACGGCGATGAACACGAGGACCACCGCGGGAATCAGGGTCCAGGTGATCTCGAGCTTCGTGCTGCCGTGCGTCTGCGGCGGCGTCGCCTGATTGTCTTTGCGGCGATACTTGAAAACGATGTAAACGAGAGCGACTTCGACGAGAACGAAGACGATCGTGCCGAGGAGGAGCAGCCGGTCCCACAGGAAATCAATCTCACGTCCGAGATCTGAATGCGGGACGAGCGTGGTATTGGGATGCGCTTCGTTGCAGGAGACAGCCGCGAACGCAAGTGCGGCGACCAATGCGTAGGATGCAAGCCGCCGGAGGCGGTCAGAACCATTCATGCGAAGGAAATCCTGTTCTCGTCGTGTTGGGAGCGTCTCACCTTCGCCGGTGAAACACCGCGCAAAATTTTCAGGGTGAAGCACGTACAAACTAACCTTCAACGGTCCGTTGCGGGAGTTGCCCTCGGAGCCGTCATCGAAGCGGGATTTAGCAGACGGTCGAGCTGTTCGCGGGTCATCAGCCCTTTCTCGCAAACGAGATCGTAGACGCCCCGTCCCGTCTCGAGCGCCTGCTTGGCGATCTCGGTAGTTGTCTCGTAGCCGAGCACGGGGACGAGAGCGGTGATCACGCCGACTGACTGCTCAACGAAGCCGCGCATGCGTTCGGCGTTGGCGGTGATTCCCTCGATGCAGCGATCCTGAAGAATCTTGCACGCGCGGGCAAGGTTGGTCATTCCACTCAGGAGCCGGAACGCGATTATCGGCTCGAAGACGTTGAGCTGCAGCTGCCCCGCTTCCGCCGCCATCGTTACTGTGACATCGCCGCCGATGATGTCGAAGCACACCTGATTCACCATCTCGGGTATCACCGGATTCACTTTTCCCGGCATGATCGACGAGCCCGGCTGCATCGGGGGAAGGTTGATTTCTCCCAAACCGGCGCGCGGACCCGAGCTTAGAAGCCGCAGATCGTTGCAGATCTTGGATAGCTTCACCGCGCAGCGCTTCAGCACTCCGGACAGTTGCACGAATGCGCCGGTGTCAGCGGTGGCTTCGACCAGATCCGGGGCCGTGATGAGCGGCAGTCCCGTGATGTGCTCGAGATGCCGTCGCACGCTCTCGGCGTAACCAGCCGGGGCGTTGATGCCCGTGCCGATTGCCGTCGCCCCCATGTTGATCTCCCGAATCAACGCCTGCGCTTCGCCAAGCCGGTCGACGTCTTCAAGGATCGTATGGGCAAACGCGTTGAACTCCTGACCGAGAGTCATAGGAACCGCGTCCTGGAGCTGCGTCCGACCCATCTTGATCAAGTTGCTGAATTCTTCGCCCTTGTGCAGAAACGCCGCCGCGAGGGCGATCATCGCCAATTGTAAATCGGATATGCTTGCATGCAGCGCGAGCTTCACCGCCGTCGGATAGACGTCGTTCGTCGATTGGCTGAGATTCAGGTGGTTGTTGGGATGGACGAACTCGTATTGCCCGCGCTGCTTGCCGAGGATCTCGAGCGCGCGGTTCGCCATCACCTCGTTGGCATTCATGTTCGACGAGGTGCCGGCTCCTCCCTGAATCATGTCGACGCGGAAAAACTCGTGGTGCAGTCCTTCCCTGATCTCGCTCGCAGCCTGGCAAATCGCGTCGACGATGTCGCGGTCGATGAGCTTCATCTCCAGATTGGCGAGCGCCGCAGCCTCCTTCACCGTTGCAAGCGCGGCGATGAGCGTCGGAAACTCGTGCAGCTCGATGCCGCTGATGCAGAAGTTCTCGATCGCGCGCAGGGTCTGGATTCCGTAGAGCGCTTCGACGGGAACATCCCGCTCCCCCAACAGGTCGCGCTCCCGCCGGGTAGGTCCGGAGAGATCGACGCTGGGAACGCGGGCCACCAGGCGCAGCGCTCTCGGTCTGGATGGTTGGTGGGATCTCATGCGTAGCGGGAAGCTATAGTGGACCAATACCTTATTGAAGCCACCCGTCCGGCCCCTCGTGCGGACGCCGTAATTCTTCTCGCACTCCACGAATATGGCCCGCCTTTCCCCGCGCCTGGCCGCATGCGCCGGCCTCCTCGTTTCGATCTTTCTTCCAGTCGCCGTACGATCCCAAGTAGCAGCATCCGCGCCCAACTTCGCAATGGTGATCCACGGCGGCGCCGGTACGATCCTTCGTCAGAACATGACCCCGGAGATGGAGAAGGCGTACATCGACACTCTCACGATCGCACTCCGCACCGGGTACCAGATACTGGCGCGGGGAGGAAGCAGTCTCGACGCCGTCGAAGCCACGATCAGAGTGATGGAGGACTCTCCGCTCTTCAACGCCGGGAAGGGGGCGGTTTTCACCTCTGAAGGCACGAACGAGCTGGATGCTTCGATCATGGATGGCAGGACACTCGGCGCCGGCGCGGTAGCCGCGCTCCAGCATGTCAGGAACCCGATCTCGCTGGCGCGGCTGGTGATGGAGAAATCGCCGCACGTGATGATGGTCGGCTCGGGCGCCGAGGAGTTCGCCAAGTCCCAGGGCGTGAAGCTGGTGTCCCCGCATTATTTCTGGACGGAGCGACGCTGGAAGGCGTACGAGGCGGCGAAAGCTCGAGCCGACAGCGGGAAATCCGGTGCCGTGCCGGGCGAAGAGCGGAAACTCGGAACGGTCGGCGCCGTCGCGCTGGATAAAGCGGGCAATCTCGCCGCCGGGACGTCGACGGGTGGGACCAACATGAAGCGCTTCGGCCGCGTCGGTGACTCGCCGATCATAGGAGCCGGGACGTACGCCAACAACTTGAGCTGCGCCGTGTCCGGCACCGGCGACGGAGAATTCTTCATCCGGAACAACGTCGCGGCGGATATCTGCGCGCGGCTGCGCTACTCGGGTGTCTCGATCCAGCAGGCAGCGGACGATGTGGTGATGAAGGAGCTGGTCGCGCAACACGGAGAGGGCGGAGTGATCGCGATGGACAGGAAAGGGAATATCGCGACGCCGTTCAATTCGGCGGGCATGTACCGTGGCTGGGTCACGAGCGACGGGAAAATCACGGTGAAAATCTACAAGGAGAACTAGAGTGTCGATTTCCAGGCGAAAATTCATTGGGGCTGGCGCGGCAGCCGCGGCATCGCTGACGCTGGATCGAACGGCGAGAGCCGACGTTCTTCGGACGTCGGTAGGTTGGGAAGCTCGGTCGGCGGGCCGTCCGGTGGTGGTAGCGAGCGCCAACGGGATTCGCGGTGTCGCGCGCGCATACGACATGATCACTCGCCAAAACGCCGACACTCTCGACGCTATCATCGCCGGAGTCAACATCCAGGAGCTGGATCCCGACGATCAGTCGGTCGGACTGGGTGGACTGCCCAATGAGGAGGGAGTCGTTCAGCTCGATGCGTCGTGCATGCACGGCCCGACGCGGCGCGCTGGGGCCGTGGCGGCGCTGGAGGACATCGCAACACCGTCCCTCGTGGCAAAGGCGGTGATGGACCACACCGACCACATAATGCTCGTAGGGGCCGGCGCCAAGAAATTCGCGCTGGAGATGGGCTTCAAGGAGCAGAATCTTCTGACCGACAAGAGCAGGCGCGACTGGCTGCGGTGGAAGGCATGCCTCAATCCGGCCGACGCCTGGCTCGACAGTGCTCCACCACCGCTGATGTCGAGTCTGTCCATCGATGATCCGCTGCACGTGAAGTTCACGACCGGCACGATCAACATGAACGCCGTGAACGCGGGCGGTGACATGTCATCGGTGACGACAACGAGCGGACTTTCATGGAAGGTTCCCGGGCGCATAGGAGATTCGCCGATAGTCGGCGCCGGCCAATACTGCGACAACACCGTGGGCGCCGCGGGATCGACCGGCCGCGGCGAAGCGAACATCAAGGTGTGTGGGGCGTTTTTGATCGTGGAGATGATGCGACAGGGGATGTCGCCCGATCAGGCTTGCATGAGGACGATCGACAGAGTTATCGCGATGACGGAACGCCGGCTCCTCGACAACGGCAGGCCGCTGTTCGACCTGCAGTTCTACGCTCTGGCCAAGGACGGCCGCTTCGGATCGGCGACGGCCTACGAGGGAAGCAGCTTCGCCGTCGCGGATTCCCAGGGTGCGCGTCTCATTCCGATGCCGTTCAAGTTCGCGCGGTCAGAGCGACCGCAGATGCCGTCGGTCAGCTGCCGACGAGCCTGAAGCTCCGCGCCAGCTGATTGACTCGGCCGGATGCATCGGTGAGAGCGCTGGCCGCCGCCGCGATCTCGCCGATGTTCTTGCTCTGCTCCTCGTTCGACACGGCCACGTGATGCATTGCGCGTGAGAACGCGGCCGTTCCCTGCGACAGGCTGGCGAGCCGCTGATTCATTGTGGTGATCAGCTCCGCTGATTCCTTGACCGCTGCCTGGATCTTAGCGCTCAGATCTTCACCCTGAACGGTGCCTTCTTCCACCCGCGTCAGAGACTGACGGCCCGCGCGAGTCGACTCCAATACCTGCTCCACCGTCGCAACCGTGCGCGCCGTCGATTCACGCGAGTGATTCACGCTGTCCAGCATCTCCTGGACGAGCGAAGTCGTGCGCTGCGCCGCGTCGGCGGAGCTGGTCGCGAGGCGCCTGACTTCCGTTGCAACAACTGCGAATCCGTGACCGTGTTCGCCGGCGCGCGCCGCTTCGAGCGCCGCGTTCAGGGCGAGCAGCTTCGACTGGCGGGAGATCTTCTGAACCAGAACGAGAAATGCCTGGATCTCGTCGGCCGCGGCGGAAAGCGCGTCGATTCCTTCGGCGCTTTCGAGCGCATCCGACGCAAGCTCCTGGAGCGAGCTGGTAGTGCGCTCGAGGCGCACTCGATTGTCGCGAGCGAGCTGACGCAGCGCCTGATCGCGCTTCAATCCTTCTTCGGCCGCTTCTCTGAGCCCCGAAGAGATCTCTACCAGGCGCGCGGCTTCGGCCGTGAGCTCGTTGATCGTGCGCTCCCTTGTGCGGGCATCCTGGCTGAGAACGTTGGAAGTCTCGGCTCCCTCGCGCGCCGAGGCGGCGACTGTCTGCGAGGCGAGAGCGATCTGCGATACCAGCTGACTGTTGTCGTCGGCGGAGCTGTGCATTTGGCCGGCGACTTCCCTAAGCTGCGACAGCATTGACATCGTGGAGCGCGTGAGCCGGTCCACTGACGCGTTCGCAACGACCGGTTTGTACGTGCTCGACAGGTCGCCTCTGGCGACAGCTTCGTGAACGCGCGCGAGCTCCGCGGCCGGACCACTCACATGCTTCCTGACAAAGATGATGGCCGCCGACGCCGTCGCGAGCAGCGCCACCCCAATCCAGAGCGAGGCGATGATGAGCGCGGTGTTGAATCCTGCCACACCTAGAACTTCCTGACGTGTCTCGGCAGGAAGCAGGTGATACATCTGCCAGCAGATCGCGCCGAGTCCGACGAGAAAAACGGTTCCGAACACCAGACTCGCCTTGATTGCGCGGCGCTGTAGCGCGCTGAAGAACGGCGTGAGGAAGCCGGTCGCGGTGCGCGGAGCAATCGGGAGAGGTGTTGCTGTCATCTTGAAGAGAGATTGTGGAACCACTCGGCCAGCAGCGACGAGAGATGAAACTCCGTCGCTGAGCCGCTACTTTGTACAGATGGACAACTCGGCAACACGCAACGACCCATTCCCCTCATCCGCCGTGACTTACGATCCCGGAACGATCGAGCGGAAATGGCAGCGCATCTGGCAGGAGCGTGGTACGAACAACACGGACCTGCAGCGCGCCCAAAGGCCGTTCTATGCATTGATGATGTTCCCTTACCCGTCCGCCGAAGGACTCCACGTCGGGAATCTTTTTGCGTTCACTGGGAACGACATTTATGGACGATTCCAGCGTCTCATGGGACACAACGTGTTCGAGCCGCTCGGATACGATGCCTTCGGGATTCATTCGGAGAATTACGCCCTCAAGGTGGGCATTCATCCGATGGACCTGATCCCGCGCAACATTGCCAATTTCCGGAGGCAGCTCGAGCGATCGGGCCTCATGATCGATTGGCGGTACACGCTGTCGACCACGGACCCTGACTACTACAAGTGGACCCAGTGGCTCTTTCTGCAGCTCTTCGAGCAGGGCCTCGCTTACAAGAAGCAGGCTGCGGTCAACTGGTGTCCGAAGGACAAGACCGTCCTGGCCAACGAGCAGGTCGTCGGCGGCCACTGCGAGAGGTGTGGCACCCCGGTGGAGCAGCGCCTCCTCGAGCAGTGGTTCTTCCGCATCAGCGATTACGCGCCGAGGCTGCTCGAGAATCTCGATCACATCGATTGGTCGGAGACTACCAAGACGGCACAGCGCAATTGGATCGGCCGGTCGGAGGGAGCCGAGATCGCCTTCGAGACGAAACAGGTGGACGGTGGCGAGTGCGAAATCAGAGTATTCACGACGCGTCCGGACACGATCTATGGCGCGACGTACATGGTGCTCGCGCCCGAGCATCCGCTTGTCAAGTCGCTGACCAAACCGGACCAGAAGAAGAAAGTCGAAGCCTACCGCGAGAAGACGAAGAAGCAGGACATCATCACCCGGAAGACGAGCACGGAGAAGACGGGAGAGTTCACCGGCTCATACGCCATCAACCCGGCAACGGAAAAGGAAATCCCTGTCTGGATCTCCGACTACGTGTTGATGGAATACGGAACCGGCGCGATCATGGGCGTGCCAGGTCACGATGAGCGCGATTTCGAGTTCGCGACGAAATTCGACCTTCCGATCGTACGGGTCGTTTGCGGCGAGCGCGAAGATGCGAACACACCGCTGCACGAGGCGTTCACGCAGTGCGAGTCGGGGACGCTGGTCAACTCGGGCGTGTTCGACGGATTCGAAGTCGAGGCCGGGAAGAAGGCAATCGTAGAGTTTCTCGCGAAGGGCGGCTCGGCCAAGCCGGTCGTGCACTATCGCCTGCACGACTGGTGCATCTCGCGGCAGCGGTACTGGGGTCCGCCGATTCCCATCATCTACTGCGAATCGTGCGGAACGGTGCCGGTTCCGGAGAAGGATCTTCCCGTCCTGCTTCCGTTCATCGAGGACTTCAAGCCGGACGACTCGGGAGTGTCACCGCTCGCGCGTCACGAGGAGTGGTACCTGGTCGAGTGCCCGAAGTGCGGGAAGACCGGCAGGCGTGAGACCGATGTCTCGGACAACTTCCTCGACAACTCCTGGTATTTCCTGCGTTATCCGAGTGTCGGACGCGACGATGTGCCGTTCGAGAAGAACGTCACCAAGAAATGGCTGCCCGTCACTTCGTATATCGGCGGCAACGAGCACGCCGTGCTACACCTGCTCTACTCGCGCTTCATCACAATGGTTCTGCACGATGCGAAGATCCTCGACTTCGAGGAGCCGTTCGTAAAGTTCCGCGCGCACGGGCACATCATCCGCGAAGGGGCGAAGATGTCGAAGACGCAGGGCAACATCGTGAACCCCGACGAATACATCGAGGAGTGGGGTGCCGACGCGTTTCGTACCTATCTGATGTTCCTCGGTCCGTACGAGCAGGGCGGGGATTTTCGGGACCGCAGCATCTCGGGCACTCGTCGCTTTCTGGACAGGCTCTTCGCTTCCGTGCAAAGCATGTCGGCGGACACAGAGCCGGACAACTCAGTGATGCGGAAGCTGCATCAGACGATTCGGAAGGTGAGCGAGGATATCCCGCGTCTCAGCTACAACACCGCGATCGCCGCAATGATGGAATACATGAACGTGGTGCGGAAAGGCGAGCGCGTGCCGCATCGCGACGAAGTGCTGCCGTTGATCCCGCTGGTCGCGCCGTTCGCGCCGCACATCGCGGAGGAGCTGTGGGAGCAGACGGGTGGAACGGGGAGCGTCTTCGACAGTGCGTGGCCGAGCTTCGATCCGTCGCTCGCTACTGAGGACAACATCGAGCTGGTGGTTCAGGTGAACGGCAAAGTGAGGACGAGGATTATCGTATCGCGCGACATTTCCGAGGAATCCGCGGTGGCGGCGGCTCTAGCCGACTCTACGGTCGCGCGGTTCGTGACCGGCGCGCCGAAAAAAATCATCTTCGTTCCCGGGCGGCTCCTTAACATCGTCGCGTAATTTTTGTTTTGTTTTGGAGGATTACTCGTACATGTTGTCCGGGTCGGCCTTGGCGAGATCGACCAGAAAGCCGCCGATCTTCTCCGTTACGGCACGAATGAACTTTTCACCTTTCGCCGGCGTCGACTTCGCTGGGTTTCCGGTCCCTGTGTCGCTCGTCACCTTCGACCATTGCCTCGGCGTCCAGGCCCAACCTTCTCGAAGTCCGGCGACGCGGAATTTCTTCGCCTTGCCGGGCCCTGCTTCGGATAATGGAAGGAGAAGATCCGGTTCGAGCACCATCATCATGCTCGTCTCCATTTCACCGGCGTGGTCACCCGGCTCATCGAAGTAGTCGGCTCCCTTCACGCAGGTCCACCAGTTGACCATGCAGATGAACAGGTTCACGCGCGGCTGCAGCTCGCGGATCATCTGCTTGAAATCGTTTCCGCCGTGGCTGTTGAGCACCAGCAGCTTGCGGACGCCCTGTTGTGAAATCGCCGACGCAATGTCGCTGAGCACCGCGAACTGCGTGCTGGGATTCATGTTGATGGCGAGACGAAGATTCAATTGCCCCGTGTTCACCCCGAACGGCACCGTCGGCACGACTTTCGCGCCCTGCTTCCAGGCGATCTCCGCCGCACCCTCGGCGATCGATCGCGACTCGTAGTTGTCGGTGCCGTAGGGCAGGTGATAGTTGTGCGGCTCGGTCGCTCCCCATGGGAGGATCGCGACCTCGAAGGGAGTGTCCTTTACCGCCTTCCAGTTTGTTTCGGCGAGAACGTAGGGGCGTGGTGGCATCCATGATGGTAGCAAAAACCAGGGGTCTACGACAACATTCAGCGTGGTTGCGGTCCGGGTCGCATCCCCTTTTGCGGAGGAACCGACAGTGTTTCACCCTCATCCGCGCCTCACGTTTTCCCTGTTGGGTGTTCTACTGGCGGCATCCGCGATCGGGTGTGGCGGCGCAGGCCGCGATTTCACGCGGATTGGCGATGATGTAATTGGCCGGGGCCCTCCCGGTTGGATGGACAGCGTCCCAGGCGACCTCATCTTCGCTGGTCGCGAAACTCTCCTTCGCGGGACCGTGGGTGGTGACTATCTCGTAGCCGCAGGAGAGCAGGAAATCGGCGGGCGGGTTCGTGGGTCAGTCCGCGCAGTCGGTGGCGAAGTTCACGTAAAGGGTGTGGTCGATCGCAATGCGACCGTTGCGGGCGGCAACGTCTCCCTGGATTCCGCGGGTGTGATTGAGAAGAACGCGTACTTCGCCGGTGGGAATGTTCAGATCACCGGCACAGTGCGCGGTGGGTTGGCTGCCGCCGGTGGCAACGTCGCAATAAATGGTGTCGTTGGCGGCGATGTCCAGGTAGCAGGAGACGAGCTCCACATCGGGCCGCGCGCCCAGATTGCGGGAAACCTCCGCTACAAAGTCCCTCCAAAGAATGTCAGAATCGACTCGGCCGCGCGCATCTCGGGCACCGTTACTGTCCTCCCGGTCGAGAGCCAGTGGGGAGTCGAACGCTGGCTATGGATGCTGGGCTTACTCCTGATCGGAGTTGTGGTCGTGGCGCTTTTCCCCCGCTTCTCGGCCGAGGCAGCAGAAATCCTCTCTCGCCGTCCGATCGCGGCGGCTATCGTCGGTGTCGGATGGTTCTTCCTGGCCTTCCTTGCCATCGCCTTCCTGTGGATCACGGTCATCGGAAGACCACTCGCGGTCCTCACACTCGTCGCGTACATGCTTCTGCTATTCCTTGCTGACATACCGGTCGGGGTCTGGCTGGGCCGGTGGCTGCTTCGTTTCCGCGGAGGTACGCGGCGTCCCGTGATCCTGGAATATCTTGTCGGCGGGGTCGTCCTGCTCGCCGTGGTGCTGATACCGGTGATCGGCCACGTGGTATTGATGATTGTCACCTGTCTTGGCACCGGGTTGATACTGCTCGAAGCATGGACGTCGAGGAGACGGCAGGCTATATGAGTCGCCCCACCCAGCCACCCACGAAGTAGCCGACCGCCGCGACGCCCACGCCGACGACGAACATGTCGAAGCCGGAGCGGAAGACACCGCGCCCCGTGAACACCGATCTCGCCGCACCGACTATAAAGTGGGAGAGCATCGCAACGGTGAAGGAGATCACAATCGCTGTCGTCCCCTGCCAGATGAGAAACGGAAAAACCGGAATCGCGGCACCGAACGCCGTCGCCAGTCCCGTCACCCAACCTTCGCGAAACGGCGACGTGGTGAACTCACCGATCTTGAGCTCCTCCTGGACCTGCTCTTTCAGCATCTGCTGGGGATCGGCCATCATCTGCGTCGC
>Ga0193727_1000282_pt1 | contig 18765 bp, 15 predicted proteins | sample H2c2metaG_FD_143051 | JGI IMG/M metagenome (GOLD analysis project Ga0193727, IMG submission 143051) | Soil microbial communities from a riparian zone of the East river system, Colorado, United States - H2c2 | ecosystem: Environmental > Terrestrial > Soil > Riparian zone | place: USA: East River...
CGGCGGCATCGATGGTCACCCGCTCAGGGTGATTCCGCGCGACGATGAGGGTGACGGACCTACCGCGGCGAAAATCGCGCAGGATTTCGTGGCGACCAGCTCCATCTCGGCAGTCGTCGGTCATGTAAACTCTTCGGGCATGCTGTCCGCCGCCCCCATCTATGATGGGCGACTGGCCGCCGTCGCGACGAGCGCCACTTCCCCGGACCTCAGCGGCATCTCGAGCTGGGTCTTCCGCATCATATCCAGCGATTCCCTCAACGGAATCGCGCTCGCCAACTTCGCGTCCAAGTTCGGAGGTCGCACTCCGGCGAGCGTTGCTGTGCTCTATGAAAACAACACCTACGGTCGCGGGCTCGCCGACTCGTTTCGACGCTCCTTCCATGGCGAAATCCTGAGCCTCGATCCAATCAATGCGGATCTGCCGACTGCGGAGCCCTACATAGCGTATCTCAAGACGAAGAGGCCCAAGATCGTGTTCATCGCGGGAAGGGTTGAATCGGGCCTCAGGATTCTGCAGGAGGCGAAGCGTCAGGGTTTCAATGCGACCTTCGTTGGTGGCGACGGCTGGCAGGGTATTCTCGCCGACACCACGATTTCAGAAGGCGCCTACATCGGGATGTCGTTCACACCTGAAGACCCATCACCGGCGGCGCGCGCCTTCGTTGCGGCATTCAAGAAGAAATACAACACTGCTCCTGACGCGCACGCTGCGCTCGCGTACGACGCGACACGCCTCATCGCGCAGGCGCTGAAGGAGAAGGGTCCCGATCGGAGAGCTATTCGCGACTATCTCCATTCTCTGAATCGTGAGACAGCGTATCAGGGACTGACCGGCCCAGCGTTCTTCGAGGACACTGGAGATCCGGTCGGTATGCGATTCCGGGTTCTCCGCGCGCACAGCGGCTTGCTGACAGTCGCGGAGGCCAGGTGAAGCTCACCTTCAAATTCCACACGATTCGCCAGGTTCTGGCGGTCGGCTTCGGATTCCTCATTGTGTTGATGCTGGGAGCGGGAGCGGTAGGCTGGGTGTCGATGGCGCAGATGGCTGATCGCGTAACCGAGACTTTGGCCAACGCGCAGCAGGATGCCAAGCAGGCGTCTGACTTCTCCAACGTCGTCACGCAGGAAATCCAGGCAGCGAACACGTACCTCAGCGATCAGGACGCCAAGTCCGATGCCGAATTCCGGCGCCTCGGCTGGGAGGCGCACCGCCTCCACAGGAGTTTCGGCCCAGGTGCTGTCGTGTCCGCCGACCAGACCGCTCGCACGGTCGCGATCGACACGACATTGGCGCGAGTGGAATCCTCTTTTGCGCTGTCCCACAGACTGACCGACCTCGGTCGTCTCGACGAGGCCCACGCCGAAGCACAGAAGGCGCGCAGAATGGTTCCCGGCCTGCTGGAGCAGCTGACCAAACTCGAGCACTCCCGCGCGCAGCAGCTCGCGGGGATGTCTGCCGATCTACGCGGCCAGGCGACGGCGCGCTCCAGAATTCTGGTGTCAGTCGTGATGGTCGCGATGCTTCTCGCCATAATGATCGTCATCCGCACCGGTCGCGCTGTCGGCAGACCGCTCCGGCTCCTTGTCAGGCACGCGGTTCAATTGAGTCACGGAGACCTGCAGCAGCGCACCGAAGGCGAGATGCCCGGCGAGTTCCGCACGCTCGCCGACGCGATGAATCACGCGACAATCGCCCTTTCACGCATCGCCTCGGGCGCGGCCAAAACGGCCGACGAGGTCGCGCAGTCCGCAAGCGACTTGCTGTCGGCATCGAAACAGATTTCGGCGTCCGCCGGCGAAGTCGCCGACGCAGTCGAAGAAGTTTCACACGGCGCCGAGTCGCAGGTGGCACAGCTGCGTCAGGTGAACGAGGCGCTGGATGGTATCCGCACACGCGGCGACAACCTCGTTGGTGGCGCCCAGGAAGTGCACGGACTGGCGAGTGCGATCGAAGCTGAGGCTGAGGCCAAGCGAATCGACATCGATCGTGCGCTCAAGATTCTTTTCGATGTTCGCACGATCGTCGAGCAGGCGGCCGGCCAGGTTCGCGAGCTGAACACGAGCGCGAGCGAGATCAACAAGTTCGTGGTCTCGGTGAGCAGGATCGCCGAGCAGACGAATCTCTTGTCGCTCAACGCAGCGATCGAAGCAGCGCGAGCAGGCGAGGCCGGGCGCGGTTTCGCCGTCGTTGCCGGAGAAGTTCGCAAGCTCGCCGATCAGACGCAGTCGGCAGCGGACGACGTGGTGAAGATGACCGAAAGCGTAACGACCCGAGTGCAAGCGACGTCAAAAGCGATGGAACAGGGCGTGACTCAGGTGGGCGAGATCGAGCGCGTAAGCAGAGAGCTGGACAGCGCGCTCTCGACCATCCTTGCGGCGGCCGAGAGAACGCGAGCGGCGGCGGCGACGGTCACGACAGCTGCGACGGAGAATGCGCGAGCCGTTGATTCGGCCGCCGCGAACCTCGGATTGGTCGCGCGCACCGCCGAAAGCCACGCAACCGCGGCGATGCAGGTTAGCGCGTCGACGGAAGAGCAGAGCGCGGCGTGCGAGCAGATGAGCATGGCCTCGACGCAGCTGTTCCACGGCAGTCACGCGCTGCGAGATCTGGTCGGTGAGCTGAAGACCGATGCTACGGTAACTCTACTTCCAACCGAGGAAGTGGCAGCGGAATCACCGCATCCCAGGCTTACGCCACCGAAGCCTCAGCCACCGTTAGCAAAGAAGGTCGCGTAAGCGACCTTCTTTGTTTTTTTCTACGGCGATCGTCTTGCCCCCAAGTCGATTGCCCACACCATCTTGGATGTGAACTTGCCTTACCAATCACTGCCTCGTCGGTCAGCGGTTCCCGATCGTTGCGAAGGACCTGGCCTCCCCCGTTGAAGCGGGCTCCGCGACCCGTTGGTCGCCTGGCCATAGGCCGCAAATGAGAATTCTGGTAGCCGAAGACGACGCTGTAACGCGCAAGCTCCTCGAAAGCACTCTGGGGCGCCTCCGCCTCGACGTGATTGCCGTAGCGGACGGTAACGCAGCCTGGAACGCGCTGGAAACACTCAAGGGCAAAGACGCGCCGGAGATCGCCCTGCTCGACTGGATGATGCCGGGACTCGAAGGTATCCAGATCCTCCGGCAACTACGCACTACACCGGGCTTCGAGCTGCTTTACGTCATCCTCCTCACATCCCGCACGGACAAGGAGGACGTGGCGTATGGCCTCGCCGCGGGTGCCAACGATTACATCGCGAAGCCTTTCGATCCCTCCGAGCTGGAAGCGCGCGTTCGCGTCGGTGAGCGCATGGTGAAGCTGCAGCGGAGTCTCGCGGCTCGCGTTGCCGAGTTGGAGGTTGCGCTCGCGCACGTGCAGCGGCTGCAAGGTCTGCTGCCAATTTGCAGCTACTGCAAGAAGGTGCGGAACGAAACGAATTACTGGGAGCAAGTCGATTCGTATCTGACTTCGCACTCCGACGTCCAGCTCACGCACGGCATCTGTCCCCAGTGCATGGAGACGATGATGAAGCAGCTCGATGAGGCTTCGAGTTGAGAGCGTGGCGAGCGTCGCTGTCGACCAAGATTCTCGCGGTGTTCATTGCCGTTTTCGCGACGATTGTGACGGTTACCGGCTACTTCCAGTATCGCGCGATGCACGCGGCGATGTACTCGAACGTGGAAGCCTCCGCGTCAAACCTCATCGTCATGGTGCAGAGCCTCGTGCGCGAAGACCCCGATCTCCTGCACACGGAAGCGCTATCCCGGGCCGTTCAACGTTTTCAACAAAAGCTGCCGGACGTTGGAGACGTGATGATCTACGACCTGCAAGGGCGAATCATTGCGGACTCCGATCCCAACTATTTCCCCGGGAGTAAGGAATTCGGCCCGCAATCACTGCTCAAGGCTGGACAAGGCGAGATCTACTACGTAGCGGAAGGTGGCAAGTTCTATCGGGCGGTGGAGCCACTTTTCGGGGCATACGACGCCGCTAGAAAGAGCGATGTGATTGGGACCATCTCGATCGACATCCCGATCTCGCCCGTCGATAAGCAAATTGGACGAAATGTCCTGCGCGACATCGGACTGCGAGTGGTGCTGCTATCGTTGTTCGCCATCCTCCTTTATACCTTCACGAGGCGCGTGTTCGTGCGGCCACTGCTGGAGCTTGCGGCCGCCGCGGATCGTTTTGGCAAAACCGGATTCTCACCGCCCGTCCACATTGACAGCCGCGACGAGCTCCAGGCGCTCGCTGAGTCGTTCAACCGATCTGTCGAGGAACGAGGGCGCGGCGACGAGCTGCTCCGCGCTCGCCGCGCAGCCGACGATGCCAATCGCGCCAAAAGTGAATTCCTGGCGAACATGAGCCATGAGATCAGAACGCCAATGAACGGCGTTCTCGGGATGCTCGAGCTCGCCCTCGATACAGAGCTGTCACGCGATCAGCGGGACTATGTCACCACGGCGCGTAGCTCTGCCGAGTCGCTGGTAGACATCATCAACGACATCCTGGACTTCTCCAAGATCGAAGCCGGTCACATGGCGCTCGATTCCTCCCGCTTCAGGCTCGGCGAGAGCATCGCCGACACAATCAGCACACTCGGCCACCGCGCGGATCAGAAGGGACTCGAGTTCGGCCTCGAGATATCGCCCGACGTACCGGACGCGCTGATCGGGGATGTCGGGAGACTCCGGCAGGTGATCATCAATCTTGTCGGTAACGCAATCAAGTTCACCGAGCGCGGAGAGGTCACGCTCCGCATCGAATTGGAGAGTGCGAAGGAGGACCACGCGGTGCTTCACTTCTTCGTCACCGACACCGGCATTGGAATCCAGCCCGAAGACCAGGAGCGGGTATTCGAGGCCTTTCAGCAAGCAGACGCGTCGACAACGCGACAGTATGGAGGTACCGGATTGGGCCTGGCGATTTCCTCACGCATCATCGCCCTGATGGGGGGTCGCGTCGGGCTAACGAGCGGGGTCGGCGAGGGGAGCGTGTTCGACTTCACCGCTGGTTTCGGCGTTCAGGGTCTGGACACTGTTCAGGAATCCGTTCCCCATACGCGCCTGTCCAACCTCCGCGCCCTGATCGTTGACGACAACGTCACCAATCTGAGAATTCTCGATGGCATTCTTCGCAGCTGGGGAATGCCCGCCACGCTGGCCAATAGCGGCGGCGAGGCGCTGGAGATTCTGGCCGAATCAGGGCAGAACGCTGATCAGTTCGCACTGATTCTCACCGACGCGCGCATGCCGGTGATGGACGGCTTCGAGCTCGTGAGGCGCATCCGTCGACTGCCATCGTCGAAAGCAGCCACCATCCTCATGCTGACATCAGTCAATAGCGCCGAAGATGCAGTGCGGTCAAAGGAGCTTGGTCTTTCGTCGTACCTGATCAAGCCAGTGCGGCGATCTGCTCTCCTCTCAGCGATTATGGAATCGCTCGACGGATTGCGGGCGCTCCCGGAAGAGGCAGCTCCGCTTGCCGATGTCACCCGAAGCCGGTCGTTCAAGGTTCTCGTGGCCGAGGACAATCCGGTCAATCGGAAGCTGGCGGCGAGCATTCTGCAGCGTGCAGGTCACAATGCTATTTTGGTGACGAACGGTCAGGAGGCTGTGGACGCAGTGAAGCGCGAACAGTTCGATGTAGTGCTCATGGATGTTCAGATGCCGGTGATGGGCGGATTCGAGGCAACACGGCTCATACGCGAGCACGAAGCGATCTCGGGAAGAAGAACGCCCATCGTCGCGGTTACGGCGCACGCGATGAAGGGTGATCGGGAAGCTTGTTTCGCCGCGGGAATGGACGGCTTCGCCCCCAAGCCAATCCAGTCGACGAAGCTGCTCGAAATGCTCGATCGGCTCGCATCGGGCTCGATGCGCGTAGCGACTCCAGTGAGATCGATGACTGCCGTGACCGCGCCGACAACGGTGACCCCAATTGCTCCCGTGGCCGCGCCGACAACCGTGACCCCGATTGCTCCCGTGGCAGCGCCGACGGAGGTCGGGAACAATTCCGCCTCCGCCGTCCTTGATGAAGTCGGGCTGATGAAACTCGTAAGCGGAAATCGGGCCCTTGCCGGCGAGCTGGCGGGCCTCTTTCTCGAGGACCTCGAACCCCGTGTGACGGAAATCACCGCTGCGGTAGAGGGGCGCGACGCCCCGCGTCTTCGCATGGGTGCCCACGCGCTGGCCGGCTCCGCTGGGACTCTCAAAGCGGAACTCGTGGCGGCGGCGGCCCGAGCGCTCGAAACGATCGCCCGGTCCGGCGAGCTCGGCGGAAGTCCGCTCGCGCTGGTGAATCTGAACTCCGCGCTCGCAAGCCTGCGTCCGCGCCTCGTCCACCTCGCGACAAGAGCATAGTGGCAACGATTCTCGTGGTTGACGACGATCGCGTGATCTCGACGCTGGTCGTTTCCATTCTCAAGGACAAGGGATACAAGGCACTCACCGCATTCGACGCGGTCCAGGCACTGATGCAGGCGAGACGAACGCCTCCAGTCGACGCGATCGTGCTCGATGTGAACATGCCCGGCGGGTCGGGCGAAGAGACGCTGAGGAAACTCAAGACCAATTCGAAAACCTCTGACATCCCGGTCATCATCCTGAGCGGCAGCATCGATGCGAAGGGTCAGGAGAGGGTGCGAGCATTGGGCGCGTCAGCGGTCCTGTCGAAGCCGCTGGTGCCCGACGAGCTTTTGGAGGCCCTCACGGCCGCTCTCTAGCTGCGAGGGTGTAAGTTTCAGGAGAAGGACAGATCCAATGAAATCCGCCCCCTCCGCCTCCCGAGCCAAATCAGCGCCGCCAGCCGTGGTCCTCCTCAGCGGAGGGCTCGACTCGACGACCGTGCTCGCAATCGCGCAAAGCGAAGGGTCCGACATCCACACGCTCACTTTTGCGTATGGCCAGCGCCATTCGGCCGAGATCGATGCGGCGAAGGCGATCGCAAAGAGCGCGAAGGTCACGCGTCACCATGTGGCGCAGATCGATCTCACGCTCTTCGGCGGGTCCGCGCTCACGGCGGACATACCCGTTCCCAAGGATCGGGATCTCGGCGCGCACTCACCGTCGGCGAGGGAGATTCCAGTCACTTACGTGCCTGCGCGCAACACGATCTTTCTGTCCTACGCTCTGGCGCTCGCCGAGGTCGTCGGCGCATTCAACATCTTCATTGGTGTGAATGCGCTCGACTACAGCGGCTACCCCGACTGCAGGCCCGAGTACATCGAGGCCTTCGAAAAGATGGCCAATCTCGCCACGCGCGCAGGAGTCGAAGGAAAAACGCGACTCGTGATCCGCACACCGCTGATCTCGCTCTCCAAGGCAGCGATCATCAAGCTCGGTACGTCGCTGGGAGTGGACTACTCGCAGACAACCAGCTGCTACGATCCGGGACGGGACGGCGAGGCATGCGGACGGTGTGATGCGTGTCAGCTCCGACTCAAAGGCTTCAGCGAGGCGGGACTCGAGGATCCGATCGAGTACGCCGTCGCGAGAAGCACGGCCGGGGCGAGAGCGCGATGACGTACACGGTGAAAGAGATTTTTTACACACTCCAGGGCGAAGGAGCGCAAAGCGGGCGTGCTGCCGTGTTCTGCCGTTTCTCCGGCTGCAATCTCTGGTCGGGCCGGGAGGAAGACAGATCGCGCGCGGTCTGTCAGTTCTGCGACACCGATTTCGTCGGGACAGGACCCGATGGCGGCCGATTCAAGAGCGGTGGGGAGCTTGCGGACGCGATCGATCGATGCTGGGGAGGCGCCGGTCGCGCTACGGGTGACGCCCGCATTTCAGAAGTCGGTGGATTCCCAGAGAGTTCGGCCGGTGTGCCGAGGAAGTACGTCGTATGCACGGGTGGTGAGCCATTGCTTCAGGTGGACGAGAAGTTGATCACCGAGCTGCACCAGCGTGGCTTCGAAGTCGCTGTCGAGACGAACGGGACCAAGCCGGCTCCCCAATCACTCGATTGGATTTGCGTGAGTCCCAAGGCTGGTGCGCCGCTCGTGCAGAAATCAGGCAGCGAGCTGAAGCTAGTCTACCCTCAGGAGAAGGCGCCGCCGGAAGAATTCGAGCGGCTCGATTTCCGCCATTTTTTCCTGCAGCCGATGGATGGGCCCCACACCGCAGCGAACACTGAGCGCGCGATCGAGTATTGTCTGCGTCACCCGCGCTGGCGGCTCAGTCTTCAGACGCACAAGCTCGTCGGATTGCGATAGTCAAAAAGGAAACTGCAACTTACGACTACCGGCCGGGGGCTTCGAGCCGGGCCGGCTCGGGGCTATGTGCGGGCTGTCCCTCTGTGGACACTTTCATCGGGGACGTTATTCAAGTGGTTTTGCGATACTATTCGCACGCCCCCTGCGCCCGCTCGCGGTACCAAACGGCCCGCCCGGAGCCCTCGGCCGGTAGTCATATTTGCAGTTGTTAGGTTCGGAGTGCCGGCCCAAGCGCACTCGGTCTTTGACTCCGCGGCGTCCGCTCCTTAGCCTCAGCATCGAACGCGTCGAGGTACTTGATCCCCGACCCGGTGTTGAACAGCACCACCCTTTCGGATGGCTTCACCTTCCCGCGCTCGAGGAGTTTGCGTAGCGCCGGCACACACGCGCCGCCTTCCGGAGCCGCGAAGATCCCTTCCCTGCGCGCCAGCTCCCGCGCGCCCGCGATCAGCTCCTCGTCCGTGACAGTGACGGCCGTCCCGTCCGATTCACGGATCGCATCGAGAATGAGAAAATCCCCGATCGCCTTCGGCACCCGCAATCCCGACGCAATCGTCGTCGCGTTCTGAACTTCCTCGGCGAATCGTTCACCTTTTTCGAAAGCGCGAACGATCGGCGCGCACCCGGCCGCCTGAACCGACACCATGCGGGGACGTTTCTCGCCGATCCACCCCAGCTCCTGCATCTCGTCGAACGCCTTCCACATTCCGACCAGCCCCGTCCCTCCTCCAGTCGGATACACGATCACGTCCGGCAACGTCCACGCGGATTGCTCGGCGATCTCGTAGCCGAGCGTCTTTTTTCCCTCGACGCGGTAGGGCTCCTTGAGAGTCGAGAAATCGAACCAGCCTTCGGCGTCCTTCCTCTTGGCGATCTCGGCGCCACAGTCCGTGATGAGACCATCCACGAGCGTTATCTGCGCGTCGGCGACCTCGCACTCGATGATATTCGCGCGCGGCGTATCGCGGGGCATGAAGAGAAAGGCTTCGATCCCCGCGCGGGCGCAGTAGGCAGCGAGAGCACCAGCCGCATTCCCGGCCGAGGGCGCCGCGATCTTCTTGACCCCGAGCTCCTTCGCCATCGAGACCGCGACCGACATCCCGCGCGCCTTGAAGCTTTGAGTCGGATTGAGAGACTCGTCCTTCACGAACAGCTCGCTCATGCCGAGAGCTGCGCCCAGGTTTTTTGCGTGCGCAAGAGGGGTCCATCCCTCTCCAAGCGTCACGATGTTGTCTTCCCGTCTGACCGGCAGCAGCTCCCGGTAACGCCACAGATCCGATCGCCGCGCGTAGAGGGCCTGGCGCGTGAGAAAGTTGGCGATGCGCTTGAGATCGTAGCGCACGAGCAGCGGCTTGCCGCAATCCGTGCAGACGTTGTGGAGACGTCTCGCCTCGTATTCGCGGTGGCAGAAAGAGCACTCGAGATTCTTGACGTGCATCAGTGTTCGAAAGAGAGCAACCTGGATGCCGGATTCCGGCGAGTTGACGAAACGCGGCTTAACTTTACAAAACTACATGACATTGGATAGAGAACACCTCTTCTACGCAGCTCGCCTCCTCGCGGCACTACTGGTCGCTACGCTGGTGCCATTGTTGATCGACCGCCGCTTCCGTCGCTAGATGTATATCGGTCACGTAGGCGCCGCGCTGGCAGCGAAGCGTGCGCGCGGCAGCATCGGGTTGCTGGTTCTCCTCGTCGCGACGTACGCGCCCGTCCGGGTCGACATGGGAATGTGCGTTGGCGGGGCATACAATCCGGCGGGGATTCTATCCCACTCCATTCCGGCGGTGCTGACCCTGATGCTCGTCGGATTCACGGGTTACGGAGCGGTAACGCGCGACTGGACGGGCGCGCTTGTCATCGCGGCTGTGATTCTGTCGCATATGCTCCTCGACTGGATCACGGGCTACAAGCCGACGTGGCGGGGCGGCCCGATGGTCGGCCTCGAGCTTTACAATTATCCCGTCGCGGATTTTATCGCCGAGGGAATCGTGATTGTGGCCGGCGTGTTGCTCTATGCGCGAACGCTTCCTCCTCATCGGCGCCCATGGGTCGATGTCTCGATCATGCTCGGAGCGCTTCTCGCGCTGCAGTTGACGATCGACGTCGCTCATCTACTGGTGAAGTCGCTTCCGAAGTGCTGATCCCGTGATTGCCCACGAGATGTTTGATGAGTTCGCTTACCAATTGCTGACGCTATGAACTCGCCCCACAAATGCTGACGCCCGATCTTCGCGATGTCGCGAGACAGGCCATGATCGACGAAGGCTTCGATCCCGACTTCGGTCCCGCGGTACGGGCCGAGTTGCAGAACATCGGGAAGCACCCCGACGCCGGCGCACCGTTCAAGGATTTGCGCGCCCTGCTCTGGTCCTCGATCGACAACGACGACACCCGCGACCTCGATCAGATCGAATTCGCTGAAGAAATCAGCGGTAATATTTCCGCATCCGGGTCCGGCTCGGCGGGAAGCAAGCCTGTTGCCGCGGGTGGGTCTGCCTCGGCGGGAGGAAACCCGGGCGCGTGGAGACTCTACATCGGGATATCGGACGTCGACTCGGAGGTGCCGAAGGGATCCGCGATCGACCTGCACGCGGCAGCGCAGACCACCTCGGTGTACACGGGTGCGGCGATCTTCTCGATGATTCCGCCCGAGCTTTCCGCCGGCGCCACTTCGATATTCGCGGGTACCGACCGGAAGTCGATGGTGATCGAGATGATCGTTGCTGCCGATGGCACGGTCAAATCAGCACAGATCTATCGCGCGATGGTAAGGAACAAGGCGCAGCTCGCTTACTCCAGCGTGGGCGCGTGGCTTGACTCGGGAGCTGCGATGCCGCAAACAATCGCCGCGATTCCGCAGCTCGAATCACAGCTCCGACTCCAGGCGAAGATCGCCGCCGCGTTGCGTAAAACGAGAACCGACAACGGCGCCCTGGAGATCGAGACCGTCGAGGCGCGGGCGGTCTCGCAGAACGGGACCGTTACGGCAATCGAGAAGACGCAGAAGAACAGCGCGACTGATCTGATCGAGGACTTCATGATCGCGGCCAACGGCGCGGTCGCGAGATTCCTTGAGGCGAGCCACGTCTCCGGGATCAGGCGAATCGTACGGAGTCCCGAGCGGTGGGAGAGAATCGTCGAGTTGGCGAGCCAGTACGGGAAAACTCTTCCACCAACGCCCGATCCGCTCGCGCTCCACGATTTCATGCTCGATCGCAAAGCGGCGGACCCGAACACCTTCCCCGATTTATCTCTGGCGATCGTCAAGCTGATGGGACCCGGCGAATACATCCTCGATCAGCCCGGCGTGGAGGAGCCCGGACACTTCGGGCTCGCTGTGCAGGATTACACGCACTCGACGGCGCCGAACCGCCGCTACGCGGATCTGGTCACGGAGCGCATAGTGAAAGCTGTCCTCGCCGGCGCTCCCCCGCCCTACCCGGACGACGAGCTGTCGGCGATCGCGCGCAACTGCACCCTCAAGGAGGATGCGGCGCGCAAAGTGGAAAGGAACGTGCGGAAGATCGCGGCGGCGATTCTTTTCAGCGATCGGATCGGCCAGCACTTCAAGGCGATCGTTACCGGCAAGAACCAGAGCGGGACGTTCGTGAGGGTGGTAAACCCACCCGTCGAAGGAATGCTCGTACGCGGAGGCAGTGGCGTCGACGTCGGTGACGAGATCGACGTCCAGCTCCTCTCGACAAATCCAAAGCGGGGCTTCATAGATTTTGGCAGGCTCGGCAACACGCCGACGCCGAATCCACCTGGGAAAAAACGATCATGACTGACGCCGGAACACTCCCGTCACGCGCGGAGACGCTCGCGCTCATGCACGAATACACCGCCAGCGAATCGCTGAGAAAGCACATGCTGGCCGTGGAAGGCGCGATGCGCGCCTACGCCCAGAAATTCGGCGAGGACGAAGAGCGCTGGGGAACTACCGGCCTCATTCACGACTTCGACTACGAGCGCTTCCCGAACAATGCCCACTCTCCGACCGACGAGCACCCGTCGGAAGGTGTCAGCGTGCTCCGGTCGAAAGGCTATCCCGAGGACGTTCTCCAGGCGATACTCGGCCACGCGCACTACACGAACACGCCGCGCGAGTCGAAGATGGCGAAGACCCTGTTCGCCGTCGACGAATTGACCGGCCTGATCACGGCGACGGCACTAGTTCGTCCGACCAAGAGTGTCCACGAAGTCGACGCACGCTCCGTGCGTAAGAAAATGAAAGACAAAGCCTTCGCGCGCGGCGTTAGCCGCGAAGATGTGGTAAACGGCGCGACCGAGCTGGGCGTCGATCTCGACGAGCACATAACGTTCGTCATAAGCTCCATGCAGGCGCGCTCGGCCGATCTCGGCCTCTCAGGCGCATAGCGCTGTCACTGCGCGCGACCGACGCATCTTCGCTTCGTCAGACGCGCGCGTCGAGTGGCATCTCTGCATGGGGTCGGTGAGGGTATCCTCTTCGGGCCGCACACTCGCTTGGTCGGAGCCCCTAACTACGCTCCTTCGCTCCGCTCAGTCGCGGGTCTCCTCCTCGCGCTCGTTTGCAGCGGCCCTACGAGGACACCCTCACCTCCCTACACAGATCTGTAACTGCGCGCGCCTTCGGCGCGTGCGGTGGGTCGGTTCGCGCGGTTCCCGCGCATGCGCCCAGACGGCCGTCTCGACGCTCCCGCGCCGACTTGAAGTGCGTGCGGTCGTTCGTGCGAGGCCAAGCGTGGACGCGGCGCTCAATCGCGACGCGCGAATCAGGGAACTTCCGAGCGCGCGGTCCCAAGATCACGCCCGCAGGGAAGTCGGAGGGGGTCCTCGCAGACGACGACCCACGAGCGACAATCGGTGCGCTTACGTCCCTCAGAGCGACAGATGCCTAGTTCCGCGATACCGACCTAGGACCACCGACGAGCGAGAGCCCGGAGTCGGAGAGGACCCCCTCCGACTGACCGACGCGCAAAGATCCATAGACCCGAAAGCGAGCAGCTCATTCCATTGCGAAGACGCGATTGAACACCACGTCGAACGCGAAGCTCTTGGGTTTGGTCTTTTTCTCCATGATCTCCGCAATCCGCTCGAGACGAGCGGGAATCCCCATGATCTTCTCCTGCGCCATCCGACCCAGATCGTTCAGGCCATCGAGCGATTCTATCGACCAGTACTTGATCAATTCCTGGACGATGGCGAGATAGTCCCGCGGCCCATAGATCCCGGCCCTACGCACGACATCGGCGAGCTCACGGAAGTGCGGCATGTTGACGCCCGGCATGTCGATCGCCGGCATGATCTTCGAAGCGGCCACGAGCCCCTGGTTCGGATCCCTCTCGAGCACGGCCTTGAACACCGAGCGATAGAACGTATAATGCCGCGCCTCTTCCTTCGCGACGTTCGCCAGCACCGTCCCGATCGTCGGCTCGTATTGCGATGCGAATTTGCCGGTGTTGGCGTGTGACACCTGCGTCGCTCTCTCCTGGAGCGACGTGTACACGAACACGCGATAGGGATCGCGGTCCCACTCGGGCTCGAATCCGGCCTTGATGTACTCGAACTGCATCTTCTCGATCACCACTGGATCGAAGACGCCGGCGTCCCTCGTGTAATCGTGCAGAATCGCACCGTGCCGATCCTCTTCCGCCGTCCAGAGATTGTTCCACTTCGCCCAGATACTGTCGGTGCCCAGGTAAACCGCTAGGAGGCGATGAAAATGGGGCAGTCCCTCCTCGGTGAGGAGGTTGAGGGCCAGCGCTACCCGCGCGGGATCGCTTATTCCCCGGGCGCGCTCCTTCAGCGCCTTCAAATGGTGGTCGGGGTCTTCCCCCGGCGGCGGCTCGAGCAGCTCCGCGGGGAACCAGAGCACCCGCTTGGCCTCGTGCGACGTCATCAACTCCACAACCAGCGGCTCCAGATCGCTGAGCACTTCGATTTTCGACAGCGTCTCTTCTTCTACTGGATTGACTGGATTCACTCGCGACCTCTCACAGGATTAACGACGCGACGACGGCCCCCGCGGGGCCGCAGCGGAGAAATAGAAGGTACACAAACACGCCGCCGCGCGCGTCCTGGCCGGGCTTCGGCGACACTCCCTTTAATCATAAGCCTCACACAAGTGGGAGAGAAGAAGAAATCCACATTCCCCGCAAGAATGCTCCCCGGAACGTCCTCGCCCGAAAATTGCGGCTTGTCCCTCACGCACCAGAACCTTCATGCAGGCGCGGCCAACGCTTCGGCCACTTCGTCACTCAAAAAGACGGAAGTCGGGCAGCCGCTCTGACCAACTCGAAAATTTGCGGCGGAGATGGATAATGGCAGACCAGGCCGACAACCACGGGGATATGATGGACGAGAGAAGCGGACGCAGCAACGGAGCGGGGGGCGGAAATAGCGCCACCATAAGCGGCACGAGAGGAGAGAGCGGAGTGGAGATGAGGAGTACGAGCGGTGCGGGTCGAAAGACTCCCCGCGGATTCGCGGCGATGGATCCCCAGGCGCAGCGAGCGATCGCTGCCAAGGGTGGGCGTGCCGCCCACCAGAAAGGAACCGCGCACGAATTCACAAGCGAAGAGGCCAGAATCGCGGGAAGAAAGGGTGGTGAAGCATCCCGCGGCGGTCGCCGGTCGAGCGGAGAGAACGAAAGCACTAGCTGACCGACCAAACCGGACGGAAGCGAACGGGGCACGGAGCATTCCGTGCCTCTTCGTTTTTTCGCTCGCCCGGCCCTGTAGTTGCATTATATGTCTTCTTGGACGGCAAGCCCGCAAGCTACTCATCGCCGGCGCTGAATGATGGACCCGCGGCCACAATCGACTTCAGACAAAATCCGAAAGTCATCGGGCAAGTTGCTCGATGCGGAACTGCGTCCGGAGAACCGGCTGGCTGACGTGGAGATCGCCGATGCCCCCAGAAAAAGAAATGATCGCGATGAACTTGTCGCCACGATCGAGGAGCTACGGCTCACCGAAGAGGAGCTTCGCGTCCGCAGTGACGCCCTTGCCGCGAGCCGCAATGCCCTCGCGGAAGAGCGGCTCAAGTATCGCGAGCTGTTCGATTTCGCGCCCGAGGCGTACCTCACCACCGATCTGTACGGAACGATACGCGACGCGAATGTCGCCGCCGGCAGGCTGCTCGGTGCCGAGCCCAAATTCCTCCTGGGAAAAGCCCTGCACTCGTTCTTCGAGGAATCAGCCAGAAAGGTATTCCCCCATCAGCTCGATCAGCTCTGGGACCGGGATACTCTCGACGACTGGGAGTTGGTGCTACAACCACGGCACGGCGCGGAGACATGCGTCTGCGCCACTGTCTCGCGATCCTCGAGAGACTACCTGGCCGCCGAATATCGCTGGATCATCCGCGACGTCACCAAAATCCGGAACGCCGAGCATGAGGTTCGCGAGTTGATCCGTCAGCTCGAGGTGCGAGTCGCAAAGGGCACCGTGCAGCTCGCCGCCGCCTATCGCGCAAAAGACGAGCTGCTCGTAGGCGAGCGCCGTGCGCGCGCGGAAGCAGAAGCCGCCAACAACGCCAAGACGGATTTTCTGGCGCTCATGAGCCACGAGTTCCGCACTCCGCTCCAGGCGATTTTCGGATACACCGAGCTGCTCGAGCGCGAGATTCACGGACCTCTCACCGATGCGCAGCGGGGCGACCTCAAAAGGATTCAACAGAGCCAGCAACATCTGCTGGGCCTGATCACCGCGATTCTGGATTTCTCACGGATCGAGAGCGGACAGGGCGTCGAAGTCCAGGTTCAGCCGACCCTCGTGAACGAAATCCTTCATGGCATGGAAGGCCTCATCGGCTCACAGCTCGGGGCGAAACAGCTGCGCTACGAATTTCGTCCCGGCGACGCGCGCATCGCCGCACAGGCGGACGCTGCCAAGGTACAGCAGATTCTGCTCAATCTCCTCGCGAACGCGATCAAGTTCACTCCCCGTGGCGGCGCGATCCGACTCGAGTGCGCCGGCGATTTTGAACACGTGGCGATCAGAGTCGTCGACAGTGGAATTGGAATTCCCGCTGACAAGCTGGAAGCCGTGTTCGAGCCCTTCGTTCAAATCAGGGACAAGAACTCGTCATGCAACGGAACCGGACTCGGGCTGGCAATCAGCCGCAGACTCGCGATCGCCATGGGTGGATCGCTGACCGCGACGAGCACACCTGGCAAAGGCTCGACTTTTACGCTGCGGCTCCAGAAGGCTGAACTCGCGCGGCATTCCACGCGGCGCTCCGCCTAGTCGGACCGGCCGCTTCCGCCTGGGCGGCGGTCGCTGTGTCCGTTGCGAGACTCAGGACGCAGCAGAGCGGACGACCGCTCCCTTGGATCCCATTACACACCGCGTCTCGAGCATGTCCACGATCTCGTGCATCGTCGTTAGCCCGCGATCGCGAGCATAGAACTTCCGGACCTCCTTGTATCGCTCTTCCTTCGGCATGGACATTCCGGTCTCCACGACCCACTTCTGCAGCGGGCTCGGACGAGGACCCCACCAGCCGCACTCTTCATATTTCTCGTTCAACAGAATCACGATCGGGATCGAGCGCGATTTCCCCCCGGTGAGATGAGTATCCATGATGTCGAGGTTCTCATCACGCGCGAGAATGCGCATGTCCATGTTGGTCACTGACTGGGTGAGCTTGGCAAGGATCGGGACAATGTTCACCGAATCGCCGCACCAGTCCTCGCTCAGCACCAGCAGATGCCAGTGCCCGCCCAGCGCGTCCACGCGCGCCGAAAGCTCGACCGGAATGACGACGTGGTTGGTGATCGCAACCCACAGATCATGGTTCTTGATCGGGCGGAGCAGGAAGTCGGCGAAGGTTTCCCCTTCGCAATAGCGTGCCTTCGTTATCATTGGATTTGAATTCTAGATGACCATGTCGACGTGAGTGATTCCATCTTCCTCGTATGGATCGGATATCGTCCGGAATCCAAAGCCGAGGTAGAAATCCTCCAGCCGACGCTGAGCCGCGATTTTAACGGGCTGACCTGGCGCAAGCGATTCGAGGCGTCGCAAGGCTTCAGCCATCAGCGCCTTCCCAACTCCGGTTCCCCGCACCTCGCCCGCGGTGACGACACGACCGATCGAGCTTTCATCGTATCTCACACCCGGCTCGAAGATGCGGGCGTACGCGACGAGCGCTCGTTCCTGGGGGCCCTGCAGCCACCCGAGCAGATGCCACGCGTTGGGGTCGCGTCCATCGGCGTCGGGATAAGGGCAGTCCTGCTCCACGATGAAAACCGCTTCACGGAGTCGAACGACGGCATAGAGATCCGCGGTCGTCAGCTCGTTGAAGCGGGACCACTGCCAGAAGAAACTGTCGGAATCCGGCGCGGTGATTGCTCGATCCGACCCAGTGCGTGTGCTTGTCTTACTCATTGCCGGTGCCTATTCTCAGCCGTTGAACCCGTCCTCATTGGATAAAAATAACATGCGAAAAAGCCCCCTCGGCGTGATTGTCCTCGGAGCTCTGCTCGCGGCATCCGCTCCAGCGCAGACTCCAGCCTCGACGCTGGGCCTCGTCCGCGATCCAGCCCTTGTTGCGACCATCGCCGACATCTCGTCGTCCCAGATCCGCGCGACGGATTCAACGCTGGTTTCATTCGGCACACGACACGCGATGAGCGACACCCTCAGCGACACGAGGGGGATCGGGGCGGCGCGCCGGTATCTGTTCAAAAAGCTGAGCGGCTACAGTGCGGCTTGTGGCGGCTGCCTCCACGTCGAATACGATCCGGCGATGATGGAGATGCGCGGCCACCCACAACGACCGATGGTCAACATCGTGAACGTGCTCGCGTGGCTTCCGGGTCGCGACACGACGAGAGTCCTCGTCATGGGCGGACACTACGATTCGTGCATCTGTTCGCGAAGCGACCTCGGGCCGCTGGCTCGATTCGAGGCAACACAGGACGCGCCCGGCGCTGACGACGATGGATCGGGCACTTCGACGATCGTGGAGCTCGCGCGCGTATTCTCCAAGCATTTCCCCCATGGCCTCGAGGCGTCAGTGATCTTCGTCGCCTACTCCGGCGAAGAGGAAGGACTTTACGGATCGACGCATCTGGCGCAGCGCCTTCACGCCGCCGGCTACAAGATCGTCTCCGCGTTTACCGACGACATCGTCGGCAACGTCGTGGCCGAGGATGGAAGCGTCGATTCGACGAGCGTCAGGATCTTTGGCGCCGAGCCGGACAACGGATCCAGCAGAGAGCTCGCGCGCTACGCGTGGGCGGCTGGCACGGTCTACAATCCGGCGTTCCAGATTCTTCCGGTCTTCAGACTCGACCGCATCTCCCGAGGTGGCGACCACAGCCCCTATGTGAGCCTCGGCGATCCCGGACTTCGTTTCACGGAACGGCTCGAGAACTACAAGCGTCAGCATTTGCCGACCGACGATTTCGCGCACGTGAATTTCGGGTATGTGGCAAACGTCGCGAGGCTCAATGCGTCGGTCGTCGGGACTCTCGCGAACGCTCCCGCTCCCCCGGCGGCGATTGCTCGCCGAGATCAGGCGTCGGGCGGCCAGAAGTGGATGATCACATGGCAGCCCGTGCCGGGGGCCG
>Ga0193727_1000284_pt1 | contig 18721 bp, 7 predicted proteins | sample H2c2metaG_FD_143051 | JGI IMG/M metagenome (GOLD analysis project Ga0193727, IMG submission 143051) | Soil microbial communities from a riparian zone of the East river system, Colorado, United States - H2c2 | ecosystem: Environmental > Terrestrial > Soil > Riparian zone | place: USA: East River...
ACGTAAGCTTCTCGGTGAATCCGGGCGAAACAAAGATCGTGATGGGCGGGTCGGGCACCGGCAAGTCAACGATCTTGAAACTCGCGCTCGGCTTGATCAAGCCTCAGTCCGGACGCATCCTGATCGAGGGCGACGACGTTACGCAGATGACTGAGGACGAGCTGACCGAGGCGCGCAAGAAGATCGGGATGGTCTTTCAGGAGGGCGCTCTGTTTGACTCGCTTTCGGTTTACGAGAATGTAGGGTTTCGCTTGTTCGAGCAAGAAGTGCCGGAACAAGAGATCGAAGAAGCGGTGCGGCGGATGCTCCGCTTTGTGAATCTAGAGGACACGATGGACATGATGCCGGCCGAGCTGTCGGGCGGAATGCGAAGGCGGGTCGGAATCGCTCGCGCGCTGGTGGGCAGTCCGCAGGTGATCTTGTTTGACGAGCCGACCGCCGGACTCGATCCGCCCACTGCGCGAACCATTCTCGAGCTGGCGATCAAGCTTCGCGATCTGGAAGGTGTCAGCTCGATCTTCGTCACTCACCGGATCGAGGACATCAAACAACTGTCGTCGAACTTTGCCACGATTAACGAAGGCGGTGAGGTTGTAATTCAAGGTGAGGACAGCAAGTTTTGCCTGGTGAACACTCAATTCATCATGCTTAGGGAGGGACGGGTAACCTTCAGCGGCACCGACGAACAACTGTGGCAGAGTGACGACCCATACCTGAAAGATTTTTTCCGTGTGTAGCCGCGCGTCGATCTCCGGCGCGCAAACCACGGGCTTGAAGGAGCTGTTATGGCAAGAACCAAAACTGGGTTATCTGAGCTTCGAGTCGGCTTGCTGGCAGTGGGGACGATCACGATCTTGATAGTCTTCATTCTCGGCGTCAGCGGCGATATCTCGCTCTTTCGGCGCACCCTTACATATCACACGCGGTTCGCGGCCGCTGAAGGATTGAAGAATGGGGATGAGGTGCGGCTTGCCGGCAAGCTTGTCGGCAAGATCGATAAGGTCGAGTTCGGCCCAATCCCCACAAGCAAGGACGAAAAGCCGATTCTTGTGACGATGGTCGTCAACGCTCGAGAGGTGGGCAATCGAATTCGGAAGGATTCGCAGGCGGTGCTTGCTCAGCAAGGCTTTCTCGGAGATCACGTTGTCGACATATCGGCCGGAACAATAAACGCTGAGCCACTGCCGGACGGAGGCGAAGTGCCGAGCGCCGATCAGACCGGTCTCGCCCAGGTCTTCTCCGGAGCCAACGACATTCTCGTTCAATTCAACACCGTGGGCAAACAACTCCAGGAGCTGATGGACAACATCAATCAAGGCAAGGGGTCGGTCGGCAAGCTGCTTCACGACGACGAGTTTTACACCAACCTGAACCGCACGATCCTGGCGTTTCAGGATGTAGGCAATCGCGTTAGCAGGGGCGAGGGGACCGCCGGCAAGCTGATAAACGACCCGAAACTTTATGACGACCTGCGCGCGGCAACCAACGACATTCAGGCGATCGTCGCTGATGCTCGCGCCGGAAAGGGCACCATCGGCAAGCTGATAAACGACGACGAGGTCTATCGCAAGGCTAATGACATGCTTGCAAAGCTGAACTCGACCGCAGAGAAGTTTGAGCGCATAACCGATGACATCGACGCCGGCCGCGGCACGATCGGCAAGCTGATCAAGAGCGAGAAGCTTCACGACGACGTTCAAGCTACGGTCGCATCGTTCCGCAACATAAGCGACCGGCTGGACAAAGGCGAAGGCTCGGCAGGCAAGCTTCTGCGAGACGAACAGCTCTACAACAATCTCAACCAGGGAACCGCGGAGATGGTGAAGCTGCTGTATGACTTTCGCCAGGACCCGAAGAAATACTTGCGCATCAAAGTGAGTCTTTTCTAAGCTCGCGCGCCGGCGGTAACCTGGCGATCGGAACTCGCCTCAGCCGGAGCAGCTCTGTAATGACCGCTGCCGTCCGTCAGCGGGGCTTCGATTCCGCTGACCGGTTCTTCTTCAGATAGGCGTTAAGTCCAGTATACAAAGAAGCCGCAACTCGCTCGCGGAATTCCACCGTCTGCAGCAGCGCTTCATCTTTCGGGTTTGACAGGAAGGACACTTCGGCAAGAACGCTCGGCATAGATGCGCCGAGCAGCACCACGAATGGCGCGTGCTTGACTCCGCGATTGGCAGCGGTGCGGGGCGACTGAGCGCCGATGCCTCGCACAAGCCCCGACTGAATATAGCGGGCAAGCTCGCGCGACTCGGCCACGCGGTTGCCCATCGTCGTGACGCTTGCCACAAGTGGCTGGCGCCGCTCACCAGCTTTCTCGCTTGCCAGCGTAGCGTTTTCGCGAGCCGCGGTTTGCAAGTCTTCGGCCGGAACGCGGTCGGGGCTGACGAAGTAGGTTTCGACTCCGGACGCGACTCGCGACGGGCTTGCGTTTGCGTGAATTGAGATGAACAGGTCGGCCTTGCGCGAGTTCGCAATCGCCGTGCGTTCTTCGAGCGCGACGAAGCGATCCGAATCTCGCGTCAGAATAACTTCGACACTCGGGTAGCTGTGTTTGATGTAGCCGCGCAGCCTTCGCGCGACGTCCAGTACGAGGTCCTTCTCGCGCATGCCACCCGCGCTGATCGTGCCGGTATCGTGACCGCCGTGTCCGGGATCGATCACGATGCGATGTATCGGAGCTTCGGCGGCTTTGGCCTCCACTTTAGCGCCAAGGGCGTTAGCAAACGCGGCCGCTAAACCAGCAGCGCTTCTAGCATTCGCAAGCGGAATTATTGGGTCCGTAATCTCCGGCAGCGACATCAGTGGGTTGCGATCGGCCGCAGTCAACTTGCCTGGCCGGAATGGTCCCTCGACTGTGCGCGCGCTGGTTGGCACTCGTGATTCGCTGGTTGCCGCCGCTCGAGCGGCCACACCTGCGTGAAGATCGATGATGATTCGCTCCGGCTCGGCAAGACGGAACGCCGAACAATCAAACGCGGTTCGGAGATCGATGTCGATCTGGACGCCGGTTGCTGCGTTCTGCGAGACCGAGATGCGCCGCAGCAGGCTCGAGTCGCCGACGATGAACCGGCGACCGTAAAGCGAACGCGCGACTGACGAGCTCGCAAGTTGAAAGCTCACTCGGTTTGCCGCGCGGCGCGTAGTGAACTGAGATTGATCGGACAGGTCGAGGACGACTCGCGCATAATCGGGTCCGCTGAAGCTTCGGACGTTGATCAGTTGCGGCGGCCCGATCATCGCAAGATTGTCCGCACCCGCGCCCGGAGCAACAACTACGTCAACCGGTCTGCCGCCAAGCTCGGCTTCGAAGCGAGCGAGCACCGCGCGTGCCTCTCGTCCCAGGGTCGAGTCAGGAAAATGAACGGTCAGTTCTCGATAAGCGTTCGCTGCTCCATCCAGGTCTCGCAGGTTCTCTTCGTAGATTTGCGCAATGCTGATCAGCGCGTCGCCGACGAACGCGCTGTGCGGGTGCTCGGCGATCACGCCGCGGAAGGTCTCGATCGCTTGCTGGTAAAGAGCCGAATCTCCGGTGGCGTCAGCCATCTCGCGCAAAAGCTCTGCACGCCGGGCCAGCGATTCGGCAGAAAAATAGTTATCGGTGTTGAGCCTGATCACCTGACCGTAGGCGTCGAGCGCGCGGCGATAGTCGCCCCAGCTTCGTTGCTCGGGCGGCCGGTCGTGCAGGTCGCGGCTAAGCTTGCCGGCGTACTGGAAAAGGTCTTGGGCGAGCGAGCGCGTGCTGTGCGAAGAAGAAGTCTCAGGATCGGCGGCGTTCGACACTGGACGCACCGCCAGACAGAACACCAGCGCGAAGACAACCCCATTAAAAATCAGCTTGTCGCGCACCAGTTGTCGCATAGCGGCTACATCTCATTGGGCATCGGGGGATTGAGTCTATTCAAGAAGGGAGCGCAAAGCAACAGTCACGGCGTGGCCAATGATCAACCCGCGAGGTCGGGATCTTCGCGCGCACCGCCGTACCATACCTCGAGGCCGTCGCGTCTTCTGAGCGCCTTCGGTCCCGCGAGCAAGAGGCCCGCAAAGAGCCGCAGCACTTGCTTGCCGGAGTACATTCTCAGTTTTCTGCCCGAGGTAGTAACCGACTCGCGAAGCACAACAAAGCGGCCCTGTCGTTTCAAAGCGCGGCTCATCGCGATCTCCTCGGACGCGAAAAGCTTTTCATCAAAGCCGCCCGCCGCCTCGAAAGCCCGGCGCGTGCAAAACAAAAAACACCCGCACGCAAGGCCAGTCGCGCGGAAGAGTCTTACCAGAGTCGGATGAACCAGCTCAGCATAACGCGGCAGCCGGCCGTCGAAGCTGACCGCAGAACCGCCGCCTGCTGCGCCCTTGTTCATCGTCTCGATCGCGGTTCGAACCACCTGTTCGCTCACCACGGTGTCGGCATCCACAAAAATCAATTTGTCGCCGATGGCCGCGCGCGCGCCCGCGTTGCGAGTAGCCGCGATCTGGCGAAGATTCACTCGCGTCAGTCGCGCGCCGCGCGCTTCGGCGATCGCCGCTGTTCGATCTGTCGATGCGTCATCCGCGACGACGATCTCGAAAGGCTCGCCGATGCTTTGTGCCGCGCTGTTCAACGCGTCGAGCGTTCGACCGATCAGCGCCTCTTCGTTGTAAGCTGGGACGATAAACGAAATCATGCGAATCGCCTAGTAGTTGTTCGAGAAACGCCCGTTTGCAAGAGTCTCTGCGTTCGGAGCTACCGGCGCGGCGGCAACTCGCGATGCGTGCCCCCCTCTGTTCTTCGCTTTGTCGTAGCGCGCCGTAATGCTTCGCACGTAGTTCTGCGTTTCACGGTATCGCGGAATTCGATAGCCCGAGTTTACCACTGCGTGCTCACCCGCGTTGTAGCCTGCAAGCACAAGATCGACATCTCCATTGAAGGTGTCGAGCAGAAACCTGAGATACTTCGCGCCGCCTTCGATGTTCTGAGCTGGATCGTAGATGTTGGTCACGCCGAAACGCTGGGCGGTCGCGGGCATCAGTTGCATCAGTCCTGTAGCTCCCTTGTACGAACGCGCGCGTGGGTTGAAACCCGACTCTTGACGCATCACCGCAACTAAGAGGTTCGGATCGACCTGGTTTCGAGTCGCCGACTGTGCAATTAGCTCGTCGTACCTGGGATTGCCCGTTGTGCTCATCTCAGAAGCAGCATTCGGGCTAACAGTTCCGGGCATGAGGATTGGAGCTTGAACGATCGGAGCCTGGACGGGCGTCGAGCCGGCAGTTGGCTGCGCGGCCTTGGCGCCGGCCTTCTTTGAAGGCGTGATTGGTCCGGGCTTCGGGTCTGCCGCGGTCGTCTTCTGGACGGGAATCGCGATCTCGTGGATCACCATCGTCGGTGTCCGTTGAAGCTGCGGAACTGCCGCCGCGGAATCAACGTCGATCGAGATGTTGGCGTCCTGCGCTCTAATATCGCCGGCAGTCGACAACAAGGCGATGGCTGCCAGCATCACTGATGATTTTATTGACACTATAAGTCCCCGGGGCTCGACCTTGACTCTGAAAGAAAAGCGAGTCTCGAGAAGCAATGAAGTCTTCGTCGTCCGGGTTCATCGCTTCAAGGTTTCGCTTCGCGACTCGGTTCAGTGGAGTTGAAGAAGTGGGGGAGGTGTCTTTCAACTTCACTTCGGCAGCCAGACATTCTTAGGAAACGATGACCCGGTAGGTTTGAGATGAATACTTCAGTTCATCATTCTCCGCGTTCATCGTTTCAAAGACCTTGGCTTTGCGACCCAGGATCGCTCCTGGTGTGCCTTTATCGGTGTCGTTAGAAACAACTTAAACTGAGGGGCCAGTGTAGTATGCCGGGTTTGGCGAGTCAATAGTTAGGTGTGGCTGGCAATTGGCCTCCTATCGGGAGTCTCAAGTCTTTGTTCGTGGAACTTGCTGTGATACCATCCGTGGAGCTGAATTCGTTCAAGTGAGAATTATTCTTAGTTCTAATGAGCGATCGAGGGTCCTTCCATAAGGAGGCATCATGACCAGAATTCGATTCTTTTTGACATCGGTATCGCTGGCTGTGTTGTTTCTGATCACAACGCAAACAGCGCAAGCGGCTAACGGCGATTTTGACACTCGTGCAACCGGGAATTGGAACGCTGCTTCTACCTGGATAAAACAGCTCAGTGGAACAGCATCGTTCAACAGCTCTAGCATGGCTGTCACGGGGGTAGGTACGTCATTCACAACCCAGCTTGTGGTGGGTGACGTTCTGATGCTGCAGGCTTCCAGCGGAACTGTGCAGGGCACGGTCGCCTCGATTACCAACAATACAAACCTCACCCTTACTGCCAATGCAGCAACCACGGCAAGCGGCGCGTACGGCAAGCAAGCAACACCGACCTCTGCGGATGGTGTCATCACTATCCTCAATGGGCACACGGTGACAGTCACAGCCGCCGTTACAGTCGATCAAGTTACGGTGAATGCGGGGGCCCAGGTAGTCGTCAATAGCGGTGTCACCTGGACTGTCGCCAACGGTGGCGGAGACGATCTGACGGTGAACGGAACGGTGACTGTGACCGGTACAGTCACCGGGCCTAACGCTGTAACAATCAATAGTGGCGGAACGGTCACTGTGACTGGGGCAATGAATCTGACCACCGGAAATCCAACTCTGACTGTGAGCGGAACGCTGACTGTGGACGGCACAATCAGCGGTCCCAACCTGGTGACGATTAATGCTAGTGGCATGGTGACTGTATCTGCGACCGGAACCCTGAACGCGAACACCGGCAACCCAACAATAAGTGTGAGCGGAACGCTGGCTGTGGCCGGCACAACCACAGGTCCCAATGCGGTGACGATTAATAACGGCGGAATCGTGAATGTTACCGGGATAATGAACCTGACCGACGGCAATCCAACTCTTACGGTTAGTGCGGGCGGAAACCTGAATTACATCGGAGGGAGCACCACTATTTCCTCGGTTTCAGGTGTGATTGTGGCCGGAACAATTACTATGTCGGGGAGCAGCTTTCTTTCAGTAACGAGAGGTAACGGCGGCGTTTTGGTTGTGGCGAATTCAGGCGGACAGATTTCCATGGCTGACACTTCCCAGATTATTGCGGCTGCCGGTAGTAATATCGTTGCTACCGTATTGACGATGAATAGTGGCTCGACCTTAACAGCGGGGCCATCCGCAATTGTTGGAGGGCCAGGAGGTTTCACCCTGGCCAACGGCGCCTCAATGAAGATTGGTTCAGCGGCCGGAATTACGTCAGCCGGAGCGACCGGAAATGTCCAGGTCTCAAACACTCGAAGCTATGGGACAAGCGCCAACTACACCTACAACGGTGTAGCCCCGCAGGTCACAGGTAACGGTCTTCCAACAGCAATGATCAACAATCTCTCCATCCAGAATACCGGCGGAGACGTTTCACTGACTGCGAGCACGACCGTCAACGGCGTGCTTGCGCTCACCAACGGGGACCTGATCACCGGCGCAAACATTCTCAATCAGGGACCCGGCTCTACTTCGACCGGCACGACTGATGTCGTGGGGAATGTCAGACGCACTCAAGCTTTTACACCCGCCACGTCCTTCGCCTTTGGTAACCCAAATGTGACAGTCACCTTTACGGGCGCGGGCACGAACCCAAGTGCCTTACAAATAAACCTCGCGAAATCGGCGCCTACAAACTTTACCAACGCAGTCAATCGGACCTATGACATCACGCTGCCGGGAAGCGCGGGCACCGGGTTCTCGCCCACTTTGCGGTTGCACTATCTGACCTCCGAACTGAACGGCAACACCGAGGGCACCCTGACGCTTTGGAAAGAGACCCTTGCGGTCTGGAGCTCTCAGGGCAACACTGGTCAAAACACGACGCCGCCTGACAACTGGGTGGAATTTTCACCGGTCACCGGATTCTCCCGCTGGGCGCTGTCGAGCAACGCGCCGACCGATGTCGCGATGGTCAATATGAAAGCGACTCGCTTCGACGATCGCGTCCTGCTCGAGTGGCAGACCGGCTATGAGGTCCGCAACCTCGGCTTCAACATTTATCGTGAGCAAAAGGGCAGCTACTCGAAGATCAATCCTGAGCCCGTTGCCGGCTCCGCTTTGCTCTTCGGTCCGAGGGTCGCCTTGAGCGCCGGCTTCGCTTATGCCTGGTGGGACAAGGGAATTGCGAATTGCGGATCGCGGAACGGTGATTGTGACATCAGGTACTGGATCCAGGATCTGGACCTCAGCGGTCATTCCTCGATGCATGGTCCATTCGGTGTCGAGCAATCCACTTCGGGTGATGCGGCTTCGGCAGCCAGGAAAGAACAAGCTCCATTGCTCGCCGACATCGGAAACAATGCCGCGAGGCTCGGCTCTTCTGCTCCCGTTGAGAGACTCACCAAGCTTCTCAAACCGACTGCCGCTGGTTTGAGTCTCCAAGCTGCGGTCGCATCTCAGCAAACAGTCAAGTTGTCGGTCAAGCACGAGGGTTGGTATCGAGTCGAGCAGGCCGACCTCGTGGCAGCAGGCTTTCCCGCCAATGCCGATGCGGCAAACCTCCAATTGTTCGTCGACGGTCACGAAGTCCCGATTCTGGTGACGACCTCCACCAACGCCGTGGGGAAGGGCGCCCGCGCCCCTTCCGCCCCCTGGGACGGCATAGAGTTTTACGGCATTGGCATCGACAGCGCTTTTACCGACTCGCACGTTTACTGGTTAGTTGCCGGCTCGCAGAAAGGTCTGCGCATCAACATTGTGCCGAGCAATGATGGCATCGCGGCGCCTTCTACTTTCCCACACGCGGTCGAACGCCGCGATAAGATCGTGTACTTCTCGTCGCTGAAGAACGGAGGCGGTGAGAAATTCTTCGGGCCGTTGATCTACAACGCCCAGCCTGTGGACCAGTCACTCGATCTTCAGCACGTCGCGCCAACCGGTCTTGCCACACTTGACGTCGGGTTGCAGGGCTTCACTAATGCGCCTCACAGCGTGACGGTCTTGCTCAACGGCTCGGAGTTGGGAACCGTCCAATTTACCGGAGTCGCAAAGGGCACGGCCCAGTACGCTATCCCTCAAACCAGCTTGCTCGAAGGCAGCAATCAGGTCCAGTTGATCAGCCCCGCCGGCTACAGCGACATCAGCGTGGTCGAGTACCTGCGGATGACCTATCAGCACACCAACACCGCCGACGGCAACGCGCTTCGATTTCCCGGCACAGGAGGCGAGCAGGCTACGATAGCCGGGTTTACGAGCGGGGCGGTTCGGGTGGTGGATATCACAGATGCGGCAACGCCCCAGGAAGTGAATGCTAGCGTCGTGCAGGACGGCTCCGAGTACTCGGTTACTGTTACCGTCCCGGGCGCCGGAGCCAGGACCCTGTTAGCCTTCGCCGTCGATCAGAAGAAAGCTCCTGCCTCCCTTGTAGCCAATCAGCCTTCGTCCTGGCGGTCGCCAAAGAATGGGGCTAATTATGTCGCGGTCACGCGCAAGGACCTGGTCGATAGCCTTCAACTGCTAATAAAGCAGCGAAGAAACCAGGGGCTGAAGGTATCGGTGGTGGACATCGAGGACGTGTACGACGAGTTCAGCTTTGGGAATAAGACGCCGCAGGCTTTGAAAGACTTCTTCTCGTACGCCAAGTCGAGCTGGAAGATTGCGCCTCGCTTCGCGCTGCTGGCAGGGGACGCGACGTATGATCCGAAGAACTATACGGGAGCGGGAGATAACGATCTGGTTCCGACGAAGCTGGTGGAGACTGGATTCACTGAGACGGCGAGCGACGACTGGTTGGTCGACTTTGACGGCGACTCTATCCCGGATATCGCCATCGGCCGCTTGCCCGTTCGCTCCGCTCAGGAGTCCGCAGAGGTGGCCGCAAAGATCGTTCGCTACGATGGGTCCGAGGCGAATCGAAGAGTGGTATTGGTTGCGGACCACAATGACGGTCACGACTTCGAAGCGGCGGACTCTCAACTTCAGGCTCTGCTGCCCGCTACCCTTTCGGTCACCGACATTCGTCGTGGCCAGGTCGGCGACTCAACCGCCAGGGCTCAGCTACTCGATGCGCTTAACCTCGGCGCCAAGCTGGTTAACTACTACGGTCACGGCTCTACGCTGGTATGGACCAACGCGTCGATACTAACGGCGGCCGACGCAGCGAGCCTTGCCAACACCGACAGGCTCGCTTTGTTTGACGCGATGACTTGTTTCAACGGCTTTTTCCACGACGTGTCGATAGACAGCCTCGGAGAAGCTTTGCTCAAGTCGCCCGGTGGGGCGATCGCGGTGTGGGCTTCGACGGGAATGACCGATGCCGGCGATCAGGTTCTCATGAATCAGGAAGCGATCCGTCAGTTATTCAGCGGAGCGGGCTTGACGATTGGCGAGGTGACCGCGCGCGCCAAAGCCGCGACCAGCAACGCCGACGTTCGCCGCACCTGGGTGTTGCTTGGCGATCCGGCTACCAAGCTGAAGTAAGTCGCACTTCACTTGGTATACACAGTAATAGACGCCGAAGCCCTGTTACCGGCCGCATCGTAAGCCTCGCTCATCAGCGTGTGAGCGCCTTTCGGCAGCCCTTTGGTTTTCCATTTCACCGTGTAAGGAGCCCTCGACCAGGACGCAATCAGCCTATTGTCCGCGAAGAGATCGACTCGCGTCACTGCTACGTTGTCCGTTGCGTTCACGTTGACTTTAACGTTTTGCTTAACGTGCTCTCCGTCGGTTGGCGAGACGAACGAGACACGCGGGGCAGTGGTATCGGAGCTGCCTCGCACCGTGACCGTTATCGAAACCGTTGACGGATTGCCCGCTTGATCGACGGCTGCTGCCGTCAGGGTATGTTGAGAGCCGACCGCAAGCGCAGACGTGTCCCAGACGAACGCGTAAGGTGCTGTAGCTATCGCGCCGACAAGATTCCCATCGGCGTAGAGGCTCACCGATGCCACCCCGACATTGTCTGTGGCGTTCACCGTGATCGGCTCGCCTGGTGATCTTCCAACGTGACCGCCCGCCTGTGGCTGCTGGAAGGATACCGCCGGAGGCGTTGTATCAAAACTGACTGTCACCGTGACTGTGATTTCAACACTTGACCAGTTATTTGCTTGATCGCCAGCTACCGCGACTAGTGTGTGCTGCGAGCCGGCGGCAAACGAAGACGTGTCCCACACGAACGTGTACGGCGCGGCAGTGAGCGTGCCAAGGAGTGCGCCGTCTGCTATGAGGCTGACGGATGCCACCGCTGCGTTGTCTTGAGCGTCCAGTTGGATAGGCGTTGCGCTCGACCTTCCAACCGTCGCGCTGCCGCCGATCACCTGGGGCTGGACGAACGCGAGCGTCGGAGGCGTCGCATCAAATCCGGCCCTCGTAGTCACCACCGTCGAGATGCTGGTGCTGTTGCCGGCCTCGTCCATTGCAACCGCGGTAAGCGTATGCTGCGAGCCGTCGGTAAGCGAAGACGTGTTCCACGCAAACGTGTAAGGCGCATCGACGCCTGCGCCGACAAATACCCCGTCAGCGAACAGGCTCACCTGAGCAACTCCGGTGTCGTCAAGCGCGCTCACCCGAACAAGCTCGCCCCCGGATATTCCGATGAGCCCGTTTATGTCGCCCCCGATTTGAGGTTGCAGGAAGCCCAGAGCAGGAGCTGTCCCATCTGGCGCCCCGGTCAGCATAGTTTCGACGACGCCGATCGCTGCTCCAACGTTTAGACGGCCCCAGCCGTAGCCGGGGTCCCATCCCTCCGACCCCAGGTCATTTGCCGACACCTTGAGTATGGTGTCGACCTGTGCGGGAGTCAGGCTCGGGTTGACCGACAGCACTAACGCAGCCGTTCCTGCCACCAGTGGCGCAGAGAATGAAGTCCCGCTGACTGTTTGATATGTTCCGTTTAGCGAGGTCGTCAAGATTTCGAAACCCGGGGCAGCCAGGTCCACATACGAACCCGTCGTCGAAAACCGCGGCACCTGATCACTCTGGTCGGTTGCGCCGACGACGATGGTAAAAGGGCTGTCGGGCACCGAAATATACGTCCCCGTGTTTCCCGAAGCCACCACCAAAACGCCGCCCCTGCTCTGCAGGTACCGGCCCGCCTCGGTCATCATTCCGCTAGCCCCGGCCAGATAGCTGACGCTGGCAACGCGCGCGCCGTGATCTGCGGCCCACACCACTCCTGCAGCCAGATCGCTGATTGTCGCCGCGCCGTCGCTCCGGGACGTGACCCGAATCGGCATGATGGGGCAATTCAATGCCGGAGAAGCAACTCCGACCGCGTTGTTGCCGGTAGCCGCTGCAGTGCCTGCCGTCCACGTCCCGTGAGGAGCTACTGGGCTTGTGTCCGAATTGTTGTCCACTACATTCCAGCCCGGCACAAGCTTCGGCGATAGATCGGGGTGACTTGGGTCAACTCCGGTATCACAAACTGCGATGACGATCTGATCGCTGCCGCCGGTCGTCGCCCAAGCCTCCGGACATCCGATTACTGTCAGATGCCACTGCGATGGGTACAGCGGATCGTCGGGAATCATTTCCTGAACCGGGTAGAGCAGGTAGTCAGGTTCTGCGAATTCGACGTCCGGACGCAACCTGAGCCGTTTGGCAAAAGCCTCTTCATCCGTACCAGCGGGCAGGGTCATCACTAGAACGCCAACGCCCGGTAGCAGACGCGTTTCGGTGACCCCTTGAGCCGCCATTATCTGACGCGTCGCTGTAGCGACGCGAGCGCGGTACTTAACCAGTAACCGGCCCGGTACGAAGGCAGGCTTCTCCTGGCCTTGCGCCCTCACGATTGACGAAGTTCGGTTCACGTCCTGCGCCTGGACAACTCGATTCACTCCAAACTGCAAATAGGCAGGCAGGGCAACGGTCGCTAGAGACAGAGCTAGCGCGGCTCTTATTCCTTTGTACATAGTCTTCTCCCACTCGGTCAATCGGGAGACTTCACGATTCGGGAGGTATCTCGCTTGGGACACACTTCACGATCAGGACATTTTCTTCTCGATCGGAACAGTTCACGATCGGGATCGGGACACCTTCGCGGTCGGGACACTTTCACGAATCGGGACGCTTCGCGATCGACACAAAATTTCGCAATCGGACAAGACTTCGCGATCGAGATAATTCGCGATCTAGAGGCTTGCCGACCGGGACACAGCGAGGGCAAAACTACAGTTACGCCCGTGCAACTGTGGGACCGTAGGGGCGCCGAGGACATAGCGTGCATTTGAATTGCCGAGAAAAGGCGCCCTAGTAACACGAGCGGTCATTAATAGCTTGCTATTCCCGAGAATGACGAAGCCGGCTAGGTGCGCCTCGGCCGAAGCCAATTGAGTGATAACTGCCACAGATCGGCACCATTTTGCGTCACGCTCTGTCAGCAATATAACAATAGGGCGGAGTATGATCTACCACTTTGTATTCCGGTAACACGGGGATTTCAGTCAGGCGAACCCGGAATGCCTTCCCCGTCTGGCGGACGCGCACCGAAACGGGAAAGGACCACCGCGACGCGTGCGTGATTGCGACCCGCTGCTTGCCACAGTGCGCTCTCTCCCAGATAGCTACGAATCCCTGTATATGGTGCTGCTGATGGTTGCTCCAGCGAGATGCGAATCCACTGACGCTTTTGCCATAGAGGGGTTGCTCCGCTGGCGACAGTGGGGATCAGACGGTCGGCGGCTGCCAAGGCGGCCCTCCTTTTTGACGAATGCAAGGAAGATTCTGTCAACTACAAGACCACTCCTACCTCCTCCGGTCCTCCACCCCTCGGCAGCACCGCCAGAGATTGATCAGCGCACCTGGAAAACCCGCGACATTTCGCATCTCCACTTCTTTGACGGTCGGAACGTGGAGGATGTCCCTTTGCATCACCTGTCTAGTGCAACACCTGTTTAAGTGTTGTGGCGAAAAGAGCCACTGTGCTAGTATCCCTCCCAATTGCCGAGCCGTCCCGTCAGGGACCCTCTCCTGAGTTGTTCGAGGGTTCTTCCTGGAGACACAAGAAGCAATGCCGTAGGTGTCCTAAAAGAGCAGGGGATGTTCTTAGCGGCGACGTCAGGATTGATCGGCCCAGACAAAGCGAAACGGAGAGCAAGAAGACTCAGGCCAGCAGGCAGGCGCGAGAGGTTTCGAAGGGGCCGCCGCACGGCGAGTCACGGGCTCGACTGGCGAGAGAATGGCGTTCAGGTGTCGTTGGAGGATTTATGAATCGAGCGAGACTTTTTTTAGAGAACAGAATTGTGGGTGGACTGAATAGAACGTCCGCACAGGTATCAACGGACCAGCCCCTTATCCGGTCGCGATTGGTCAAGCTGAGCGTGGCTGCGAGTTTTCTGATTGTTGGGGTGTTCCTAGCGTCGCCAGAGACGGCTAAGGCCGTGACGAAAACATCCAACGTGTCTCCTTCAGGGAACTGGAACACTGCGGGCAGTTGGTCGCCTAGTGGAGTTCCCGGGGTGGGGGACGACGTAATAATCGCCTCCGGTGATACGATCAACGTAGATGTCAGCACGGCGAATCTTCTCAGCCTTACTGTCAACGGAACGCTGGGCCTGGGGGATAACAACCCCCAAACACTGACCGTCAGTGGTACTGTCACGATCGCCAGTGGCGGAACGATAAACATAAACGATTTCAACGACACCCATACTTTCCTCATCGGCGGCAACCTTGTTAACAACGGCGTGTTAGATCTGAACGGCCCCGGTGGTAATGACCTATGTAACGTTACCTTCAACGGCTCGGCGAATCAGACCGTGAGCGGCACAGGGGGCACAACCGAGTTCAATCTGATCACTATCAATAACTCGGGCGCGGCTAACAGCAATATTGTTGAAGTTTCATCAAGTAACTTTACCGTTCCAGCAGCCTTTCTTACTCTTACGGACGGGATCTTTAAGGTCTCTGGAAGTTTTAGCTTGACTAATACGTTCATCACTGGCGCAAGCTATACAATTCCAGCCGGCACCGGCATCTGGCTGAACAATTCAAATGTAACGGTCACAGCGCAGGGTGGCACCGTTACACTAAATGGCTCATTGCAGATCACTGCGGGAACCTACAATGTGGGGACCGGCACCGGGAACACTGTGCAGTACAACACCGGCGCCTCTTTCACAATGGAAGGCGGAGCCATGACTATAGCAGGACGATTCCAAGGTGCAACTCCTACAACCGATACCGTGGTTTTCAACATGAGTGGCGGAACTCTAACCGTTGCTAACGTAACCTTCTCAACCGCCAGCACAGGAAGTTTTGATATTGGCAATGCGGGTTCATCGTTCACCATGAGTGGCGGAACTATTGTGCTTCAGAACGAAAACACGAACGCCACGGCGCTCGACTACCGGAACGTCGCTGGAACCGTGAGTGTAACGGGTGGGACAGTCCAGTTTGCCACTGCCACTACGCCTGGATCGCCTACGTTTGTCGTCGGCGTCACGGCGGTAAATAATGTCTTACCCAGCGTCTCGCTGGTGAAAGCGGTCACCGCGACTACAGTCACGTTGGCAACGGCAGTAACAATTCGCGGTAACGTCACAATAGCTGCCTCGACCACTCTGAATGCCAACGGTCAGGCCATTTCCGTTACAGGTAATACGTCCCCTGGCACTGCGCCGGGCAATTTCACCGACAACGGAACCTTCACCTCCGGTACGCAGACGACCGCGTTCAATGGCACTGCGTTGCAAGACATTAGTGGCACTGCGAGTGGCACCGCCGGTTCTATTGCATTTAGCGGTCTTACGATTAATAACTCGTCAGGCCTAGTTCCGTCCGTAACTCTCAACCAGAATGCCAGCATAGCCTCGGGCGCAACTCTGACGCTCACGACCGACTTAACGGTAGTCAGTCCATCGGTGCTAACAACGACTGGTAGCACTTCGGCCGGGGCCGGTGATGTTGTCGGCACTGTCAGCCGAACCGATGCAGGTACGACAACCAGGAGCTTCGGGAACGTCAACGTTCAGATCAATACCGGCAACGCTGCAATCACTAGCATGACGGTGAAGCTTGTGAAAATGAGCCCACCCGATGCACAGAGTGCGGTTGATAGAACCTACACCATCACACAGGTCAGCGGGGGCACGCCCGGTGCGACGTCTTTGATACGTCTGCGCTACCTCGATTCCGAGCTGCACGGCAACGCCGAAGCGACTTTGGAATTGTGGAAAAAGATTGCTGGAACCTGGACCGCGCAGGGCCAGACCTCCAGAGACTCGTCGGCCAACTGGGTTGAGAAGATTAACATCGGCACGTTCTCGGATTGGATTATCAATGGACCGACCGCGCCGACCGCTGTAGCCATGGTCAATATGAAAGCGACTCGCTACGACGATCGCGTGCTTCTGGAGTGGCAGACTGGCTATGAAGTAGGCAATGTCGGATTCAACATCTATCGAGAGCAGAACGGCAAGCTCACCAAAGTTACACCGGACCCCGTTGCCGGTTCCGCTCTGATCGCGGGTCCGAAGGTCTTGTTGAGAGCCGGGTTCGCCTATTCCTGGTGGGACAACGAGGCGAAGTCTGATGACTCCTTCGTGCAATACTGGCTGGAAGACATCGACGTAAGCGGGCGGACCTTGATGCGCGGGCCCTACGGAATCGAGCAGCCGCGTGCTGGCGACAAAGCGCCTCCGTCCGGGAAGAAATCCTCGTCGTTGAGCGCCCTCGGACCTGAAGCTTCAAAACGAGGTTCGACCGTGCTGGTCGAGCCGATGGCCGGCGTTGTGAAACTAACGCCGGAGCTTTTGGAAGCGCAGGCAACCGTTGCATCATCGCCGGCGATCAAGCTCTCGGTACAGCACGAAGGGTGGTACCGCGTCCAGCAGCTTGAGCTTGTTGCGGCCGGCTTTTCGGCGGACGTCGATCCGCGAAAGCTCCAACTCTTTGTCGATGGTCAACAGGCGCCGATCATAGTGATCGGCGAAAAAGATGGAAACTTCGATCGGACAGACGCTGTGGAGTTTTACGGCATAGGAATCAATAGCGCTTCGACGGCTAACCATGTTTACTGGCTGATCGCCGGCTCGCAGAAAGGGCAGCGGATCAAGAGCGTCGGAGGTAAGGGCACCTCGCCGGCGCCTCCTAGTTTCTCTTACACGGTCGAGCGAAGGGACAAGGTCATATACTTCTCGGCGATAAAGAACGGCGGGGCTGAAAAATTCTTTGGGCCTTTGATCTACAACGCGCAACCCGTGGATCAGTCCCTCGTTTTGCAGAACATCGCCGCATCGGGCAATGCATCGCTCGAAGTGTCATTGCAGGGCTTCACCCTAACGCCTCATTCGGTGAAGGTGCTTTTCAATGGAGCCGAGCTGACGACCATCCAGTTTGATGGCCAGGCGAAAGGAACAGCGACGCTGTCGATACCGCAGACTTCGTTGATCGAAGGTAACAACCAGGTACAGTTGGTCGGTCCGGCGGGGTTCAGTGACATGAGCCTGGTCGAGTACGTGAGGCTCACTTACCAGCATACCAACAACGCTGATGGCGATGAGTTGCGCTTCCCTGCTACCGGGAAACAACTGGCGTCGATAGGTGGTTTCACCAACTCGGCGGTTCGAGTTGTGGACGTGACTAATCCGAATTCGGTGGAGGAACTGGTCGGAACGGTTAAGCAAACCGGCTCAACGTTCACTATTTCGGCGGTGGTACCGGGCGTGGGGGCTAAGACGCTGTTGGCGTTCGCAGCCGGTCAGCAAGAGACGCCGGCCGCAATGGTGTTGGATGAGCCTTCAAGCTGGCGGACTCACGGACAGGCAGCCGACTACGTTGCGATCACGCGCAAGGACCTGGTCAGCAGCATCCAGCCGCTCAAGACGCAGCGCCAGAGCCAGGGTCTATTGGTAGCGGTTGTCGATGTCGAGGACGTGTATGACGAGTTCAGCTTCGGCAACAAGTCGCCCCAGGCGCTAAAGGACTTCCTGTCGTACGCGAAGACCAGTTGGACGAAGGCGCCCAGGTTTGTGTTGTTTGCGGGAGATGCGACGTACGATCCCAAGAACTATACAGGGGTGGGAGATTTCGACCTGGTTCCGACGAAGCTGATTGAGACGGCCAATGGCGAGACTGCAACAGACGATTGGTTTGTGGACATCAACGGAGACGGAGTGCCCGACATGGCGATAGGCCGACTGCCGGTGCGCACAGATCAGGAGACTGCCTCGCTGGTGTCAAAGATCGTCGGCTACGACAGCTCTGCGGCGATCCCAAGAGTGTTGCTGGTAGCGGACCACAATGAGGGTTACGACTTCGAGGCAGCGGACACGCAGCTTCAGTCTCTGATACCTGGCAATCTGACAGTGACCGACATACGACGCGGACAGGTTGGCGACGCCGATGCCAGGAGTCAGTTGATCGACGCGATTAACCAGGGTACGAAACTGGTGAACTATTACGGGCACGGCTCGGTAAGGGTGTGGACGGACGCGCCGATACTGACTGCGGACGACGCGGCTAACTTTGTTAACACGAATGGGCTCGCTTTGTTTAACGCGATGACATGCCTCAACGGGTTCTTCCACGATGTGTCGGTGGAGAGCCTGGGCGAGGCACTGCTCAAGGCGCCGGGAGGCGCGATCGCGGTATGGGCCTCGTCAGGGCTAACCGAGCCAAGCTCGCAGGTGCCGATGAGTGAGGAAGCAGTTCGGCTGCTATTCAACGGCGCGGGATTGACGATCGGTGAAGTAACTACGCGAGCTAAGGCTGCAGGGGGCGATCTGGATGTTCGCCGCACATGGATACTGCTTGGGG
>Ga0193727_1000285_pt1 | contig 18698 bp, 17 predicted proteins | sample H2c2metaG_FD_143051 | JGI IMG/M metagenome (GOLD analysis project Ga0193727, IMG submission 143051) | Soil microbial communities from a riparian zone of the East river system, Colorado, United States - H2c2 | ecosystem: Environmental > Terrestrial > Soil > Riparian zone | place: USA: East River...
GGAAATTTTTCAAACGTGAACCGCGGCACTTTGACCACGCAGTAATCAATCGTCGGCTCAAAGCAGGCCGGCGTTTCGCGTGTGATATCGTTTCTAATTTCGTCGAGTGTGTAGCCGACTGCGAGTTTGGCCGCGATCTTTGCAATCGGAAAACCGGTCGCTTTCGATGCCAGGGCACTAGAACGCGACACGCGCGGATTCATTTCAATCACGACCATGCGGCCTGTTTCAGGTTGCACCGCAAACTGAATGTTGGATCCGCCGGTCTCCACGCCAATTTCACGGATCACCGCGAACGCGGCGTCGCGCATCATTTGAAATTCCTTGTCGGTTAGCGTTTGCACAGGCGCAACGGTGATGGAGTCGCCGGTGTGCACGCCCATGGGATCGAAATTCTCGATGGAACAAACGACGACGCAGTTGTCCATCCGGTCTCGCATGACTTCCATCTCGAACTCTTTCCAGCCGACCAACGATTCTTCGATCAACACTTCGCGCACCGGCGAAAGATCCAGGCCGCGCGCTGCGATCTCATCGAGTTCTTCGCGATTGTAAGCAATCCCGCCGCCAGTGCCTCCCAAAGTGAACGCCGGACGAATGATCAGCGGAAATGTTCCGATCTCGGCAACAATGCGATCGAGGTCCGCAAGTGAACGCGCTATGCCCGAGCGTGGCACTTCGAGCCCGATGCGCAACATCGCTTCCTTGAACAATTGGCGATCTTCGCCTTTTGCGATCGCCTGCGCGTTCGCGCCGATCAATTTCACCCCGTGCCGCGCCAGCGCGCCGTTGCGATTCAATTCCATTGCGGCATTGAGCGCGGTCTGACCGCCGAGCGTCGGCAAAATCGCGTCCGGTTTTTCGCGTTCCATGATCGCCTCGATCACTTCCGGCGTGATCGGCTCGACATAGGTGCGATCGGCGAATTCTGGGTCGGTCATGATCGTGGCTGGATTCGAATTCACCAGCACAACTTTGTAGCCTTCTTCGCGCAGTGCCTTGCACGCCTGCACACCGGAATAATCAAATTCGCAGCCCTGCCCGATCACGATTGGACCGGAGCCGATGAGAAGAATTTTTTTGAGCTCGTTATTCCGCGGCATCTGCGCGCCGAAGGTAACTCAGGCATCCTGCCTGACAAGTCGAGCAGGCTGCCAGCCCGGCAACCGTTTTCCGGCGCTAAAGCGAGCCGAGATGCCTGGTGACGACGTGACCGGTTTGGATGTCGCTTGGATCGGACGCCGTGCCCTGCACGGTTGCCTCTACGATATCGGGCGCCTTGACTTTGAAGTTGGGTTTAATCACTGCCCCGATCGTGTCGTCGAGCAGAGCGAATTTGTTCTTTTTCCGGCTGTAAAAATACGTGTTCCAATGCCAGGGCGAATGGCCGCCAGAGCTTTGTGTGCTGAACACGAAGAAATTGGAATCGGGAGTCCACGCAGAATGGACAACGCTGCGGCCCTGGTCGCCTTTGGGCGAACCAAAATTGCGCGACGCAACCAGTTTGCTCGACGTGTCGCGAATATCGACGCGCGATTCGTTGAGCGGCGGCGGGAATTTCCCAACCTCAACGATGCATGCGCGCAACTGATGATCAGGCGAATCCGTTCCTGAGCAACCGAAGTTTGACGGTTGCGACGGGGGGTTGGCGCAGGAAACGAGCGTGATCACACCGATGAGCGGAATTGCGAAAGTCGTCATTTTCATTTGCTCGTCATTTTTGCGCAGAATTGACTGGCAGTGACAAACAAAATCACGCGAAGGTCACGCAGCAACGTAGCACAGGCATCCTGCCTGTGTGGCGAGCGGGCGTCCTCGCCTGCTCCGAGTTGTTTACGTGCCCAGGTTCGGCAGGCGAGATGCCCGCCGGCCCCACAGCCAGGATGGCCGTGCTACGCCACCTGCGCCATGCGCTGGCGATCCAGCCAAACTTTGCAGATACTTTTTATCCGCGTGAGGACGTAATACACAGTCTGACTGCGGACTCGCACCAATTCCGTGCCCACGACGCGCGTAACGAAATCACTCGGCAGATCGAGAATCTCCTGCGGCGTCGAGCCGTCGAGCCCCTTGCAAAGAATCGCCGTCATCGCGCGAGTGAGCGTTTGCACTTCCGGGCCGAGGGTCATGCGAATGTGTGCCTTGCCCTTGTCATCTACGTGTAGATAAACGCCGACTGTGTCGGTGCACTCCTCGTCTTTGCGAACATCGACGAGATCAAAATTCTCGCCCTCACGCGGTTCCTGCCTTTTCGCATTGTCTGCATACGAAACGAGCGTCTCGCGCCGCTCATCGTCCGGCAGCGATTCAAAAAGATTGATGATCTTGCCTAATTTACTTGGATACATCGCATCCAAATCTACCGCTGATCTTCAGCGTGTCATTCCGAGCGAAGTCGAGGAACCCCGTCGCGAAGCGTACCGGTAAGTTCACGGGATGTCTCGACTTCGCTCGACATGACATGTAGTTGGCTTTGGCTTTGCTCAGCGAAACGTTTATGGCTAATTGCGCCATGAAAACTTCGATTAAAGTCGCCGTGACTGGTGCCGCCGGTCACATCGGTTACGCCCTCCTGTTTCGTATCGCCTCCGGACAAATGTTCGGGCCCGATCAACCGCTCAGACTTCATCTGATCGAGATCCCTGCCGTGCTCGGCGCGCTCGAAGGCGTGGTGATGGAACTGGACGATTGCGCGTTCCCGCTTCTGGAATCTGTGACACCGACGGCCGACCTCGATCAAGGTTTTCGCGACGTGAATTGGGCATTATTAGTCGGAAGCGTACCGCGCAAGGCGGGCATGGAACGGAAGGATCTGCTCGGGATCAACGGCAAGATTTTCATCGGGCAAGGTCAGGCCATTCAAAAGAACGCTGCGGCTGATGTTCGTGTGCTTGTGGTTGGAAACCCGTGCAACACCAATTGCCTGATCGCGATGAACAACGCGAAAGACATCCCGAGCGACCGCTGGTTCGCAATGACCCGATTGGATGAAAACCGCGCCCGCGCGCAGCTCGCGCAAAAGGCCGGCGTAAGCATTCGCTCGGTTACGAACATGACTATCTGGGGAAATCATTCTTCGACGCAGTATCCAGATTTCTACAACGCCAGGCTTGACGGTCGTCCCGCGAACGAAGTGATCGGAGACGAGAAATGGTTGAAGGAAGATTTCATTACAGCAGTGCAGCAGCGCGGCGCTGCCGTAATCAAGGCGCGTGGCCTGTCTTCCGCCGCCTCAGCCGCCAATGCAGTTGTCGACACGGTTGTTTCGCTTACTACGGACACGCCAGCGAACGATTGGCACAGCGTCGCGGTTTGTTCCGACGGAAGTTACGGCGTTGAGAAAGAATTGATCTCGTCATTCCCGGTCCGTGCCCGCGTCGGAAAGTGGGAAATCGTGCAGGGGCTTTCGATAAATGATTTCAGCCGCGCGAAAATCGACGCGTCGGTCGCAGAATTGAAAGAAGAGAGATCGCTCGTCAGCGAATTTATTTCTTAGGACCCACCCATAAACGGCGCTGTCATGTTGAGCGAAGCGAAACATCTCTGGCTGTTCATGAGTGCATTGCTCTGGAGCTAATCAGAGATTCTTCGCTACGCTCAGAATGACATCCGACGTAGTCCACCGGCACGAAGTCGTATTTCATTCCCGCCGCGCAACGATAGTGAAAAGCGTGTGCGCTCGTCCGCGGTGAAGCTGCTCGTGCGTCGCCGGCTCGGAAGCTGTGAATCCCGTCACTGCCAGAAACTGCGTGAAGAATTGCGTGCTGAAATGCCACCACGTGTGCCAGAGAAAATTCTCCTGCGTCGGCGCCAGACGACAGACCGCCGCGCCCTCCAGCTCCGGATAGAACTTCTCGACAATGACGAGTGATTTCGCTCGTTTTCCGCATTGCTCGACAATCCGAAGCGGATCGCGGCAGTGGAGCAGAACTGCCGCCATCACTGCGATGTCGAATTCTCCGAGCGCCGCAGGCAAATTGTAAGCATCGCCATAGTACACTTTGGCTTTGGATTGCAGGGCGGCGTGACTGAACCAGTAGGAATTCTTTAACTGTTGCATAACGATTCGGCGCGGGCCGAACACTTCTTCCAATCGTGCATCCGGATACGGAACAAAGTCCCATCCGTGCTCGTCTGTGACTTCGACGGAGATCAGGTCGGCGCCGCGCTTTTCCGTTTCGAACGTTAAGAAACCGCTGGCGGGACCGATTTCCAAAACGCGTTGACCGCCAAAATCGACGTTGCCCAGGTACTCATCCACTCTGCCACGCAAATCCCAATCCCGACCCTCGATGAGTCCACGACCCGGGAGTTCCATCGTGTGGTAAAAATAGCAGTCGCCGATGTCTGCTACCTTTACTGGGTCGGCAAAAATCGTGTCGTTGCTATGTTTTGATCGCATGGACGGCCACAGAGGCAGGGAAGATTAGACTCGTTAGGCTTACTTCGCGAAAACCAGCCTGAAAAATTTCGCACCAAAAGTCCGCGCCGTATTCGGTTTGGACAACACAATCGTCCCGGTTCACTCCTGGCTTTCCGTGATAGCTCGGAGGTAATCCGCGTCGCGTTCGGGTCAACCGGCCAATAACGATCGGGACAGTATAAAACAAATGACCGCCCGGTCTCAAAACGCGCCAGCATTCTTTCAGAGCCGCCTTTGAGTCTGGAACGTGCTCCAACGTGTCGGAATGAATAATGACATCAATCGACGAGTCCGGAAAACTCATTTTCTGCAAGTCCAGTTGTGGAAACGAATGAAGCGCGTGTTTTGGAAGTACCTGTAGGAAACGCGACAGGTTTTTGGCCGGATTGATCTCGATCAGAGTGAATTTCCGAATTCGCGGGTCGTTGCGACAGAAATCCTCAAAAGTGCCAGTGAAACCGAACGTGCCGGTGACCGCCGCAGCCAGTGTCATCGTTCTTAAATTGTTTTTGCAATTGGCGCAGCAAAATCCCTGCTGCAAATTGATGTAAGCAACTTCGCTGGGCGACAATTCCCATTGGTCGATTAAGTCCGGCCAGAGCACCGACTCATTAACAAACCGGTCTTCGCCGCAAACTGGGCAAACCTTCAAGCGCGGGGACGGCTCATCCATTCTGCCGGTTTTGGCTGAGCGTTTTTTCCAGTCCTGAGTTCCAAGTGAGAGGGCGGTCCTTGAACCAGGTGGAATTAAATCCGGGGGCGGCAAAAAGCGCCCACGTCTGGCGCGGATGTTTCCAATCCAGAATTTCGAATCGCAGATTCACATCTTTGGCTGCGCGTTCCAATGTAGCGGGCCGATAATTTACGCAGTCGGGATAGATCCAGCCCGCTTGCGCGGAGTCTTCCTCGCCGATCAAAAACGTGGCAACCAGCGCTCCGTCCTGAGCCAGCCAACGCGAAATCGCGTACAACCACGCCTGAATCAGGTCGAGTCCGCAATGGCTGAAGATCGATTGGGCCAGCGCGAAATCGAAAGAGATTTTCGCCTGCGAAATCGTATCCGGTGAGTCGGAAAAAAAGAATGTCGGGCGTTTGATTTGCACCAACGTTTCGCCTAGCTCCCGCCTGATTCCCTCGTCGACCAACCATTCGTTAGGCTCTACGCCAAAGTATTTTCGCCGGTTCAGGTACGGAATTAAAAGGCGTCCGATCCGCAGCGAACCACAACCGATATCAAGCAGCGAATGATGCTGGCGCAGACCGAGCGTGGTCAGGAGATTGAACGTCATCGCCGCGATCAAGTCGTAATCTTCCGGCGGACCGACATAGGCACGATACTGCGGGTCACCCGGTTTGAGACCGAGGCCAAGATCTTCCTGATCGGGTGAAGCCATCTCCATTTTCACTCCAACGATCTTAACGTGGCGTGGTCGAAGGTTTTCAGCGCGTCCTGAGGTTTGTCGGGAAATCCGATCACGCCGCGAGACCGGTCGAATTGATAAATGCGGATCGGCGGCCGTTGACGGAACGGAAATGCCCGGAGCTCATTGCCGTCGATCGCATCAGTTGCGCCCGGGATTCGGCACGCTTTCACCGCCAGCGCATACAAGTCGCTCCTGATCGCGGACGACGAGCTGACGCAGTTCGACAACTCGTTAGGATCATTTTTGCGATTGAAGAGCTGTTCCCGTCCGCCGTTCGCCATGAAAATGTATTTCCACTCGTCCGTCAGGACCATGATTTTGAAATCATGTGAGCCGGGAACTTCAACCATCCCGGTAAGATGCTGGCGCGGCGCGCATTCGCCTCGGAGCATTTTGAGAACGTCGATTCCCTCGCGCATCTCGCATACGTCGGCAGCTCCGGTCGCAATGCCGAAAAGATCTGCCAGGCTGATGAAATCAGTTCGCTCGGAGCCCGCAGGCAGCGCGGTTGGCCAACTCAGCAGCAACGGAACGCGGCAGGCCGACTCAAAGAAGTTTTGTTTCTGCCAGCCGTGATGGTCGCCGAGCAGATCGCCATGGTCGGCAAAAAAACAGATGAGAACGTTCTCGGAGTTTGGTCGCGTTTCGACGGCATCGAGAATTCGCCCGAGGCAATAGTCCAAATAAGTAATCTCGCCGTAGTAACGCGCCTTTACGATTTTAGTTAGTGCCGGCTTAATTGCGTCTGCCCAAATCGCGTGACGCATGAAAGGAATTTCTTCGTCAAGGTGATCTTCCTCGATTTTGCCGAGGACTGGTTCCGGCATTCGATCTGGATTGTACATCCGGTTGAAGGGAATCGGCGGAGCGAGTGGTGGATGCGGCCCGACGAACGACACAAATCCGAAGAACGGTCGCGAATCATCTGACTTTGCGATTTCCTCGATCGTGCGGTCAGCCGTCCACCATTCGCCGCCTAAATTCGCTGGAAGCGGACTGCGTTGCGGAATGTAAAACATCTCAGTCCGTTCCCCCATGGGTTGCTCGAGGAAATCGAACTCAGAATGCTCCCGCGCCAGCCACGAACCGTAATCATCGCCTTCGCGATTTGGTGGATGGTAAGTTTCTTCGCAGCGCCACAACGTTTCGAAACCGAGGTCTTCGTTCCACGGATTCGTGTGGAACTTTCCGACTCCAAAAGTTCGATAGCCAAGACGCGACATCGTTCGGCCCAGGAAGGGACCGCAACGCGCTTCCATCTCAATGGCTTGACCAGCCACAGCGTTTGCCTTCGCATTAGAGAACACGCGAGTCGTCGCGGGCTCGCATCCGGTGCGGATCGTATAGCGCGCAGCAACGCAAACCGGGCACGTCGCGTATGCGTTCGAAAAACTGATTCCCCTTCGCACCAGCCGATCCATGTTCGGCGTGTAAATGTGCGAGTTCCCGAGCGCGGCGATCGTATCGAACCGCTGCTGGTCGGTCATGATGAACAAAATGTCAGGCCGGGTCATAATGTCATTCTGAGCAAAGCGAAGAATCTCGGATCAATCTTGGATCATTGCCCGAACAGAAACGACCAGAGATGTTTCACTCCGCTCAACATGACAGCGCTTTTTTAGGATCGTCTAGCCGCTCGCGATCTCACTTCCCGTCAGGCGGCGAAACGCCTCGACATACTTCGCCGAGCTTTTTTCGATCACTTCCTTCGGCAGACGCGGGGCAGGGGGAGTTTTGTCCCAATCGAGGGTTTCCAGATAATCGCGCACAAATTGCTTATCGAAGCTCGGGGGGCTCTGCCCGACAGTGTACTGGTCCTTCGGCCAGAAGCGCGACGAATCTGGTGTCAGACATTCGTCGATCAAAAGCAAATCTTCATCGACAGTGCCGAACTCAAATTTCGTGTCTGCGACGATGATCCCGCACTGATCGGCGTGTGCGCGGCCGCGCGAATAAATGTCCAGGCTGAGTTTTTTCACGCGCTCGGCTAATTCGTCGCCGAGAATCTCGGCGCATCGTTTCATGTCGATGTTCTCGTCGTGACCGGTTTCGGCTTTCGTCGCGGGGGTGAAAATTGGCTCGGGCAATTGGGAGGCCAACTTGAGTCCTGCCGGCAGCTTAATCCCGCAAACGCTCTGCGATTCCCGATATTCCTTCCAACCGGAGCCAGCCAGATAACCGCGCACTACGCATTCCACCGGCAACGGCTTGGTCTTCTTTACGATCATGGAACGTCCGGCGAGCTGCTCGCGAAACGGCTGCAATTCCTTCGGAAATTCGTCGAACGTTGCCGTGACAAAGTGATTCCGAATATCGTCGAATCGGTTGAACCAATACGCCGAAACCTGATTCAGCACTGCGCCTTTGTAGGGAATCGGATCGGGTAGGATGACGTCAAAGGCGGAGATCCGATCCGTGACGACAAAGAGCAGCGTTTCGCCGAGATCAAAGACCTCGCGCACTTTGCCGCTGCGTAGTTTTTTGATTCCGTGAAGATCGATTGAGGATTGCGGAGATTTTTGCATATGAGAAACGCGAACGTTCAACGTTTGCCGCCGAGCGTCTAGTAAAAACGACGCGCAACTGCCACACGGTTTGCAAAAATCAGCCTCGCAAATCGAAACAACGCTTCATGTCATAAACCCGGTAGCCATTGGACTCGAATGCCGGCTGATCGCGAAACTCGGCTGGCCAGACGTTGGGATCACCCGGATGAACCACGTACCAGCGAATACCAGTTTCACGGACACTCCGCTGCAAGTCTGGAATGCTTGTCACCTTCTGCAGACTTTCCAGCCTTAGTAGCTGCTCTTGGTAAGGAGAATCTCGGAAGGCTCTGCTTACCATCTTCCATATTTCAAGTCTGGCTGCGAAAGAACGCCGTTCGCTTAATGCCCCCAGTTCAAGGACCGGATCCAAATGCGAGTCCTGCGCTATAGCATCGATAGGAGGCTGATTTCGGATGTAATGCGCGCACTCGATTAGGCCGCGATCTACACGCAGGCTGGAATACGCTTTCGCTCTCGGCCACTTACCGCGCTGTATCCCGGAGCCATACCGCACTGGGACCCACAGTAAAGCTACGACACTAACGATCACAACCCCAGTGGCCGCACGCGGCCAACGTTCCGCCGCCAGCGAAAAAAGGCGTCCTGCAGTAAGCGACGCCACCAGCCAATACGCCCAAACAAACGGCCGATGTATCAATTCGCTCGTCCTCAAGTCACCGCTTAAACCAAAAGTCGTTAATAAAAAAAGAGCTACGGCGGCCACTGAGATTCCCTCAGATGTCTGCCATGTCTTATGCCATGATGCCAGAAGCCACGTAAGCGGCGCGACTACCGCAAAAATGCCCAAGCCATTGAGCATAGTTAAGCCGATGGCCTGCGCCAGGCGAGAAGGAAACGGATGACCAGTGCTGAAAATCTGGTACCAACTCTCGACGGGCGTACCGCTGGCCATCCCAGCCAATAGCTTCCAATACAGAGTGCTGCCAGAAAAATCAAAGTGTACATTCGGTCCAACGTAAAAACGATTTGCCAGCGGAAGAAGGGTGATTCCCGCCGCTACAGACATGCCGAGGACGACCCAGCGTGAGCGTCTGCACGGGGGCCAGCCTAGGATGGCAAGAGAAAGCAATAGAGGAAACGCCACCGTGAAGACTTGAATCTTGAAAAGAGCCACCAGCGCGCCCATTACCACTCCGGACACAATCCAGATACGTCGCCCTTCGCGTACTCCCTTTACAACAAGTATGAGCGTTGCTCCGGCGATCGCAACACCGTAGAGACCTCCAGGACCAATGTGTTGGAGCCAAAAATAATTGTAAAGGGGATGTGCAACGTTCAACAAACCGGCATCCGGTATAAGCGAAGCACCAACGAGTGCTGCCACTCCCGCGCCCTGGCTCCAGAACACCCGTCCGAGCGCGTAGCTAGCCAATCCGATAAGGAACGATCCGAAGGGCGCCCAGAAGCCTACCACGGTCTCATAAGCCGGTAGGTTTCCTACTTTGGCTAAACACAAGGCGACGGAGTAACTCGCGTAGTGATAGAATATTGCTGGGAAGCCATGCCACTCATAGTTGCCGACTTGAGATAAAGTTTGGCTCCCCAAGCTGCGGGCGAGGATACTGGCATGGAAGAAATAGTCCGACCATGGCTTGAACACAATGCCACCTTCCACCGGGCACGTTGGCACGATGAGTTCCTGAGACCACGCGGTTGCGACAGCAAGACCCGCAATGACGCACAGCAGGTCGAAGGCGGAGACCGGGTCACGTCGATTGTGCGGCAGAAGCTTTGGAAGAACTCCAATAGCGACCAGAATAACTACCAGCAGAAGCCAGAGTGAGAGTGGTATTAATACTTTCCAGGCCATCACTGCAATGGAAAGGACAGCAACTCCTAAGAGGAAATCGAGCGCGAAGAAGGAGGGAAAACGAAGAGCGGCTGTGACAATTGCGCCGGCTCTAAGCAGAACCCATGGTAGTGTGAACAGAAAAACGACGGTACCAAAGTTAAGGCTCTTACTCGCAAGTGTTATCCAAACGATAAGGAAGGCGGATATTACAAGACAGGCCAGTAACCCGTAGCTGTCGAACCTACGTGCGAGTTGCTGCTCTTGCTGGTCCGTGGTCGCCAGCTGCTCGATATGACTCATCGCGTCCGCTTAAGCATCGCCTCTTTGGCAACGAAACGCGCGCACGGCATCGATTACCTGGCTCTGCTCCGAATTGCTCATTCCGGTGAAAAACGGAAAACGCAAAAGCCGAACCGATAAATCTTCGGTAACCGGACAATCGCCCTGGCGCCCGCCAAACCGCAGGCCCATGGGGGACAGATGTAGCGGCAGATAATGAAAAACAGCGAGAATCCCAAAACCTGCGAGATGCGAGATCAACGCCTGCCGGCTGGCTAATGACGGCATGATCACATGAAACATGTGGTAACTCTGTTCGCACTCGGGCGGGACGACCGGAAGCCTGACCCGATTCGTTTCAGCCCACGTAGCTAGCTCGCGCGCGTACTTTTCCCAGATTCTGCGCCGACTCTCCTGAATCTGGTCGCGGTGTTCGAGCTGCGCTCGGAGAAATGCCGCAAGCAACTCCGAAGGCAGATAACTCGAACCGACATCGGTCCAGTTGTATTTGTCGACTTCGCCGCGAAAAAACCTGCTCCTATCAGTTCCCTTTTCACGAATAATTTCCGCGCGCTGGTTGAATTGCGCGTTATTGATCAGCAGTGCGCCGCCTTCTCCGCAGGAAAAATTCTTGGTCTCATGAAAACTAAGAGTTGCAAGCTGCCCAAATGTTCCCAGGTACCGTGCGCGATATTTCCCATAAAGACCATGCGCATTGTCTTCGACCACTGGGATCGCGTGCTTGCGTGCGATAGCCATGATCGTTTCCATTTCGCATGCGACACCCGCGTAATGCACGAGAAAAATCGCCTTCGTGCGGGCGGTAATACGTTGCTCGATTTGGCTCTCATCGATATTCAGCGTATCTGCGCGAATATCAACGAAGACAGGTTTGGCGCCGCGCAGAACGAACGCATTCGCCGCAGAGGGAAACGTGAATGAGGGAACAATAACCTCGTCTCCGGAGCCGATGTTTAGGAGCAGCGCGGCCATTTCCAGCGCGTGAGTGCACGACGTCGTGAGGAGAGCTTTCTGCACCCCTAGCGACTGTTCGAGAAGTCTGTGACATTCTGCAGTGAAACTGCCGTCACCAGACAATTTCGGCGTCGCGATCGCGGCACGGACGTAATCTATCTCATCGCCGGTAGCGAATGGACGGTTGAACGGAATGCGAGTCACTGTGCAGCCTCCGGCCTCTTTGCGACCAGCAAGAGCGAGCCTCCCGCCGGAAAAGAAAAGCCACTCTTAATCATCGCGCGCTCCGCTCCCAGTATTCTCTCGAACACGGCGTTGAGAGACCGATTGATTTCGAATTGCTTCCAAGGCTGAAAATCAGAACGGCCATTTCGTCCGATCCGCGAGAAAATCATCCCTGGGAGAAGCAGAGACACGAAAGAGGTCATTCGTTGCATGTTGAAACAGGCGCGTTCGACTTTTGTCCGCAACTCGCGGCGGCTGTAGCGGCGCTGGTGCATTGAATGCTCGTCAATGGCGCTCCACAAGAACCGATGTTGCGGCACAGTAATGAGAAGACCTCCGCCGGGTCGCAACGCCCTGAAGATTTGCCGCAACACGACCTCATCCTCTGGGATATGTTCGAGAACGTCGAACGCTCCGATGACGTCGAACTCATGCTCGAAAGGAAGTTGGCGCGCATCCATTTGATACAGATCAACACCGGGCAAACGCGCTCGTGCAAAGGCCAGACCATCGCCGAAAATCTCGCTTCCCGCCAAACGGAGCCGCGGCACGGCTTCCCGAAGGCCTTTAAGAACAAATCCGGTTCCGCAGCCAACTTCCAGGAAACTTTCCGCATCCGGGAAGTACGCGCCAAGCGCCCATTGAATGAGCTGGTTGCGCGCGCGAAACCAGAAGTTGCTTTCCTCAATACTCGCGAGTTTTGCAAAGTACTCCGGTTTGAATCCGTTGTCGGGAGGGGTCTCGGTAAAGCACAGCGCCTCGTTTTGCGAGATTGGCCGATACCGGCATTGCGGACATTCCCAAGTGTCGTTCTCGAAGCAACACGCGCATGCCAGGCAGCGTTTCATGTTCCATTTAATCCTGCAGCCATTTATGAAAGGAGTGTCTTACGCCTGCGACTTTCCAGCCGAGTTTTTGCTTCGCCCTGCCAATTGGATAGTGGCGGACGTGCGCCGGTCCGTCGAGGTGATTGGCAAACTTCAGCGCTATTCGCGTCCCTTCGAAAGTGAGCGTGGTATACAGGCCTCGGCCAAAAAAATCCGGGTGTATCGCTGCCAGCGTGCAGTGCACGATGTCGAACGAATGTTTCATCTCCAGAGGAGACGCCTTTTTCCACACGGAGTAACCAGCAATTTTGCCGTCGACCTCGGCGATTAGAATCCAATCCGCCGCGCCGCTAAAGGAAGAGCGGACCCATTCCTGATACACCTTTCTGCCGGTTTCAGGGGGGAGTTTGGGGTCTGCGTTGTATCTGCCAAAATGGTCCGCGAAGGCTTTTTCGGTGAGGGTAAGGAGTTCAGACAAGTCCTCCGGATTCGCCATACGCACACGCAATCCGTCGAGCGGTTGGGGCGCGCTGATTCCGTCAAACGACGTGAGTGTAGAGTCAAAGAGAAAATCCAGAATGGTGTCCATGAGAAGAAAACCGTGCCGCTCAAGCGCGTGAATCGATGGTAATTGAAGAGGTTGAACCTTGCACATCAGACAGTGGATACCACGACCTCCGGCATGCTGCAGGACTTGGTCAAGTAACTCGTCGAGCAGCCGTGAGTCTTGCGTGCCGCCGGTCCCCACGAGGTATTTTATGAAGGCTACCGGTTTGCCAATCACTTTCGTGTCCCATGGCGAATCGCCGTAAAGCACAAGACCGTTGATGTCATCCGCGCCACGCGATACAAATGCGGTCGAGGATTCGTCCGCCAGTTCCCGAGCGATGTCGTCCAGCCAGTAGCCCTCAATCTGATCGCCCTTCAGATACGATAGATGAGGCAGCGGCTTGTGCGTGAAGAGTGGCAGCGCCTCCCTCAATTCGTCAATCGCCGCCAGATCGATTCGCGCGATCATGGGGGCGATCGTCGGAAGTCCTTTGTATCGCCGCTAACGCCTCGAACAACGTAAACTGGGCGATTCATCGTCCGAAAATGGATGCGGGCGAGGTATTCGCCAATTACACCGAGAGCGAAAAGCTGCGCGCCTGAAAAGATGGCAATAATTGAAGCCAGAAATGGAAATCCGGGAATGCTGCCCTCGAGCAAGTAACGCCCCACAACATAAACGAACACTCCAATACCAAATAACGTGCAGCCAAATCCAATCAGACTGGCAAGTTGCAGAGGCACCGTGCTGAAGCCAGTCATCATAGTCAGTGCGTGACGCACAAGGGTTGTGAACGTGTAATTTGAGCCGCCGCAATAACGCTTCTGAAAAGGAATCTTTGTCGCAGCGAAGCGGTTTGTGGCCCATGTGAGCAACACGTCGATGGAAACAAAAGGCGTCTGGTAGCCTGCAAATGCCTCGCGCAATTGCGTGCGGAAAACCCGGAAGGCGCTCACGTTTTTTGCCACCTCGCTACCTACCGCCGTTCGTAGCGCCAGTCGCGTAATGTGTGATGCGAGGGCGCGCATCAATCCGTTCTGCTCCGCCTCCGGTGCGCCGTAAACGACATCGTATCCTTCGTCCAATCGCGCCAGCAGCCGCGGGATTTCCTGGGGTGGATGTTGCAGGTCGTCATCCATCGTCACGATCACTTCGTATTTTGCCGCGCGAATACCGCAAAGCAGCGCGTTATGTTGGCCGTAGTTGCGCATCAGGTTTAAGCCACGCACTGCCTGCGAGCGTGAAGAGAGTTCTGAGATTACCTCCCAGCTTCGGTCCCGGCTGCCATCGTTAACCAGGATAATCTCATGCTGCACGGCGACTCGTGGCAACACTTCGCCCAGACGCCGACACAACTCAGCCACAGAACCCTCGCCGTTGTAAACTGGCGTGACAACGGAGATGGAACGCTGCTCGGACAGTTGCAACGGTGAGTCCATGTGTGGGCAGGCCTCGGAAGCTATGGGACGAGTGGGATTTCGTCAAAGCAAGGCGGCATTGCGAAGAAGAGTTTGACGTTGGACGTTGACGTCATTTTATGCCGGGAATTGTTATAAAACCGCGCGCGCGAATCTTGCATGGACACGACTGGGTGTTTTCCAGCGAGGTCCTGAAGGTTTTTGGAAAACCAGCCGACGGCGACGTCATTTCTCTAAAAGACGGCAAAGACCATTTGATTGGGAGCGCCATTTACAATTCGAAATCTCAAATTGTTGCGCGCCGTTTCTCGCGACGAAGGCAGGACCTTGATCAGGATTTTTTTCGGCGCCGCATCGAGCAGGCGTCCGAATACCGGGACCGGCGAAACATCGATGCAAAGCTGCGCCGCGTGGTGTGGAGCGAAAGCGACGGTCTTCCGGGCGTGATCATCGATCGTTACGGCAACGATTTCGTGCTGCAAACGCTCACGCTGGCGATGGATATGCGAAAGGATTTGATCGTGGATGCAATTGAGCATGTCTTTTGTAGGGCAAGCGCTTCGCTTGCCGGGACCGAGCGACTGGCAGGCGGAGCGCCTGCCCTACAATCATTCTGCATCATCGAACGAAACGACGCGCCGGTTCGCAACGCGGAGGGATTGGAATTACGCAGCGGCGTTCTGCGTGGAACTCCATCGCAAATCGCGATCAAAGCCGAAGGCTTGGAGCTCGAAGTCGATTTTTTGCGCGGACATAAGACCGGTTTGTATCTCGATCAAAAGCATAATTACGGAATCGTCTCGGGTTACGCTCGCGACCGGCGCGTCCTGGATTGCTTTACAAATCAGGGCGCATTTGCATTGGCCTGTGCGCACGCCGGCGCAGCGGAAGTAACGGCTGTTGAAGAAAATTCGGAGAACATTGCTGCGGCGAAACGAAATGCTACGCGCAACGAGCTAAAGGTCGACTGGTCGCAGCAGGATGTATTTCAATTCTTGCGCGGAGCCGAAAAAGCAGGCGCACAGTATGATTTGATCGTCCTCGATCCGCCCTCGTTCACGAGGACCAAGAGCGGCCTGCGCGACGCGTTACGCGGTTATCGGGAACTGCACATGCGTGCGTTCAAGCTCTTATCGAAAGATGGTTTACTGGCGACGTTCTCCTGCTCGCATCACGTGAATGATGCAGCACTTTTGGAAACAATCTCCGCTGCGCTTGTGGACGCGCGTCGCTCCGCGCGCCGTTTGCTCCGGTTCGAGCAGGCACCGGATCATCCCGTCCTGCCGACCATTCCTGAAACCGAATATGTCAGAGGTTTCCTTCTCGAGATGATGCCCGGGCGCTGAAAACAAGGAATGACGGCTTCCCACCCGTCACGTTTAGAATCGACGGCTGCCCAAGCCGTTATTCCTTGTATCATCCTTTTTCGAAAAATTTTGCGCGCCATCGGTGGGAAATCTCTGGAAATCTCGATTGAGCCACTTAATGTCCGCTACGACGAACCTGGACGGCGACGCGATTTGTCATGGCAGAAAACCCTCGACCGCTTGAACAAATGCTCCACCTGAGCGAGGAAGAGCCGTCTTCCGAGCATCTGGATAGTCAGGTGCAAAAAGCGCAGGAGCAACTCCTCCAACTGAAGCGCCAGCAGGAGCAGATCGAAAAGCAAAAACGCGAACTGGAAGAGCTAAGCCGGCGCCAGGACGAATTGGAACAGGGTCGGGGGGAGATGACTGATAAACTGACGCGCGCGCTGGTTGTGCTGGAACGCGAAGCGTACAACGCGCAAAGCAGGCTGGAGCAAATCCGCGTGGCCCGTGAAAGTTTCGCCCAACATTTGGAATTGGTCGAAGCGATCGATCCGAGGAACTGGAATCCATCGGAGTTGCACAAAGAACTGAGCCGGGCGTTAAGCTCGGTGGACGACGCCCGCACCGAGTACAATGAACACCGCAGCCGATTGCAAGCAGGCGGGAGCGGTAACGGCGAGCAGTCGTTGCCCGATGCTACCTCGGGTGCTTACGAAAACACCGGTGGGCGCTCATTTTCGGAGTGGTTGCAAATCGGCCTCGCGCTTAGTTTGCCGCTGATCCTCTTTGGGGTCATCGCCATCGCCGTTTTTGCCTGGCTGGCCAGCCGGTGATGGCGATGTTTCGGCGTTCGCGCAAACCGGCCCCGCCGCTTCACCGCAAGCAACAAGAGATAGCGCAACAAGAGGCACAGTTGCGCGAGAAGGTCGAAAGCCTGGAGCGCGTCGTCACGCAATCGCGGGCGCCTGCGCGAAAGAAATCTTCACCGCGAAAGCCCGACCGCGGCGCAACCAACAATGTTGTCGAAAAGCGATTTCACATCTCAATCGCAACGGACGCCCCGCAGGTGTTTGACGCTGATCGAAGGGGCCGGCGGCCTCGTGCAATGCGCAAAGAGCGTCGGCAGGGGCGGATCGTCTTCCTAATTCCTTTAGCCGCTTTAGGAGTCGCGGTCATGTTGCTCGTCAGCCATTTGCATCCGTGAGCGCCTGATATGGCTGGAAATTCAGATCTCGATGTCGCGTACGTCGCAAGACTGGCCCGGATCAATCTGACCGAAGACGAAGCGAAAACTTTCCAGAGACAACTCGATGACGTGCTGAAGTACGTCGAAAAACTTCGCCAGGCGGACGTGACTGGCGTTGACGCCGCCGCGCACGCGCTACCGGTTTTCAATGTGTTCCGCAAGGATGCGCTGCGCGACTGGTTCACGGCAGAACAGGCGCTGCGTAACGCGCCTCGCCAGGCAAACGGCCTTTTTATCGTTCCGAAAGTGGTAGAATGATCGGGAGCGAGTTGCCGGCGGTGAGCGTCGCCGATCTGCAGTTGTTGTTGCGTCGCCGCGAGATGCGGCCGCGCGAAATAGTCGACGGGTTGCGAGAGCGCATTGAAGCGGTCGATGGAGACATCGGCGCATATCTTTCACTCGACATCGAAGCTGCGATGAAAGAGGCGGAGCACGCGAACGTCGATCTTCCACTCGGCGGAATACCGATTGCCATCAAAGACATCATCAACGTGACGGGTCAGCCGTGCACATGCGCGTCAAAAATCTTGGACGGCTATCGCGCGCCGTACGACGCCACAGTGGTTCAAAAATTGCGCGCAGCGGGCGCGATTCCATTCGGCAAAACCAACCTGGACGAGTTCGCCATGGGGTCGTCCACAGAAAATTCGGCGCTGAAATCGACACGCAATCCGTGGGATCTGTCGCGTGTACCGGGAGGATCCAGTGGCGGTTCCGCAGCAGCCGTTGCCGCAGACGAAGCCTTCGGCGCGCTCGGGTCCGACACTGGCGGTTCGATTCGGCAACCGGCTGCGCTATGCGGTGTAGTTGGGCTCAAGCCAACTTACGGCCGGGTTTCTCGCTTCGGCCTTGTGGCGTTTGCTTCGTCACTCGACCAAATTGGACCGGTAACAAAGACCGTCCGCGACGCCGCGTTGATCATGAACGCTATCGCAGGTCATGACCCGCAAGATTCCACTTCGCTCAAGGAGCCGGTGCCCAATTACGTAGCCAACCTTGGAAATGATTTGCGCGGCGTCCGATTGGGCGTGCCCAAGGAGTATATGATCGAAGGAATCGATCCGCAGGTGCGAACTGCGATCGATGCCGCAGTGAAACAGCTCAATTCACTGGGAGCGGAAATCGTTGAGGTCTCATTGCCGAGCACTGAATACGCGGTCGCGGTTTATTACATCATTGCTACTGCGGAAGCTTCCGCAAACCTCGCTCGCTTCGATGGCGTGCGTTACGGGTATCGTGCTGAAAATCCTAAGGACGTCCTCGATCTTTACGGTCGCACGCGTGAGGAGGGTTTCGGACCGGAAGTGAAACGGCGGATCATTCTTGGCACTTACGTTTTAAGCTCCGGTTATTACGACGCCTATTACTTGCGCGCGCAAAAAGTGCGCGAGCTGATTCGCCGCGATTTCGCCAGCGTTTTTGAGAAGGTCGATGCGCTGATCTCACCGACCTCGCCCGTGGCGGCGTTCAAGTTAGGTGAACGCGTTGCTGACCCATTGCAAATGTATCTCGCCGACGTTTTCACTATCGCAGCCAACCTGGCCGGCATTTGCGGAATCAGTGTCCCATGCGGTTTCGCGGAACTGGACGGACATCGTCTGCCAATCGGTTTACAGTTGTTAGGCAAACCGCTGGATGAAGCGCGAATTTTGCAAATCG
>Ga0193727_1000286_pt1 | contig 18689 bp, 17 predicted proteins | sample H2c2metaG_FD_143051 | JGI IMG/M metagenome (GOLD analysis project Ga0193727, IMG submission 143051) | Soil microbial communities from a riparian zone of the East river system, Colorado, United States - H2c2 | ecosystem: Environmental > Terrestrial > Soil > Riparian zone | place: USA: East River...
CGCCTGCTCCGGCAGGAACGCGTAGCTGTCGTACTCGAGCGCGTGATCGATGTCACCGAGCTGATCTTTCTGTTCGGAGCTGATGAGCAGTTCCGAAGGCGAAACGCGCGCGAGTTCGTCAAAGAGTGATTGCCGATCTTGCAGTTGGGTGAGCCGGAACTCGCCGGTGGTGAGGTCCGTGTAAGCAAAACCAAATATGCCGCAGTCGGCGTAAACCGCGCCCAGATAATTCGCGCGTTTCGCTTCGAGTAAGTTGAGATCGCTCACAGTTCCCGCGCTGATGATCTGGGTGATGTCGCGGGAAACGATTTTTCCCGGTTGCGGCTCGCTGGTCTGATCGCAAATCGCCACGCGTCGGCCAGCCTTGATCAATTTTGCAATGTAAGTCTGCGCTGCGTGATACGGCATACCGCACATCGGAACGCCGTTGCGCTTGGTCAGTGCGACGTTCAGCAAGACCGAGGCTTCCTTTGCGTCTTCAAAGAACAGTTCATAGAAATCGCCGAGCCTAAACAACAAGAGCGTATCTGCCGGAATGCTGCCTCGGAGCCGCCGGTATTGCTGCATCATTGGACTGAGAGCGTCGGCCATGATTTCAGAATTAAATCAGCCCGCGCGAATTGCGAGTTTGGAATGTGGATTGGTAAAAATTCCTTGCCTGCCGGAGGTGTTCGTCTCCAATGTGGGCGCGGCCCGCATGAATTTCATCGCTCATTTGCCTGGCGGCCGGCTCGGGACATTCTGTGTTGTCTTTTCTCCCGCAGTTTTCCTCGCCGTTACGCTCGTTCAAAAGAATCCGCCGGTGCGTTCTGCAGACTCGCCGGTGTTGATTTGGGACATTGACCTAACGCTGGCCCGGGCTTGGCCGCGCAACGTCCGCACAACTAATGATCCGCTTAAGGCGAGCGATGGCAAAACCCCTTCGACCACAGGTTTGATCGACCTTCATGCCTCTGGCAGCGGAGAGTTTACCGCTGATAACCTCAGACTTTTGCTGACGCGAATGCATGGTCCGGTCACCATTTTCGATCTACGGCAAGAAACACACATATTTGTCAACGGCCTGCCTGTTAGTTGGTTCGCGACACGCGATTGGCGAATGTCGGTCGCAGCCAGACTGAAATCGAAGAGGCCGAAGCTGTATGGGCGCAATCGCTTGGACCGGGTAGCGAAATTGCCGTTCGGCCCGGTAAGCCGGTCAAAAAGGGCGACGCTGTCTCTGCCGTCGTGCAACAGGTGATCATAAAAGAAGCGAGCATCGAACGCGATCTTGTGTCCTCCGCAGGCACCAGTTATGTGCGGGTCGCCGTTACGGACCATACGCGACCGCTCGATGACGCGGTCGATCGATTTATTGTGGCCGTTCGTGCGCTTCCGGAGAATGCCTGGGCGCATTTTCACTGCGAAGCCGGACTCGGACGAACGACCACATTCATGGTGCTGTACGACATGCTCCGAAATGCGACTCGTGTATCTCTAGAGGATATTGTGCGCCGGCAGAAATTACTCTCATTCGACTACGATGTACTGCGTCCAGTTGGGCCTGGAAACTGGAAGGCTCCTTACGTAGAAGATCGGATCGCATTTGCTCGCGTGTTTTACGATTATGCTCGCGCCAATCCGAACGGTCGCCCGCAGCTCTGGAGTGAATGGCTCAAATCGGGGAATGCAATGAGGAGCAAATAATCACCTTCCGTCCTGTGCGCGCTGGCGCGGCAGCCCCGAAAGCTTTTGGGGCTGGAGGCGAGGGGAGTTGAACCCCTGTCCTCTTCGCTATCCGCGCAAACATCTACATGTTTATCCGACGATAAATTCTGAGGAGCCAAGCCATGCGCCGGCACATTGCCGACTCCCGAGCGTCCACAAAAATCGATTCACGAACCGGCGCGGTCGCTCCACCGATTCGCCAGCCTGCTGTCCACGTTTGCCGTCGTAGCAGGCGTCCCACGGCAAACGTCACGGTCAATTAAGCCGCGAGAGCGAGACTTTCGTTGTCTGCGTTTGTTTTTTGGTCCGGTTTTTAACGAGGCCAACGAACCATCCTCGACATGCCGTCTGCGCTTCCAACGATGAGTCGAAGCCAGTACGCCCCCTTTTTGTGCTTGAACACATACCCCTTTTTGAGGTCTTATTCAACAACCGCAAGACTCGCAGAGGTGCGGCTCTAAAAAGTAATTCTTGGAATGGCGATTCAAATAACAGCTCGATCCTTGGCCGACACGCAACAGGCGGACATGGCCTCTGGTGAAGCGATCCAGCCCGGGGAACTTTCGGGGCTTCCCGAGAAGTCAGCCCCGCTCTCTCGATTTTTCCGGCGCTCCCTGCGTTGGACGCGTCGAAACTTCAGTAGTCGCGCCAGGCTGCTTTCAGGTGGGGAAGTCGTCATCCTTTCAGCGCCAAAAAGCGGACGCACATGGATCCGGACATTTCTTTGCGCTTACTTATGCAAACGTCACGGCCTTGATTTCACACTGCAGCCCGGGCGGTACGATCGTCCGGGATTTCCCCGGGTAATATTCTCCCACGATCGTTTTGAGCACTGGACGAAGGGCAATCGCTGGGACCGCGTGCGCGGCAAATATCTCGTTCCGAGAAGAGAGCTTCAAAGAGCGAAGATTATCCTGCTCGTGCGGGATCCCCGGGATTGTTTCGTCTCTCTCTATTTACAAATGACGCGGCGCGATCCCAGCGCGGATGCAGCATTGAAGCAAAAATCCGTCAGTGAACTCCTGCGCGACAAGAGATTTGGAATCCACGGCATTGTCCGTGCAATGAACGACTGGCTTGACGAATTTTCAGGCCGAAAGGATTTCACGATCGTTCGATACGAGGCGGTGCGCGCATCTCCAGCCGAGCATTTCCGAGACCTGCTTGCCGTGGTCGGCGAAACGACACCGGATATGTCGATTTTTCAGGAGGCGCTTGAGTTTTCTCGTTTCGAGAACATGCAAAAATTAGAAGCAGCCGGGGTTTTTGATTCGAAAATCCTGCATCCGGGTGACGTGCGTGATCCGGAGTCTTTTAAAGTGCGCCGCGGAAAAGTAGGGGGTTTTCGCGAGTATCTTTCGCGCGAGGATCTGGAGTATGCCGCGGATGCATTGAGGGACCTTGATCCTAAGTTCGGCTATAACGCCTGATCATCGAGATCAAAACGTCGCAAGGATCGCCAGGGCAAGTTTTGCGCCAACACTATCCATAAAGAGAAAGCTAACCGTTCGCACCGCGCTCTTCTATTGGAGGCCAACCATGAAAATAAAAATAACGGCAATTATCGGAATCCTCCTGTTTTCGGCACCGGTCATGCCCGCGGAAGAGAAAACAACGGTTCGATTCGGGCATTTTCCAAACATCACTCATGCGCAAGCCGTGATCGCACACGCGCTTTCTCGGCAAGGCAACGGCTGGTTTGAAAGACGCCTCGGACCGAATGTCGCGATTCAGTGGTTTACCTACAACGCGGGGCCATCAGCGATGGAAGCGATCTTCGCCGGATCGCTGGATGTCACCTACGTGGGCCCGAGTCCTGCGCTCAACGCGTATTTCAAATCGAACGGTGAAGAAATTCGCGTAATCTCGGGCGCGGCCAATGCCGGTGCTGCCCTGGTAGTAAAGGCTGATTCGCCCATCAAAGCGGCGGCGGATTTTCGCGGAAAAAAAATTGCTACGCCGCAACTCGGTAACACGCAGGACGTTTCCTGCCGGGCGTGGTTAAAGGCCCATGGTTTTAAAATCACGCTAACGGGCGGTGACGTACTGGTCATCCCCACGGCGAACCCGGATCAACTCGGACTCTTTCAACGTGGCGGAGTTGATGCTGTTTGGACAGTCGAGCCGTGGGTCACTCGTCTCGAGCGCGATGCGAATGCGCGCGTCTTTTTCGAAGACAAGAACACGATTACTACGTGGCTTGTTTCCAGTGTGAAGTTCCTGCGTGACCGGAACGACTTGGCGAAGAAGATCGCAGACGCGAACGCGGAATTAACCAAATGGATTCAGCAGAATGAAGCAGAAGCGCAAAAATTATTGATCGAAGAATTGAAAGCGGAAACGCGAGCTGACTTCTCGCCAGACGCTGTGGCACAGGCATGGAAGAGAATTCAATTCACCAGCGAAGTGTCGCGTGATTTGATTGCCAAGTCGGTACAAGATGGAAAAGACGCGGGTTTCCTAAAAGGCTCGACAGACACGTCCAAGCTGATCGAAGCTCCGTAATGCTGCGAGCAGGTGTTCGTCATTCCTCAGCTACTGAGGAGCTCCAGGTCATCACGCCCTCGAAGCTTGCCATCGAGAACGTATCGAAGAGCTTTAGAAGCGCGTCCGGGCCCGTGCTCGCCCTGGATCGTGTGAGCGTGAGTGTTGCCGAAGCTGAGTTTGTTTGTTTGGTCGGTGCGAGCGGATGCGGCAAAACGACCTTGCTCAATATTATCGCTGGCTTGGAAAAACCGGACAGCGGAATGGTCCTGGCAGACGGCAAGCCTGTGACTGGCCCTGGTCGCGAGCGACTCGTCATGTTTCAGGAGCCTGCGCTTTTCCCATGGCTGGACGTCTTTGGAAATGTTCTCTTCGGGCTGAAGCTCAAACCAAACCTGACAAATAGAGACCGGCGCGAGGTTGCCAAGTATTATTTGGAGCTTGTTGGTCTCAGTCGGTTCGAGCACGCCAATATTCATGAGCTTTCCGGTGGAATGAAGCAGCGCGTCTCGCTCGCTCGCGCTCTGGCGCCCAATCCGCGGGTGCTTCTCATGGACGAGCCCTTTGCTGCACTAGACGCGCTGACACGAGAGCAACTTTACGGCGACATCCAAGAGATTTGGAAAGCCCGTCGCAAAACCATCGTATTTGTCACGCACAATGTCCGTGAAGCCGCATGTCTGGGTGATCGCGTTCTGCTTTTTTCGCCGCACCCCGGTCGAGTCCAGGAAGAATTCGTCGTGAATCTGCCGCGACCGCGTGACATTAATAGCGTTGATCTTGCCGCTCACGCCTCGCGAATCACCAAAGCTCTCAAGAGCGTGGGACAAACAGGGGCTGTTGTTGCTGAATGAAACGATTCTTCCTCGCGGCTGCATTTTTCGCTGTCCTCGTTTTGCTTTGGGAGGGAGCGTATCGTGCAAAAATTTGGTCGCCCGTGTTGCTGCCGTCCCCAGGTCAGGTCGTTAGGTATCTGGAGAGCGCTGTTGCCGACGGAACCCTCCTCAAGGCGACGGTGATAACAATGCGCCGGTTGGTTATCGGTTATTTGATTGGGCTCCTGATGGGACTTCCGCTTGGGCTACTCACGGCGCGGTGGAAACTGTTTCACGACACAGTTGGGACTCTGGCCCTTGGCTTACAAACATTGCCCAGCGTCTGCTGGGTGCCGCTTGCGCTCTTGTGGTTCGGCCAAACAGAAGCGGCGATGCTTTTCGTAGTGGTGATGGGAACTCTCTGGTCGGTGATCATCGCGACCGAGACTGGTGTGCGCAATGTTCCGCCGATCTATCGTCGCGCCGCGTTGACTATGGGATCCAAGCGATTACACATGTGGTTCAAAGTAATCCTGCCTGCCGCGCTTCCCTTCATCGTTAGCGGAATGAAACAAGGTTGGGCATTTGCCTGGCGGTCCCTGATGGCGGCTGAGATTTTCGTGACAATCCTGACTGGTTTTGGCCTTGGGCAGCTCCTCCATTATGGCCGCGAACTGAGCGCCATGGAGCAGGTCATCGGGATCATGATAGTCATTGTCGTGATTGGTTTGCTAGCCGACAAAATCTTCTTTTCGCCGATCGAAAAGTTTCTTCATCGCCGTTGGGGAACCAGCCAGGCATGAAATTCGGGCAAAAGAGAAAGCGCGTCTCAGCGCAACGTGAGGTGCGCATCACGAACAAGCTCGGATTGCACGCGCGGCCGGCTGCACAATTCGTCAAACGCGTGAGAAGCTTTCGATCGGAAATCTGGGTAGTGAAAGAGGGCAAACGATTTTCCGGTTCCAGTCTCATTGACGTTCTCCGCGCTAACCTCGATTGCGGTGCGACGGCTACGCTCGAAGCGCACGGAGTCGATGCAGATGAAGCTGTAGAGGACTTGGAGAAGTTACTCGCGGAATTCCACGAAAACGAAACTGACTAGCGCAAAGGCCGCGCCACCAGGATTCCGCTGTCGGAGCGGTATCGATATAGGTATTTCGAAAGCTGGGAATCCACGACCACGCGGCCGTAATTGCTGGGCGAAGACGCGTGCATGAAATGCAAGACGCCGTCGCTTGTGCGCAAGGCGAGGCCAACATGCGCAGTGGAACGGAGTGCGCCTCTGTCGTGCGAAATAATTCCGATGACGTCGCCGCTTCGCAGTTTTGATTCAATTCCTGCGACGCGATCTTTTGGAATTTCGTAAAGAGGGCGTGAGGAAACATTTGCTTCCATGCGGGCGAGCGGGCCAAGAAGCGAACGGTTCGCAGCGAGATAACGATAATGTCGCCAGCCGGCGGTCATCTCCCGTGCAGAATGTGGAACGCTGCGTCCGCCCAGCTCACGGGTCAGATCTTCTACAAGGCCCCGTCGATTATTATCGTACAGCCAGTCTTCCAGGTAATGCAGACGCGAAAGATATTCCCCGGTGCATTCTCCGGCGCGGTACCGGTCCATCTCGATGTAATGCAACAGGCGTTCCGGAGTCCAGTTCGATTCCGGCTCATTCAGCATTCGGGCGAAACTGAGCGCGATCTCGAAAAAGGTCCAGCAGTCCATTCCCTGAAAATTTACCGACGGCGACTCAATCCGAAAATCGATTTAAAGAATCCGATTATCGATTTCAAGAGTAAAATGTTTGTAGCGTGTTCCTACCAGCGCTTGTCCTACTGCGGCGGTCCGCTCCCCAATTGGCAAGGCTTTCCAATTGCCCGCTTTCGCCTTTGCAACCAGTCGATTGAACTGGTCCTGTCCTTTAAAGACAGTGCCGAACGGCAAACGAGATTCAGACGCGAACCCGACCGAACAAAGCAAAAACAGGGGAACCACAATCTTCCAACTTCGCATGACGGGCACAACTCAATCCGAAATGGATAAAGTCACAAGGTTAAAAACCTTACAAAGTTAAAACGTTAAAAGGAGGCATGATCGCATCGCGTGGCTACATTTGGTACCTTTTTAAGCCTTTTAACTTTTTAACTGTCTCATATCGTTTGAACGTCGTGCCAATTCGTTTCCCAAAAAAGAGCTCGCGAAACATTGTTCGCCAATCGGAGGACGGTTCAATTGCCGAGCGTTCTACCCGGGTTCGGTTGCGTCCACGAGCCGACTGGCATAAACGCAATTTTCTTACCAGCGTCTTGATTCCGTCACTTTTTGTTAGACGGGCGGGTGATCACGCACCGAGACCTCCGCAATTCCCAAAAATTCGAGAAGGCGAGATTTGTATTACGTGGATCGGCCACGCATCATTTCTTGTTCAGACCCACGAGGTCAATGTCTTGATTGATCCGAACTGGTCGATGTGGCTCAAGGTAATCAAGCGTCTAAAGCAACCGGGCTTCGAAATCCATCATTTGCCATCGATTGATTTCGTTTTGGTGACTCACGCTCATTTCGATCATCTCGACCGGCGCACGCTGCGCCGCGTGGCGGCCGACCAGCCGATCGTTGTGCCAAATCGGCGACCGCTACCCGGTCGAAATTGCTCTGCTCCCCATCGGTGCTTACGAAGCGCCAACAGGCCGGGAAGTTCACATGAATCCAGAAGAAGCGGTCAAAGCATTTCTCGAACTCGGCGCCAAGACTTTGATTCCGATGCACTACGGGACTTTTCGCCTCGGCTTCGAACCGCTGCATGAACCGCCGCAACGTTTGCTCAAATCCGCCCGCGAACACAGGATTGAGGAAAAGGTCCTGGTGATGACCGAGGGGAAACCCGTCGTGCTGTAGGGCGTTTCTGTGGAACGCCGGGAAGACGATATCAATAATAGCCGGCGTCTGACACAGACGCCCTACAATTTCTTTGGCGCGCTTTTAGCCGGACTGCTCGTCGTCTTCTTCTGCCTCATTCTTCTCTTACACGATCCGCTCGTTTTTTGGAATGACGACTATGAATTGTCGGTTCTTCCTGTGTTCGCCGACATGGCGCGCAGCTGGTCCGAAGGCCATTGGCCAATCTTAAGCCCCTATTCGTGGGTCTGCGGCAATCGTGGGTCTGCGGCAATCTCGCCGGGGAATTTCAGTACGGAGTGTTCTCGGTTTTTGTGAACGCCGTTGTCATCGTCGTCTGGAAATTTCCACTCACATTCGCGCAGCAAGCGGCTGCCGTTTCCATTGCGCATCTTTTCGCTCTGGCAGTGGGCGCGTTTTTGCTCGCGCGCGATCGTCAGTTTTCAGTGCCCTTATCGATTTTCGTCGCGCTGATCGCGTCGCTCAACGGTTGGATCATCTGCTGGGGCGCAACGGATTGGTTCGGCGCGCTTGGCGCCTTTGCATGGCTGCCGTGGGCGTGGTGGGGTGCCGCGCGTGCTCTCGATCCACGGCGAAGCAAATGGAGATTCCTCTGGCCTGCGCCGTTTGTTTACCTCGTCATTACTGGCGGATTTCCCTACACGGTTTTGATGCTGCTCCTTTTGGTTGCATGGCTTGCAATCAAGTTCGCCACGGCGAATCCGTCCCGCAGTACGGCGGGCGGATCGTTAACCGAGACGCGAAGCATTTTGTCGATTGTGCCAATGCTCTTTGGCGTGGCACTCGGCTTTGGATTGTCCGCTCCCGCGTGGCTCGCGATTCTTGATCTGGTTCAGGGTTCAGCGCGCGAATTGCAGCCGACCAGAGCGCATTGGCAATGGCTTGTTCCGCCAGCGGCTTTGCCCGGCCTCATCTTGCCATGCTGGACCGTTAAGTGGGCCGATTTTTCCAACCGCTACTTGCCACACACGGCAACGGAACTGGCTTGTGGACTTGTCGCTCCCGCAGCGCTGATCGCTGGGTTGGTCTGGCGCGCGCGGGCGCTCGTTAGGGAAATCAAATGGGAACTGGTCCTCCTCCTGCTTGTGCTCCTGCTCTCCATGATCCCGACAGCTGGGCTTTTTCGGTGGAGCTTTCGCTGGCTGCCGTTTTTTCATTTGGTTCTCGCGCTCTGCGCGGCAGAAGCGTTGCACCTGCGACCCGGATTCCCGGTCCCTGCTACAGCTGCGCTTGGCCTTACTGCCATTACGGCGATCGCGATGCTAATCCTGGGTACGACTGGCTCGTACGCATTTCCGCTCACGTGGATTTTTCTTGGACTCGCGGCGATTTGGTGCCTATCGACGCTTTTGTTGCGCGATTCTGAATTTCAGAAATGGCCTCCAATGATGATCACGTTTTTGGCATTACTGGCCACTTACATCTGGATCCCGACAAATTGCGGCGTCCCGAGGTACAATTTTTCGCAAGACCTGCTCGAACCAGGACCGCTCGATCCCGCTCGACTTTATCTCAGCATTTATCCGTGGACCGAGCTTACCTATTGTGTAGCAAATAAACCGCAGTCTGTGGGCGAAGTTCTGCGCCCAGGAAGTACACCGATGTGGGCAGGATTGCATTTCATCAATGGCTATAGCCCCATTCGGCCGGCCGGCGTGGCTCGGGAATTCGCGACCTCGATTCACGGCGAAATCAATCCCGATGTAGGAAGTCATCTGCTCAATTCACAGGCTGGCGAGGGTGGCGAACTAGCCTTATTGGGCGTGGATGGAATTATCGTTGCCCGGGAATTGGATATCGCGCCTCAGCCGGTTTCCGGATGGGAAGCGGTTCTCACAACAGATGAAGGACGAGTCTTCCATCGACGCGGCGCTCCATTGGCTCGAGTTCGTTCGATAGCCTCGATCGATTCGCGACCTGGAGAGCAATTTGTTACAGCAACCATTTCGCGAATCAATGATTCGCGAAATCGAGTGGAAGCAGATGTGGATGTGCCCAGTGGCGATCGTCCGGCTCTATTCACTTTTTCCAGGCCCTATTTTCGCGGATACGAAGCGCGACTGGGCAATCGAAAACTCGCCGTCACATCTTATCGCGGATTATTCCCAATGGTCGAAGTTCCGGCCGGTACGCATCGGTTGCTTACACTGACGTATCGGCCGCGCTGGCTCGTTTGGGGAGGCAGTGCAGCGCTTACACTGACGTATCGGCCGCGCTGGCTCGTTTGGGGAGGCAGTGCAGCGATTATTTGCGCGCTCGGGATTTTGTTGAGTCTTTTGCTACGATTGGCTGGCACTCATGGAGCATTGCTGCGAAGGCGCAAACTGACATCTCTGCGGAGACGGTCTGATGCAGGAGCTTGAACGGGCCAATAGCTCGATCTGCCTTCGGGCAGTCGGTCGTTTTACAACGTGGATTAGCGCCAGACCTGGTCGGCTTAAATTCTTTGCGTCATTCGTTCTGTTTGGCGTCCTACTGGCACCGTCGATCTGGATGCTAAGCGTGATCCCGCCGCTTTGGAGAGACGTTGACGCCTACGTCCAGGTAACACAGCCACCCGGACCGGGAACGATCCTGCAATGGGGCCCGCTCTACTGCTTCGCAGGCCGAATTCCGCTCTACTGCGGATACGCCATAGACTGTGTAAGAGCAGGCGCTCCATTTCCGACGCCTGCTTTTTTTATTCATCCGATCCAGACTGACTCGGGCGTGTTCGTGCTCCTGCTTTCACAACATCTGGCGCTTTGCTCCGCCGCATTCTATTTGATCGCCATGGCGAGTCGATTGTTCTGGGTTCGCCTCATACTAGCGGTGGCTTGGGTGGCCAATCCGCTTTTTTACACCTTTGCCCATTGCGTAGGGTCGGAAACACTGGGCCTGATTCTCCTGCTCGTGGTCGGGGCAACCGGCCTCAAAATTATGCGACATCGCCGAAATGTCCCTGGGAAGGAATGGCTTCTTTTGGGTATTCTTATGTGGCTCTCTATCTTGACCCGGCACATCAACGCTACTCTGGCCGGGCTGCTGCCACTTACCTTCTTCCTCCTGAGCGCATACCGGTTAATCATGATCCCATTCGCTCGATCTCAGTTACTTCGCCGCTGGCAACGATTACGGGCGAGGCGGGCCGGCAACGATTACGGGCGAGGCGGGCCTTACAAAAAGCATCACTCGCCGTCGCCGTTGGTATTAGCTGCATCGTTCTTGCGAATGTTACCTTACGGGAGTTATGCCGGGTCGTTCAAATACCTTATCATTCCACGATAGGTTTCACGTTTTTGTTTCGATTGAAATTCCTTGCTGGGCTTCCTGTTGAAAAACGAAACCAGTTACTCGACAAGGTGGCCAAAAATACTGACTCCGCCGATGTTAAAAAGCTGATTTCACTGCTGCGTGACGCCTTCCCCGACCAAACTCCGAATTGGGACGTGACGGTTTTCAAGAAGAAGGCAGAAGAATCGCTTTTCCCACGACAAACGGATCCGCGAGAGGAAAAATTCTATCCTGTGCTCAACCGCACAGCGCAGACTTTTCTTTATCCACCAGAGAAGCCATTCCTGAGCGCGGTGGTGATAGATTTTAAAAGATCCCAAGAGGTGACGATCCCGAGTGTCGTAAGACAACTCTTTGTCGCCACGGCGTTTTACTTTTCGCATTCTGAAATCATGCCCGATTGGGCATCGCTGCGTACATTCCGCGACAAGAGCTCCGCCGAAGTGATGGACATTTTCAAGAAGCACCCTTACTTCCAGCATCCGAAGAATTTTAGTTACGGTGTCCTTCTGTTTCTTTGGTGTGTAAATCTTGCGCTGCTTGGTGTTCTGGCGATGACGCGTAAGGAAGAGGTTGCTGCTGTCACTTCCTACGCTGCCGCGTTGACGCTGTTCGGGCTATTCATGATGCTTGCAAACTGTTTCCTGACTGTGTTTCAACCGCGCTTTACTCTTCCAATGTGGGAGCTAACCATTATCTCTTTCAACCGCGCTTTACTCTTCCAATGTGGGAGCTGACCATTATCTCAATGTCTATCCTATCGGCGAAAACCCTGGAATATATCTTCCCCGGTGGAAAACGCCGGGCGGAAGTTGCGCTGCGTTGAACGGAAGCAAGCACGTAAGAAATTGCAGGGTTCATTGTGGGAACATGTCTGCAATTATTTAGTAAGCCTGACGAGTTAATTCAGGAACCTTGCGTGGTAATTTCGAAAATGTCTGAACGAGCGCCGCCCGGTGACGCGGACGAAGATTACAGCTTTTTGGGCGTTTCCAACAGTTCGATCACCCGCTTGAGCAAGCGCCCTGCGCCGCCGCCGTCAATACTGCGATGATCAAAGCTCAGCGTGATTTGCGCCTCGGTCCGGGGAACGAATGCGTGTTTTTCTTCATCCCAGGAAGGAACTTTTTTGCCGGCGCCCAGACCAAGCAGCAATGTCTGATCTGGCAGTGGGATTGGCGTACCCCATTCCATTCCAAAAGTCCCAAAGTTCGATACGGTCGCAACGCCGCCGGCTTGCATGTCCGGCGAGATGCGTCGCTGTCGCCCGAGATCGACGAGATCCTTGTATTTCGCGGTGAGATCGGCAAGCGATGTTTTGTCGGCCGCCCGAATCACAGGCACCATGATTCCGTCCTCGGCTTCAACGGCGATGCCTACATCAATGGAGTTTGATTGCACGACGCGATTGCCGATCAACTTCGCCGCTGCGCCCGGAGTTTCTGCAAGGGCCAGTGCAAGCGCGCGCACTGCGTAGAGGCCCGGGCCCGGTTTGGGATCGCGCGACTGTCGATCCTGTAGCACCGGCTCAAGATTCACCGACGAACCAATTGTTGATAGCGGTAGCGGTCGTGTCCAACTTCGCCGCATCGCGTCGGCCACACCTGCGCGGATAGCAGAAGCTTCGTGCGCCGTTTGGTTCTCGATCTTCTGCAGGAAATTTTCGAGGTCCTTGATTGTAACGCGATTGCCCGCGCCGCTGCCCATAATCCCTGCGAGATCGGCGTTTGTTAACTGTAACTCGGCCATCCGTGCGCGAACACGCGGGGACATGAACGTTGCGCCTTTCGCTGCGGCTGGAACGGGCAATCCGCCGGTCCGTGCGCCGTCGCCGTCGCCGCCGCGCGCTGCGATCTTCTTCTGGCGTGCGGGAGTGATCTCCTGGTCAGCGCGCGCGGGAATTTCTTCTGCGACTTCGCGCTGCAGCGGAGGCGGCTCTTGTTTTGCAAATCTCGCGGCGTCTGCCTCGCTCGCTTCCACATATCCGAGGACCGCGCCCACCGGGTAAGTCTCTTTCAATTGGACCGTGATTTGTGCAATTTTGCCTTTGCACGGCGTCGTCACGCCCATGACCGCTTTGTTGGTTTCGACGTCTATAATTTCCTGGTCATCCGCAATTTCATCGCCCGGCTTCACTTTAATATCGACGACTGTGGCTTCGGCGATCGATTCGCCTAGCTGCGGCATGATGATTGGGACTTGCGGCATAAATTTCTATTCTCGAAGCAGCGCGCGCGCTTTTCGCGCGATCTCTTTCGCGTTGGGTCTGTGGGTCGACCAGAGGTTTGGATGATAAGGGATCGGTGTGTCTTTCGCATTAATCCGCTGCGGCGCTGCGTCCAGCAGATGAAAACCTTCGGCCGTGACTCGCGCAATCACCTCGGCTGTTACGCCGCCCCATGGGAATGATTCTCCCACACATAGCAGGCGGCCGGTGCGCGCAACCGAAGCAAGCACGGTATTCGTATCGAGCGGCTTAACTGAGCGAAGATCGACAACTTCAATTTCAAAACCTTCGGGAGCCAATTGTTCCGCGACTGCGAGCGCCTGCCTGTGGGCAAACCCTCGGTTGGCAGCTTGTCCGCCTTGAGATGATAATAAAGATATTTGTGCTCGCAGTAGACAACAGGATCATCGATGGCCACCGCTTCAATGAGCATGGTGTACGCGTCTTCCACCGTCGCCGGCGTCATGACAATGAGCCCCGGATAATGCGCATAAATTGATTCCATTGATTGACTGTGGAACGGCCCACTGCCTTTCGTTCCACCGGAAGGCAGACGAACCGTGATGGGAACCGGCACATTTGTCCGCCAGTAATGCGTGCCGGCATTGTTTAGGATTTGGTTCAGCGCGATGCTGGAGAAATCAGCGAACTGCATTTCGACAATCGGTCGCATTCCCTCAATCGCGGCCCCAATGGCGGTCCCCACGATCGCATCCTCGCTGATCGGTGCGTTCAGTATGCGTCCCGGAAATTCCTTCGCGAGACCTTTTGTTGCTTTGAAAGCGCCGCCAAACGTGCCACCGACGTCCTGCCCATAGATAAACACGCGTTTGTCGTCACGGAGCAGCTTCGCCTGCGCCTCGCGGATTGCTTCGAGATACGTGATGCTCATGGCGGCGTTGATTCGTTAAACCGCCTGCCGCGCCTTGATTCGTTAAACCGCCTGCCGCGCCGTAGCTATGCGAAGGCGGGTTGAACCGTTGAATCGGAAACCCGATTTAACGCTACGATTCAACGGTTCACGCCGGTTTCTCATCTCATTCAATTGTTCCCACATCATCGACAAGGTCGCGTATCGATAGCGCGCACCAATCTTCTTTGTCCCCTTCAGGCGGAGCTTCTTTCTGCGCGGTGGCAATTGCCTCATCGACTTTTGTGGCAGCCTCTTTGCGCCACTCAGCCAGCGTTTCGGCATCGACCAATTTCAAATCAGCGATCGTTTGCTCGGCGACCTTCAAACAGTCGCGTGCAAATGGTTCGCGCTTGATCTCCTCCGTCACGTAACTGGCATCGTCGTGTTCGCCGTGCCCGGAAAGTCGCAGCACGGAAGCGACGACCAACTGCGGCGGACGTCCTGCTCGCGCACGTTTAACCGCGCCACCGATTACCTCGAGACACGCACTGAGATCCGTGCCATCAAGACTGTAGCCTTCAAAACCATAACCGATCGCGCGATCGACAAGGTCGTGGCACGCGAATTCGCGGTCGTTCGGTGTGGAATAGGCATAATGATTGTTTGTCGCGACTATCACCAGCGGCACCTGTTCTACTGCCGCGATATTCATTCCCTCGTGAAACGCCCCGGCCTGCATCCCGCCTTCGCCGATGCACGCCAGGCCGATAAAGTCTTTCTCTCCCTTAAAGCGTTTCGCCATCAGCGCGCCGACAGTCGCGCCGACAGTGACCGAAATCATCGCGCCGAGATGGCTAACCATGGCGAGCTGGTTGTTCTGCGGGCGGCCCCGATGGATGTTGCCGTCGCGTCCGCGCATTGGACCCTGGCGCGAGCCTAGATAAGTGCGCGTGACGTCCAACAGCGGTTCGCCGAATGCGGATCGTCCTGCCTGATCTCGAATCAACGGCGCGAAGGTGTCGCCTTTTTGCAAAAACAAACCACACGCTACACTGACTGCTTCCTGGCCTTTGCCAATATAGACGCCGCCAGTAATCAGGCCGCCCCGATAGAGACTAACGAGTTTTTCCTCCAGCGTTCGCGTCAGGAGCATCCAGCGAAACGCTTCGAGGAAGCGCTCGTGCGGCAGCGCTGTCTTTGGCTTTTTGGTTTTCGATTGGCGCTGCGCCGTCTGAAGCATCTGGCAATTTTACGCGAGATTGAGCAGCCCGCGCAAAAAAATTTTATAGGGCCACTTCTGCTCTGGGGAGCACGGGCTGCCAGCCTGTGCTTTTCGGCAGCTTGCCGAAAAACTCGCCGGACCGTGCCACGCCGAACCATTCTATAACGTTCTCGAAAGTCGTCGGCACGCTGCCGACGACAGCAGACTAGCGGCCTGCGCTCCCCAGAGAGAAAATTACCGCGTCGCAAGCGCGAGATGTTGTTCTCTCGGCTTCTTTTCTGCGTTCGCAAACGTTTCGGTGGAGACTTGGTGTGGCGCGGTCAACTTCATCCCCACCAGCTTGCTCACGCCGCGCTCTTCCATTGTTACGCCGTACAGCACGTCGGCCTTGGCGATGGTGCGTTTGTTGTGCGTGATGATGATGAATTGACTCTGTTCTACAAAGCGGTCCAGCACACGGATAAACCGGTTGATATTGCCCTCGTCCATGGCCGCATCCACTTCGTCAAGAATGCAGAACGGACTTGGCCGCACCATGTAGATTGCGAACAGCAACGCCACGGCGACCATCGAGCGCTCGCCTCCGCTCAGCAGGGAAACCGTTTGCAATTGTTTCCCCGGGGGCTTGGCGCTGATTTCGATTCCGCAGTTGAGCGGATCGTTTTCATCGAGCAGGGACAGGTCCGCGCGTCCGCCGCCGAAAAGCTCCAGGAACATTTCACGGAAGTTGATCCGTACCTGAGAAAAGGTTTCGCTAAACAACTTCCTCGTAGTCGAGTTGATCTGCGCAATCACGTCGAGCAATTCGCGACGCGAATTAGTGAGGTCATTATTTTGCGTTTCGAGAAATTTGTATCGCTCTTCCAGCTCGTCGTACTCATGAACAGCATCCAGATTTACCGGGCCCATGTTGTCGAGCTGCCTCCGAAGATCCGCAACAAGCTCTTCGACATGTGGAGGCGCGAGCTCCGGCAAGCCCGGCGTCTCGGGAGTTCCGTCCTCCACTTTGTCATTACGCTTCAGCTGCGTGCGCAACGTTTTTTGAAACGCCCATTGGTCAGGGCTAAATTCGCGCAGATTAATTTGATACCGGCGCGAAACGCGGTCAGTGAGATTGTCGATCTTCAACTGCAGCTCTGCCTGGCGCACTTGTTCTTTCGAACGCGAATCGCGCAGGTCGTTTAACAAGTTTCGAATTGTGCGCAGATTCGACTCCGCTTGATTCATTGTCGTCGAGAGCTCCCCGCGCTGTTCGGTGAGCGCGGCTAGTGTTCGCTCAAGGTCTGCGTGTTGTCCGGTTTGTTGCTCGATGGCGAATTCGGCTGTTCGTGATTCCTCTGCCTTTTTCAAAATTGGCGATCTCAGCCTGGCGCACCGCGATTGCCTCTGCAAGCTCGGCTTCACGAGCGCTCATTGGCTGTCGCTGCGCGATAAGATGGTCGTAGCGCTGTCGCTCTGTGGCGACGATGAGACGCAATTCGTTCAGTTGCTCCGTTGCCTCGTCTTCGCGCTTCGCGACGTCATCCTGCGCCACCTGAAGTACTTCTTGCTCCCCTTGGTTCGCTTCCAAAGTCGCGTGTTCCGCAGCCAGTTCGTCTTCCAGTTTTGCAATGCGTTCGTCTGCGGCCTGGATTTGTCGGGCCAAAGTAGTTTGCTCAGAGCGAACCTGGGTCTGCTTCTGTTCGCCTTCCTGGAGTTCTCGCGTGAGGAAGTGAATTCGATTGTCGCAATCGGATTTTTCACGTTGCGCGGTTTCGTAACTCCGCCGGGCGTCTTCCAGCTCGCTGCTCGCTTTTTCCAGTGCTCCTCTGGCGTCGTTGCATTTTTTAAGCAGAGCGTCGCGTTGTTTACCGATCTCGGAACATTCCCTGTCCAGAGTCGACATTCGCGCTTTGCGTTCGAGTAGAGAATCTGCTGATGCTTCCCGGCTTCCACCAAACACAACTCCCTCGGTCGAAATCAATTCACCATCCAGTGTAGCAGCTGCGATTTCGCCGTGTTTTTTCTTGGCATTCAGCGCGTCCTCGAGGTTCTGAAAGATTGCGATGTTGTGAAGCAATTGCGCAACAAGCGGTGCGAGTGGCTCCGTCGCTTTCACTTTGTCGATTGCCCACCCGAGCGATTTCTCAGGAGCGCGCTTTCCATGCTCTTTTGCTATGCTATTGGCGAGTTGCGGAACGACCAACGCCGCCTGGCCGAGTTTCTTCTCCTTCAGAGCCGCAATAATTTCAGGCGCCAATTGCGCGTCGTTTAGGACAATCGCCTGCAAATTTCGGCCCAACGCCGCTTCGATTGCGGGGATGAAATTCTGATCCACATCGAGATTCGCTACCAGAGCGCCGGCCAGCGCGGGCTTGATTCGCAATCGGTCATGCAGGCCTTTGAGCACAGCCTGCGACCCCTGCGCAAGACCTTCGCCCTCCTCGTTAAGCTGACGCAGAATTTCAAGCCGCGATTCTTTTTCTGCCTGCCCACGCTCAATTGCGGCAAGCTCTTTCTCCATGCTTGCGACAAGTTGCTGGTGCTGTCGCAGCTTCTCGCCGCCAGTCTGAACAGCGGCTCGACATTGATCGAGTTTGTTCTGCAGGTTCTCCGCCGTCATGCGTACGGCGGCGATCTCGTCCTGGAGTCGTGTGCGGGCGGCCTCTATGTTGGAAACTGCGGTATCGAAACCGCGCCGATTTTCCTCTGTCGTCTCACGGCGGATTTTAAGACCGGAAATCTCCTCCTCCAGTTCAGCGATGCTGCTCTCAATTTCTGACGCCGCCTTGTGCAGCATCTCGAGTTTCGATTCGTGCGCGCTTCGCTCGCCGCGAAGTTCCGAGAATCGGTCTGTAAATTTCTTTAGCTCTACTTCCTTGGCCTGCAGGCCCTCTCTGGTCTTTTCAATCAGCGCGTTTGCCTCTTGAATTTCCTTGCCTTGCTGCGCGCGTTTAGTTTCGGCAGCAGCAATATCGTTTCGAGAGCGTTCAACCAGTTCGTTCAATTCCTCGGCCCGCTGCCGATTGAATTGGATTCTATTTCGGTGCGAGTTAATTTCGCTTTCAAGACGCTGAAGTTCGCTGCGGCTGCTCGCAATCTGCGAATCGATTTCTTCCAAGGCGCGGCGCTGCTCGGCCAAATCGTTTTCGCCTGCGTCGATTTTAGCGCGAGTGGAATCTTCTGATTCGCCAAGACGCGCAATCTCAGCCTGAC
>Ga0193727_1000287_pt1 | contig 18657 bp, 12 predicted proteins | sample H2c2metaG_FD_143051 | JGI IMG/M metagenome (GOLD analysis project Ga0193727, IMG submission 143051) | Soil microbial communities from a riparian zone of the East river system, Colorado, United States - H2c2 | ecosystem: Environmental > Terrestrial > Soil > Riparian zone | place: USA: East River...
ACAACTCAAAATCTTTTCAGTATCTTGCAATTTTATCAGAACAGAAACCAACCCATGCCGAAGCTCGAAAAAGTTGCGCCGCCCGGAAAACGAAAACGATGATGACCCCAAAGGACCTGCTCGACACCATGCTCGGTTATCTCGGTTTCGTTGTGCAAATCGAAGAAACCAAGAATGAGGGCGGCAATTTGGTACTGCAAATTTATACCGAGGAAAGCCGCCGCCTGATCGGGCGCGATGGCGAGACTCTCGAAGCGATCCAGTTTTTGTTAAATCGGTTGCTGCAAGCCAAAGACAAAGATGCTGAAAAAGTAATTGTCGATTGCGAGCACTACCGTTCCATGCGCGAAGATCGCATCGTGCAGCGCGTGCGAGAATTGGCAGAGCGTGTCCGCATTACCGGCCGTTCGCTTCAGCTCGAGCCGATGAATTCCTACGAGCGGCGTCTTGTTCACAACGCTTTCAAAGACGATCCCGATGTTGCGACCTGGAGCCCGTCCGATTCCGCGCGCATTAAGCAGATCACGCTGGTGAAACGCCAGCCCAAAAAAGAACCCGCGCAAAAGGAGTAGGCGCGATCGCCGGGCGCGCCGGATTTAATGTAGCGGCGCTCTATGAGCGTCGGACGAATTGATGCGACGGTCAGAGACCGCCGCTAGAGTTTTCCCGGAAACCGCGCGGCCTCTTTTTGTTCCCCTGCGCGGGGTTCCGGTCGCCAGCGAAACTTTTGCAACAGCGGATTAGCTTTTTCTTCCACGGCGTCCGCGATGATTTCGCCCAGCACCGGTGCGAACTTAAAGCCGTGTCCGCTGTCGCCTGTTGCGACAATTAACCCCGGACGCTCTGGATCGGGCGCAATCCAAAAATGTCCATCGTTCGTATCGCAATACATGCAGACACGTGAATAAATGATAGGCGCGTCGGCTAGCGCTGGAAAAGTCGATGACAAAAACTCGCGCAGATTCTGTTCTTCTTGAGGAGTGACCACGCGGTTCGGAGATTCGGGAGACATTTCGCGGCCCGGACCGTGGTTCGCGATTTTCACAACGCCTTCGCAGCTGAGCGGAAATCCATAATAACCCGTCGTCGAAATATCGGCGCCGAAAACTGGAAACCGTTCAGGCTCGAAGAGTTCGGGTCGCCGAGGTTTGAGATGAAAGACTGGTTGTCCGCTCGCCCGAAAAAACTTTCGTGTGAACGGCAGGATGTAGGGTGTCCACGCGCCGACCGCCATCACGACGAGATCGCCGGCGATCCGCTGTCCATCGTCGAGCACGATTCCTTTCACACGATCATCGCCTTCATCCAACTGGGAAAGCCTGGCGCTTTCGCGCAGTTCAACGCCGGTGGATTTCGCGCGCTCAACCAATGTCGCAACGACGCGAGTGCTTTCCACATAGCCTGCTTTCAGCTCAAGAACGCCATCTTGATAGAGTTCGGGATCCCAAGCCGGAAACTGCTTCCACAGTTTCGCCGAGTTCATGCGGTCAATCTTGTGTCCGCGCTGCTCCAATATTTTGAAACTTTCGTATTCGAAATCGCCCGGCTTCATTTCCTGCTGGCGCACGAACATCACGCCGACTTCGTGATACAACTCAACGCCAAACTCCATGTTCCATTTCCGCCAGAGTGAAATCGAGCGTTCGGCCAGCGCTGTGTAATCTTGATCCGCGCCGTAAGCCGCGCGAACCGCTTTGCTGATATCGGTGGAGGCAGCCAGCGGATGCGGCAATGGTCCCGGATCGACAAGCGTCACTTGATGGCCGCGTTTCTTTAATTCGGTCGCAGCTGTAACGCCATTTATCCCCGCGCCAACGATGATGATTTTCGACATGTCTCAGCCTGAGAACATCTGGCGATAATGCCGATACCAATCGCTCTGAAAACGTTCCGCGGGATCATATCTCTTCTTTAGATCGAGGAATTTGCTGAATCGCGGATAACAAGCGACGACCTGCTCGCGTCGCGCGAAGCGGTGGTACGTGAGGTAATAACTGCCACGTCGCGCTATGGCCAAGTCGATCAGGCCCCGAAAAGACCTGGCCGACGCTTCCATACCTGCGCTGGTGTGCGGCGTCAGCAGATTGAAGATGACACATGCATACGATTCTTTTGCCCAGGCGAGGAAACTTTCGTCATCTTTTTCGATGAGACGCACCGTGCCGTAGATCGCCAGTGTGCCATTGGAGCGAAGCAACTCTGCCGCTTGTCCCAGAAAATCTGCCAGGGCTACGCGGGGAACATAAATCTCGGTAATAATGAGGCTCGACTCCTCGCCACCAAGTTGCTCCCGCAGCTTCTGGGCATAATTCGGCAGATAGGCGCTGAGCTGATTTGTGTCCGACCAATAGGTCTGACCGTTGGTCGACAGATAATAGTCGCTATAGCGCTTGAAAGCCTTCGCGCGGTCGGTGTAACCCAGTCGCAGAAGATCCAGCCAGTCATCGTCACGCAACTTTTTCTCGGCCGCAATCGGCTCCTGCTCATCAATCGGCTCGTAACAAGAGAACACGCCCCGTTGGAGGAAGTCCGGCGACTTTTCGTCGACGGAAAATTGAAAATCGCCGTAGATAAACTTTTGCGCAATTCGTTCCTCGAAACGCCTGGCCAAATCTTTTGCCTCGATCAGTGCAACCACGCGCCGCAGTTTTTGACGGGGAACAAGCCGAAGTGTGACCGTGTTCATCATTCCGAACAGGCCGTAGCCGCCGATCGCAAGGCGAAAGAGCTCATTATTTTCGGTCCTGGAACAGCGAATCGTTTTCCCGTCCCCATCAATCAGCGTGAATGCTTCGACATTGGAGATCACCGGTTTCATCACGAGACCCCGGCCGTGCACATTCGAAGAGAGGCTCCCTCCGAGCGTGAATGTATCCGCGCCGGTTTGTTTCTGGGCGATCCCCCATGGCCGGACCGTGTCCCGCTGCGCTTCGAGATAATTGCGAATCAAGTCGGGCCATTGAATACCTGCCTCCGCTTCGATCAAACCGCGTTCGCGGTCGAAGGAAATCACCCGATTTAGCGAGCGGCTGTCGATGCAAATGCCGTCGGTGGCAAATTGCTGGCCACCCATCGAATGCCGGCAACCAGACACGGAAATGGGCAAAGCTTTTCGCGATGCAGAGCGCACAATCTGGGCAAGCTCTTCGCTGGTGCGCGGTGTCAGTAGTTCGCGGACGTGAGTGCGATTGAGTTGCGAATGAACATCGTTTACCCAAATCTCCTGGCGGCGTTGCGCCAGGACGTGGGGCGCCAGCGCGAACAGCGCCGCCGTCCGAATGAATTCGCGTCGCGTTAGCATGCGGCGGGAGCTTAATCGTGCTGGTTAGATTTCAGCTAGGCAAATCACCTCGCGCCTTGCGAGCGGTTCATCCGCCAGAGCGGAATCTATCTCGCGCAAATCATTATGATCAAAAAATCGGAGGACCCGCCACGAGCGCACAAAATAGACCAGCTCGTGCCGCGTTGTTCCCCACACGAAAGGCTCGCCCCGTCGACTCAGCCACCAATCGACGAGTTTGCTTTGGCAATGAAAACGAATTCGGCCATCGCTCTGCTTCTCCATGAATGTGAATACAAACTGGCTGCCCGGCGCGCTCAGTTCTTTTAGCGTAATCATCAACCTCGAAACAGTGTCGGCCGGCAAGTACATCAAGAGACCTTCGGCAATCCAAAACGTGGGTTGAGCTGAATCGAAGCCGCTGTTTCTTAATGCGTTTTTATCCAGAGCGGCGGTGCTCAGATTGTTTGCGATGAAATGAAATCGTTGATCGTCGATTTCGGGAAAGGCTCGCGCTTTGTGACCCTGGGTCGCCGGGTGATCGATCTCCCAAAATTGCGCGGTCCGAAATTCCCGGTGCAATTCCAAACTCAGCGGATCAAAACCGGCCCCGATTACGACGAGTTGTTTGGTTCCATGAATAAGCGCCGCCCGGGCAAGTTGGGAGATATTTTTCTTTCGCAAAGCGTAATGCAGTAAAATTCCCGGGATCGTGATGCGCTCGATGAACTTCGCGATCGCTCGCATCCATGGCCAGCGGGTGATTTTCAAAAACAAGCGCGTCCGTGCCGAATAGGTTTTGAGAAGTCGGGCGCACAGATCTGCCGAAGTTTGCGAGATAGCTCTCGAATATTTAGGGTCGTGACGGAGAAGGACCAGACTCGCAGCGATCACCAAAGCGGTGCGACTGGCTTGGGTGGCCTTCACTCGCCAAATTCGAAAATGATTTTGCCGCTCCGCTTGCTCTCCGCGGCATGCGCGACGGCAGACTTCGCTTCGCTCAGCGGATAGGATTTCTCCACCTTCGTGTTTAACAAACCACGCCCTGCCATTCCAAAAAGCACGCGAAACGCATCCATTCGCTCTTGGATCGTTGCGTTATCGTACCATTTGTTGATCCAGATTCCACGGAATCGCAGATCTTTGAAAATGAGCAGGCCGTTCGGAATCTTCAGCGGCTGCAAGCTCATCGCACCGAATGTCACCAAGGTCGATCCCGGCGCGAGGCAATTTGCCAAACGCAACGCGCTGTCTCCACCGACTGCGTTCAATCCCAAACGAATCGGCGCGTCGCCGGTCGCACTTTTTACATTTTCACGAAGATCTTCGCCATCAACAAACACGACGTCGCCGCCTTCTGTGCGCAGCTCTTCGATCAATTCCGTCCGGCGAACAACATTTACCGTTTTGTAGCCCAACTCCCGCGCGATTTGAACAACCGCGCGTCCGGCAGCGGAATTAGCCGCATTTTGGATGAGCCAGTCCCCTTTCTTTAGATCGACATAATCATGCAACAAACGCCAGGCCGTCATTGGATTGATCTTTAGCATGGCTGCATGAACGGGATCGATCCCGGGCGGGACTGCCACCAGCTCACTCGCTTTTACCGCAGCAGCTTCGCGCCAGGTCCCGAGATTATGCGGCAGGATCACCAGCGCGCCGACCGCGAGGTCTTTCACGTTGGTGCCAAGATCGACCACTAATCCAGCGCCTTCGAATCCAGGCGTAGCTGGAAGAGGAAACCGGATCGGATATTTTCCTTCGATTTGGTTCAGGTCTGCTGGATTGATTGGCGCGGCGCACATTTGCACGACCGCTTCGCCGGCGGCCGCTTTGGGCCACGGCTGCGTTTCCACGCGCAAAACATCCGGAGGATTTCCGTGCCTTTCGTAAACGACCGCTTTTATACTCTTGTTCATCGATGACTTCGGCGCTGCATCCTCAGGCTTCCGCGAACAATCTGCAAACCGGGGCGCGCGTTGCGCTTTTCGGCATGCTCGTGAACCTGATTTTCGCCGCGGCGAAAATTCTCGGCGGTTTGTTCGGCCACGCCTACGTCCTGATCGCCGACGGCATCGAGTCCGGGCTCGATGTCGCTGGCTCGTTCGTGATTTGGGGCGGATTGAAATTCGCGGCCCGTCCTCCGGATGAAACGCATCCCTACGGACACGGCAAAGCGGAACCGATCGCGGCGGTGGTCGTGGCCTTCGGCGTGCTCGCAGCCGCGGCTGGTTTGGCAATTCAAAGCGTGCGCGAAATTCTCACGCCGCACCACGGACCGGCGCCATTCACGCTCGGGATATTGATTGTGGTGATTGTGGTAAAAGAAACTTTGTTCCGTTACGTTAACCGCATCGGGCGCCACGTCGAGAGCACGGCCGTGCAAACCGATGCCTGGCATCATCGCAGCGACGCGCTCACGTCCGCTGCCGCATTCATCGGCATCTCCGTCGCCCTGATCGGCGGCAGTGGTTGGCAAAGCGCGGATGATTGGGCGGCGCTTTTCGCCTGCGCTGTCATCGCCGCAAATGGCATTCGGCTTTTGCGGCCAGCGTTATACGAGATCATGGACACGGCACCGGGCGGTCCGATTGTCGTCTCAGTTCGAAATGCTGCCGCCGCCGTCCCCGGAGTAATCGAAGTCGAAAAGTGCCTGATTCGCAAAATGGGGTTGGATTTCTATGTCGATCTTCATGTTGGAGTGGACGGCACGATTTCCGTGCATAAGGGGCATGAAATTGCGCACCAAGTAAAAAGGGCAATTCAGCAAAGCGATTCACGCATTGCCGACGTGCTCGTTCACATCGAGCCTGCCGCACAGTGAACTATTGGGAGCGCGCTCGAATGCGCGTCTCGCCCGCATCACCCGATTGCGCGCACGATTTCGAGAAGCGCGTTCGCGAGCGTTCTTCGCGCGCGGGCGATCCTTCTTGCAAACAGGATCAATCGGGGAATAGCGGTCGGATGTCTTAAGAGATGCAACGAAAGCTTCATGGCATTGGTTCGTTGCCGTTCAACGTCGAACAGAATCTTCGACGGAGATGGGAAAGGTTCACTTGGCGTATCGCTGATCACGCGAATCGAAAGCAGCGGAACACCGTGCTCGGCGCAGCCGCGCGCAATGAACTCCGTCTCCATATCAATCGCGGCTGCGCTCGTGGTTTGCGCGATTTTTTGTCGCTCGTCGATGGAATCGATTATCGACGGCACCGTCAAAAGATTCGCGCGATGGATGAGCGAACCGCTAAGGCCCGAATGCATCTGGCTTAGTTGAACGGTCGAGAAATTTTCCGCAAACAAGAGATCACCGGCGTGCAATTTATCATTAAGCGCGCCTGCAAAACCGGCGCTAATCAAACAATCGAACTGTCGATCCTGAAGGAAGCTCGCCATCCGCTGACGGCATGTTTTTTCGCCAACGCCGGTATGGAGAACCTCAATCGTGCGATCGTCGATCTTGCCGCGAATTGTTTTGATGCCCTGGCGATCACTCTGGGATTTATTGCCGAGGCGACGCAGGAATGCCGAGCTTTCCGCTGGCAAAGCAAACGTGACCGCAATCATCAGCTCATTTGCTTGCAACAGCGCTTTTCCATCAATCTTGTTTTGCCGCTGCTTCGACGATCTGCACAACGAAGCTCTTTTTCTCGGCTGTAGTCGGCGTCGCCTTGTCCGCCGTAGCCTTGGCGGAGGCGGATGACCCTGGCCCTGTCATGGCAACTGAAGCAATCGCCGCTCGAAACTCCGATTCGCGATTCGATGGAAGATCGACAAGCACGCCAATGCGATGCTCGTCCGGAAATCCTTTCGTTGCCGAACCGCCGAGTCGCCCAGCCAGAGCGACAACTTCGTCGGCCACGGCATCCAGTCGGCCCTGTGCGGCTGAAATTGTGATCTCGTTTACACCGAACGGCGGAGGCGTCAGCGCCGTAGTGGCAGCGCGCTCGAGCGATTTCATTATTTGCTCTCGCGTTTGCGTTTCGAGCAGCGCCCGATTCGGATTCTTGCTTTCGTGTCGCGCAATGATCCAGAGACCTGCGCCAACATTGATAGCCATGAGAATAATAAACGCCGCACCAACGCGGAGCGCCATTTTACGGCCGCGCTTGGTCTCATCCGCCTGGGTTGCCAGGAAAATCTCCCGAGAACCGTCGTGCATACCTGCCTGAATCCGTCGCGCGACGGCCAGCTCACGTTGCAGTTGCTGGTCCGAGATCAACTGATCTTCCAACGCTACGCGTTCCGCACTAGGCAAACGGCCATCGAGATAATCAAAAAGTTTGTCGGGATTCATTGTTGGGCGACCAGGAAAGCGTGATCCCAGACCTGCCGGCGCGCAATCAGGAAAGACCCACATTCTTATGCAGGCCGTATGGGTTGATATATCATTCCCTTAGTTTCGCCGCCTCGCCGATGAGTTTGTCTGCCCTTCCGGTTCGTCGCAGCGAATCCGGTCCTATGAAGGACGTTTCACCCGATGTTGGAATCGGGCAGCGTCATTTGCTCTTTGTTAGGGTGGAAATAGACTCGCTGTAGTGGCCGAAGACCGTCAGGCAGAGGGAAGGACATACCGGCGCGGGTGGCGTCGCGTGGCGACGGCGTTTGTTATATGCGCGGCACTCGTCGTCCTCTTTCATCGTCCACTCCTGTTAGCCCTCGGGCGGCAAATCGCGCTGCATTATGCTGCGAGAGAAAATTTGAAGGCTGATTTCCGCCTTGAGGGCAATGTCTTCACGAATCTAACGGTGAGGAATCTGCACGCCGTTCCGACCGGGCCGAGCGATGTGGAATCGATCGATATCGACCTTGCGCGCGCCGATTACGGTTTGTTCGCGCCGTTGCGACATGGGCTCAGTTCAATCAAGAGTCTGGAGGTGCGTTCAGCGCGCATTGTCTTGAATCCGGCCAAGGCCCCGCTTAGGCCGCGCCCGCCGGACCCGAAAAAGAAAATTACGTTGCCCGATGTCTTTCCAGAACGAGTGCATTTGGTCGATGCAACTATCATCGTACGAAATCGTCCGCATGATTTCGTGATGGAACATGTCGATCTTGATTTGGATCCGCGGAATCCCGGGCAATTAAAGATCGACAAGTTGCAACTCGTCGGTGGCCAGATGTGGTTGAACGTTGCCGCGCAGACAAGTTACGCGAACAGAATCCTGATCTTGCGCGAAGTGGCCCTCTCGAATGACGAGCGTATTCGTGAGCTGCGCGTTGATGCATCGCGTATCGGCGAAAGGAAGCTCGCTATTAGTTTAGATTATTCCGTCGGAGTGGGAACGCTTTCCGGTTCTTTCGGGCTCAATGAAGCGCAATCATCGCTCAATACCGATCTCCATTTGCGCGCCGAGAACGTTCCTCTCGGTGTCATCAATAAATATGCGGCGCTTCCGGAAGATTTCATTCGCGGTCATATAGAAAAGTTGGATGTCGATCTTGGTGGTTTGATCAGTTCTCCGCGCACCTGGCAGGGAAAACTCATTGCGCAAATCAGCAATTTCCAGCAGCGAGGAACCACGTTCGACCGCGGTGTCTTTCAGATTAACGCGGCAAACGGCACAGCGGTTCTGCAAACGGGCGACATTCTTCAGGGCGGGAACGAGTCTCATCTTCGCGGCACTGTCGAATTGCCCGCCACGTTCAAAGACTTTGGTCGCACGCCGACACATCTGGAAGTCGCTGGCACGGCAGCGGACCTCCAGCAGCTAACTGCGGGAACTCCTCTCCGATTGACCGGCTCGGCTCAATTCAGCGGAAAGATCGACATCGTCAACGCAAAGGTCGAAGCAAATTTTGGTGTGACTGCGAGTTCCGTCGGGTTTCCCGAGGGAACCATAGACAAGATGAGCGCCACGCTTCGCGTGTCCAAGGTTGTGCCGCCCGCCGATAGTAAAAAGCCGTGGTTTGCAGATCTTCGCACCGCAATGGAAATCGGTTTCACCGACATACATTATCGGGAGTACGTGGTTGACTCAGTGAGCGGATCGCTCAGCGGGCTGGATGATCTGCTGGGCCTGGATCGGTTAAGTCTGCGCCGAAATCAAAACGAACTAAGTGTTCGCGGCCGATACCGGCTTCCAGCAGATCCCGGCAAAGCCTCGTCACATCCAGCGGAGCTGGAGGTTAACCTGAGCGCGCCTGAAGTCGGCGATTTTTGGGCTGTAGACTCGCCGAACAGAGTGAGCGGGCCATTACAAATGACAGCGCAGCTCGAATGGAAACAAGAGGTCGCTAACGGAAACGTCTCGATCTCCGGGTCGAACCTCAGGATACGGGAGTTGGTTTTTCGGCAACTCAGCACGCAATGCTCGGTTTCCAACAATGTGATCTACGTAAAGGATTGCAGCGCGATTCTGAACGACAGCGATTTCATTAACGCCACCGGGAGTCTCAACTTGCGACCGCCCTATCATTACAATGGAAAGGTTTCCGCCCGCGTCGCAAACTTATCCACGCTTGAGCCAGTGCTTCGCGCTTCCGGCAACGAGAATGAACTCGCGGGCTCATTTGCGCTGGATTGGGAGGGGAACGGCAACGCGCAGACAGTTAAAAATTCGGGGAAGCTGAAGCTCGTTCTGGAGAAAGGCCGCTACGGCGATTTGAAATCGGCGCAGGCGAATATCGATGCGTCGTACTCGCCCGAGGGTCTCGATGTCCCCATTATTTTTCTCGCGACTAACAACATGGATTTTCAGGCAATCGCTCAGGCGAAGGGCGAGACGCTGGAGATCAGCAAAATTCAACTCGACCAAGGCCACGCGAAATTTGCAGTCGGTTATGTCTTAATCCCTTTCGTGTGGGGAAATCTCGGGACGAGCTCGCCAGTCGTACCGTCCAGCGGAAAAGTCACCGCCACGTTTCAATCCGACAATCTCGACATACGTAAAGTGTTCGAGGACATCGGCGTCAAACCAATGGCATCAGGGACTTTGAATGCAAAACTCGATGCCAAAGGGACGGTCGCAGACTTAAATGCGCGACTCGACGTGCAAATGCGCGATTTACGAAGCGAGGGATGGCCGCATCTCGAGCCGGCAACATTCGACGTTACCGCGGAAGTCGTCCGCGATCGGCTCGCGATCGCAGGGAAGCTTCAACAAGCTCGTATTCAGCCGTTGGAACTCACTGCGAACATGCCGTTTGACATCCCAAAAATTGCTCGCGCCAGAAAATTGCCCGACGAAACACCGATCACGGCAAAAGCTCGTCTCCCGCGAAGCCCGGTGAATTTCGTCCGCCAATTTTTTCCGGACCTTGAGGCATTGGATGGGGAAGCTGGTTTGGACGTCGATGTGAGCGGAACGATCGGCAATCCGGTCTTGAGCGGGGCGGGGGACATGCGAATCAATGTTGCGCGATTCACAAACCCGACCCTTCCCGCGCTTCACAATTTGAATGCCAGATTAAACTTCGCGGGCAATACCGTCACGCTGGAAGGCTTCGAGGGTAGTCTCGCCGGTGGCCCTTTTAAGATGAGCGGACGAGTTACATTCCCAAGGTTGACCGAGCCGACCCTTGATTTGCAATTGAAGGCCGAGAGCGTGCTCATCGCCCGGAACGATACGCTCACCGCGCGCGCGGATGCGGATCTCAAGGTGACGGGACCATTCCTCACGGCCACGGTCACCGGCAATGTCGCGATGACGAACAGTCATTTCTTGAAGAATATCGATCTCATTCCGATCGGCCTGCCGGGCAGACCCGCGCCCAAGCCGCCGTCCTCGCGCCCGGAATTTTCCCTGCCAGATCCGCCATTTCGCAATTGGAAATTCGATGTCGCAATCAAAACAAAAGATCCCGTCCTCATTCGCGGGAACCTGGCCACCGGCGGTGCGATCGCCGACCTCAAGTTGACCGGCACCGGGCTGCATCCGGAGCTGGACGGTGTGGTGCGAATGGAGAATGTCGAAGCAACATTGCCCTTCAGCCGGCTCCAAGTTTCCTACGGCTTCCTCTATTTTGATCCGAGCGATTCCTTCAATCCGCGGATCGATCTTCAGGGCACATCTGTCATCCGCGACTACACCGTGCGTGTTTATGTCTATGGAACTTTGCTCTCGCCTGAGGCCATTTTCACGAGCGAGCCGCCCCTGCCGCAGGAGGAGATCATTTCTTTAATCGCCACCGGCGTCACTAGAGCGGAGCTCTCGGGAGGTAGTAACGTCCTGGCCGGGCGTGCGGCAATGTTATTGGTGCAGCAGCTTTACCGGAAAATTTTCAAAAAAGGCGAGCCGACCCAGAGCAACGCATTTTTTAATCGCCTAAATCTGGACGTAGGCACGGTCGATCCTCGCACCGGTCAACAGCAAGTTAGCGCACGCTTCAAGATCAACGATCAATTTGTCCTCGTTGGCGACGTCGGAGTTGGGGGGGACTATCGCGGGATGTTGAAGTATCTGATTCGGTTCCGCTAAGATGCAGTACAGGGTCCTCTTTTGTCTCGCAAATATGGCCCTGGCATTAAGAGTCGCGGCGCAGAGCGCGGTGGATGTCACACGACCTGAAGACAGGCAAAAAGCCCGGCAGGCCGTCGTAAAGCAACAGGAGAAACGCGCGCAGCGAACGAGCATCATCGAATTTCGCGGCCAGCAGGCTTTCGGCGAAAAAGAACTACGCTCGGCTTTAAAAGAAGAGATCACGACGATCGACGATTTTGGGTTAAGTCCGGCCCGGGCGGATGACCTCGCATTCTTCCTCGAGGTTTTTTACCGGAAACATGGCTACGCGGACGTGAACGTGCATTACGCCATTGAATCGCAGGATCGGCTTCGTCTCGATATTACCGAAGGCCCGCGCTTAGTAGTTGGGTCGGTGATCTTTGATGGAAATGCGCGGGAGCCGAACGACAAGCTCTTCGAATACATGGTTGGGCCGACACGCGAGCGCTATTCGAAGCTTGAAAAAAAGTTGCCCTTTGTTGCCGCTGATATGCAGGAGGGAGCGAATCTCGTGCGCCGCTTGTATGTTGCGGAAGGTTTTTTGGATGTGGTCGTCGATCCGCCGCGTTATACCTTTCACCGGGAAACGAATCAGGTGGACGTGGTTCTTCCAATTCATGAGGGACGGCAGTATTTCTTCGGCAGCGTCTCGTTTAGCGGGCAAACCATTTACGACGCCGTGACACTGCGCGGCCAGATGCTCGACCTTCTGCGACAGCCTTATACCGATGCACGAGTGGACGATATTCCGCGGCGTCTCCAGGCATATTTCAGAGCGCGCGGCTATTATGACGTTAAAGTCGCGGCCACCGCCGCGCCCGAGCAGGCAGTCGATGGCCGAGTGCCGGTGCAAGTCGCGATCACAGCAGGCGCTTACAGTAACCGGGCTCGAAAGACTGCGTTCCAGTTATGTCGTCAAACGGTTCAGTAAACTCCGCGGTAAAACTTATAGCCCCGATGTACTCGATGAGCGGTTTCGCACCTTGATGCGGACAGGCCTCTTTAATCTTGTCCAAATTAAGCCCGTTCCGGTTGATGGACATCTGTTGCGGCTCGACATCTCGGCCGAGGAAGCGAAGAGCAAAGAATTCGGTTTCTCGATCGGGTACGGCACGTATGAGGGCGGTATCGCCGGGGTGCAATATCGAGATCGCGATCTTTTTGGTTACGGCCGGCCGCTCACAACATCGATTGGGGTGTCAGAACGAGGATACAGCGGGGAGGTTTTGTACGAAGATCCGTTTTTCTTTGATACGGATTTTTCCTTTAAAGCTCGTCTTGCCGCATTCACTTTCCGGTTCGATGGCTACACAAAATTTGAGTTGGGCGGACGACTCGAGCTCACTCGGAAAATCACGAAGTACGACGAGGCCGGCATGACCTTCGCTGTTCGCCACGTCAAAATAATCGATGCCGAGATCAAACCGATCTTTCTCGGCGACCAGGATTACTTTGTAAATACTCTGGGCTTCACAAATACCGTCGATATGCGGGAGAGTCCCTTCGTGACGCCGCGGGGGTTTTTGATCAACAACACATTGGATTTGGCCTCGAGCGCGTTCGGAAGCGACATCGAATTTATCCGCGGAACGATGCGGGTGGGCTATTACCTTCCTTTTGGACCGAAACCGCTTACGCCCGGCGTGGTGGAAGATAAACCGGGCACTCCGTGGCAGCGCTGGTTCCAGCAGTCTTCGATCGCATTCGGCGCGCGCGCCGGCCTTATTCATTCGCTTACGGTGAGCGGTCCGGCAGAAGCGACCGCAATTCCCATCGACGAGCGTTTTTTCATTGGGGGAAGCGACACTGTGCGAAGCTTTGGTTATCGCGATCTCGGTCCACACGACCCAAAGGGTCATCCAATCGGAGGTGAATTTTTCACCGTGTTTAATGTCGAGTACACCTTTCCAATTTTCGGCGAATTGCAGGGCGCGCTGTTCACCGACGCGGGCAATCTGCTCCCGACATCGGAAGAACCAAGTCTCGACGACATGCGTTATGCTGTGGGCGTAGGGTTGCGTTATAAACTGCCCGTCGGCCCGATCCGTCTCGATTACGGCGTCAATCCCGATCCGCGGGCCGATGAAGACTCCGGCGCATTCCATTTCAGTTTCGGCTTTGCTTTTTGAGCACTTGTTAACCCTGACGCCTGGTACCGCGCTCAAGCGGGATGCTAGTGTTTGGCTTTTGAATGAAAGATCGACAACCCCTCGGTGATGTTCCGCCGGAAGAATTCCGCTGGCAGTTGCATGAGCTCGCGGATTGGATTGCCGATTATCGGGAAAAAATAGAAACGTTGCCGGTCGCGCCAAATGCCAAGCCCGGGGCGATTATCGGCGCGCTGCCAAAACAAGCTCCGGATGATGGTGAACCACTCGACAGAATTTTTGCCGATATCCGGAGCCTGATCGTCCCCGGCATGGTGCACTGGGGGCATCCGATGTTTCTTGGCTATTTCGGCTGGACAACGACTGCGCCAGGAATCCTTGGCGAAATCATCACCGCGCCGCTCAATGTCAATGCAATGACGTGGCGCACATCGCCGGCTGCGACCGAACTTGAGACGCTCGTGATCGATTGGTTGCGGCAGTGGATGCAGTTGCCGAAGGAATTCGACGGCGTGGTTTATGATACCGCTTCCGTGGGCGTAACGCATGCGCTGGCGGTGGCGCGGGAGGAAGCCGCGCCCGGGGCTCGTAAACGTGGGCTAGCCGGCCGCGGCGATCTTCCGACGTTTCGGATTTACGCTTCCGAGCAAGCGCACAGTTCGGCGGAGAAAGCGGCGATTGCGCTCGGGCTTGGCGAGGAAAACGTGCAACGCGTTGGGTGCGATGCCGACTTTCGAATGGATCCATCGGCGTTGCGCGAGATGATTGCACGCGATCGTCGGGCGAAATTCAAGCCGCTCGCCACCGTTGCGACCGTAGGCACAACCTCGACCGCAAGCGTCGATCCGGTTTCCGAGATCGCGAAAATTTGCCGCGAAAATAAGATGTGGCTGCACATTGACGGCGCTTATGGTGCGGGCCTGGCGCTTCTCCCCGAGCAAAAATGGGTGACGGCGGGTTGGAACGAGGCCGATTCGCTTGTGGTCAATCCTCACAAGATGCTTTTTGTGCCGCTGGATTTCAGTGTGCTCTACGTGCGCGATCTCGAGCGGTTGCGCCGGGTCTTCACACTTGTCCCAGAATATTTGCGCGGCGATACAGTGGAGGCGGAGAAAAACTACATGGACTACGGCATCCAACTGGGCCGAAGATTCCGGGCACTGAAAGCCTGGATGGTTTTTCGCGCGTTTGGCCGCGCTGGAATGGCCGCGCGCATTCGCGAGCACCTGCGTCTGGCAAATCTTCTGGCCGACTGGGTCACGACCGACAATCGCTTTGAGTTGGCGGCGCCGGTGGTGATGCCGGTTGTTTGCTTTCGATGTATCAGTGCACCCGAAAAAGAGACGGACAAGCTGAACAGCGAGATCGTGGAGCGTATCAATGCTTCCGGGCGTGCTTATCTTACGCAGACAAGACTGCGCGGCCGAACCGTCATGCGGATCGGCCTGGGAAATGTTCTCACGACTGAGCAACACTTGCGCAAGGCCTGGAAACTTATTCAGAAAACGGTGACCCAGGTTGCCGCATAATTTTTTTGTTAGAAGCCGCATTCTTCCAGTCATGCAGCCGGTCGCCCGCCAGAAACTATTTGGCGTGCTCTGAATGCTCCCTAAATTCTGCGGGTTAAAAGAAAATTCGGCTTATGATGAAGTTACTGCGCAGGCATCGTCACTGGTTGATGATCGTTATTGCCATTCTCGCGATCCCTTTCATTTTTTATTTCGTACAACGGCCGGATTACGGCGCGATGCGCTCCGATCAATTCGCTCGGATTTACGATCGCAACGTTTCGACGTTGGAAGCCCAGCAAATGGCGCGCTTGTTCAATCTGGCGGAGGCCCTGGGCATGTCGGATTTCGTGCAGAATTTGGCCCCGGGTGTGCAAGACCCGAACCAGGTTTATGTCCAGTTCATACTGAACTTGTTGGTTCTGCGTCATGAAGCGGCTCGGCTCGGCATTCGACCAGGCTCCTCGGAGGTCGCCGACGTTGTGCGCGCGCTACCGTTATTCCAAGGCGAATCGGGCTTCGACCTTCACAAATTCAGCGATTTCGTGCAGAATGCACTCGCTCCCAATGGCCTTGCCGAGGAGCACATCGAGCAACTGGTTCGCGACGAGCTCTGCTTAAATCAAATTAAGGAGCTGCTTGGGACAGGGGTCTACATCCCGGAAGCGGAGATCAACGCAGATTACCAACGGGCTTACGACAAATTATATGTGAGCCTGATTCGGCTGCGCCCCGACGATTTTGCCAAAGAAATCACAATTAGTGATGAGGAGGCGCAGAAGTATTACGAAACACATCAGGCCGAGCTCAAAAGCGAGGAAAAACGCAAGGTCGATTTTGTCAGCCTGACGCTAACTGACGATCAAAAGAAGTTAACTGGAAAAGAGCGCATCGACGTTTTGCAGGAACTTTCCGACCGCGCAACCGATCTAACCCAAGCGCTATTGGAAAAAGACGCGGATTTCAAACAAGTGGCTGAGAAGTCTCACGTGGCGGTGCGAACAACCGGCGAGTTTGCCGCAACGACGCCGGATCCGCAGTTGAATCTCGACCCGCAACTTAGCGCCGCGGCCTTTAAACTATCGATGAAAGAGCCAAACAGCGATCCAATCCAGGTGACGGATGGATTTTATATTTTACATCTCGCCGGGATCGTGGAGGCCCGTCCTCTGACTATTGAAGAGGCAAAACCGAAGATTGTGGAGGCGATCAAGCGTTCTAGAGTTCGTGAGCTGATGTCAACAAAAGGGGCGGAGATCGCTCAGCAACTACGCCAGGCAACGAAATCCGGCCAGGCGCTCGAAGCTGTAGCTCAACAAGCGGGAGTAAAAGTGGAGAAGCTTCCGCCTTTCTCAGTGCTGGAGGAAGCAACGGAAGGGCAGGACAAAGCACCAAAGGCGGAATCGCCCGAGATGCTCACGATCAAGAATGCAGTGGCATACCTGAATCCAGGTGAGCTTACTGACTTTTTGCCGGCGGAGGACAGTGGACTCATCGCTGTATTGGAAAAGCGGGAGCCTTCCGCGGACGCAACAAATAGCGAGAAGAAAGCGGCATTTGAAAAACGGCTCTTGAACAACAAACGACGATTTGTCTTTTACGAATGGCTGCGCGAACGGCAACAAGCGGCCGGCGTGCAATTTGCCAAAGGGTAGACTTCGCGCGTGGAAACGCTCGACCAAATCTTTGACGACGCGAATGGCGATCTCGCCGTCGGCGATTTGGAAAGCGCGGTGGAGAAATACCGGCGTTGCGTTCAGCTCGCTCCGGATTTTTTCGATGGATGGCACGCCCTTGGCATGTCCCTGATGAAGCTTGGGCGTTTTCCAGAGGCAATCGAAGCAGGGAAAAAAGCGGTCCAATTACGGCCTAACGACCAAATTGGCTGGACCAGTCTCTCCCTCTTTTACAATCGCGCGGGCGACATTAAGGAAGCCGAAGCAGCCGGCGCGAAAGCAAAGATCCTTTCCTGGGGCGGGAAGGTGGCCAAGGAGTGAGAAGTGATTCGTGAGACGTGAGAGGTGGTAAAATCTCACTGCCTAGTTCTCACCTCTCACCAAATATTAACGCGTTTATCCGGCGGCCGAACCATTGGGGAATTGTCGGGTAGATTAAACGCTTTTTGGAACTCCGTCAGGTTCGAGAGTGGCCCGTCCACACGATAGCGGGCCGGCGAATGCGGATCGGTGTTGAGCCGCAATTTCAAATCTTCATCGCGCTGCTTGGATTTCCAAATCGTTGCGAACGACAAAAAGAAACGCTGCTCAGGCGTTAATCCGTCGATCTTTTTTTCGCGCTCCTCCGGATGCTTATCGAGCGCTTTCTGTAGCGCGGCGTAGGCGAGTTTCACGCCGCCCAGATCGGCGATGTTTTCGCCCTGAGTCAGCTCGCCATTGACATGCAAGCCGGTCAGTGGCTCGTACTCATTGTATTGCTTCACGATCGCTTGTGAACGCTCTTTGAATTTCGCGGCAGATTCTGGTGTCCACCAATCACGCAAGTTTCCGGCCGCATCGAATTGGCGGCCCTGATCGTCGAACCCGTGCGTCATTTCATGTCCAATGACCGCGCCGATTCCGCCGTAATTGACGGCATCGTCCGCGTTAGCGTAAAAAAATGGCGGCTGCAAAATTCCCGCGGGGAACACGATTTCGTTCCTGTTCGGATTGTAATACGCGTTGACCGTCGGCGGTGTCATGCCCCATTCCGTGGGATCGACGCGCTTGCCGATCTTGTTCAGGTCGCGGGTTGTTTCGAACTTCGCCGCACGCATCGCATTCAAGACGAATGGGCCGCGGTCGAGCGGTAACAAGGAATAATCCAGCCATTTATCCGGGTACCCGATTTTCACACCCATCGCGGCCAGTTTCTTAAGCGCCTCCTGCTTCGTGGGTTCGTCCATCCACTCCAGCGTCTTGATTCGGTCGGCGAGCGCCTCTTTCAAATTGTTCACTAGTTCCAGCGCACGCGCCTTGGCCTCGGGCGGAAAATAGAACGCCACGTACAATTTGCCGAGTGCTTCACCGATTGCGTCATCTGTGGAAGCGATCACGCGTTTCCAGCGCGGTTTGATTTTTTCAGTGCCGCGAAGGACCCGCTCCTTGAAGTTAAAGTTTTCATCAACGAAATCCTTGGAGAGCTCCTGGGCCGCCGCATTGACGAGATGCCAGCGTAAATATGCTTTCCAATCGTCGAGCGGCGCGCTCTTGAACACCTCGCCGGCAGTCTTGAAAAATTCGGGCTGGCGCACGTTAATGCTGCCGGGCTCCAGCAAGTTGATGTCGTTGAAATAATCGCTCCAATTCCAATCAGGCGTCAGCCCC
>Ga0193727_1000288_pt1 | contig 18650 bp, 17 predicted proteins | sample H2c2metaG_FD_143051 | JGI IMG/M metagenome (GOLD analysis project Ga0193727, IMG submission 143051) | Soil microbial communities from a riparian zone of the East river system, Colorado, United States - H2c2 | ecosystem: Environmental > Terrestrial > Soil > Riparian zone | place: USA: East River...
AACCTCCACTCGCGTGCCAGAGCGCTTCGCTTCGTACATCGCCTCGTCAGCAATTCGGAGCAACTCCTCCGGCTCCTTCGCCCCGGCGCTGGGCGCGATCCCAAAGCTCGCGCTCAGGGTGCGTACCAGCGGATGGATGTTCCCTTCGACCGCGGCCACGATCCGAGCCACGACCTCGCGCGCCTCCAGCTCCCCGGCGCCACGCAGGAGCAGCGCGAACTCGTCGCCGCCGACGCGGAACGCGTCGTCGCCTGTGCGCACCAGCTCGACGAGCAGCGAGGCGATCCGCTCCAGCACCCGGTCGCCGGTGGCGTGTCCGTGCCCGTCGTTGACGTTCTTGAAGTTGTCGAGGTCGAGGAAGACGAGCGCGAGCGGGCGCTCCTCGTCCACTTCTGCCGCGAGCTCCCGGAGCAGCGCGCGGCGGTTGAGCAGGCGCGTCAGCGGGTCGTGATCGGCCAGAAAGCGTGTCTCCTCGAGTTGCTTCGCCACCGCGAGCGCCTCCGTCGCGTGGTTCGCGAAGATTCGCAGCGCCTGCAGGACGTGCTCGCTCGGGAGCAGGCGTGAATGCGGCTCGTCCGCCCAGAGCACGCCGCGAACCTCGCCGTTCGCATCGCGCAGCGGAACGACGAGCCAGTGGTGGTTCCACGCGTGCGGGCCGCGGCCATTCATCACGGAGCGATACACGAGCTGGCTCGGGCCGACGCGGGCCGCGCCCTCCTCGCGGGGAACCAGGTAGCAGCCGGCGACCTCGAACTGCGGCTCGAACAGCCGTGAGATCCGACCGAGCTCGAGCGCGGCCGACGCCTCGACCTCGTCCTCCGTGCAGCCGGCGGCGGCGGCGGGCGTCAGGCGCCCGGTCCCGTCTGCAACGAGCTGGATTAGGACCTTGTCGAAGCCCAGCGCTTCCGAGACCGCCTCGCAGACAGACGTGAGCATTGCCTCGGTGGAGACCGTCTGTGGAAGCTGGGAGCTGACGTGCAGCAGCTGCTCCAGGCCGGACTGGTGGCGCTGCGAGCGCGCGCGCTCCTGTGCCGCCTCGAGCGCGAGCGCCGCGTGCGAGGCGAGCGCGACGGCGTTCGCGAGCTGCTCGTCGTCCGGGCGGCGGCCGTCGAGCGGGTCGCCGAACGACATGATCCCGACAATCTCGCCGCCGGAGTTCTCGAGCGGAACGAACAGCTCGTCGTTGGGGTGCCAGCCCTCCGGCCCCGCGACCGCCGGCTCGCCGGTGGGTACGAAGCGATCGCCGAGGTCCTGCGACCAGTCGAAGGCGTCGTTCGGGATGAAGTACGCGCCCTCGCGCGCGAACCTGTCGTCCAGGAGAGGCGTCCAGCTACCCCAGTCGTAAACCGAGCCGTGCAACGCGTCGTGCACGGTGTCGTTGCCGTGCACGGTCGCGACGCAGAAGTCATCCCATTCGGGCCGGTAGACGTTCAGCACCACGGTCTGGAAACCGAGCGTCTCCGCGACGACACGAGCGATCGCGTCGACCACAGAGTCGACGTCGGCGCCAGTGCGGACCGCCTTCGTGATCTCCAGCAGCGAGCGCAAGGAGGAGGCGAAATCGCGCGCGGCAAAGCCGGCGCCGTGAAGGCGCGCCTCGTTGTTGTGAGCCTGTATCTCGTCTATGGCCGCAGCTCGCCTGGTCGAAGACACAGAATCGAGTCTCCGGGTCGCCTGCACATCACCCGGCCGGGGGACAACGGCCGTTTTCGGCCACTGGGCGGGAACCAAGGCGTGAAGCGCCTCGCGGCTATACTGACCGACTTCTCGATGGCCAGCGAAACCGTGAACAGAGAGGGCACGCAGCTCGACGAGGACTCCGTCTGGACGACGACGGAGGACGGCGAGCGCGTCCCGAACTACGACGCCACCTTCCCGACGATCAACGAGGGCGAGGTCGTTCACGGCACCGTCGTGCGCGTGGACAAGGACGAGGTGCTCGTCGACATCGGCTACAAGTCGGAAGGTGTGATCCCGGTCGCCGAGCTCTCGATCCGGCGCTCGGTCAACCCGGCGGACGAGGTCAGCCTGGGCGACGAGATCGACGCGCTCGTGCTGACGAAGGAAGACGCCGAGGGCCGCCTGATCCTGTCGAAGAAGCGCGCCCGCTTCGAGCTGGCGTGGAAGGCGATCGAGCGCGCGGCCGAGTCGGAGGAGCCGGTGCTCGGCAGGGTGATCGAGGTCGTCAAGGGCGGCCTGATCCTCGATCTCGGCGTGCGCGGCTTCCTGCCCGCCTCGCTGGTCGACATCCGCCGCGTCCAGGACCTCGACGAGTTCCTCGGCCAGGAGCTGCGCGCGAAGGTGATCGAGCTCAACCGCTCGCGCAACAACGTCGTGCTCTCGCGACGTGCCGTGCTCGAGGACGAGCGCAAGGAGATGCGGCAGGCGATCCTCGACCGGCTCAACCCGGGCGACGTCGTCGACGGCCAGATCTCGAACATCGTCGACTTCGGCGCGTTCGTGGACCTCGACGGGATGGACGGCCTGATCCACATCTCCGAGCTGTCGTGGAGCCACGTCAACCATCCGTCCGAGGTGCTCGAGATCGGCCAGGACGTGAAGGTCAAGGTGCTCGACATCGACCGCGAGCGCCAGCGCATCTCGCTCGGCCTCAAGCAGACCCAGAGCGACCCGTGGCAGCAGGTGCTCGAGACCTACCACGAGGGCGACGAGGTCGAGGGCAAGGTCACGAAGGTGGTCACCTTCGGCGCCTTCGTCGAGATCATGCCGGGGGTCGAAGGGCTCGTGCACATCTCCGAGCTCGCCCAGCATCACGTCGAGAACCCGCGTGAGGTCGTCTCGCAGGGCGACTCGGTCAAGGCCAAGATCATCGAGGTCGACGCCGAGCGGCGCCGTCTCTCGCTCTCGCTCAAGCGCGTCGAGGGCGGAGGAGTGACCGAGCGCGCCGAGGACGGCGAGGCCGTCGAGGGCACGCCGAACCTCGATCTCTCGGAGGAAGTCTTCCCGGAGAGCTCGGCAGCTCCCGAGGCGCCGCCGCTGGCAGAGGCTGAGCCGGACCTCGAGCCCGAGACGGAACCGGACCTCGAGCCCGAGACGGAACCGGGGCTCGAACCCGTCGAGGAGCCGATCGAGGAGCCCGCTGATGAGCCGGTCGAGGAGCCGGTCGCGGAAACGCCCGCAGAGCCCGCCGACGAGCCCGCCGAAGAGCCGGAGCCGGCCGCCGAGGCCGAGGCTCCCACCGACGAGCCCGAGTAGCTTGGCGAGACCGATCGCCGTCGCCATCACGGGCGGCATCGGAGCCGGCAAGAGCGAGGCCCTCGCCGCCTTCGCACGCCACGGCGCCGCCGTCATCTCGAGCGACGACATCGTCCATCGCCTGCTGCAGGAGGACGAGCCCGTGCGCGAGGCGCTGCGCGAGCGCTTCGGCGACGCGGTCTTCGCCGACGACGGCGACGTCGACCGCGGCGCGATCGCCGAGATCGTCTTCGCCGACCGCGAGGCGCTGGACTGGCTCGAAGGCCTGCTGCATCCGCTGGTCGTCGAGGAGTACATGAGCTGGCGCGAGCGGCTGGCCGAGCTGGACGATCCGCCCCGGGTGAGCGCGACCGAGGTGCCGCTGCTCTACGAGGTCGGCGGGGAGGACCGCTTCGACGCGGTCGTCGTCGTGACCGCGCCGCCCAAGGTGCGTGGCGCCCGCAGCGAGGTCGCGGCCGAGCAGCGCGAGCCGCGTCTGTTGCCCGACCCGGTCAAGATCGCGCAGGCCGACTTCGCCTACGTCAACGACGGTTCGCTGGAGAAGCTCGACGACTTCGTACAGGCGGTGTTGCGGGAGCTGATGCGGTGAAGAAGCTGCTCGCGCTCGTCCTCGTCGGGGCGGCCCTCGGAGGCGTCGTCGCCTACGTTCACTCGACCGAGCCGGCATGGTACGTGCGCCTGCGCTACCCGCTGCGCTACGACGCGATCGTCCGCGGCCACGCGCGTAACTACCGGCTCGACCCGGCGCTGCTCGCAGGCGTGATCTACCAGGAGAGCAAGTTTCACGCCCACGCGCGCTCGAGCTCCGGCGCGATCGGCCTGATGCAGCTGCTGCCGGACACGGCGAAGGGGATCGCCGTCCACACGGGCGGCTCGAAGTTCCGGGTCTCCGACCTGGACGACCCCGAGATCAACGTCCGCTACGGGTCGTGGTACCTGCGGCACCTGCTCGACAAGTACCGCGACGAGCGCACGGCACTGGCCGCCTACAACGCCGGCCAGCAGAACGTCGACTCCTGGCGAAGCGAGGGGAAGGGGATCGCCTTCGCCGAAACGCGGCATTACGTCAAGCGCGTGGAGCATCTGAAGACGCTGTATCGGCGTGGTTACGCCAAAAGCCTCTATTCGTCAGGCTGACGCTTGACAGACAGCACTAGTGATGTCATAGTGACGTCACGATGCAGCTACAGAGATTCGTAGACGCGCTCAAGGCCGACCTCTCGGCGGTCGCGGAGCTGGGGAACGAGGAGACGGCCGAGGTGGCCGGACGGCTCGTGCTCACGCTCCAGGCCTCGGTCGGCCTGCGCCTGCTCGACGCGCTCTCGGAAGTGGCGCTCGAGCTGAACGAGAAGCTTCCCGGCGGTCACGTCGAGGTCCGGCTGACCGGCCAGGACCCGGAGCTCGTGTTCGTCAGCGAAGAGCCCGAGGCCCCGGCCGCCGCGGCCGACGAGGCGTACACCGCCCGCATCACCCTGCGGCTGCCCGACGCGCTCAAGAGCGCGCTCGAGACCGCAGCAAGCCGCGAGGGCGTCTCCGTCAACACCTGGATCGTCCGCGCGCTCTCGCGCAGTTCCACGGCCGCCCCGGCGGCCCAATCCGGCAACCGGCTGACGGGCTATGCCCGCGGCTAGGAGGGGAGGAACCATGGCCTTTTTCCCAATCCCGTTCGGTCACGTCGAAGTCCGCGTCGACAAGCGGCCGCAGCTTCCGCCGCGTCCACCCGTGAGGCGTCCACGATGAGGACCGAGACCTTCCAGACACCCGGCGAGACCCGCCTCGACATCCGCCTCGGCGCGGGTGAGATCCGAGTCGAGACCGCAGAGGTGCAGGAGACGACGGTCGTGCTCGAGCCGCTCCGCGACAACGAGTCGAGCACGGCCGCCGTCGAGAACGCTCGAGTCGAGCTGCGCGACCGCGGCGACGGCCACGAGATCGTGATCGACGTCCGCGACCGCGCCCGGGGGCTCGGGATCTTCCGCGGCGCGGAGGTGCTCGTCGCGGTCACCAGCCCCGAAGGCACGAGCGTCGAGACGAAGTCCGGTTCCGCCGACGTCGAGGGCCGGGGACGCTTCGGCTCGGTCAAGGTCGAGACGGGCTCCGGCGACGTCGAGTTCACGGAGATCGCCGGCGAGGCGAACATCAGCGCCGCGAGCGGCGACGTCCAGCTGTCCTCGGTCGGCGGCGACGCGCAGGTGAACACCGCCTCCGGCGACGTGCAGATCAAACAGATCGGCGGCGAGGCCAAGATCAACTCGGCTTCCGGCGACGTGATCATCCGCGAGGTCCGGGGCGAGCTCTCGGTCAACTCCGCCTCCGGCGACGTGCTCGTGCGCGAGGCCGGCTCGTCGGTCGGGATCAACACCGCCTCCGGAGACCAGGCGCTCGGCAGCGTCGTCAGCGGCAAGGTGACGCTCAAGTCGGCCTCCGGCGACCTCAAGGTCGGCATCCGCGAAGGCACGTCCCTCTGGGTCGACGCCCGCTCCCGCTCAGGCGAGGTGCGCTCCGAGCTGCCGGTCTCCGACCTGCCGCCCGACGGCAACGGTCCTACTGTCGAGCTCCGTGCGAACACGATGAGCGGCGACGTCACCGTCACCCGGGCATGAACCCCAACGATCCGATCACGGGCGCGGTCGTCGCGCCGGCTTCGCAACGCCTGCTTCGGCTCCCCGGGGCCCTCCAGGAGCGAAATTTCCGGCGCTTCTGGGTGGGCGAGACGGTGTCGCTCTTCGGCGACCAGGCGACCCAGATCGCGCTGCCGCTGGTCGGCGTGCTGGCGCTGAACGCGAGCGCTGCCGAGATGGGCTACCTCGGCGCGGCTCTGCTCTTTCCGAACCTGCTCTTCTCGCTGCACGCCGGCGCCTGGGTCGACCGCCACGGCCGCCGGCGGGAGACGATGATCTTCGCGGCACTCGGTCGCGCGGCCGCGCTGGCGGCGATCCCCATCGCCTACGCCTTCGGCGCGCTGACGCTGACCCAGCTCTACGTCGCCAGCTTCCTGATCGGGACGCTGAGCGTGCTCTTCTACGTCTCCTACAGCACGCTCTTCGTCTCGCTGGTGCCGCGCGAACGCTACCTCGAGGCGAGCTCGTGGCTGAACGGCAGCCGCGCCTTCTCGTACGTGGCCGGGCCGAGCCTCGGCGGGGCGCTCGTGCAGGTGTTCTCGGCGCCGGTCGCGCTCCTCATGGACGCGCTCTCGTTCGTCTTCTCGGCGCTGGCGATGCACTCGATCCATCCGCAGGAGCCGCCGACCGAGGAGGCCGGGCGCGGCCACCTGAAGGCCGGGATGCGCTACATCTGGGACTCGCCGATCGTCCGCGCGAAGCTGCTCTCGACCGCGACGATCAACTTCTTCAACTTCGTCTTCTGGGCGCTGTTCATCCTCTACGCGACGCGCGCGCTGGGCGTCCGGCCCGGCGTGCTCGGGCTCGTGCTCGGCGCCGGCGCGTTCGGCGGGGTGCTCGGCTCGCTCGTGACCGGGCGGCTGAGCCGGCGCTTCGGCGTCGGCCCGGTGATGATCGCCGGCTCGGTGCTCTTTCCCGCGCCGCTCGTGCTGGTGCCGCTCGCCGGCGGCGGCAACTGGACGATCTACGCCTGCCTGTTCGTGGCTGAGTTTGTCTCCGGCTTCGGGGTGATGCTGCTCGACATCTCGGCCAACGCGATCACCGCGGCGCTCGTGCCGGACCGGCTGCGGGCGCGCGTCTCGGGCGCGTACATGGTCGTCAACTACGGCGTGCGGCCGCTCGGCGCCCTCGCCGGCGGCGCGCTCGGCACGTGGATCGGGCTGCGGCCGACACTCTGGATCGCCACGGTCGGCGCGATCGCCGGCGTGCTCTGGCTCCTGCCCTCGCCGATCCCGCGGATGCGCGAGCTGCCGGAGGCCGACGAATGAGCCGGAGCGCCCTCCTCCGCGACCGTCAGATCCGGGCGCTGCTCTCGGCCGAGGTGATCTCGACCACGGGCGCGCAGATGACCTGGGTCGCGCTGCCCTGGTTCGTGTTGCTGACGACCGGCTCGGCGTCGAAGACGACCTTCATGGTCGCGGCCGAGGTGATCGGGCTCGCGCTGCTCGGCCTGCCCGGCGGCCGCGTGCTCGGAAAGCTCGGGGCACGGCGCACCATGCTCCTCTGCGACGGCGCGCGGGCGCCGCTGATGGCGATCATCCCGATCCTGCACTGGACCGGTGGCCTGACCTACCCGATCCTGCTCGTGGTGGCCTTCGCCCTCGGCGCCTTCGCCGCGCCCTACTTCGCCGCCCAAAAGCTGATCGTCCCCGAGCTGCTCGGCGAGGACGAGGAGCAGATCACCGAGGCGCAGGCCCTCTTCCAGGCGGCCACGCGCGCGACGCTGCTCGCCGGGCCGGCGCTGGCGGGGATCCTGATCGGGATCGTCGGCGCGACCTCGGTGCTGCTGATCGACGCCGCCACCTACCTCGTCGCGGTCGTGCTCGTCGCCGTGTTCGTGCCGCACCGGCCGCCCGTGCCGCAGGAGGAGGAGCACAGCAACCTGCGCGCGGGCTTGCGCTTCATCAAGCAGGACCGCCTGCTGCGCGTCTGGTGGCCGACCTTCGCGGTCGGCGACGCGGCCTGGACGGCCTTCTTCGTCGCGGTGCCTGTGCTCGTGCTGACGCGCTTCGGCCACCACCCGGGGGTCGTCGGCCTGCTGATCGCCTCGTTTGGGGTCGGCGCGCTGGTCGGCAACGCGATCTCGTTCCGCTTTCTCACCCGGCGCTTCCAGGGCCTGGCCGTGATCGCCGCCTGCGCACTCGGCCAGGCCGCGCCGCTCTGGCTGCTCTGGCTGCCCCTGCCCGCAATCGCGCTCTCGGCGCTGATCCTCGCCTCCGGGATCGCGAACGGGCTCGTCAACCCGAGCCTGCACGCGATCACGACGCTGCGCGTGCCGCCGCCGCTGCGGCCGAACGTGTTCGCCACCTCGATGGTCGGCTGGGCGGTCGTCAACCCGCTCGGGCTGTTCATCACCGGGCCGGTGCTCGACGCGTTCGGGACGACGCCGGTGCTGATCGGCTTCGCGGCGGTGCAGACAGTGTCGATGGCGATCGTCTCGCTGGCCGCCGCGCGAGAGCTCGGCCGCCAGCGGATCGAGCCCGCGCTCGCCTAGTCGAGCTCGTTCGCCTTGGCGCAGACCGCGTTGAAGCCGGCCTGCAGGAAGTCGTTCGCCGCCGCGGCTCCGAGCGACCAGGTCAGCAGGCGTCCGAAGCGCGGCGCGACGATCTGCGTCGCCGTGAGCCCTGCGGCGGTCCACGTGCCGATGCAGCGCGAGCAGGTGACGAGCTCGCCGATCGCCTGGTGCAAGTCGCCGCTCGAGACGGGCCGCTCGTTGTGCGTGTCGGCCTCGCCTTCCACGAACGGCGCGCGCACCGGGGCGGTGACGCGGTCGTGGACAAGCGTTCGCGCGGCCTTGAAGCTCGCCAGCGCGAGCACCGCGAAGTCGAGCGCGGTCTGGCACTGCTGGTCGCGGTCGAGCAGCCGGCCGAGCGCGCCGGCGGTCGCCAGCAGGCCGGCAAAGGACGCGCCGATCGCGGCGTAGGCCTCGTAGGGCGGGCGTTCTTGAACGGAACTCACCTCGGTACCCTTGAGCAAGATGGCGGAGTTCAAAACCTCGCAGGCGTATAAGCCGACCGGTGACCAGCCGGGCGCGATCGCGGAGCTGAGCGCCGGCTTGGAGGCCGGCGAGCGCTACCAGACGCTGCTCGGGGCGACCGGGACCGGCAAGACGGCGACGATGGCCTGGATCGTCGAGCAGGTACAGAGGCCGACGCTCCTGATCGCTCACAACAAGACGCTCGCCGCCCAGCTCTGCAACGAGCTGCGGGAGTTCTTTCCCGACAACGCGGTCGAGTACTTCGTCTCCTACTACGACTACTACCAGCCCGAGGCGTACGTGCCGCAGGCCGACCTCTACATCGAGAAGGACAGCTCGCGGAACGACGACATCGACCGGCTGCGGCACGCGGCGACGGCCGCGCTGCTCTCGCGCCGTGACGTGATCATCGTCGCCTCGGTCTCGTGCATCTACGGCCTCGGCTCGCCGGAGGAGTACGAGAAGCGCGTCGTCCTGCTGGCGACCGGCGAGGAGCACGACCGCGACCTCGTCCTGCGCAAGCTCGTGGACATCCAGTACGCGCGCAACGACACGCTGCTCGGTCGCGGCAAGTTCCGCGTCAAGGGCGACGTGGTCGAGGTGCAGCCTGCGCACATGGAGTCGGCCTACCGGATCTCGTTCTTCGGCGACGAGGTCGAGCAGATCACGCACTTCGACCCGCTCACCGGCGAGGTCTACGCCAAGCTCGAGCACCTCGCGATCTTCCCGGCGACGCAGTACGTGACCTCGAAGCCGACGGTCGAGCGCGCGTCCGAGCAGATCCGGCACGAGCTCGCCGAGCAGGTCAAGCTGTTCGAGTCCGAGGGCAAGATGCTCGAGGCGCACCGCATCCGGCAGCGCACCGAGTACGACCTCGAGATGATGCAGGAGCTCGGCTTCTGCAACGGGATCGAGAACTACTCGCGCCACCTCGACGGCCGGCCGCCGGGCTCGGCGCCGCACACGCTGCTCGACTTCTTCCCGTCCGACTTCGTCGTCTTCGTGGACGAGTCGCACCAGACCGTGCCCCAGGTCGGCGGCATGTACGAGGGCGACCGCTCGCGCAAGGAGACGCTGGTCGAGCACGGCTTCCGGCTCCCGTCGGCGCTCGACAACCGGCCGCTGCGCTTCGACGAGTTCCTCGGCAAGGTGCCGCAGCTGGTGTTCATGTCGGCCACGCCCGGGGCGTACGAGCTGCGCCACTCGACGCGCATCGCCGAGCAGCTGATCCGTCCGACCGGGATCGTCGACCCCGAGGTCGAGCTGCGGGCGACGAAGAACCAGATCGACGACCTGCTGAACGAGATCCGCCGCCGGGAGGAGGTCGGCGAGCGCGTGCTCGTCACGACGCTGACGAAGAAGATGGCCGAGGACCTGACCGACTACCTGCTCGAGTCGGGCGTCAAGGCGCGCTACCTGCACTCCGAGATCGACACGCTCGAGCGGATCCAGATCATCCGCGAGCTGCGGCTCGGCGAGTACGACGTGCTGGTCGGCGTCAACCTCCTGCGCGAGGGGCTCGACCTGCCCGAGGTCTCGCTGGTGGCGATCCTCGATGCCGACAAGGAGGGCTTCCTGCGCGGGCAGACGGCGCTGATCCAGACGATCGGCCGCGCGGCGAGGAACGTCAACGGCAAGGTGCTGATGTACGCCGACAAGCACACCGAGGCGATCAAGTTCGCGCTCGAGGAGACCGACCGGCGCCGCGCCAAGCAGCTGGCGTACAACGAGGAGCACGGGATCACGCCGGAGTCGATCGTCAAAGGTGTCTCCGACATCGCGGAGTTCCTGGCGCTCGAGTCGCCGACGGTGCCGGGGCGGCGCCGCAAGGGGCGCAAGGAGGTCGAAGGCATGGCGCCTGCCGAGCTCGAGAAGCTCGTGATCCAGCTCGAGGAGGAGATGTTCGCCGCAGCCGAGGAGCTGCGCTTCGAGTACGCGGCCAAGCTGCGCGACGAGATCAAGGATCTGCGCCGCGAGCTGCTGGCTGCCGCACAGGTTCCGAGCGGGTAGGTTCTGCTCGTGCTCGGCGCGATCGTCTCGACGCTACTCGCGGCCTTCGTGATCGGCGTGCTTGCGCGCTGGTCGGTTCCGGGGCCCGACCCGATGCCGATCTGGATGACGACGGGCTTCGGCCTGGTCGGCGCGCTGATCGGCAACAGCCTCGCCTTCGTCCTCTTCGGCTCGGGCATCGACTCGGGCACGGCGTTCTCGGCGTGGCTGTTCTCGGTGCTGGCCGCGACCGGGCTGGTGATCGCGCACAGGCACTTCATCCAGCATCGGCCGATCACCGGGCCGGAGGCGCAGCGGCCGCCGGTCAGCCCGTTCGGCCGGAATCCTGACGTCAGCGACCAGCTGCGGAAGCTCTCCGACCTGCACCGCGACGGTGTCCTCACCGACGAGGAGTTCGAGGCCAAGAAGGCCGAGCTGCAGGGGCATCCCTAGGAGGGCTCCGAGGCGAGCGGTGCGCGGCCGCGTGGGAAGTGCCGCCGCGCGGTAAGGCCCCAGTCGTCGGCGCGCCAGACGTAGGTCTGGACGAGGAGCGAGTCGGCGCTCGCCTCGTAGACGTGCAGTCCGCGCGCTTCGCCGCGCCGGTTCGGCCGCGGCCGGCCGAGACCGGGGGCGATCGAGACGGTCACGCCGCGCAGGCCGTTGCGGTCGAACTCGAACTCGTGCCGTTCGCTGACCGCGGCCTGGTGGATGTGGCCGGCGAGGATCAGCTCTGCGCCCGCGTCGACGAACCCCGCGAGCACCTTCGAGCGGTGGGCGACCGGCCGCTTGCGCGAGCGCCAGGGTGCGCCGATCAGGTGATGGTGGAGCGCGACGACGCGCAGCGCGCCCTTCGGTGCCTCGGCCAGGAGCTCGGCCGTCCGCGCGATCTGCGCACTTCGGATTTGGCCCGACTGGTGCCGCCAAGGCCGTACCGAGTTGAGGCCGACGATCATCAGCTCGTCCGAGCGGAAGACCGGCTCGACGGTCCCCCACTGCCGCTCAAACTCCGCCCACGGGCGCGTGAAACGGGCGGGGAAGGTGTACGGGATGTCGTGGTTCCCCGGGATCACCAGCAGCGGTCTCCCGAGACCGCGGAGGAAGGCCGCCGCGCGCTCGTGCTCACGCCTCCGGCCACGGTGCGTGAGGTCGCCCGTGACGACGATCAGCTCGGGCTGAGTGCGCTCCAGGACGGGCTCCAGAGACTGCTCGACGGCCCTCTCCTCCACGCTTCCGGCGTGCAGGTCGGAGATGTGGAGGAGCCGCACGGGCAACGCCGAACCCACGCTATACACTGAGTGAAATGCCCGATGAGTCGACCGAGATCTTCGACGACCTCTACCTCGGGTTGAGGGCGGGCGGCGCACTGCGGAAGCAGCGTCGCGGCGAGCCGCTGACCACAGAGGACCAGGAGGCCCTCGGCCGCTGGGCACGCCTCTCGTCATGGCGCAAGGCAGTCGCGATCGGCGCGTTCTCTTTGGGCACCTTCGGCTTGGGCTTCACCCTCGGCGGCCTGATTTTCGGCCGCTGGCGCAAGGCCTAGCTGACGCAGGATCGGCGCGGCCGCCGCCGAAGCGGGGCGCGCGATGATCACGCACGACGAAGAGGTGTGCTTCGACGCGCGCCGGCACGGTGCCGTGCTCGCGCGGCCGCTTACGCAGGCTGTCGTGCTGGCGCTGATCGGCGGCGTGCTGCTCGCCGAGCCGTGGCCGCTGCCGGTTCCCGGGGCGGCGCTGATGGTGGTTGCGGCGGCGGTCTGCCTGCGGGCGGTCTGGCGCTGGGAGCGAACGCACCTCGTCGTGACGACGGACAAGGTCTGCCTCGTCGACGGCACGCTGCGGCGGCGCGAGGCGACGGTGCGCTTGCGGTCGGTCGAGAACCTGGAGCTGGAGCAGAGCCTGCCCGGGCGGCTGTTCGGCTATGGCACGCTCGTCGCCGGGTCGCTCGAGATCGACCACGTCCCCGAGCCGCGCCGCGTGTATCGCCTCGTCGAGCGGCTCGCCGGCTGAAGCCGACCGCCGGGGACTGTCCCCGCAGGGTGGCGGAAACGATCACGGCAGGTGTGACAAGGGTGTGACGGTTTGTCCACGGAGTGGCTCGATCGGCCCTGTCGCTCGCTCCGTCGGCCGCTAGCGTCGGCCCAGTGAGACAGCCGCGGAACCTGCTCCCGCCGGCGGGCATCTACCACGTCACCACGCGAGGAGTCGCGCGCGCCGCGATCTTCCTGGACGAGGACGAGCGCCGCCTCTTCCTGCGCCTGTTCGCCGCAGAAGTCCACCGCCACGACTGGCGCTGCCACGCCTTCTGCCTGATGACGACCCACTACCACCTCGTCGTCGAGACCGAGCTCTCGCGCCTCTCGGACGGCATGCATCGCCTGAACGGCACCTACGCCCTGACCTTCAACCGCCGGCACCACCGCAGCGGCCACCTCTTCGGCGAGCGCTTCGCGTGGCTACCGAGCGACGAGCACCACCTCCGCCAGACCTGCGAGTACGTCCTCCAGAACCCGGTCCGAGCGGGGCTCTGCGCCCGAGCGGCCGACTGGCCCTGGGCAGCCGCGAGAGCGGCCTGAAGCGAACATTTGTTCGCGTCCACCTCCCTGGCTAAACTTGCTCGGTTATGGCCCAGGAAGAGTTGGTCGTCCACGGCGCGAGAGAGCACAACCTCAAGGACATCGACGTCCGTCTGCCGCGCCATTCGCTGATCTGCGTCACCGGCCTGAGCGGCTCAGGCAAGTCCAGCCTTGCCTTCGACACGATCTACGCGGAAGGCCAGCGGCGCTACGTCGAGAGCCTGAGCGCCTACGCCAGGCAGTTCCTCCAGATGATGGAGAAACCCGACGTCGACTCGATCGACGGTCTCTCCCCGGCGATTTCGATCGACCAGAAGACCACCAGCCGCAACCCGCGCTCGACGGTCGGCACCGTCACCGAGATCTACGACTACCTGCGCCTGCTCTACGCGCGCGTCGGCAAGCCGCACTGCCCGGTCTGCGGCCGACCGATCGCCGGCCAGAGCCAGGAGGCGATCGTCGACCAGATCCTCCAACTCCCCGCAGGCACGAAGTTCACCGTCAACGCGCCGGTCGTGCGCGACCGCAAGGGCGAGTACAAGGACGTTTTCGAAGAGCTCCGGGCGGAAGGGTTCACGCGCGTGAAGGTCGACAGCGAACAGCACCTGCTCGAGGAGCCGCCGACGCTCGACAAGAAGTTCAAGCACACGATCGAGGTCGTCGTCGACCGCCTGGTGATGAAGGAGGACCTGCGGCAGCGACTGGCGCAGTCCGTCGAAACCGCAGCTGCACTGGCCGACGGCCTGGTCGTCGTCGACGTGCTCGACGGCGACGAGCTCACCTTCAGCGAGAACTTCGCCTGCCCCGAGCACGGCGTCGGTCTGCCGGAGCTCGAGCCGCGCATCTTCAGCTTCAACTCGCCGCACGGCGCCTGCCCGCGCTGCACCGGGCTCGGCGCGCAGCAGGAGATCGACCCAGATCTGCTCGTGCCCGACCCGACGCTCTCGATCGGCGAGGGCGCGCTCGTGCCCTGGTCGCTCGGCAACTCGAGCTTCTACGAGTCGGTCATCCAGGCGATCGCCGACCGCTACGAGATCGACCTCGAGCTGCCCTGGCAGGAGCTCTCCGAGGAGCACCAGAACCTGTTCCTGTTCGGCACCGAGGGCGACAAGGTCTACGTCCAGTACCGCAACCGGATGGGCCGCAAGCGCTCGTACATGCTCGCCTTCGAGGGCATCGTCGCGAGCCTCGAGCGCCGATACAAGGAGACCGACTCGAGCCAGCAGCGCGAGCGGATCGAGGAGTACATGAGCTTCCGGCCGTGCCCGGTCTGCCACGGTGCGCGGCTGAAGCCCGAGGTGCTTGCGGTCACCGTCGGCGGCGCCAACATACACACGTTCACGCGCATGTCCGTGCAGCGGGCGATCGAGTTCGTCGACGGGCTCGAGCTGACCGAGACCGAGCAGCTGATCGGCGAGCGGATCCTGAAGGAGATCCGCGAGCGCCTGACCTTCCTCGAGAACGTCGGCGTCGGCTACCTGCAGCTCGACCGCGCGGCCTCAACGCTCAGCGGCGGCGAGGCGCAGCGGCTCCGGCTCGCGACCCAAATCGGATCGCAACTCGTCGGCGTGCTCTACATCCTCGACGAGCCCTCGATCGGCCTCCACCAGCGCGACAACGGCAAGCTGATCACCACGCTCGAGCGGCTGCGCGACCTCGGCAACACCGTGCTCGTGGTCGAGCACGACGAGCAGATGATGCGCGCGGCCGACCACCTGGTCGACATGGGCCCGGGCGCGGGCGTGCACGGCGGCCACGTGGTGGCCGAGGGCACCGCGAAGCAGGTCGAGCGGAACGCGGACTCGATCACCGGCCAGTTTCTCTCCGGCAAGCGCGAGATCGCGGTTCCGGAGCGGCGCACCGAGGACCTCGGCACGTTCGCCGTCCGCGGCGCCACGATGCACAACCTGAAGGACATCGACGTCGACTTCCCGGTCGGCAAGTTCGTCTGCGTCACCGGTGTCTCCGGCTCGGGCAAGTCCACGCTCGTGAACGAGATCGTCTACAAGGCGCTCGCGAACCGGCTGCACCGGATGCGCGTCAAGCCGGGTGACCACGAGTCGGTCGAGGGGATCGACTGCTTCGACAAGGTGATCGACATCGATCAGTCGCCGATCGGCCGCACGCCGCGCTCGAACCCGGCCACGTACACCGACATCTTCACACCGGTGCGCGAGCTCTACTCGCTCACGCCCGAGGCGAAGGTGCGCGGCTACAAGCCGGGCCGCTTCTCGTTCAACGTCCGCGGCGGCCGCTGCGAGACCTGCAAGGGCGACGGCACGATCAAGATCGAGATGCACTTCCTGCCGGACGTCTACGTCCCGTGCGAGACCTGCGGCGGCAAACGCTACAACCGCGAGACGCTCGAGGTGCGCTTCAAGGGCAAGTCGATCGCCGATGTGCTCGAGATGTCGGTCGAGGAGGCGCTCGCCTTCTTCGCCAAGATCCCGAAACTGCGGCGCCGGCTGCAGACGTTGCACGACGTCGGGCTCGACTACGTCAAGCTCGGCCAGCCGGCGACGACGCTCTCGGGCGGCGAGGCGCAGCGCGTCAAGCTGGCCAAGGAGCTCGGCAAGATCGCCACCGGCCGGACGCTCTACATCCTCGACGAGCCTACGACCGGCCTCCACTTCGCCGACATCGAGAAGCTGCTCGAGGTGCTGCAGCGGCTGGTGGACGCGGGCAACACGGTGCTCGTGATCGAGCACAACCTGGACGTGATCAAGCAGGCCGACTGGATCGTCGACCTCGGCCCCGAGGGCGGCGAGGGCGGCGGCGAGGTGATCGTCACCGGGACGCCGGAGCAAGTGGCGGCAGTCGAGGAGTCGGCCACCGGCCAGTACCTGCGCGAGCTGCTACCGGCCCCTGAGCACGTCGCCGCCTAGCGAGCGGCGCCCGTGAAGGTGTAGACGAGCCTGGAGAGCCGGTGCTCGGCCTCATTGCCTGCCCTGAGCGGCAAGCCGAGCGTCAGACGGAGGTGGTCGGTGCGGCCCGCACGAGCAGAGAGACGTCGCAGCCTGAACGGTCGGCGGGAGCCGATCGCGACCGTGCCGAGAACGACCCAGTGCCTGCCGCGGCACCCGTAAGTCCGCATCCGGCGGTTCCTCGTCCACTTCGTCGAGCAGCGCTCGATCTTCAGACGCAAGGCGGTAGAGCCCGACCCGAGCAGCGAGTGCCTCAACCCTTTCACCCGCAGCACGACGGCGGCGAACCGCCCACCGCCGCGGTAGCGCAGCTCGAGTGTGCGCTGGGCGCTGTCGCCCGGAGCGAGCTTGATCACCGGAGCCAGCTCGCGGTGGACGATTGCCAGCCTCGGGTGATGACCCTTCGTGACCAGCGGCCGCGCGCTTGCGAGGGCGGCGCAGACGCACAGGGCAGAGGCCGCGACCACAACGAGGGCCGACGTCAGCAGCCGCCTCAGCAGAGGCATGGCGCTCGCTACTGGTTCGTCCCGGCGCGCTGGACGCCGGTGAACGTGTAGGCGATCGTCGACGAGAGGTTCTGCAGCGAGTTGCCGGCGGTGCTCGGCAGGGTGACGGTCACGCGCAGGTGGTCGGTCGAGCCGGCGGTCAGCGTCAGGTTCGAGAGGGCCGCGTTGCTGCCGATGACAGGCGACGAGGCGAGCACGGTCGACGTCGAGCCGCCACACGTGTACGTGTAGGGCGGGCCGGACTCCGTCCAGGCGACCGAGCACTTGTCGATCACGACGTGGAGGCCATCGGTGGCATCCGTGTCGAGGGCCGAGGAGGGGGAGGCGCTCGTGGTCAGCGTGGTGGAGCCGAACGAGATCGAGCCGGCGTAGTTCAGGTCGATTGCCCGCTGCATCGAGTCGCCGGCGGCGACGAGGCTCGCGCCGGTGCCGAGCCGGTTGGTCGGGCCGGAGGTGAGGGAGAGGGTGCCGGTCGCGATCGTGTGGCTCGCGCTGGTCGAGCTCGTGAAGGTCGCGTAAGTGCCGAGCCCGGCGATCGCGGCCGCGGCGCCGAGGACGGCGAGCGAGGCGATCAGCTTGGGCATGGTCGAGCCGGAGGTGAAGTGCCGCATCGAGGTCTTTGTCGGCAGGCGCAGACCCGCTCCCCTCCCCTGGAAGGGGGTTGTCATCAGTCCAGGTAGTAGTCGAAGGTGACCTGCGCCTGGTCGGTGACCGACTTGACGCAGGTCGGGTTGCCGCCGCCGCCGCAGGTCGGCGAGACCCAGTAGTAGAGCTTGATCACGAGGTTGCTCGCCTTCGTTGCATCGTTCACCTCGGGTAGGGCAATCGTGTCGGTGCTGAAGACGGTCCCGCTGCTCGTGCACGTCTGCGGGGAGGCGGAGCTGCCGTGCGTGGCGAGGGAAGTCGTGCCGCTGAAGGTCTCGAGGTAGTAGCAGAGCGTCCCGCCGTTCGTGACCGCCGCGGAGGCGTGCCAGACGTTCCTCAGCGAGACGGAGGTGACGACCGAGCCTGCGGGGACGAACGGCTCGAACGTGAGCTTGAGGTACTTCGTGGTCGCGGCCACGGCCGGCCAGTTGGTCGCGTCCGTGTACGTCGTGCCGTCGACCGTGGCCGCGAACCAGGGAGCCGCTGTGGGCGTGCCGATGGTGTCGTCGATCGACTGGGTCTCGTAGGCGGTGAAGGAGGTGTACGGCGTCGAGCCGCTGACCGTTGCGAGGTCGACATTGACGACCTTCGTCTTGACACCGGTCTCCCAGGGGTAGACGCGGACGACCAGGCCGTTCAGCTGATCGGTCGACGTGACCTCGGGGATCGCGGTCGAGAACGTCGTCTGGGTCGTGCCGGCGCTGCACCCTGTGGAGCTGGCGTAGCTGCCGTGCGTGCCGATCACGCTGCCGCCCGAGCGCACCTGGAACCAGAAGCAGGCGTTCCCGGCCTGCGCGCCGCCTGCGCTGGCAAGCCTGAAGTTGAAGACCGGGCTCGAGACCGAGATCCCGCCGGCCCGGCCGCTGCTCATCGTGTAGTCGACGTAGAGGTTCGTCCCGGAGATGATCGCCCCCAGGGTCGGGATCGTGAGCCCGTCGGCATACGAGAACGCGTCGGACTTGTTGGTCTCCGCGCCGCTGCTCGCATCGCGGACGTCCTGCGCCGCCAGCGAGCGAGGGCCGGGAAAGATCCGCTTCGTGACGAACGTCTGCGGACCGCCACTTGCGAGCGAGCTCAGCCCGGCGAGCGAGACCGACGCCACGACGAAGGCCGCCAGCGCCGACCCCAGCACCGCGCCCCACCGGACGCGGCGCCGCAGCTCAGACGAGCGGTGCGGGGCGCGTCGGCGCATCCGGGACC